>Ga0228598_1000271_pt1 | contig 9973 bp, 12 predicted proteins | sample CZU4metagenome_FD_182726 | JGI IMG/M metagenome (GOLD analysis project Ga0228598, IMG submission 182726) | Spruce rhizosphere microbial communities from Bohemian Forest, Czech Republic - CZU4 | ecosystem: Host-associated > Plants > Roots > Rhizosphere | place: Czech Republic: South Bohemian... | reverse complement strand
CTCGGCCCTGTTAAGATGAAACGACTTGCTGACCACCCTGCTGCTGATTTTCTTCGACTGCCATCAAATTGCCATCACCGTACTTCTCGACCTTCGCCATCGCCTCGTGCAAATCCGTCGAGTCCACGATGCTGTACCTTTCGAAAGTGGACTCGGTCAAATGCCCCGAAATCTTCATGGCGATTCTCCGTGGAATCCCGGACCGGATGAGATTCCTGACGCCACTCCGGCGAAAGCGTGGAGAAGCAGGCCCTGGTATTGCCAAACTTTGGGCCCCGTCTTGACTCCCAATCCTACCTTAACGCATGCGGCTTGAAAAGACTTCCGCAAGGTTCTTGCATCAAACACCCGTCCCTTGCGCGGCAATTTCTTGAGAATTTCATTTAGCTCAAGCGGCAGGGGCAGCAGAATCGGGTCCTCATTCTTTGTCTGGTTGCCTTCGATCCGAAGTTGGAATCTGCCTTTTTCGAATTCTATCTGCAACCACCTGATCGCTAGCGCGGCCCCCATTCTACAACCGGTATAATACAGGAACGTCACCAGCGGCCGCAGATAGTAGGGCATGGTGTCCCGAAGTTTGATGAATTGCGGCGGAGTCAAGAATCCCTAGCGGATGTTGTCCTCCTTCAGCATTGGAAAATAGGGAACCTGCGCCAGTTTGCCTTCTCACCGCGCCAAGCTCGTCATCCTTCGGAGCAGGCTAAGGTTCCGGTTTATTGTCGCGTTCTTTCGCCATCGTTCTGACGCTTCTCAATAAATTCGTAAAGCAGGCTCGTGGTGATCGTCCTGACTGCGCGGTTTTTGAAGAACAAATCGAGATGTTCGAATCGCCGGGTTTGCCGTTCATTAGCCAAGCTCTCAGTCGTACGCAAGTGCAATAGCGACAGAATTGGACACTGGAAATTCACTTTGCAGATTTGAACCTGGGCCGCAGTTTTCCAGATTTCCCCAGTGACTCCTATAAGAGCTTGTATAGGTACTCCGAACACAACTTTGCAACAAAGTGTCGATAAAGCACTATGTATGATAAGTTTATGGGACTATGGGGTACTTGACAGTGTCAGATAGATAGCATAGTATTTCTGACGAGAGAAATCACATGACGACCTCCACAATGAATGCAATCCTAAAGCGAATTCGGGCAAAACACCGCGGATCGGTCTTTTCCCCCAGACAGTTCGCGCATCTCGGAACCCGTGCTGCCGTGGATCAGGCTTTGTCCCGACTTCAGCGGACTGGCCAGATTCGCCGGTTGACCCGGGGCGTTTACGAGTTCCCGAAGATACATCCGCGCATCGGCGTACTGTCACCTTCTCCCGAAGCCGTCGCTAAGGCAATGGCCGAAAGAACCGGGAGCCGAATTGCGGTCTCTGGAGCAAAGGCTGCAAATTTGCTTGGCCTTTCAACACAAGTGCCGATGCAGAATGTCTTCTGGACGGAGGGACCTTCCCGCACTATTCGGATCGGGAACCAAACGGTATCACTTAAGCACGTTGCGCCTTCTAAAATGATGGGTGCGGGAACGGAGGCGGGAATCGTTATTCAGGCCGTTCGGTCCCTCGGGGAAAAGGGAGTTCACGAAATTCCTGTCCATACTCTCGCAAAACGGCTTCCCCGTTCCGTCAAGAGAGCCGTTAAACGGCTCACACCGACTGCACCGGCTTGGTTGCAGCCTGTTTTGAATCAAATCACCGCCTGACGTGAACTCATGGATGACTTCGCAAAAGGCAAGCGGACCGAGCTGCAGCCGTATTTCGAGGAAACTGCCGCTCGCCGCAATTCCACAACAACAGCGGTCGAAAAGGACTTTTGGATCTGCTGGACATTAAGGCATCTCTTCCTATTGGAAGGAATTCCCGAACTTCGGTTCAAGGGCGGAACATCGCTTTCCAAGGTGTTCGGCCTCATCGACCGTTTTTCTGAGGACATCGACATCTCCATCAACCGCGCGGCCTTGGGTTTTTCCGACGAGCGCGACCTAGCCAATCCACTTCTCTCAGGCACCAAACGAAAAGCGTTGGACGAAGAACTACGGGCGGCTATAGCTGCCGAAGTGAATTTGACAATCCTGCCGAAATTACACGATCGTTTTCAGAGCATCCTTGGCGGACAGCGGTGGGAGCTTGCACAATCAAAAGACGAGAACGAAGAAATGACCCTGTTATTCCACTATCCCAATGCCTTTGAATACAGCAGCTATCTGCGCCCTCAAATCAAGATCGAGTTCGGTCGCGGAGACCAGCAGCCCAGCGAGAAGTCCTCTGTCACACCCTTCGTCACAGAAATGTTCCCCGATATTTTTAGGGAGAAATCAGCCGCTGTTATCGTCCTCGATTGCGAACGCACATTCTGGGAGAAAGTCACGCTCTTGCATGCCGAGAATCACCGCCCCGATCCTGCTAGACTCAAACCGCGTATGGCACGGCATTGGTCTGACGTTGCTGTGATGAGTACGGCCAAGCGATTCAAGGACGAGAATCTTTCGCTTGCTCTACTCGCTCAAGTAATTCGTTTCAAGAAAGTGTATTTCGCCGCGAATTGGGCCCATTATGACACCGCAGTTCCCGGAACACTTAGGATCGTACCTAACGAGGACCTACAAGCAATCCTCCGCAAGGACTATCAGCAGATGGAGGAAATGTTCCCAAGCAAGCCTCTGGCCTTCGAAGAAATCCTTGCAAGGCTAGAGGCGTTGCATCAAAGAATAAATGGGTTGAAGAAATAGTAGTGGGGCTACCGAGGGGGGATGTGAGTGCCTCCGCCGTTCATCCGTGTGCGGATGGCCGCCGCTCGTGATCCTCGGAAACACCGATGACTCAGCAGCCGCTTAAGATAATAGATGCGTCTAGGCGTCTCTCAACTCTTGTTCCCTTGCTCGGAGATCTCCCGACTCCGCAACTTTCTCCCAGATCCGCGCCAAGTTCAGCAACATCGCTCGAGTACGAGACCATGTTTCGAGGCGACTACACGCGTGGCGTATTTCAGCTGCCAAATCATGCTCCGGACGACCTCCGGGCTTAGGATCCCGCGCTCCCCCACCTCGCGTATTGAACCTCTCCATGACGACTCCCTGTTCTATCTCCTCGGCCTGTCCGAGATGCAGGGGTATCACACGTCGTCGACGACGGTCACGAAGCCAAAGTCCATGATCGTCCACCGGTTGAACGCTCCTACCGCAGCATTGTCTTTCGCGAATGTCATCTCGAAAGTCTCGTCAGCGAGCGGAACGGTTGCACCGGGCTTCGCAAACCGTGCGTAGTTCCACTTGAACGCAGGGGGAGCTGTCCACTGGCAAAACTAACATCCATATCAGGCCGAAGCTTGTTGCGCGCGAGCGCAGACTCTTGATCAGAAACGAGCTGCCGATCCTTCACGGTTTCCTGCGCCGAGCGCAGCACCGCCTGTGCATTGAACACCTCGTAGTAGGACCGATCCACTTGCGGTAAAGCATTAATCGCAAAATGTTTACGGCGGTACGTTCTCACTTAAGAGGAATATCCGGTCCGCTTTCAGGCGTCAACTGCTGATCTGCCTGTTCGGTGTCGTTGTTCCGGCGACCATACACAACGCTGTACACGGCGGGTACGAGGAAGACTGTCACGACAACCGAAGCTAAAAGACCGCCGATGATTGCGCGAACAAGCGGAGCGTACTGTTCGCTTCCTGCCTCTAAGCCGAGAGCCAATGGGATCATGCCAAGCAACGTTGCAAGAGAAGTCACCAGAATCGGACGCAAGCGGATTCTGCACAGGGGCGTGCGGCAGAATCTTCCCGAGACCCTCACTGCGCAGTGCAGGACCGTCAACTTCCTCAAAACAGGAGGCGACAATGAGCGAAAGATATTTGGGGCAATTTGCGTTGGTGGCCGGAGGTACCGGTGGATTGGGGCGGGCTGTAAGCGTCGCGTTTCTGGAAGACGGGGCGACGGTCGTTGTCACTTATTGAAGGCAAAACGAATTTGAAGCTTTGCGCCACGCGGCAGGTGCCCATGCCTCACGACTGGAGGGGCATGGCATCGATGTTACGAATGACGTAGCTGTTCATCAGATGATCTCATCCGTTGTTGCAAAGCACGGAAGACTTGACGCCATGACCAACGCAGTCGCAGGGTACGCGACCGGATGGAAACCATGGGAAGCAGAGCCGACGATTCTGGATCAGATGTTATCCCTCAACTTGTACTCAGGTTACGTCTTGTCTCGGTCCGGCATTCCCGCGATGCTCAAGCAAGGGCGCGGAGCAATTGTCAATTTCGCCTCAAGGGCAGCAATTGATCATGCAGCGTCTGCGGCGGCGTATGCTGCATCCAAGGCTGCGGCAGTGGCAATGGTCGATTCACTTGCAGCGGATCTGAAAGGCACTGGCATCCCGCGCAAACTCGATTCTTCCCTGCATCATTGACATCGAGGCGAACCGCAGGGCGATGCCAGACGCCGATTTTGCGAAGTGGCCAAAGCCCCGAGATATAGCCCGAGTGATTCTCTTCCTGTGCAGTGACGACGCCAAGATGATCCACGGCGCAGCGATTCCCGTCTAGCCTCAGCGGGATGAACAGGCTCTGGCCAGCAATGGCATTCCCTTTGACACGCAAGACGATGGCCGAGCCGCGCTAGTGAATCAAGTTTCTTTGCGGAAACTGCCCACTACGCAACGGCAGTTGGCCAGACGGGGTTCGAGGAGATTGCAACGCAAGCGGTATTTGGCGACGCCGAGCAACACTCAACCACATTTCGGCGCCATTCGTTGACGGCAGTGGCCCGCGAATTCAACCCTACCCAGCGAAGCGGTTGGGGACCGCCACAGAGCCTGTGACTTCCATCAAACTGCCATCAACGGACCAAAATTGACGCAAAAAAAGGGGAACACAATCAGCACTCGCGAGAAGTCAGCAGATTGATTCCGTTAGACATAGTCAGGGTTGGTTTTGCTGCGTTGGGCGGAATTTGGATTACGAATCGGCTGCTCTACCAACTGAGCTACCTCGGCGCCTGTTCGACTGTAATATTGGCGGAAAAAAACTGTCAAACTTTGGTCGCGAGTGGTGCGCCGCGCAGGAACGCGTTACCGGCACCCAGGCGCGCCGAGCTCTGTTTAACCGCCGACGGAAATTCTTAGCGCGAGATCGGATACATTAGCCAAGCCACGCCGACGCCGACCAGCACGAACAGCGCGAAGGACCAAAGCGCATACTTGACGCCGCCCGAGCTCGTGCGCTGCGTCAGGCAGGCCAGCGCCAGCGATACCAGCATCGCGAACAGCAGCATCGCTCCAAAGTGGCGCAGGCGGAGCGCAGTGTAGATGAATATGACCGCGCCGTAAATCACTCAGCTTCTCCTGCCCGTCGCCATCTCGATCACGTCCAGCACCGCCAGCACGTTCACCACACCTGCGGCGGCGATGAAGCGCGTGCCGTAATCTCCCGCGGCGCGAGAGACGTCTGGCCCGGCAGCCTCGAGGAATCGCGAAAAATAATAGAAGACGCCCGCGCCGGCATCCGCCACGAAACCGAGTGTGCCGAATGGATCGCCGGAATGTGGCGGGAATACGTTGCCGCGAAGCATATACCCGGTCATCGCGAGGCCGCCGACCGCGACGAGAAACAGCAGCGCGCGGCCCCAGCGTCCCAATAACAGGTGTCCGAGGCCTGGCACCAACCACGCCGCAATTGCCGCGAACAAGGCGAGCGCAGCGCGGCCGGCACTTGGGGCGAAGGAGCGTGGGGACGCGACCGCCATGGCGCGTACGCCAGCGGCGTCGCTCACTTCCGTTTGTTCAGTAGGCGTTTCGTTCGCGGCGGTTCGATTGCCGGAATTTTCGCCGCTGGCTGTTTGGTTGCCCAATTCTTGGTTTGATGGCGCTTCGCCGAACGTGGCTTCGTTCCCGGGGACTTCGTTCACGGTCACCTAAGCCAGCAACGGAAGAATTTCTTCCTGGATGGCGCCGGTAACGCGCGCTTCGTTCTCACTGACGTACACGTTCACTTCGCTGCGCACTCCGAATTCGGGCAGGTAAATTCCCGGCTCCACGGAGAAGCAGGTGTGCGGCGCGATTTTTCGATCGTCGCGCGTCTCCAGGCCGTCCATGTTCGCACCGTTGCCGTGAACTTCCTGTCCGATGCTGTGCCCGGTGCGATGCACGAAATATTTTCCGTAACCGGCTTTGCGAATCGTCTCGCGCGTCACGCGGTCCACTTCCCAGCCGTGCACAGCGCGCTTGTTCGCTACCGCATCTTTCACGAACTCAATCGCCGCATTGCGCGCGTTTTTCACGATGCGGAAAATCTTGGCGTAGGAATCCGGCACGCGCTCGCCCAGATAGCCGACCCAAGTGATGTCGTAATATACGCTTCCCGGCCGATTCAGCTTCGCCCAGATATCAAGCAGCAGCAAATCTCCCGCGCGAATGGGGCGCGATCCTTCGGCCTGCGGTTCATAGTGCGGGCTGCCGTTGTTCGGCTGTACGGCGACGATGGGCGGCTCGGCGGTGGTCAAACCGCCCGCGCGAAATTGCTCGACGATCCATTGTTGCAGCTCGTATTCGGTGAGCGGCTTCCCTTCCCGCACGAATTTCGCGGCGCGCTGGAAAGCCTCGCGAGTGATGCGATCCACGATTTTACCGGCCTCGCGATGCCCCTGAAATTGTTCTTCCGACCAGCTCGCTTCAAATTTCTGAACCAAGTCCGCCGAGCTCACTACTTTTTTCTTCAGCTTGCGAATCAGTTCGATCGTGCCAGCGTCCACCAGGCCAATGTAGGGGATATTGTTCTCGGGCGAATATTGCATCGCGATGGTCTTGCAGCCAGAGAGCACCTTCGGCAGCATTTTGTGCAGCTCTTCCCAACCGGCATACAGAAGTTTCTTGCCCTCGAGAGAGTCCAGCGTACTCTGCTCGATCTTGTGCACCAGCTTGCGCGCCTCGCCTTTGGCGGGAATGAAATAAAACCAGCGCCGGGTGACCATAGCGTTAGGGTCGAGCCCGAGAATGTTTCCTGCGATCGGATCGCGATGATGGTGATCGCAAAATAGCCAGCCGTCGAGCTTGGCGGCGCGCAATGCAGTTTGAATGGCCTTAACATCGGGCATTTCGTCAGTCCTTGGCTTTCTTCGTCGCATGTTTTGCTGCTGAAATCAGCGCCAGTACCTGCTCGCGCTTCACACCTGTAACAACCACGCGCTTCCTGCGGCTCTTTTCGCCGGCCACGATTCTAACAGCCGCCCGCGGCACGTTCAAACGCTCCGCAAGCAAACGCACGAGCGCTTCGTTCGCGCGATCGTCCACGGGCGGCGGGGTGAGGCGAATTTTCAAGGCATCCGCGTATTCGCCTTCGATGGCATCGCGGTTCGCGCCAGGCTGCACCTGCACGTAGAATGCAACGCCTCCGTCACCAGCAGCGATTTCCATTTCGTTTCGCGATCTCCCCAGCGGCGCGGGAAACAGGTATCGCGCCTCGGTAGCGGCCGCGCGAATCAGGCTACGGACCCGCGCGGACCGAACAGCGCCGTGCCGACGCGAATTTCGGTGGCGCCTTCCTCGATGGCAATTTCAAAGTCGTGACTCATGCCCATGGAGAGGACGGGCAGCGCGTGGCTCAGCTGACGGCTCAAGTCGTCGCGCAATTCGCGCAGTTTGCGAAAATACGGGCGCACGCGCTCGGGCTCATCAAAGAACGGAGGGATGGTCATCAGTCCGGCAAACTCCAGATGCGCAAATGGCGCAATGCTCGTCGCCAGCGACAACAGCTCCGCTTCGGCCACGCCGCTCTTGGTTTCTTCGTCGCCGAGGTGTACTTCGATCAGCACGGGCAGGCACTTCCCTTCCGCATCCGCCGCAGCATGAAGTTTTTTCGCCAGCGCCAGATCGTCCAGCGAATCCACGCGACGAAAGAGGTGCGCGGCGCGGCGGGCCTTGTTGCTCTGCAAGTGGCCGATCAGATGCCACGTCGCGTCAAGATCCGCGACCTTCGGTTGTTTCGACTCCCACTCCTGCACGCGATTCTCTCCGAAGTGGCGCAGCCCCGCTGCGTACGCCTCCACGATCGTTTCGGCCGGATGAGTTTTCGAAACTGCCACCACCGTGATTTCATCTGCGCGGCGGCCACAGCGACCGGCAGCACGCGCGATACGTTCTTGAATTTGCGCCCAGTTCGCGGCGATCCATGAAGATTGGTTTGCCATCGCCGCGATTCTAACATGGCGAAATCCACTAAACCCGCGGCGCCGTCATGCTGAGGAGGGCAGCGACGAAGCCTGCCCGCCGCAGGCAGGGATCCCTCGTCGATGTCGCGCGCTTGACGCCGTTAACGGGACGCGGGTCACGAATCACTAATCAGGTACCACGCCACGCCTGCCGAATCGCGTCCCTATGCTAGACTGTGCTTCAAATCAATGCCTGCCCGCGGCAAATTCATCGTTCTCGAAGGAATCGACGGCTCGGGGAAGCGCACCCAACTTGAAGTGCTGACCAGAGCGCTCGCGTCGCGGGGAATTGCTTTTACGGAGGTAAGCTTCCCTCGCTACGACGGATTTTTCGGCAAGCTCGTAGCCCGCTTTCTGAATGGCGAATTTGGCCGGCTGGAATCCGTCGATCCTCATTTCTCCGCGTTGCTCTACGCGGAAGATCGCCGCGATTCACGCGCAGCGCTGGAATCCGACCTGGCCACAGGAAAGATGCTGCTGGCGGACCGCTACATTGCTTCGAACCTGGCGCATCAGGGCGCTCGCGTGCCGCCGACAAAGCGCCAGCAGTTTTTAGCGTGGCTTAAGCAGCTGGAATACGATGTTTACGGCATGCCTCGGGAAGATTTGGTTGTGTACCTGCGCGTGCCGCCCAACGCTGCGCATCGCCTCGTGGGCGAAAAATCAGCGCGTCGTTACACAAAGCGGCGACGCGATTTGCTGGAGGCGAACCTCGCGCACCTCCAGACCGCGTCGGAAGTCTACGACGAGCTGTCGCGACAGCCAAATTGGGCGAGGATCGAATGTGCAGATTGGGCGCGCGAGCGGACTCAAAAGATTGAAGCCAAGGCGCTGAGCAAGGTCGGCCGCACACCGCCCGCGCACAAATCCGCATCCGTTTCTCTGCGCTCGCCCCAAGCAATCCACGAAGAAATTCTGGCGACGATTGAGGCGCACGGATTCCTGCCGTCAACGGGAAAGGGCAGCTGAATGAGTTTCAACGAATTTCTGGGCAACGAACGCATCGTCACCGCCCTGCGCGGAATGCTGCGCCGCGAGCGCGCCCCCGGCGCGCTGCTCTTCACCGGACCGCGCGGCATCGGCAAATACACACTGGCGCGCATGTTTGCCCAGGCCGCGAATTGCGAACGCCTGCAGGATGATTTTTGCGGCGAGTGCGAATCCTGCAAGCGCATGGCCCCTCTCGCCAATCCCGCGGCGCTGGTTGCGGCGGGCCTCACAGAACGCGGCGAATCAGCAGATGCCGCGATGGTGGAACGCATGCCGCTGATCATCGAAACGCACCCGGATGTGTGGCTGCTGGTGCCAGATCCAGTGCGTCGCCTCGCGCCCGTAGCGCGCCCGATGATTCGCGTGGGCCAGCTGCGCGCGGTACAGCGCGCCGCATACTTCAAGCCCCAGGGCCGCCGGCGCGTCTTCATTCTGGATGACGCGCACACCATGCGCTGGAACGACGCCGACTTGTTCCTGAAAATCCTAGAAGAACCGCCGGAAAGCGCGACGCTCATCCTGCTGGCGCCGACGCCCGATTCCGTCCTGCAAACAATCCGTTCGCGCTGCCTGCAATTTCATTTCGCGCCCGTCGCCGTCGAGCAAATCGAAAAGTTTCTCGGCGAACGCACCGAAGCCAAAGCGCCGGAGCGCAAACTCGCGGCGCAACTCGCGAGCGGCAGCCCCGGCATGGCGCTCGCCCTGAACCTCGAAGAATCCGCGCGCCTGCGCCGCAACGTTCTGAGCCTGCTGGAGAAAACGATCAACGGTGGAAAAACCGCGGAAAT
>Ga0228598_1000270_pt1 | contig 9973 bp, 8 predicted proteins | sample CZU4metagenome_FD_182726 | JGI IMG/M metagenome (GOLD analysis project Ga0228598, IMG submission 182726) | Spruce rhizosphere microbial communities from Bohemian Forest, Czech Republic - CZU4 | ecosystem: Host-associated > Plants > Roots > Rhizosphere | place: Czech Republic: South Bohemian Region... | reverse complement strand
TAACTATTGGAAGTGGCATTTCACTTTTCCGATTACTTGCTTAGTACTCTCGCTCGGAATTACGGTGACGTATTTGGAAGAGTGTCAGGCTGCGGAAGCTAACCGTTTGTTTTCGATCTTCGCCAAGAGTGTTGTCAGGTCTTTGCGAGTGAAGGTCCACTGGAAGGGAGAAGCGGTTTCCTCGTATCGCTGCTGGAAGGCTAGCAGCCGCTGTTCGAGCTCATCGAGGGATTTGAAGTCGTTGGGCGTGAGTACCTTCCTCTGAACAATAGAGAAGTAAATCTCAATCTGATTGAGCCAGCTAGCGTGGACGGGGGTGTGCACGAGGACCACGTTGGGCCATTGAGAGCGCAGGCGGTCGACCGCCTTTTGGCCGCGATGGGCGGAACAGTTGTCCATGATCCAGAAAACGCGACGTGCCGACTGGTAGGGTTCTCGGCTCATGACTTCTCCAATCAGGCGATCGACCGGAGCAATACCGGTTTTCTTTTCGCAGCGGCCGAACACCTTGGCCCGATGCACGTCCCACGCCGCCAGATAGGTCCATGCGCCTTCACGGAAGTATTCGTGTTCGACTCTGGTGGAACGACCTGGTCCGGGAGATAGCGTCGGCTGCTTGCGGCGACGGGCTTGAATACTGCTTTTTTCGTCTGCCGAGATGACGAACTCACGCGCACTTAGAGCGCGTCCCTGCCAAACGCGATCATACAGATCGAGGATACGCCCAGCCTTGGCCGCGAAATCTGGATCGCGTGGGAAGATCCAACTGCGATGTCGCCAAGGGCGGAGCGCATCGGCACTGAGCCAGCGCCACAAGGTCGCTCCGCTAATCTCAGCTACCAACCCCTGTGTGATCACCTCGCGCCGAATCTCGGAAAGAGAAAGTCGCGAGAGCGGTAGCTGCAAGCGATGCGGGAGTTCACAGGCGAGCGCCTTTACTTGGACGACGACGCTGGGGGGAAAAGAGGGCGGGACGCCCGCCCCGAGGTTGCGACTCCAGGCCAGGAAGTCGCGCGAGGGCGAATCGCTTGCGCCACTTGCTGACAATCTGGCGCGGCGTGTCCAGGCGAGCAGCGATGATGTCGTTGGAGAGGCCTTGCGCCGCGAGCAATACGATCTTCGCTCGGACCACATCGCAATACGGTGACGTATACCGGCGTGCCTCAGCTTCCAGCACAACCCGTTCTTCCTTGGAAAGAACTATCGCAAATGGGCTTTCCCTTGGCATAAAGAAGCAATCTCCTTAATGCCAAGCATAGCAGGCCTTGCCTCGTAAAAGGCATATTAGATACGCCATCGTATTTATGAAATGGAGTACTAAGTAAATCTGTGGCCCTTACGCGTCCTCCCACGATATAAATACGCACTGCTTTCGATGAACTAGCCGCAAAGAAATCCACAGCGAGCGGAGATTTCCTCAGCTTGAAGCCTAATTTAATTTTGCATTACAGCTTGACACTTGGACACCTGTTCGGTAGTATCGGGGTTCGTCTGTAGTCCTTCCAGCTGGCCTGGATTGACCTGCTCTTTGACAATCGGATGATACATGCCAGAACCCGTTTGGTTACGGTTCGTGCGCCGGGTGTACCGGTGTACGTACCACATTTGAGATAACCGAGCGATTTAAACAGTTCGTTCCCATCCGTGGCATTTCGATGCGAATCGACAATGCACACGAGTGGAAACACCAGATTTCAAACGAGAGTTTGATCCTGGCTCAGAGCGAACGCTGGCGGCGTGCTTAACACATGCAAGTCGAACGCGCAGCATTCTGTAGCAATACAGGGTGTGGGCGCGTGGCGAACGGGTGCGTAACACGTGGATAACCTTCCTTCAGGTGGGGAATAACCCAGTGAAAATTGGGCTAATACCGCATAACATGACGATGCCACATGGTGTTGTCTTCAAAGCCGCAAGGCGCCAGAAGAGGGATCCGCGGCCGATTAGCTTGTTGGCGAGGTAATGGCTCACCAAGGCTTTGATCGGTAGCCGGACTGAGAGGTTGGCCGGCCACACTGGAACTGAGACACGGTCCAGACTCCTACGGGAGGCAGCAGTGGGGAATCTTGCACAATGGACGAAAGTCTGATGCAGCAACGCCGCGTGGGGGATGAAGCTTTTCGGAGTGTAAACCCCTTTCGACCCGGAAGAATGCCCGCAAGGGTTTGACGGTACGGGTATAAGAAGCCCCGGCTAACTACGTGCCAGCAGCCGCGGTAATACGTAGGGGGCCAGCGTTGCTCGGAATTACTGGGCGTAAAGGGTCCGTAGGCGGTGTGGCAAGTCGGGAGTGAAATCTCTGGGCTTAACCCAGAGGCTGCTTCCGAAACTGCCATGCTAGAGTGTGAGAGAGGCGAGTGGAATTACGGGTGTAGCGGTGAAATGCGTAGATATCCGTAGGAACATCCGAGGCGAAGGCGGCTCGCTGGATCACAACTGACGCTGAGGGACGAAAGCTAGGGGAGCAAACAGGATTAGATACCCTGGTAGTCCTAGCCCTAAACCATCAGGACTTGGGGTGTGCCCTGTACGGGGCACGTCCCGTAGCTAACGCGTTAAGTCCTGCGCCTGGGGAGTACGGTCGCAAGGCTGAAACTCAAAGGAATTGACGGGGGCCCGCACAAGCGGTGGAACATGTGGTTCAATTCGACGCAACGCGAAGAACCTTACCTGGGCTTGAACCGCACAGGACCATCTTTGGAAACAGAGACTTCCCGCAAGGGACCTGTGTAGAGGTGCTGCATGGCTGTCGTCAGCTCGTGCCGTGAGGTGTTGGGTTAAGTCCCGCAACGAGCGCAACCCTTACTCATAGTTGCTACCCGCAAGGGAGAACTCTATGAGGACTGCTCCGGATAACGGAGAGGAAGGTGGGGATGAGGTCAAGTCAGCATGGCCTTTATGTCCAGGGCTACACACGTGTTACAATGCGCGCTACAGAGCGTTGCAAACCCGCGAGGGGGAGCTAATCGCACAAAAGCGCGCTCAGTTCGGATTGCAGTCTGCAACTCGACTGCATGAAGCCGGAATCGCTAGTAATGGCGCATCAGAACGGCGCCGTGAATACGTTCCCGGGCCTTGTACACACCGCCCGTCACATCACGAAAGTGGGCTGTACTAGAAATCGCCGAGCCAACCGCAAGGAGGCAGGCGCTCAAGGTATGACTCATGATTGGGGTGAAGTCGTAACAAGGTAGCCGTAGGAGAACCTGCGGCTGGATCACCTCCTTTCTAAAAGAAAAGGGAGTACGACCTGCTTCGGTAGCAGGTACGGCTCTCCACCGGTTCCTTAGTGAACCGGGTTCGGCTCTCAAAGCCCGACGGGTTCTGACAAGTACCATCCGATACAGTCAAACGAGTTTGCTACAGACAAACGCAAGCCCCAGTTCGATGTGAATCGAGCCGGGGCTTTTTGTTTTTAGCGCGAATATTCTGCTGGGAGTGAAATCAACCTCACGCCGTAACGTTCAGGCCGCTGCCGTTGGCTTGTGATGAAGAAGAGCTTGTTCCTGTCGTCGAACCCGACCTGCCGCCCGCGCTGAATTGCTCCAAATCCTGCTGCAGCGCCGCGAATGCAGTCTGCGCGCTCGAAAGATTTCCCGCCTGCAGCGCCGACGAAAGCGAATTCAACGCCTGCGTAACTCGGCTCCCTTGCTGCCCGCCACCACCGCCTCCTCCGTGATGGTGATGATGATGAACCGAGCTCGACCCTTGCTGTTGCTGCTGAAAATCCTGCTGGATCGTCGCCTAATCCTGCTGCGCACCTGAAATGTTGCCGTTCTGCAGGTCCTGCGCCAGCGCCGTGAACGCCTGCGCGATCAGGTTCGACCCGTTCGCCGTCGCGGTCCCGGTCATAGTCCCGGTTTGCGCGTTCGGGAAATTCTGTGACAACGTCGCATAGTCCTGCTGCGCCTGCGTCAAATTCCCGGCCTGCAGATCCTGCCCAAGCTGCTGAAACTCACTCTGCACCTGCTGAAATTTTCTTTGGCCGTTCTGCGCTCTGCGTGGCGGTCAACAATGAACTCAGCGCCGTACTCGCGATTCCTGATATTGACATTCTTCACCTCGTTTGCCGATTTTGTGACGCGCTCCGTGTGTGCCGTATTGATCGGGCTAGCCACCACTGGAGGTGACGAGGAGCAGTTCGAGGAGATTTTGCATGTGTAGTGCGGCCAATTCTCTTATCGGCAGCCACTGTCGAGACTTGAACACGTCCCTCAGCGCTGGCTCCCCTTGCACACCCGTGTGTAAAGCGACAGCCAGAGCCGCGCTTCATGACGATACCAGTCCAACGCTGAGGCTAGGCGGGTTATCGCGAAAGTTTCGCTTCGAAGGTCTACCAAATATGAACAACCAGGAATCAATCTCCGCCGGCCGCAAGCCGCGGGCGGCAAAGTTTTCCGTGGGCCTGCTCGCCGCCGCCCATCGAATTCGATCAATCCAGAAACGCGGAGCGGCGAGCCGTTGTCAGGGCTCGCCGCTCCGGTGTTGGGATTTAGACTGCCGGAAGCTAAACGCGTATGTTCGCTACTCGATTTGGCCTGCGCTGTTGAACAGGAACGGAAGCACGTGGATTTGTTCCTCCTTCACCGCTTCCAACTCGTTCGGGTCGAAGCCAAGCGCCTTGATGATCGTCGGCGCGACCTGTTGGTTTAGCACTGCCGCCTTCACGGTTTTCGCCGTGGCTCCAGGGAATGAAACCAGCAGAGCCGCGTGGATATCATCCTCATTCAAGCCGCCGTGTTCGGCGATCTTGCTGCCGCCCGTGAAGATCACGCCAGTATTCACCTTCAGAATGATGTCCGGTGTCCGCGGATCGCTGCCGGGATCATTCCATTTATCTTTCATGGACTGGCCCGCGAATATTTCCTGGATTCCCAGCGTTTGCTGGTTTTCCGGTTCGCTCAACATCGCCACTACGCTCGAAGTGAGTTCCTGGTCGGTCAACCAAATCAGCGAGCCGTCGTCGGATATATCGAACGCATCCGCCGCGCCCAGCAAAGTGGTCGGCTGGCCATTACCAATGCCCGCGCGCTTGCGGACGTCTATGGGAGACTGCCCGTGCTTTGCCCCGATGATGATCAGCGTAGAATCATAAATCCCCTCTTTCTTCAGTTCCGCGACAACCCTGCCGAGAGATTGATCCACGAAGTCGAGTTCGAACGCGAGCCCCTCGTTCGGCGTGCCCAGAACATCGAAGTAACCGCCGTTCACGTTCGGACCACTGGCTACCACGGGCCCCTGCTTCAATTTTTCGCCGACGCTTACAGCCTGGAAGTTGAATCCGAAAAGCGTTGGCACGCCGACCTTCTTCGAGCGGTCATGCGTGTAACCGTCAATTTGATTGATCACGGCTTGGACGTGCAGCGAGTCGTAGCATTGAATATCCCGGAAGTCGTTCGTCCATCCGTCGTCGAACGTGGCGTCCGGAAATGGCACCGGGCTGCAACCAGGAAATTGCGGCAATGCCACCGGAATCGAATTGATTTCCGGCCCGTAGAAATCATCCACGCCTTTGCCACTGGGGCCGTTGGTCCATTCGTAGGAAGGATGCTTGTCAATCCACGCCGTTCTGCCGCCGTTGGCCTTCACCACTTCGAAGATCGTGTTCACACGCAAATATTCGTGCGGGTACACGGGTTTGCAGCCATCATTCGGATCCCGCGGCAAAAAGTGCGGATTAATGCCGCCGCCGCCGTTCAACTTCGTCAGATCGATATCAATCGATTCATCGTATGCCATCGGCGTGCCGACAACGTTCGGGCACAGATTCGGTCCGCCGGTAATCGGCAGCGAGGTGGTCGTGGCCGGTGGCGAAAGCGCGCGATTGTAGGTCACGTCATACCAAAGGCCGGCCGTGATGGGGGATCCCCCGGTTACCAACGCAGCGAGCCCCGGAAAAGAGTCGGACGGCGTCGAAGTAGACGCGTTGGTGTAAGTGATGCCGCTGCGGCTGAGCCTCGCAAGCGTTGAGTCTTGATGTGCGTTCACATAATTAGCCAGATCGAGTGCATGAAGGCCGTCAACGCTGATGAGCAGCACGTGTCTTACGGTTGGGCCGGAACTGCTCGTTCCATTTCCTGCGGCGCTTACTTGCAGTGGGGACACGAGCATCGAAGCGGCCAAGACGGATGACATCAAAGCCTTGGTGATGCGCATTGCGGATTCCTCCTGAGGTGGAACTGAGCGGCAAAGGTTAGCGGAAGGCCGTCGCGAGCAGATGAATGCCGTTTGACGAGTCGGTAAAAAACCGAAGAATGCGCGCTGCAAGAGGGCGCTGCGCTAGTTCAAAGAAATCGGCGCGGTTACAATCTACTCGATAACCACCGAATACTTCGCTGTCTTAACCGGCTTAACTTCCTTCTCAAATGGACGCACATACTCGAAGTTGAGCTGCACCGCGCCTTTACCTGCCGCTTCAAACGTCCAGACCTCTTCACCAGGCGCGCCCACAGCGCCGGAATCAGCCGCGTGGTAATCGTTGCTGATTTGTTTCAACGTCGCGGGATCAATCGGCGTTGCCAATCGCCAGCTATAACCAGTGGTACGGTTTGCGGCGAGCGTGATCGAAAATTGCTTTCCCGCCAGAACGCGTATCTCCTCCACTCCGCCCGCTACGTCGAATCCACCTGAACTTGGAGCAATCTCGGCGGCTCGCGGAGCTGCAGCTGCTGCGATGTTCGCCACTCTGGCAGCCTGGAAATTTCCTTGCGTGTCGAATGTGAAAGCCAGCGTAGCAGTCCCCACTTCGGCGCAAGCGTGGCAGCCGTCGCGCAATAAATACTGCACCAAAAATGATTGGGTTCCCCATCCGGTGGATGTCATCGTAGGCAATTTGCTATCGAAGCGGTCGCCAGGCCACACGCTGATGTGCGGATATTGCTCGGCGAGCGCCGCGTAAGCCGCGTTCTTCCTCATCTCTGTATCAATCGTAAAGCGATCGTCATCCACGTCAATGGGCGTAGGATTCCCATTCACCAGCAGCAAGCCCTCCAATTCATTGGCGCGAAAGGCATACTCGACGTACGCGATGTCCACTCGTTCCACGTGCCGAAACGCTCGGAGATAAACGACTCCCAGCGACGCCGCGAGACTTTCCGTGAATGTCAACGCCTCAGGGGACGCTCCTGCGGATTTCATTTCATTCAAGAAACATCGTTCAATGTGTGTGGGATCTTCTTCACCGCATTTCTGGCGAATGGCGGCAAGCGTTTCGGCAGGCGGGTTCCAGACTGAAGCGGCACTCACGCGTGTCACCGGATGCGGCGCCGGCTGCGCAGGTTCCTGCGCAGCCGAAAAACAAGATGCAGCACCCAGCATCACGAGAAGAAACCCGATCCGGGTCATGTCGCCCTCGCGCAGAAAGCAGCGCTTCTGAGGCTCACCTTAAGCGAGAAACAGTCAAAAAGTGAAGCAAGATTTTCAGTCAGGCCACGTCACACCACACCACGACGCGCCCGCTCAGCACTCTCTGGGTCGCTCCAAAAATGGGGCGGGTTTCGACCCCGCCCCATTCCATAGGCGCCTGCGAAAACCCTGGTGCGACGTCCTTTTAGAGAGAGGGTCCCGGTACCCATACCTGGTCCGGGCTGGAAATATCAATGTCGCGCAGCTCGGTCTTGATGCGGTATGTGCGCAGCTCGCCTTTACCCTTCGTCGGCCGCCTGGTACTCCAGCTCAAGAAATATTGATTCTTGAGGATGGTATCCAGCTGCTCCAAGAACGGCGCGAACGCGATCGGCGTCTGTAGCCCCTGGAAGAACGAATACCCGCCGCTCTTGTCCGTGATCTGCGCCAGGTTGCTCTGTCCGTAGTTCACACGGAACATGTTATGGCCTGCACGGCCCACTCCGGAGCAGTACAGTGTGTGAATAATCACGCCAGCCTTTTCCGCCGCCACGTACGTGCTCTGGATGTCCGGGCTGAATGGGTCGCCGCGGAAGCGATCGATGCCGTCGGCGATCAGCAGAATTTCGCGGCGCACGCCCGCAGTCTCCGGCCATCCTTTGATCAAGCTCATGGTTGAAAGATAAATGCTGGAATAAGCGCCGAAATTTCCAAGCGGCAGGCGCAAAGTCTTGGCCACGGCCTCGTGGTCATTGCTGAATTGCGAAGCGGGCTGCACTCCGCCGTTGCTGGCATAAAATACCCCGACGGCGGTGGTCTTCGGTTGAGCTGTGATGAACGCCTTGATATCGTTGAGCTGGTTGCCCAAGTCGGTCGAGCTGGCCTCGTCAATCACAATCGCCAGTTGTAGCAATGCCTTTTCACCTTGCGCCGGAGTCCAGCTCTTGACCTCTGCCTTTTCCTTGCCTTCATAGACGCCGATGTCGTCTTTGCTAATCGCCGGCGGCGCTGTAAATTTCGGCCCAAGCACAGTGACGACCGTTGTTACCGATGCGGTTGCGGGAGCCTGGGCTTGCGGCGCTCCTGTCACTACCAAGAATCCAGCCAGCAGCAGAACACTTGCGAAAGCGTAAACCGATTTGCGCATAACCATCTCCTCAGCTGGAGGGATTCCACCCTGCTTCGCACTTGCGCGGGATCAACAGGACGGCAGGAGTTCCGCCAGACGCCGCAACTTTATTGAGCCGGTCGGGATCTGTCAAGGGCTGGCAGAAATGTGCCTCCATCGTGGGATGGTCAGTAAACCAGGCTAAGATTCTTGCGGCGCTCCAGCCATTCTTCGTTGTTGAAGATTTGCGGGGTCAGCTCGATCAGCCGGGGCAACATATTGAAAACCGCCACCGGACCCCACTCCGCGCCCTTGCGCGTGCGAAATCCCTTGCGGTTCAGTTCCTCGGCAACTTTCACCAGCGAAATATCCTGAATAATCAGTTCCATCATCGAAAGCAGGAATTGCATCTCGGCAGGATTCTGCTCCAAGTGTTCGCAATCCCCGGCGACGCGCAACCCGAAAGGCGCATCTTCCAAGCTCGGCGCAGGTTCCGCTGGGGGCGCCGGAACCGCGGGTGCTGCGGCCGCACGCTCCCACTCGACCGCGACCAATTTCCATCCAGCCTGCTCGCGCTGCTTCAAGTAGGCCGGGTCCAGCGGTGCCTGCAGTGACTCACGGATGCGTTCGCCATCGGCCATGTTGCCTCCTAAGCTGTGCAATTTCGGATCTCAGCGCGTAGGCTTGCTCCCGCCACCTTGTCGCCAAGAAGGCACCCTCCCCGGGAAATGTTGTTCATGATTCTGCAATTCTTGGGCCTCTGCGACGCGGAAGGAAATTCATCTGATGCAACAAGTTAGGCCGCACGGTAGCCCCAACCAGTGCCAGCGAATGCTCGTTTCTGGGACCGCGTTGTCGCTCCAGCGGACAACCTTCACACGATCAATGGCCTGGCATAGACGTCAAAATCTCGCCACAACTTCTCCAGTCTGTCGTAATATATGCCCGCCCAGTTCACCTGCAGTTCCCAGGTACATCCCAATTCTAGTCTTCGCGGGGGAAATCATGAAGTGTAGGCAATTTCTAGCAATTTTCGCCGGCGCTATGGCCATGGCATCCGTGGCCGGCGCGGATACCGTCGTGCTGAAAAACGGAGATCACCTCACCGGCATAGTGGAAGTTTCCGATGGCAAGGACGTCACCCTGAAAACCGACTTCGCCGGAGAAATCAAAATCCAGTGGTCCGCCGTGCAGGAACTAAAAACCGATAAACCGATTTATGTCGTCACACCGGACAAGAAAACCGTCAGCGGCACGGTCTCCACCGACGGCTCAAACCTGCTAATCCATACTGCAAATTCCGGAACAGTCCAGGTGGCTCTCGCGCAAGTTACCGTCGTCCGTTCGTCCGATATGGAAACTGCCTACGAGAAGAGCCTGCACCCCGGGCTGCTCGAAGCATGGAAAGGCGGCGTTAACCTCGGCTTCGCAATCGCGCGCGGCAATAGCGCAACCACTAACCTCACCACCGGTTTCGCCGCCGACCGCAAGACTTCGAACGATGAGATCACCCTGTACGAG
>Ga0228598_1000269_pt1 | contig 9985 bp, 8 predicted proteins | sample CZU4metagenome_FD_182726 | JGI IMG/M metagenome (GOLD analysis project Ga0228598, IMG submission 182726) | Spruce rhizosphere microbial communities from Bohemian Forest, Czech Republic - CZU4 | ecosystem: Host-associated > Plants > Roots > Rhizosphere | place: Czech Republic: South Bohemian Region... | reverse complement strand
CCGGCTCCGGCAAATCAACATTGGTGAACTTGATCGGCTGCCTGGATCGTCCAAGCTCTGGCGAGATTTGGCTCGACGGTGAAGACGTGGCTCGCATTTCTGCGAGTGAACTGAATCGCGTGCGAGCAGAGAAAATCGGTTTCGTCTTCCAGCAATTCCATCTGATTCCCTATCTCACAGCGCTCGAAAACGTCATGCTAGCCCAGTACTTTCACAGCATGACTGACGAGCAGGAAGCGCTCGAAGCGCTGGAGCGTGTGGGTTTGAAGCAGCGTGCCCATCACGTACCCTCTCAGCTTTCCGGCGGCGAGCAACAACGAGTCTGTATCGCACGCGCCTTGATTAACGATCCCAAAATCGTTCTCGCCGACGAGCCCACGGGAAACCTCGATGCCATCAACGAGGAGATCGTCCTGCGCCTGCTGCGCGAACTGCACCAGCAGGGACGCACTATCGTGATGGTCACGCACGACCCCGTCGTCGCCCGCCTCGCCGACCGCCGCATTGAATTGCACCACGGCAAGATCGCGGCTCAGGAAGTCTTCGCCATGGCCGACGAAGAACAATTCGACGAGGTTCTGGAAGAACTCTGGGCGCTAGCCGAGCACGGCGAGATCGCCGAAGTCGGCCGCATGGAAGTGCACGGAGCCTTGCCGGTAAGCATCGCCATAGAAAAAATGATCGCGCTTGGATTGGTCTCGGCCACGCCGCACCCGCCCGAGGCCCACGACCACAAGCCGTTCATCAATCCCTGCCACGATGCCCTGAAACCCACTGGCGTCTCGACCGGTGACGGCAGCATGATCGTGGAATTCACGCCCCGCGGCCGTCAGCGCGCCGCCGACATCGTTCGCCGTCACCGCCTCGCCGAGCGCCTCTTTACCGACAGCCTCGCCATGGACAGCGAAACCGAAATCGAACAACAAGCCTGCAAGTTCGAACACATTCTTTCTCCCGAAGCCACCGACAAAATATGCGCATTCCTTGGCCATCCTCGTACCTGCCCCCACGGCGCGCCCATTCCACCGGGGCCGTGCTGCGGCAGGACGGCTGAGTTCGTCGATGCTTCTGTCGCGAACTCCCAGCGACACGCCTGACCTTTTCATGTCCACCCGCAGAACCTGCATCGGCGTTTTCGACTCTGGCTTTGGAGGGCTGACTGTCCTCAAAGCTTTGCTTCGACTGATTCCCAACGCAGACTACCTCTACTTTGGCGATACGGCGCGCTTGCCTTACGGTTCGAAATCCGCAGAAACCGTGGCCCGCTACGCTGTCGGGGCGGCACGCTATCTCGAGCAGCATGGCGCACAGGCTTTGGTAATCGCCTGCAATACGGCCACCGCTCTGGCGTTGGACAAAATTACCGAGGCAGCAACTGTCCCGGTCATAGGCGTGATCGAGCCTGGGACTGAGCGCGCGGCCGCGGAGAGTTCGAACAAGAAGGTCGTCGTAATCGGCACCGAAGCGACGGTCAGCAGTCATGCTTATTTGAAGGCTCTTCAGGCTCGAGGCGTGCAAGCAAGAGAAAAAGCCTGCCCGCTACTGGTGCCGTTGGTCGAGGAGGGATGGATCGACCATCCCGTGACTGAAGAGGTAGCCAATATCTACCTCAAAGAAGCGTTCGCCGACGAATTCAAATCAGCTGATGTCCTTCTGCTCGGATGTACTCACTATCCCCTCATCCAACCGCTGTTGCGAAAGGTCGCCCCCAAGCACGTGAAGATCGTCGATTCCGCAGATGCCACGGCTGACGCTGTCGGTAGGGTCCTGCGTCGCATACCGTTGCCTACCGTGCCCAAGCCGGAGCGGCGCAAATTGCCACGGCTCGATTGCTTCGCCACCGATTCCGCGGAAAAGTTCCGGCGCCTCGGCGCGCTGTTCCTCGGACATCCTATCGATTCTGTCCAGCACGTGGATCTTCCAGAATAGTTCTCGAATCCAATGCTTGTTGATGCTTTCGAGTTCGGCCGCAAGACTCGGATAGACGGGACGCCCGCGCGAAATTAACCTGACTTTGCGCCATGTCACCACTCGACAATCCGATCTGGCAATCGCTGATCACGACTCACGCGCACTTCGCCGAGGCCCGGAACGCGGCGCGGAGGTTCCCTCACGAAGTGAGCGTGCTCGCCGGGCTTCCTAAACCCACGCCCGAGAATTACGATTCTCTCGCCGCTATGATGCGCCCCGGCGAACGGGTCGGACTGTTTCTACAAGACCCGCCCGATCCGCCTGCACCATGGGCTATTGACCGCACATGTCCTCTGCTGCAGATGCTTTGTGAAAAACGCAGCGTCTTTCCGGGTGCGCCTCGGGCGATGCGAGCGGAATTCATTCGGCTAACTAAGACTGACGTACCCGAAATGCTGGCTCTTACCAAGCTAACCAACCCCGGACCCTTTGGCGCGCGCACTCACGAACTGGGAGATTATTTTGGCATCGGCGTCTCGGGGACACTGGCAGCGATGGCCGGCGAGCGCCTGCGGCTTCCGGGTTACACCGAGGTTAGTGCCGTGTGCACGCATCCTGCGCATCTTGGACACGGCTACGCCAGCGCTCTGATTGCCGTAGTGATGGAAAACATTTGCAGCCGCGGCGAACTTCCGATTCTGCATGTCCTTCCCGAGAATACTCGTGCCATTCAAGTGTACGAGCGTCTCGGATTCACGAAACGTGCGACGCTGCATCTGGCGGTACTGCGGTACGGAGAGAAAGAAAACCCATCGGGATCCTGATTCAAACTTCCCGGCCCCAAAAGCAAAACGGCCGCGATTTCTCGCGGCCGCCTTTCAACAACGAACTCGGATCAGTACAACCGGAAAGTCACTTCCACGTTGATCTGCACTGCGACGGGCTTACCGTCCTTCATCGCGGGCTCAAACTTCCAGGTCTTCACCGCTTCCATGGCCTTCTCATCCAACCCCAAGCCAAGCGTGCGAGCTACGCGAATGTCACGCGCGCGACCATCCGGGCCAACCACTAGCCACAGAACGCACGTTCCCTGATACTTCGCCTTTCGCGCTTCCTCGGAGTATTCCGGATCAGGCGCGTAAATTGCCTTCGGCGCAGACACGCCGCCACCCACTTTAAACGCTCCGCCGCCAATCCCGCCGCCGTGGCCTGGACCAACTCCTGGTCCCTCACCCGAACCCACGCCGCCGCCATTACCAGAACCAATTCCACCACCGGAACCCGTTCCGTTCGATGGCGGCCCCGAAGGCAAGTGCGACATGGGGTCGCCCAAGTTCGGCATGTTATTCATCGCCAGGTGAACTTCCGGGGGAATCACTACCGTCGGCTCTACCGCCAACTTCGGATGATCATTTCGCACCACCACCATCGGGGGCGTAATCTGCTCCATCGCTAACTTGGGCAGCCGTCCTTTCGAAGCCTGGAACTTATCTCTGTCACCGCCACCACCACCGCCACCTGCTTGCGTCTTCGAAGGCGCCAAAGGAGGAATATCGTCGGGCGCAATCAGGGTCACCACCTCGGGAGGCTTGGCGGCCGGAGGGTGGCGAAAGGTGATTAGGGTTCCGCCAATAATCAACGCGACGGCAACAATATGCACGATCGTCGAACCCAGCACGCCATTCTTCTTGTAATTGTAGAAGCCCCAAATGTCTTTGACTGGAATCGGCTTCGAGGTCAGCACCAGCGGCGCTTGCTTCTTGGGAAAGAAGAAGTCGTTGAGATTCTGAACCAGGGACTTCCACAGCGACTCGTCCAATACATCCTTGGACAGCAGCAAATTCAGTTCTGGTTCGCCCCCCGGCGTGGGCTGAATGTCATTGGTTGCCATATTTGACCCGAGTTCCCCGTACCGCGGCTGAGCCCAAAGAGTTACCGCTCATCCTCAACTTGATGAACCCGCAACCCGGCAAGTTGCTTGCCTGCGCTAATAACTCTTAAGGTTGCAGCCCCCATCCATTACCCACCCAACAGAAATTGGAACCTTTCCGTCAACGCGTAATTAGATGCCAAGCCGAGGCGAAACGTCTGCTAGCAAAATTGTACACTTTTTCATTCCCTTTTCCACAGTGCTTTCCAGCTTCGTCTCGGGAGGCCTCAGGACGACAATGGACGTTCCTTTCTAAGCTCCCTATAATGATAACAATCAACCATTTGGGAGTAATCGACCGAGTGCCGCTGCGGCTTGAATCTATATCCAAACTGGTACAAATCGGCTTTGCCACGGAGGCCAGTTTTCTACGTTCGTTGCACCTCCTCCGCGATTTAAACGTTTGCCAACCCTGATGACCCATGCCCATCTAATGCGCCGCTTCCACTTGCTCATCGCCTTATCGGTGGTGTGCTTGGATCGTGTCACCAAATGGCTCGTGGCGAAGAATATCTCTCTGCACGATGGCAGGCAAGTGATTCCAGGATTCTTCCGCATTACTCATGTGGAGAATCGCGGCGCCGCCTTTGGCTTATTCGCAGATTCCCCTGCGCAATGGAAAATCGCCATGCTCGTGCTGTTTTCGATTGTGGCTTTAATAGTCGTTTCAGCCCTGCTCTGGCGGAACAGCCATGCCATGACCACGACCGGAATCGGTCTGGCGCTCATCCTCGGCGGAGCCCTCGGGAATCTCTGGGACCGCTTGCTTAACGGTCGCGTGGTCGATTTCTTGCTCTTCTACATCGGCCAATACCAATGGCCCGCCTTCAACGTAGCCGACAGCGCCATCGTTGTCGGAGCCGGCCTGCTGGTGATTGAAATCCTATTCGCCAAATCCCCCGTTCACGAGACGTCGGCGTAGAAGCCGAACTGCCGCAGACTTGTCATCTTTCCGAAACAGAGTTGTCGTCCCGAGCGAAGCGAGGGATCTAGGTTCTTGCCTGCACAACGAGTATCCATGTACCGCAAGGCTCCGGCTCCCCTCGTGAACCTTTGTGCCCTTCGTGGTTCATGCTTCTTACGGCTCCCCATACAACTGTCGATACACATTCGCATTCCGCAAAATGGCCTGCACATACTCCCGCGTCTCAGTAAACGGAATCGACTCCACAAATTCCTGCGGATCTCTGTATTTCCCTTGGCCCAGCCAGTCCTGCACCCGATCCGCACCCGCATTGTAGGCCGCGAGCGCATACTCGAACGATCCGAACTTGTCGACCATGCTGCGAAAGTATCGAGTGCCCAGTTGAAGATTTACTCCTGGCACGAACAGTTGAGTACTGGAAAAGCGTTTCATCTTCTCTTGCTTCGCAACCGACTTGCCAACCTTCGGCAGAAGTTGCATCAGTCCGACTGCATTGGCCCGGGACACCGCGCCGGGATTAAACTCCGATTCCTGCCGGATCAGCGCCGCTACCATGTAAGGATCGAGCGTATTGTCGGAAGAGAATCTTTTTAGATCGATCCAGTAAGGCTTGGGAAACAGCGCCTCCCAGTACGACCGGGGCAGGCTGGGTATATCGACCGCAAAATAACTGGGCACGGCGCGCTTCAGAACCTCGATCGCCAAATTGTAGTGACCGGCATCGGCATACAGACGAGCTGTCTCCGGGGCCAGCCAATTTCCTTTACCTTCATCAGCCGCTGCGCGCAATTCCTTCACCGCCAGATCCAGCAATGCGCCATTCGCCAGAAGTTGCGCTTTCTGTACCCGCAGGTTGTCAGTCGGAATCGGGTCGGCCGTAACCTTGGTGCTCGCATCGATTGGTGGCACTCGATCCAGCAAAGCGTAATGCACCGGGTCGCTATCGTTTTTGATCTTCTTGAGTTGCTGGCGCGACAACTCGCCATAATAATAATTGCGAAACCGGTCCGACACTTTCTGGTAATAGGCGCGCGCCTTAGGCAATTCCCCATCTTCTTCCGCCAACCGGCCTCGCCAATAAAGTGCTGCAGGGATTTCCCCCGATGACGGATACAGCTCAATCTGCTGCTCGAATCCTTTCTCCGCATCCTCGCGCCGTCCTTGCCGCAAACTCAACCAGGTCGCCTTCCACAGCGCATACGACGCCCGCCCGCCATTCGGAAAGCGCTGCTGCAGTTCGCGGTAGGAATCGATCGCCCGGTCATAATCGTGCCGCAACAAATAGATGTTCCCTGCGGAGAGCAGCGCCTGCTCCAACCAAGGACTGGTCGGATCCACCTGCCGCATCTGTTCAAGGATTCGCAGAAATCCATCATCGTCGTTCGAGCCGCGCGCGATTTCTCCCAGGTTAAACAAGCGCTCCGCGTTCATCTCCGGAGTCGATTCCGGCATCGACTCCAATGCCTTCTTGGCTTCCTTCTCACGTCCCGCGTGGCGCAACGACTCTACCATCGCCATCTGCAGAGGAAGACGATTCTCGGGGCCGACCTCATTCAACAGGTCGTGATATTCATTCGCCGCCTCGTTATATTGCTTTCCTTTGGCCAGCAAGTCGGCGCGCGTTTTTTGCTCCGCAAATGTGGGCGGCTGTGTCCCAGGAGTGCCCGCCAACTTTCTAAGATCGCCGTCGACCTGCGTCGCTTCCCAACTGAGCGGCATCGTGTAATACAAATTGCGAAAAATAACCAACGCTTTCACTGGCTGACCCGCCGCTTCATAGGCGCGGCCTAATGCGAGTTCCAGGTCAGCTCGAATCGGTTGCCGATCGTTTTCCAGCAACTCCACCGCCTCTTGCGCGCGTCCGTCGGCCACCAAAGCGTTGGCATACACCACATGCGTGTCGCGAATCAGCAACGACTCCGGATAACTTTTGTCGAACGCGCCCAATGTCGCTACTGCTTCTGCCAACCGGCCCGTCTGATAATAAGAAGTTCCCAGATAAAAATTGACGTAATCTCCGAGATCGCCTGCCTGCGGCTTTGCCCGATTCAAGGGATCAATCGCCTGCGCGTAACCTTTATCTTGAATGTGGGCATAACCAATCACCAGCCACGCCAGCGCCCCCGCATCTTCTTTCGCGTGACGCCGAGCATACGCTTCCACACCGGCATAAGCCGCCGGAGTGCGATCCTGCAGCAACTGACGCGCCATCGGCTTCAAACTCGCCGACGCGACAAATGCCTCATGCATGCGCCGCAAACGTGGAGAAGGCGGCTTGCGCCTGGTGTGCGCCGTGCTGGCGCTACTCTTCTTTCCCGTGGAAGTGCTCTTATGAGTCGTGGACGGAGCGGAAGGGTGAGGAGCGGAAGGGTGAGGCGCGGATTGGCTCGAAGACTGTGATGAAGAAGGTTGCGAAGAAGACTGAGCCGCAGATTGGGCAGTCGCTGGCGCCAGCGCAGAAACACTACTACCCAAAACCGCCACGATCAAAACCAGTTTTTTCAAAAGCCAACCCACTGACGATGGACGGTATTAATTATCTTCTATTTTTCGCAATCGTCAAAACTCGCTTGTAAGTGTGGCGAGGGCGTCTTGGTTTCGCATTTGAAGAAAAGCGAGATTATTGTAATTGTGGCCAGGTCGCGCTGGTGCAGGTCGCATGGGCAACCATCGGGGCAGCCTGCGCAGCTTGGTCGTTTTTGTGGATGACGCCGTCTTCGTTCGAGCAGAAGGAGTTCACGCCAGTCGTGTTGAAAGAAGCAGGCGCGCCACCGGCTGTGTAATCCAGGTACGGCGGACCACCGCTGACGTTGCCGATATTGAAGTAGTAACCGCTCTTTTGAAGAGCGACTGTGGCGGCTTTCGAAAGGTTCCAGTCAATCAAGCAAGCCGCAGTGACCAGCGGTCCGCCAGCGGGACAGCCAGTGATCGCTCCCGGCCCAAGTGCGCCCAAGCCGGCTGCGTTAGGTCCAGAATAGCCGTTCGCCGGGTAAGTGGAATAAAAGCTTACCTCAGCAGTGTTGATGGTACGAATCGAACTGGCGGCGGACGATTCGTTCGCCGAAATACGTGCGCGCAGCAAGTTCGGAATGGCGATCGCCGCGATGATAAGAATAATTGCCACCACGATAAGCAACTCAATCAGTGAAAAACCCTTCTGTTTATGCACTTCCGCTCTCCTAGCACCTTCGTGCGAGTAAACTCATCGGTAACCGCGTGACGATGGGAAAGAAGCTTCCTCAGAATCAGCCGGCGTCGATCAAAACTCCTTATGAAATGGCTAGGAGCTCTGGTTAGAAGCATAGCTCAAACCGAAACGACACTCTCCTGTAATCGCTCCGATGAGCATTACCAAAGTGTCAATCCGTCTGTTACGAAGGAAGGCTACAAACGCAATAGCAGGTAAACATTTACCTCTTGCAACAGAGAATCCAGTGAGGCGGACACTCCTGTCCGCCGCAGCTTGCGCCCTCGATCAATCTTCTTTTATCTCCTTCTGCAGAGGAGGCAAGGCCGGCATCTCAGGATGGTCTTTATCGCGCCAATAAGTCTGGAAACATTCGTTGTCTTGTGTAGGTTGCCACTTGGTTCCGTCTTCGTATTGGATCAGATACGGAAAGAACACCCACCCCAATATTGCCTGTGCGTTCGCAGCGGGATACGCCGGCCTCTCTAACACCTCTTCCTGCCCGGCTGCCAGGGGTTTCGCCGACGACCAGTTACTGTCAAACGGTCGCCGCAGATCTTGTGGCGTCAGCAGATGTTCGAAAATCAACCCAATACTCTTGATCGGCTTGCCGCTGACATTCTTGACGGTGAGAGAATTCTTCTCCGAATTCCAAAAGTCGCCGGCCTCGAACTGAATCGGGCACTGCCTCGACGGCGGAGAATAAATTGTGTACACCGCCATCATTCCAGCTTCCATGTGGTCCGAAACCTGGCAATGGAATAACCAAGTACCGGGATTGTCGGCAAGCATGTCCACCGTGACCATACTTGCCGGGAGTAGTTCAATCACATCCGTGTGACGTCTGCCGTCAGTCACAGTTTTTCCATGCCAGTGCGGAGTGTGAATGTCCTGCTCGTCACCCATGCCCAGAAGATACCAGCGCACCTTCTCGCCTTTTTTCATCACCAAGCCGGGCAAATTGCCGAAGATGTAGCCGTTCATGGCATAAAACATTCCATTCGGATCCAGCCGGCTCAACTGTTTGAAAATCATGAATGACGCCACGAATTCGCGATCCACATCCTTGGGAGAGCCATCAGGCCTGGCGTGGCCTTTAGCCGTAACGATAATCGGACCAAGCAGCCCGGCATTGGTCTCCGTTTCTTCCGAGATGTGGGGATGGTACCACCAGACTACCGACGACAACTGACCCGGCCCCGGACCGCTGCCCTCATCCGCGAACCAGTGATAAGTAAATCGTCCGCCGGGCGCAACATGGGAACCGGCTCCGCCGATGGGCAGGTAATATCCACCCTCATTGTTCTTGTCATACCGAAGCCCGTGCGGATGAATGTTATGTTCCGCCTGGCTGCGATTGAAAAAGTCGACCAGAATCGTGTCGCCAACTTCGGCGCGGATGATCGGACCTAAGATTCCCAGCCACTCGGGCTGTGGCTTGCGGACAGTAAATGTCGCATCCGTGTATTCGATGAAGCGGGTCTTCGACCAGATGGTCTTGGTCCGCCAGGGTAGCGGCAGAGGGACACCGTGAATTAAATCCTGCCCGCTCGGGGCGTAGTCCCAGGTCACATCCTCCGCCGCAATGTAGTAGTGCCGTGTAGCTGCGACGCAGGGCATCGCGCACAACAACACAGAGAGCATGAAAACCTTCGGCAGTTTCACCAGTCCATTATCCCATTGCCTCCCGGTCGCGGGAACAGTACTGTCATCTTGAGCAAAGCGGAGGATCTATGCATTTTGCCTGCAGCGCCAACTCTCACACCTCATAGAAAACCAAATGCAACCTTCCCTCAATTATTTTGAGACCCATCCTTACTCAAATTGCTTCTTTACCTCCGCCGGAACTCTCGGGGGCGGTGGAAAATCCTGCGAGAAGCCCTTGAACATCGCGACCGTCTTCTCCGTTCGCTTGGACCCATCATGCACCGCGATCTTGTGAGGTTTCTCCGGCGAGTAGCCTTCCCACAGCGAAACCCCGGCGTAGACCCCGTCTTGGCGCAGGATGTAATAGGTCATGTCCACGAACCGC
>Ga0228598_1000268_pt1 | contig 9996 bp, 3 predicted proteins | sample CZU4metagenome_FD_182726 | JGI IMG/M metagenome (GOLD analysis project Ga0228598, IMG submission 182726) | Spruce rhizosphere microbial communities from Bohemian Forest, Czech Republic - CZU4 | ecosystem: Host-associated > Plants > Roots > Rhizosphere | place: Czech Republic: South Bohemian Region... | reverse complement strand
CGAAGCCGCGCCTGCTGCAACAGCAGCCTGCCAGTTTGCTGTCAGCAAATCGCCGCGCGCCGTGTTGGCATTGATCGGACGGTTCAAGTTACGTCCGCCGTTCCAGTTGTAAGCCAGACTCAAGGCAAAGCCGCCGCCCAAATCCTGTTCCACCGTAAAGTTCGCTTGCTGCGAATACGCGTATACGAATCCCTTGCCCTGCGGATAACCGAACGGCTGCGATACCAGTGGCACTCCATTCGTCAGGTATCCCTGATTGATGAATAGCGACGTCGGATCGAATGAGTTAAACCGCTGCTGGCTGCCCTGATATCCAAACGCGGAATTCGCCGCTGGAAAACACGTTCCAGCAATCCCTTGGAAGATATTGTTCGCCGTCATGCTGAGTGGCGGTGCCGCAGGGTTGCATCCCGGCGTTCCGCCAAAAAACAACAACTGACCACTCTTGGACCCGTCGGAAGCATCGCCCAGGAAATACAAACCGAGCAGAGGGTGGTCATAAAATATGCCAAAGTTCGCCCGAATCACGGTCTTCCCATCGCCCTTCGGATCCCATGCCATGCCGAGCCGCGGCTGAATCATGCGGGTATCGGTTTGAATGCCTTTCTGCAGGCCGAGTTGATTATAGGCAGACAACGCAAGAGCATCAGGCTGCGAGAATTGCGGCGGAAACTCAATGTCATAACGCAAGCCGTAGTTGAAGGTCAGGTTGGGAGAAGCTCGCCAGGAATCCTGCCAGTAGACGCCTAGAGGTTTGTTCGTGAAAGAGTCCGTTGGATTGCCAATGCCTTGAATGAAATCCTGCGGAATACCCAAGCCATAAGCTTGCACTGGAGAGAAGCTGGGGAAAGGAGACGGAAAAAGGCTGAGAGCGCCAAAATCATAAACGCCGCCATAGTTCACCGTGAATGTCGCGGTCGTCGGAATGTAATTGAAATCCACCCCAAATTTTGTGTTGTGCCGTCCCAGCGTCCAGGAGAAGTTGTCGGTGAACTGGTAACGCTGCTCTACCCGGTCAATATAGGAGTAAGGTTCGCGCCCGAAAAAAGCATACCCGGGGATATCTACCGCGACGTCGCCTCCTCCTGGCGCGCTGGAATAGTTGTAGAGGAGTCCGCGCCGGGCATATTGGAAGCGGAATTCATTCACCTTGTTGTTGCCGATTGTCCACGTATCCTGAGCCACGCCCGCGACGTCGCGGTAACTCTGTACTGAAGTTCGGGAGTAGGAATTCTGTCCGAATACCTGGTTTTCTCCATTCACCTCGATGCCGGTAACCGTGCTGGGACTAACGTTGGCCCGCAGCATGAGCCGATTGTTACTGCTGATGTTGTGATCGAGACGCAACGAATACAGGCTGGTTCCTTCGAAAACCGGAAAGTTTCCCACCTGCGCACCCAGCGTCTGGAACGAAGCCGGCAACCCAGCGCAAACCGGTGCGAAGCCTCCAGCTATGCCAAACGCCGGATTACATGTGGAGGGAAACTGCTGTAAACCCGCGGGTACAAAGGCTGGCGGAAGAAGCGCAAACGAGGCCGGATATTTCCCGTTGAGAGCGATGCCGGAAGACGCGCCCGCCATAAACGAATAAGTTTGTAGTGTCGGCAGCAACCCCGCCGGGACAGCCGGTATAAAGCTTCCCAGAAATGCCGCCTGCTGCGGCGTTGCTTGGATGTCGAAAGTTCCTGCCGGAGCGCCGAAGAACGGAGACGCGTCGAACGGAACGAATCCGAAGTTGTTCTGCCCGATGCTGGAAAAGCCAGTCTCATGGCGTCGCGTTATTTCATAAGCAAAGTAAAAATATGTTTTGTCTTTCTTGATCGGTCCCCCGAACGCTGTTCCCGCTTGTACCCGCGTATAAGCCGGGTTGGGCGTAGTACTGAACGGATTCACCGCCTGAAAGTCGCGATCGCGCAGATAGCCGTACACGTCACCGTGAAAGTCGTTCGAGCCCGAACGGGTGATGATATTGACCACGCCACCTGCGGCGCGTCCATACTCCGCCGCATAGCTGTTGGTGATGATCTGAAATTCCTGCACTGCTTCCTGCGAGACCGTCGAACGCACCCCGTTGGTGGCGTTATCGATATAGTCCGCACCGTCCACGTTAACCAGGTTTGAACGCGCCCGTTGTCCGCTAATGTTCAGCCCAGAGGTGGGTGCCGCGCCGGTGACCGGAGCGTTGTCGCGCAACACCTGCGAGTCCGTCATAGCGAAGTCAATGTAGTTGCGGCCGTTGATGGGAAGGTTATCGATGCTCCGCTGCCCGATAGTGTCAGTGGTCGAAGTGCGGCTCGTTTCTATCAGTTCCGCCGCGGAACTAACGTTGACCACCTCCTGGGCGCCGGCGACTGAGAGTGCGACGGGCAAGTCCAACACTTGGCCCACCGTGATGCTCACATTCTCAACCGTGGTCTTCGCGAAGCCCGCGGCTTCGACCGTAACCTGGTAAGTCCCCGGCGGTAGCAAGACGATGCGGTAGTCGCCCTGGCCGTTCCCGGTGACCGAGCGCTCTAATCCCTTTGCCTGATCTTGCGCCGTAACCGTGGCGTTGGTAACCAGGCTGCCCTTGGGATCTTTCACGGTAACCCGAAGATCGCCGGTAGTCGCGCCTTGGCTGAAGCCGAAGGTGTTTAATCCCAGCACTATGACCAATAGCGAGACCAGCTTCCGCATTGTCATAAACTTTCTCCATGGAGATGACAGACGAGGGAGGTGCCCGGCTTTTGCGGGCAGAGGACCACGGCCAGTCCGAATTCGCCGGCAGACTTCAGGGCAAACATTTCTTGAGAAAGCGCGTTCGGCTGCTTTGTACATCAAGCCATAAGAAGAAAGCAAGCCAGATCAGGTAGGAGCATCGCATTGGTTAAATGCGGGGGCGAGTCGATAGGCGCGAGCGTCCTCGCTTATGAAGCAGCAACCACCAACTCGGCGTCCCACATCAAAGCGTTTCAACGTGCACGGATGGCAACTCCTAGGGTTGGTAGTAGCAGAAGCCGCCCTGCTATCCTCATGGATTCGTTGCAGCCTGCAAGGCAGCACGGTAAAGTGTACTTAAGCAAGTCGCTAGGGAATGGATGCGAAGCAAGCGAAGGCTCCAACCCCGCTCTGAAATCGCCTTCCCGGAGGCCGATCGAATCTTGCCAGGAACCAAAATGAAAAAGGAACCCGCCCGTCCTGTGCCCCATCGCCTGGCGGCGTGCAGCATGCTGGTCCTGTTGACCGGCTGTGTATTGCTGACCGCTCAGAATGTGGTTTTGACGGGCGCGCTCAGCGGCCGAGTCACCGACCCGAGTGGAGCTGTAGTCCCGGGAGCGTCGGTGGTGATCAGCAACCTCCAGACCAGCGTCAAACAATCCGTCGAAACCAACCGTGCCGGGCTTTACCGCTTTCCGGTGCTTACCCCGGGATCATATTCCATCGCGGCAAGTCTCAAGGGTTTTCGCGATGCCCAGGGTTTAGTCCAGGTGCTGGTCGGAAATACGACTTCGCTGGATATCCTGCTGCAGGTGGGAGCCAGTGGAGACGCAGTTAAAGTAAGCGGAACTGCCCCGCTGCTGCGGCCTGCCGAATCTTCCGCCAGCAATGTGTTGGATCGGTCGTTTATCGAGGACCTACCCCTCAACGGGCGCAAATACACCGACTTTACGGTGCTTACGCCGAATACCAGCTACGACGGCGACACTGGCCTGGTCAGCATTGCCGGACAACAGGGCGGAGAAGATTCGGGATACGCCAACGGAAACGGCGGCAATGCTTTCACCGTGGATGGAAGCAACGCCACCAACAACTACTTCTCCGACATTATCGGCCGTTACCGCATTCCGTACCTCTTTGGGGAGGACGCGATCCAGGAATTCCAAGTCTCGGTCAGTCCATACTCGGCCATCTACGGAGGCGGAGCCGGCTTCGTCAACGCTGTAACCCAGTCGGGAAGCAACGCCTTCCACGGCAGCGCCTTTTATTACAACCGGAACTCCGCCACCGGAGCCAACGACGCCATCGACAAAGCTAGCGGATTCCCTAAGCCTGAAGATGCTTTGCAGCAATTCGGCGCCGGGGTGGGCGGACCGATCATTCGCAATCGCCTTTGGTTCTTCGTGGATTATGAGCAGCAACTGCGCAACAATCCGATTTCCGTCATCAACCCGGTATTGGCCACGACACCGGCGAACTTACCCGCCTTCTTGAGCGCTAATTTTGGAATTCCCGCAGGCACCACTTTGCCGGCGCCAAACGGTCCCTTGCCGGTGCCCGGCACCGACACCGCGCCCGATCCCACCAATCCCGTGTATCTCCAGCAAGTGGCAAACACCGTGAACGCGCTCAACTCCAATCTCGGCAGTAAAGCCAGAAAGCGCAATGATTGGGTCATTACTCCCCGGTTCGACTATCAGCCCACCTCCCGTGACAGCCTGTTCTTCAGCCTCAATCTAAACCGGTTCAATTCGCCTGGTGGCGTCATTACGGACCCGACCGTGGGAAACTATGGAACGCAGACGCTGGCCAACGCTTACGTACATACTTTCCAGGCCAGTGTGGGATGGACGCACACCTTCTCGGCCACGCTGCTGAACGAATTTCACGTGAGCACCTCGCAGGACAACGAGATCTCTACCCCGACCGGGCTTGCGCCCAACATCCCCACGTTGATTCTGGATAGTCCGGCCGCATTCATTCTGGGCAACGCGCCTTTCTCCGTCGGGAAGGTTTTTGAAAGACAGTATTCTTTCTCCGACCGGGTCGACTATGTAATTGGCAAGCACACACTACAGTTCGGTTTCGATTGGAATCGTTCTTGGGATTCGGACAATAACGATGGCGGCGCCGACCCGAACGAGGCCATCGATTTCGGATCGTTCCTCGGCAGTTATGAATTTTCCAATCTCGAGGCGCTTGCGCTGGGAGAATATAACGTTTTCAGTCAGTCTTCGGGAAATCCGACCTTCTCTTTTGCGGTGCCTTACTACGGATTCTACGTGCAGGACTCGTTCCGAGCTTTGCCCCAGTTGACCCTCGAAATGGGCCTGCGCGAGGACTTTCAGGTTTACCCGCAGCCCGCGGAGAATCCCGCGTTTCCTCTCACTGGACGGTATCCGAACCAGTTTCTCCGCCTTTCCCCGCGCTTCGGATTTGCCTGGCAGCCCGTATCCAAGACCGTGGTCCGCGGAGGGTTCGGGCAGTTCTATGACAATATGAATGGCCTGAACTACCGCAACGCCGTGGTCTCGAACGGACTGGCCTCACAGCAGTCGTCGGCAAGCGTCAGTTACACTGCGGGGCCGCCGAACCAGCAACTCCCGACCTTTCCCAATATCCTCCCCGGAAACTCTCCTTTGTTTTCCGCTTCACCGGATATTTCTCTGGTTTCTCCGCAGTTTCGCGTGCCCTATATATTGCAGGCGAGTTTGCAGATAGAGCGCGAGATTTCCGAGAACACAACCGTGAGTATCGGCACCATGTGGAATCACGGAGTGCACATTCTTTCGGGCAGCGCCTATGACGCGAACCTGAATCCGTTGCAAGGTACGACGACCTACATCGTCTGCCCTCCCGGTGCCACCACAGCGCCGTGCAGTGGGCAGTCTATTACCCTGCCGAATATGGATAACGACCTTCTGACCGAAGGCCGCATCAATCCCAATCTAGGCCAGATCAACGAGCTCATCAGTCCCGCGCAAAACTACTACAACTCCTTTTTCGTGCAGTTGCAGCGCCGCATGTCGCGAGGCCTTTCGCTGCAATTTTCTTATACCTTCGCCAAGAGCAACATGCTCGATGGCATGGACTTCAACAATCAGTTCGACTTCAGCAATACGCACGCGCCTTCGCTCCTCGATCAGCGGCACAGAATCAGCCTGGCAGGAGTCTACCGTCCCCAGCTTGAAAGACTGACGGGATCGGACGCCGGCCGCGCGTTGCTCTCCGGTTGGACCCTGAGCAGCGTCATGGAGTTCTCTTCCGGCCGTCCATACGCAGGGTTGTTAAGTCCAGCGTGCACCAGTTCGACTTTGTCGTTCGGCAATTGCAATGGCGCCAATGACAACCTGAACGACAGCGCCTTCAATCAAGACACCGCCAACACCGCCGGCGGCATCAATGGCGCTGGTCCCACTCCGGGCATAGGCCTGAATTCTTTCTACGGTCCGTGGCTGGAAAGGATCGATGTTGGGTTGTCCCGGAGCTTTGCAATTAGGGAGGGCAAGGAACTGCAATTTCAGGTGCAAGCGTTCAATGTGTTCAACCACGCCAACTACTATGTGCAGAATGGCGACGGCGTGAACCAACTGCAATACAACCCGATCGGGACCAACTGCGGCGATGGCGCAACCCTGAAGCAGACCTGCTATCTCGTGCCCAACTCCGGCCCGGGTAATTTCGGGACACTCCAGGAAATTAGCCCAAACGGCCTTCCACGAGTGCTGCAGTTTTCAGCCCGATTCACGTTCTAGTAACTTACTGGCCCTTCGGTGCTAACTCCACGAAATCAACGCGTGTTCTTCGCTTGTACGTATGTTTTTGTACACATGGGACCGTAACTACAATATGTTCCCCGTGGAACGCTTCTCACTCCTGACGACTGATGCCGGAACGCTCTTCGCTCATCGTCTTGAATGCCCAGGCCATGCGCGGTGTGTTGTGTGCGATGCCAAAACGCCCGCGAGCGTCGAGCAAAATCATGCCGCCATGTCCATTCACGCGCGCCTGCAGATAGTTGATCGCCTCCGCCGCCACCCATTCGGGCAGACTGCCTGAGGCCACGCGATCCGCTGCCCACTTGGCCAGCACCAACTTCATAATGGGCTCGCCCCATCCCGTGGTCGAAGCTGCCGCGGTTTTGTTGTCGGCGTAGCATCCGCATCCGATCAAGGATGAATCTCCCAAGCGGCCAGGAGCTTTGTTGAGTGTGCCTCCGGTGGAGGTCGCGGCAGCGATGTCGCCTTTGGAGTCGAGGGCGACAGCGCCCACGGTGTCGTGGGAAAGAGTCGCGGCAAATAGATCGGGCTTCTCTTCCGCGCTGTGGGCTTGAAACTCGCGCAAGCGCTCGACCTCGCGCGGAATGATCAGGTCTTCGTTTTTGCACAACGCAATGCCGCGCTCGGCCGCGAATCGTTCCGCGCCCTCGGCGACGAAGTACACGTGCGGGCTCTCGCTCAGGATCTTGCGGGCGGCGCGGACCGGATTGCGCAGGTGCTCCACGCAGCCCACGCCTCCGGCGCGCAAGGTTGCGCCTTCCATGATCAGCGCGTCGAGTTGCACTTTGCCATCGCGGTTGAGGAAGCTGCCGCGTCCAGCGTCAAAGGTCTCGTCATCTTCCATGACCACGACCGCTTCCTCGACCGCGTCGAGCGACGAACCGCCGCGGTTCAGCACCTGCCAGCCCGCTGCCATGGCGTTGCGCACACCATTGAGATGAGCTTCGACCATGTCATCCGGTATAGCCCAGGCGCCGCCGTGGACAAGCAGTACAGGATCCATCGACAAGGAAAGTCCTCCCCCGAAAACGACCGACCAGTCTAACACCGGCGCACGGCAACGTGCTCGTCCTTGCGTAAGCATGGGCCACCCATAACGCGTGCGCTGGCATAACCAAGCGCGCTGGGTAAGCAACATTGTGCCTGACAAGATTAGATTTGGCAGAAGCTTGAAGGAGAAGAAAAACCAGTCGTCAGTTCATGGTTCTCGGTTCTCGGTTGTGCCTTTACGTCCTGCCTGAGAGCATCTGCTCGACAATTTCGGCGAGCACGCGATAGCCTTCAGAATCGAGTGGTTCTCGCGTCGCCGCCTGAAACTTGCTGGTTCGCTCTTTCTGATTGAGGTAATAGACGACATCGGGCAGGACGCGGCCGACTTCGGCGCAGAGCGCGCGCAAATGCATCAAGTCGTCCACATCCAAATCAGATGACTGCAAATTCGATATCTCTCCGACCAACTTCCTGATCTCGCTCTTCCACTGTTCCAAATCATTTTCATACTTCAAGAAATACTCGGCGTCGCCAACGATGAGCAGCTCGAGTGTTTTCAAGTCTTCGGGTGTCAGTGGCTTTCCCGTTTTCAGTTTTGGCAACAACGCGGAGATTTCCATTTTTGCCAGAAATGCCTGTCGCGCCTGACCCTCAAGTTCTTCGACCTGATCGCCCAAAGCGCCATAATTGTCGCTGGTTTCAAGCTGGGTACAACGGGACGCAAGTTCCAGCGTCTTCTGAATGGTTGCGTTTACCTGCGGCACATCCCCCATAGAGAGCCTTTCCGATGTCCGATAGTCTAGCATCTGGACGTGCACAGGGTGCCTAATCCCAAATTGGAAAGGCGCTACCTCGAACATTTTGTAAGAGATTTGTGGAACGACAAATAGTAAGTGCACGTGGGCGCACTTTCTTGTTGACTCCCATTCTTCTTCGTACTAATGTCTGCCCCACTTGGTTTGCCGCCACGCAGCCGAGTTTCTTCGCTGCTTCCACGTCTCTTCGTCGGGTGCGCGCCGCCTCAGCAAAATTGCGTTGGGGAATCTCCGCGTTGAAAGTCAAGAAGATTTCACAGGGGCTTGCTCCATGATTGGAAGCAACTTCATACGCTATTCTTGTGTCTGAAGTTGCCCACCGAAAAACCCTTTAGCCGCCGCATTTTTTGATGGTCCGCCTCCAAGGTGGTCTGCGCGACGGAAATCCCCCTGGGTATTTGCGGGACACGGATCAAGGAGAAAGCAATGAGGAATTCGCGACAGGCTTTACAAAGAAGCATTGTGATCAAGATGGCTAAGATTGCGTCAGTTGCGACTGGGGCGGCGCTGTTGCTGGCGGGGATGGCGTTGGCTCAAACAGATCCGGGAGTTCAAAAGGGCAATCGCGGTACCGGCGCGACCATCATTACGAGCGACCCGAACGGCTTCCTGCCGTTTTTCACGGATGGTCTGGGCCGTTTTCAGGAATTGGAAAATGTCTCCAACTCCGCGAACGTCGGCCTGGGGCCACGATTCAATTCAAATCAATGCAGCTCTTGCCACGCACAACCTGCAATTGGCGGGACTGGTTCCGCCAACAATCCTCAATTCGCGTTTGCCGGCAGCTCAATCGCCCCTAAAGACGCGACCCCATATTTCATCACCGCCAATGGGCCCACGCGTGAAGCCCGTTTTCCGTTCTTCTTTAACGCAAACGGCACGGTGAACACCAGTGCTCCGAATGGCGGAGTGGAAGACCTGTTCACGGTCAGCGGCCGCAGCGATGCCGGCAGTTGCAGTCTGCAGCAGCCCAGTTTTAGTGCTGCAGGGCAGGCGAACGACATCATCTTCCGCATTCCCACACCGACCTTCGGCGCGGGACTGATCGAAAACCTGGATGATTCAACCTTGTTGAAAAACCAGGCAGCGAACAATAACAACAACTTTGGCATTTCTGGCGCCTTCAACCACAATGGCAACGACGGCACGATCAGCCGCTTCGGTTGGAAGGCGCAGAACAAATCGCTGCACATCTTTGCCGCCGAGGCCTACAACGTGGAGATGGGCATCACGAATCTGTTGTTCACCCAGGACCGTCCGCTGCCTGGGGAAGACGGCGGAGGCGGTAGCGGCCTGACCGGATTGCCCTCGAACTGTCTGAATCTCTCGGGAACGGGTTATCCGGAAGACACATCCAACCCAACGCAAACGTCGAACGCAGCGGTTCTGGATGACGTATCGGCATTTGCCAACTTCATGCGGTTCCTGGCTCCGCCTCCGGCTGGTGGGGTGGTGCTGAACGGCCAACAGGTTCCGGCGAGTTCGATCTCCGCTGGCAGCCAGCTATTTAGCTCCATCGGCTGTGCAACCTGCCACAATGCAACCCCGGGCACGACCCAAGTGTCGAACATGGTTCCCGCGTTGAGCAATGCCCCGGTGCCCGCGTTCTCGGATATCGAAATCCATCACATGGGCGGCGGGTTGGCGGACAATGTCTCGCAGGGCAGTGCGGGGGGAGATCAGTTCCGCACCGCTCCCTTGTGGGGATTGGGGCA
>Ga0228598_1000266_pt1 | contig 10017 bp, 7 predicted proteins | sample CZU4metagenome_FD_182726 | JGI IMG/M metagenome (GOLD analysis project Ga0228598, IMG submission 182726) | Spruce rhizosphere microbial communities from Bohemian Forest, Czech Republic - CZU4 | ecosystem: Host-associated > Plants > Roots > Rhizosphere | place: Czech Republic: South Bohemian... | reverse complement strand
CTGAGGTCGTTTAAGAAGGCCATGAGCGCTTGCTTCCGCGCGCTTGACAGCACTCGACACTCCAGCGGCTCCATTGGTAAGTGCATCCTTGTGCTCGGCGACTATTTCCGTAGACCATCTAGTACCGAACAAATGAACTCGATATCGCTATCAGATAGTGCGCAGTAAGTTGGCAGGCTGATCACCCGTCGAGCAAGATCCTCGCAGATCGGGAGTTCCGGACAACCATAGAGATGGTGGAGCATGCTAGCCGCGTAGAACCCATTTCGAGTCTCTATTCCGGCCTCTTGCAACTCACGCATTACGGTATCGCGGCCCTGCGGATAATCCCGTGGGTCCAGCGTTAACGCAACAGTCCAAACTACGGCTTCCACGCCTGGAGCGAAGCTCTGCAGCTTGACCCCAGGAATATTCGACAAGTATTTGTGATAGGAATCATAGATTCTTTTTCGCTCTACGGTAATTTGGTCAATCGTCTCCAATTGCGCACAGCCCAGAGCCGCCTGCATATTCGTCATGCGGAAATTGTGGCCAGGCAGTTCGTGCCAGTAACGCGTGCGCAGCATTCCGTGATTACGATAGAGAAATAACCTGTCGTTCATCTCGGGGTCGGAGGTAACCACCATTCCTCCTTCTCCTGTGGTGATCGTTTTGGTGGCATGAAAACTAAACGTGCCGAGCGCTCCTCGGACGCCGGCGTAGCAGCCATTAAAACGGGAAAGGAATGCCTCTGCCGCATCCTCCAGAACCGGAATCGAATTGTTGTTGGCCAGGGCCATAATTTCATCCATGTCGCACACATTGCCGTAGGTGTGCACGGGAATGATGAGCTTTGTCTTCGCCGAAAGCTTACTCTCGACGTCCTTTGCAGTCATACACCAGGTTGCAGGGTCTACTTCGGTAAAAACCGGCCTCGCACCCACGTGCAAGGCCACGTTCGCTGCTGCCATAAAGGCGAACCCTGGGACGATCACTTCGTCGCCGGGCCCAATCCCCAAGGCCAAAAGAGCCATATGGATAGCGGCGGTTCCATTCGATGCGGTCGTCGCGTATGGGACGCCACAGAGCCGGCCAAATTCAGCCTCGAATCGTTCGATAAATGGTCCTCCAGATATCCACGTCGAAGACAGCGCACGAGAGACATAAATCTGTTCGTTACCCGAAAGCGTAGGTTTCGCCCAGGGGATGGGCTCGAATCTTTTTAATGTCGTTCCTTCAGCCACGATAGTCTCCTGCCTGCGGTTCGCGATACCGACTATTCCGATGCCACAAGGATTGGCTGCACATTTTAATTGTGACGGACTGCAATTGCGAGGGGCGAGAACATTCTGGGTAGCCGCTTCAAGCTTTTACGAATTCCATCCCAATAACTCCGACACCTGGCAGATGACCCACGCTGTCAAAATAACCATAATCTGTAGCCATCATGTAGGGTTCTCGCCACGATGGATACTCCGGATCCGCCATTTTAGAACGCTGACTCCTGTGGTAGGTCCCGGGCGCCTTCTCGCCGTAAACGGAATGGCGGTGCGGTTCTCCTGTAACACTGAAAATGTTATCTGACAGCAGCTGCTCGTCGTAGAAACGTTGGAAGAAGAAAAGTCCATCTTCGTCTGGCTCAAGCACTCCATATTCGTTTCGATCAATGAACTCGTCACCCGCCTCAGCGGCGCAAGGAACCGTAAGCAGCAATCGGCCTCCGGGTTTCAGTAATTCCCACATTTTCCGAATTGCTTCCTTATCTTCGGGAATGTGCTCCACCACGGAAATGCTGGTTACGACTTCAAACGAGCCAGGCTCGAATGGCGCAGCACTGATCAAACAATTGTGGAAATCACAGCGCATCTCGAGGTTGAGGGAATTGGCTAAATTGTCGGTTACAGTCAAGTCCCGAGGGTCTGGGTTGATCAGGTCCGCATGAAGCTGGTGGTTCTTCATTACAAGCATGAGTGGGAACAGACGCGGCGATGATACGTCGAGGTAGGAGCGAATAGGATGGTTGGAAAGGGCATCCCACACGAAATTGAATTCAAAATACCGGACCGAGTCCATAGGGAACACCAGCAAACGGCACACGTCGGCGATCGAAATTTGCCTCGTGCGCCTGCGAAGCAAACGAAGTGCGAGGACAGCGGAGTCCCAGCGGAACGCTAGCCCAGGCCCTCTTTCGTGCAGGGCCAACAGGCAATAAATCGGTGACAGAAACGCGCCGAGCATAGCTCGGCGCAGGCGCCTTGTTCGACCAAGAGCGGATTTTGCTGGAACTCGGATCAGCGTCCGGTTTTTAGGCTTCGATTGTATGGAGATTTCTTGCAAAATAGCCCGCCTTCACCGTCCGGCTTAGCCCAGACTTCCAGCGCGTTTGATGTACAGCAGTTTGAAGTTACTCGCTTGTACCAGTGTCCAAGACCGAACCAAAGGCGCCACTAGGATTGCAACGATCTGACAGCAAATCCAAACACCCGACAGAGCCGCAATCGTGGCGCCCGAAGAGCTGAGGTCTGATAACGCCATTCTGGCAAGAGCCGCCGTCACGGTGGTCGCCAAGATTGGGAGACCGATATCTTTAAAATATCCCCACGCCTCGTGACGCAAGATGCGTTTATGCATAATAGGAACGGCGACGAGCATGTTCAGGATATTGAGGGCGACCCATACCGACGCGGCGCCTATCGGTCCGAAATGCATCGTGGCGGGGATGATCACCGGGATCACGACTACGATCGAGATGAGGCCGGCCGTTAGACTCAATCTTGTCCAGCCGAACGCAAGTTGGAGTGAGTAAGGCAAGAAAAGCAGGGCGTTTAGTGCTGAGCCGATTGCTAATATGGTAAGAACAGGCGCGGCAAACGACGCCGCTTCGATGTTCCGCGTCCACAAACGCAGTACGTCGAAAGAGAAAAACGAGAGGACCGCCGCTAGAGGAAGGACGAGGACGGCCATCAGTTGGGAGCCAGTATGGTAGCTCTGTCGGAGTCCGTTTTCGTCACCCGCTGCGACCTGCGCCGACATTCTTGGAAATATGACGTTGAAAATCACTGCTGCGATGATCGACAAGCTGTTGGATGCGGCACAAGCCAGGATGTAGTAGCCCAAGATCGTGAGACTGAGCAATTTGCTCACAACTACTTTGTCGATCTGCGTCAGAGCCAGGCTGATCAGGGTGATTCCACCAACTCCTGTGGCGAAGCGCCATATATTTCGCACCAGGGAAAACTCAAATCGCGGAGCGCGAAGCGTCGCAGGCAAGCATTTCCAGAGCAGCATCGCTAGAACGACGGCCTGGGCAGCATTGACAGCGATTTGCCACAGCAGAAAAGCTTGGATGGTAGGAGAGACCAGCCAAAGGATCAAGACGGCCCCTCCACTATTCAACGTTACAACACTGATCCGGACTATGTTGAAGAGCACCTGCCGGTGCAGCCCCATTAATCCGCCTTGATAAAAACTGACCGGCCACTGAAAGAAAGCCAGGATGCCCATGAGCAGCAAAGCCTCTCTAACAATGTGGAGCGGCAGGACATTGGCTTTGATCCAATGTGTCGCAATCCACGTGGAGGCACCGATTAGAATTAAGGTGATGAGCACTCCTATTAGCCAATAACCGGCTTCCAGCGTGCGTACCAGATCGCGAGCTTCCGCAGCTTTTTCCGGCTGCACGGAATATCGAGCCATTTCCCGGTTCATGGTGGGGCTGAGGCCCAAGTCCAGGACCTGCGTTATGGCTTGGAACATAAGGTAGAAACCAATGAGGCCAAAAGCTTCGATGCCCATGAACTTGATGTAGAACGGCACACAGACCAATTGCATCAGGGCCGACCAGCCTGAACCGGCAAAATTCGCCAATAGTCCGTATCTGAAGCGTGGCAGCAGTACCGGTTCCAAGGATCCCATTATTCAGTGCTCACTATCTTGGATAGAGAATCGCGCATTACCAAACGTTCTGTCGCGAGCATGTCTACAAGAAAATCCGAATCGAGGTCTTTTAGTCGTGGGCTGCTGCTTGACGCGCCAAGTGACCGTTGAGCTGGTCTTCAAGTAACTTGATATCCGCTTCCACCATCAGCTCCGCCAATTCATGGAACTTCACCTTCGGATGCCAATCGAGTATGCGCGCGGCTTTGCTGGCGTCCCCCTGGAGGTAGTCAACCTCCTTGGGCCGGAAATACGCGGGATCGATTTCCACATATTTCTTCCAGTTCAGCCCAGCAAAGTCAAAAGCGGTCTCCAGAAATTCGCGAACGCTATGCGTCTCCCCGGTAGCGATAACAAAGTCGTCAGGGCTTTCGAGCTGCATCATGCGCCACATGGCGTCAACATATTCTGGCGTGTACCCCCAGTCACGTTGGGCATCGAGATTCCCCATGTACAGCTTTTCTTGCAGACCCGCGCGAATCCGAGCAACTCCGCGAGTAATCTTGCGGCTCACGAACGTCTCTCCCCGCCGTGGCGATTCGTGATTGAACAAAATTCCGTTACACGCGAATAGCCCATAACTTTCGCGATAGTTCACCGTCACCCAGTGCGCATGGACTTTCGCGCAAGCATACGGACTGCTTGGCCGGAAAGCGGTGGTCTCCCGCTGTGGGTATTCCGGTGTCGTTCCAAACATTTCGCTGCTGGAAGCTTGGTAGAACTTGGTCTTGCACCCTAATTCGCGTATCCCCTCCAATAAACGGACGGTGCCCAGCGCGGTAATATCGCCCGTGTACTCCGGGAGTTCAAAGCTAACCTTTACGTGGCTCTGTGCGCCCAAGTGATAGATTTCATCCGGTTGAATCCGGTACAGAAGCTTCATCAAGCTGGTCGAATCGGCAAGGTCGGCGAAATGCAGAAACAGCCGCGCTGCGCGCTCATGCCAGTCGGGAAGAATATTGTCAATGCGCGAGGTGTTGAAGCTACTCGATCGCCGCTTGATGCCATGGACCTCATAGCCTTTAGATAGCAACAATTCCGCGAGGTAGGAACCGTCTTGCCCCGTGATGCCGGTAATTAACGCCTTTTTCATAGGTCGTTGTCGTCCTTGTACTCTACCGAATGCGCGTGGCTACTTTGCAGGCTCGTCTGAGAAATACCGCCGTCGGGATCTACACGTCTGATACATTTCCGAATTGCGGCTCTCCGTGCCTTCGCATGGCTTGTTAAACCTGTTCCAAATCCGCCGATTGAACTTCTACGGTCACGGATCGCTGGATCAGGTGCAAGGAAATGACAAACCGCACCCCGCTCTTTTTCTTCAGCAGAACTCCCTCCAGGCCCGTGAGTGGGCCTGACAAGATGCGAACACGGCGACCTACTTGAACGTAGGGACACGGTTCAGCATCGAGTGATACCGAGAGCGCATTACGCAGTGCCAGTATCTCGTCATCGGGCAGCGGCGCCGGATGGCCATTGAACCCCACGAGGCGAACGATCCCGGGCACTTGGACTGCACGCAGTCTGTCCTTTTGGGAAAGACGCGCAAAAACGTAGCCCGCGAAGAGCGGGAATTGGATTTTCACGCGGCGATCTTTCCAGCGGCGCAGCCTTTCATACAACGGAAGAAAGCACTCCACGGTGCGTGCCGTCAATTGCTTCGCGACGCTTTTCTCGTGCTGCGCACACGTGTAAACGGCGTACCAACGCAGCTCGCTGGGCGAAGGCGCGCATGAAGGCCCGTACGAAGGTGCGAGTCCTTCACTCATGTCCACTTGGCACGTACTGCCCATCGATCCGCCTCCCGAAATTGCGCTGTCACAGACAGACAGCTTCGCCCTGTCACTTACAGGGAAAATGTGACCTAACCCTAATTACATCTATATTTTAACCACATTCCCGCTACTACCCCGACGCCGCCTTGCTCCGCTCGTCAGCTTCGTTGCCGCCCGAATTCCCATTCGCGCCTGAGTGCCCATTCGCACCCGCGTGTCCGTTCGAGCCCACCCACGGCATTCCCGCTCTCACAGTTCCGAAAACTTCCTGTGCGAATCTCATCCCAGGATCGTGCGGATCAATCTGGCGCCACCGCGCCGTGCCAAGCACCCAGGCCGCTCCCAACAGCACCGAACAGGCGGTTCCCGCGATGATGATCAGCGCGCGCGGCGGAAAGGATTTGCGTTCGGGCACCTCGGGTTGATCCAACACCTTCACGGACGGGATTTCCTTCGCCTCTTGCACCTTTGCCAATTCAAATTGCTTCGTAAGTGTCTCGAAAACAGCTTCGTCAACCTTGAGCTGGCGGAATTTATCGGCGTATGGCACCCCCAAAAGTGGCAATTGACGCAAGGTTGGATAGGCGTTGTCTGTGGCGCTTTGCTCGCCGGCGGGGGCAGCATTTCCGGCGGACTTGCCTCCCAGCTTTTGTAGCTGATTGCGCAGCTCCGTGATGCGAGCTTGCGTCGAGCGCACGCGAATGTTGTTGTCGGAATAGATCTGCCTCAAGCCTTCGAGCTGCGACTCCGCAGCAATCAGCTGGCCTTGCAATGTTGCGGCGGCTTCCACCATGGCTCGGCCCTGGGCCGATATATCGATCGTCGCGTTCTTGCTTGCAAACTGGCCGAAATCCTTTTCCGCCGATTCCAGTTCGACGTTGATCTTATTAAGCCGATCTTCCAGAAATACACGCTCGCGGTGTGCAGCCGATGTATTCAGCTTGGCCGTGAGCATGTCGAGTGCATCGATGTAAGCGCCGGCGATGGCCGCAGCGCGCTTCGGATCGTGATCGGTGACACCCAATGTGATCACTCCACTCTTGCGCTCTTCGCTGATGTCGGTATTTCTTTCGAGTCGTTTTCGTGCTGACTCCTCCAGCCGCGCCCCATAGACTTTCCTCAAATCGAATCGTTGGATAATCTGATCCTGCGCCGTGCGGCTGTGCATCACCGCAATGAACATCGCTCCCGTCGTCTTCGCTCCCAGAAGATCGCCCGCGAGGGAACCCAGCCCGGAGCTTCCACTCTGACCGCCGCCGCTGAGCATCGCCATAATTGCCAGTCCGCCGCCTCCCTGCTGATCGGGTGGCATCAGGCGCGCGGTGGATTGGTATTGGCTGGGAATCAGAAACGCGAAAAGCGTCGCGGCGAATATTCCAACCAGCGCGCAACGCCCAAGAAACCGGCGCATGCCCCACAACAAACGCAGTCTTGGCAAGATTCGCTCGCGGGTCAGGTCCGCGTTCCACGCCGGAGCGAACGTCGCGTTAGCCTCCGGCGCTTCTACCAACACCGCGTTCGGATTGGACGGCGTTTGCATTAATTCCACGCTCTCCTGATTCCCCTTGCATTCATGGAGCTGAAACCCCATTTGGTTGAACGCTACCGCTCGACCGCCGTGCCAAGTGCAGAGGCACGCTCAAATCGTGCGGCTGAAAACTGATCCCCACCGACGATGTCCAATTCGTCTGTTGCGTGGGCGCCAACACCGGAGCGAGCCATGTCTCGTGTTGCACCAACGCCGACACATTCCAAACTCCTCGCATCCACAAATTCGCTTTGATCCATTCATCGTTAATCGTCTCTCCCTGCGGAATGAAGTCAGGCGCTACCTTTGCGTGTCGGTAGCCGAACTGCAGCGAGCTCTTCGCGTTGAACCAATAGTTGCTCCACGCCTGTATCCCCGTGCCCTCTCTGCCGATCCAGCTGCCGATCAGGTTGCCTTTGTTGGTGTACAAATCGTGGTAGAAAAAAGTGTCGTAGTAGATGAAGTGTCCGTTGCGGCTCGAGGACACGGAATTCGTGTTGGTGCTCTCCACCCGCAGATCCAGTTTTTGTATCTTTGGGAAGTGCGTCAAATATATTCCCGTATCAATCCCGGCTCGCCGTGGAGATGCGATCGGCGAGGGGTCATCGTCCGAAATCGAATCGGAATAAATCGATAGCCAATCTCGAACAAACGGAAGCCGGTAGGAAAAATAAAACCCGCCGTTGCGTTTTCCCGGACTATCGTTGGACCCGTACAGCACTGACGATTTTGAAAAGTCCACGTAGCTGTTAAACAAAGCCGCAGGCGTGATCGCACGCCCCACTCCACCGAATTCCGCGGTCCTGGAGAATCCCAGCTCCAAATTGGGCGTCGGTTTCAGGCTGATGGTCTCGCCATGGATCAGGGGCCGCGGTGGAAAGTCGTTCCCCGAAAGCTTGCCCACAAAAAAATCTGTTTTTATCGGCCCCAGCCAGTGAAAAATCCAGGGAAGCTCAATGGGAGCGACCCTGCTGGCGCGAAACATATAAATTGGCTCGGCGTTGTCGCTGAAGATTAAGACGCTGCCCTCACCCGGTCCCCACCACAGGCTTTGTTTGCCGAACGCGAAATTCCAATCTGCGACCTTGGCCGCGACGTATGTATCCAGCAGGCGAAATTGATTGGTCGCGGGAATCGGCGCGGCCGGCTGCACCGGATTGTTATCCAGTGTCGCGATCAGGTTCTGTGTGGTCTGGGAAAAACCAGGAGCGGAAGGGGCGTGCTGATATTCGCCGCGCACATAGAGCGTGAAGCGCCCCCAGCTGCCGTACCCGGAGAATCCGTCGTACGTGTTGATTCCTTCCTGGTAGGGGCGGCCGTAGTTGTTAACGATGGTCTGCCCGAAATGGTAGCTGTCGTTCAGTGGAGGACCGTTAATCCCCGTGGTGATCGAATAGAGCGATTCCAACCGCGCTGTTGCTTCGCCTCCACTGCCACCGCCCGCCGCTGTTTCCAGATCACTTGCGAATTCCGCCTCCAACGCGTAATAAAGTTTCGCCGCTTCTCCTGAGTTCCCTTCACTCGCGTATGCGATGCGGTCGCTGGCCTCCCCCACCAGATGCGCGCATTCAATGCGCGTCCACGGGCGCTGCCCCAGAAATGCCATCCGAATGTAGCCCAGCGCCGCGAGCCGTTCGATGGCCGGATAAATCCAACTGTCGAGTTCCACGAAGGGCGATCCCGTGGGCGCGGCACGTCTCGCAGGACTCGCGTCGCTCGATTCCGCGTAGGTTTCCCAATTGCTGCCACCGACTTCGGGATCGTGATGCCGGCGATACACTTGTTGTGCGACAAACCATCCGAGCGTGCTTCCGATGAGAACGTCCGTGGGAAAATGCTGCTTGGCATCTATACGCGCCGCGCCTATAGCTGCCGCCATTCCGTAGCTCACAAGACTCACGTACGGGCTGGGGTATTCGTGCGCGATCACGCCCGCAACCGCCCACGCCGCCGCGGCATGCTCGGAGGGAAACGAGTCGTCGCTTTTCCAGAATTTCCCCTGGTAGTGGTCCTGCAGAGGTCGTTCCCTGCCAAAGGCGTACTTGAGCGCATAGGAGTCTGCCGTGGCGTTCAAGGCCGCTTCAATGGCAAGAAACCCTGTTTCGCGTAGGTGATCGTTGTGCGTAATGCGGCCCCAAAGATAGAATCCCCCGGCGGCGGCGGCCATCGAGCCGATTCCATAGTTCGAAAACGAGTTGGCGTTCTTCAGCCGGCTCGGAGAATTCGACAAATGTTTGCTGACTTCCGTGTCAGTCGCTAGCGATATGCCGGTCGCAACGCCCAACGGCAATAGCCAATCCACATCCACCAGACGCAAATGCGCCGGTGCCGTCCATATCCCTTCTTGATCCTTCGCAAATCGCGGGATGAGGTGCCGGCCGATCGTGGTGTCATAATCCTGCGTGAAATCCGCCGAGAAGCCCGGCGTGGTATGCGTCGTGAAGTCCTTTGTAGAATCGGAGGTAGAATCCGTCGCCGTGCTCGCTGAGTTTCCCGCGATTGCCGTAACCCCCGGCGCAATGTTGGGCGAAGCGATCGCCGCAGCGTCCGCCGCATCCGCCTGCGAATCGGCGGAGCTCTCTTGCGGGCCGGCATCTGGAACAGTCTGCGCGCCAGTCGTTTTCCCTTGTCTGCTCGCAGCGGCGTCCTGCGGCGCAGACTGCGCGAAACAAATCGTGCTACCCGCCGATGCGATCAGTAAAAAGGAACTCAACACGTATCTGCACCACCCTCGTGTCATTCCTGGATCTCTCGATCTAATAGTGCGCGGCGATAAACGCCGTGGACGCAATTGACGAC
>Ga0228598_1000265_pt1 | contig 10049 bp, 5 predicted proteins | sample CZU4metagenome_FD_182726 | JGI IMG/M metagenome (GOLD analysis project Ga0228598, IMG submission 182726) | Spruce rhizosphere microbial communities from Bohemian Forest, Czech Republic - CZU4 | ecosystem: Host-associated > Plants > Roots > Rhizosphere | place: Czech Republic: South Bohemian... | reverse complement strand
ACGGCGCCCGGAGCAGAGCGGCGCTGCAGCGCTTCGTCGAGGGCTTCGGGCAACAGAATATCGGTGGCCAGAAGTGTGGGCATCCCGAAGTCGGCGGGGAGAACGCCGACGATCGTCGCTGGATTGCCGTCGAGCGAAAGCGTTTTCGCGATTACGCCGGGATCGCCGCCGAACCGGCTGCGCCACAGGCCGTAGGAGATCAGCGCGACGCGCGGCGCATTGGGGCGGTCTTCGTCTGGAGAGAAATTGCGGCCAACGACGGGTTGGACGCCGAACGTCGGGAGGAAATTTTGTTCAACGCGCGCGCAAGCGAGGCGCACAGGATTTTGCTCGGTGAGATCGCAATCGGCGACGCCTGGAATCATGGAGGTCATGGACTGGAACGGTCCGGGCGCGCGCCGCCAGTCAACGTAATTGGAACCCAGCATGAATTCGTTGCGCTCGATGGGAGCTGTTAAGCCGAAGGATACGAGTTGGTCGGCCTGCGGGTACGGAAGGCTGCGGAAAAGGATGCGGTCCACGGCGCTGAAGACGGAGGCAGTGGCGCCGATGCCCAGCGCCAGAGTGAGAATCGCCACCGCAGTGAAACCGGGATTTTTGCGGAGGATGCGCAGGCCGTAACGCACGTCGGCGTAGAGCGATTCCAGCCAGAAGCCGCGGCGCTGTTCGCGGCAGTTTTCTTTCAGGCCTTCCAGCGCGCCGAGTTGCAGCACGGCTTGGCGGCGGGCTTCCTCTGGCGGCAGTCCGGCAGCAATATTCTCGGCGGTTTGCCGCTCGACGTGGAAACGCAGCTCTGCGCGCAATTCTTGCTCCCACTTTTTCTTGCGCGAAAACCAGCCTAGCCAATTATTCATCGCCCCTACCTCCTACACGCGCTGCAGGATCAGCGCGACAGCCGTGGACATTTTTTTCCAGTCGGCCATTTCCTTTTCGAGCTGCTGGCGGCCGGTTTTCGTGAGGGTGTAGAACTTGGCGCGGCGATTATTTTCGGAAGCGCCCCATTCCGCGCGGATCCATTTCTTGCGTTCCAGGCGATACAGAGCGGGGTAGAGCGAGCCTTGCTGGATTTGCAGGATGTCGCGCGAGACTTGCTGGATGCGCTGGGCGATGCCCCAGCCGTGCATGGGTTCGAGCGCGAGAGTTTTCAGGATCAGAAGATCCAGCGTGCCTTGCAGGATTTCGACGGATGGGCTCATGCAGCCTCCCCTAGACACGCTACAGGTGGAATATCCGATAGCTCTTGTCGATTGTCAAGGGGAGAGGGGCCGGATTGAAACGGATGCGGGCGAAACTGCAATAACAGTGACGCTCTGAGGGGCGGGTCTGAGACCCGCTCCTACGGCCGATTGGGAGGCCAGTGAACGACGAAGCGAGCGGCCGGACCCTACTTGCACGATGCGTGCCCACTACAAAATCCAATTCAAATCGGCGGCGGGTACTTGCGAGGCTGTGGCGCTGCCTTCATTATGTGACATGGCACTCTCAGACAGCGCACCGCTGTGGAGCGCGGACGATCAATACGACCGGCTGGAAGAGCTCGCCGCGGGCACCGGCGATGACGCCAAGGAAATTCCGCTGCGGCGGGACGTGCGTTCGCTGGGAATGTTGCTGGGAAGAGTGCTGGCGGAGCAGGCGGGCGAACCTTTGCTAGAGGTCGTCGAGCAACTCCGCCGCCTGTCGATTCAGCAGCGCGAGCAACTGCCTGCTTCCACAGCGATCGCACCATCCCCATCCGAAAATGTTTTGGTGGCGCAAGCTCGCGAGAGGATCGCGCGGCTGGAAGTGGAAGACGCCTACCGCGTGACCAAAGCCTTCGCGATTTATTTCGAGCTGACTAACCTCGCGGAAACCAATCATCGCAAGCGGCGGCGGCGCGCGGCCAAATTGCACAGCGAACAGCCGGCGCTGGCGGGCTCGTTTCGCGGAACTTTGCTGCGCATGCGCGTGGCGGGAATTTCCGCTGATGACGCGCTGGCTGCTTTGCGCAAGGTTCGCATCGTGCCGGTGTTCACGGCGCATCCGACGGAAGTCGCGCGCCGCACCGTGCTGCTGAAGAGGCGGCGTATCGCGCAATATCTGGAACATCTCGACCGGCTGCCATTGACGGCGGCGGATTCGGCGGAATACGAATCGATGATTCTTGCGGAGATCACTTCGTTGTGGCAGACGGATGAAGTGCGCATGAAAAAGCCCGGCGTGATCGATGAGGTGCGCATGGGGCTGGATTTTTATCCGATGACGATTTTCGAAACGCTGCCGCGGCTGTATGCGGAGCTGGCCGAATCTTTCTCAGAGGTATACGGCCGCACGCTGAATCACGAAGAGCTTCCCGAATTGCTGCATTTCGGTTCGTGGATTGGCGGCGATCGCGATGGCAATCCGCTGATCAAGCCGGACTGTACGGCCGACGCGTTGGCGCTCGCGCGGAACGTCATTCTGGAACATTACGGATTGGAGATCCAGCGGCTGATTGACGAGCTCAGCTCTTCGTTGCGCCAGACGGGCTGTTCGGCGGAACTGCGAGCCGCCGCGGAAGCATATGAGGCGAAGCTGGGAGCGGAGCCTTCGCGCGGAAAATGGATTTCAGAGCCGGAACTCAATCGGCATTTCCTGGATTATGTGCGGATTCGCATGCAGAGTACGCGCGAGGAACCGCGTCACGCCCATGCATATACCGCTGCGCAGGAACTGGAGCGCGATCTCTGGTTGCTGCGCGCGAGCCTGATCGAAAACCGCGGGATACGCCTGGCCGAGCTGCTGATTGATCCGTTGCTGCGGAAGCTGCGTACTTTTGGTTTTCATCTGCACACGCTGGATATACGGCAGCATGCTCAAGTACACGCGAGGGCGCTGGCGGAGTTAGAGACGGCGGGAATTTCCGACGCAGCAACGGTGGCGAGCGCGCGGAAGGAAGCGCTGGCAGAAATTTCTGTGGAAACCACTGAGTTGCTCGAAACTTTGCGCATGATCGCGCAGTTGAAAAGGCAATACCCGCCGGAAGCGATTCGCGCCTATGTGATCAGCGGAACCGAATCGGAACGCGACGTCTTCGCATTGCTGCGCCTGGCGGAAATCAGCGGCGTGAACGTGGCAGGCTCCGCGAATGACCCCGGGGTGCTGCCCGTTCCTTTGTTTGAATCAATTGTGTCGTTGCGCGCCGCGGCGGAAGCGATGCGGCGTGTGTGGACGGCTCCGCAGTATCAACGCCTGCTCGATTCGTGGGGGCGGCGTCAGGAAGTAATGCTGGGCTATTCGGATTCGAACAAAGATGGCGGGATGCTGACCAGCACATGGGAATTGCACAAGACGCATCGCGCGTTGCACGCCGTTGCGCGGGAATGCGGCGTGAAGCTGCGGCTCTTTCACGGACGCGGCGGGACGGTAGGACGCGGCGGCGGCCCCACGCATCGCGCGATTCTGGCGCAGCCAGTGGGAGATTTTTCCGGCGAAATGCGTATTACAGAACAGGGCGAAGTGCTGAACTGGAAATATTCCGATCCGGTGCTGGCGGAATGGAATCTGGAATTGATGATCGCGGCGTCACTGGAAGCGCTCACGCGGCCGGATGGTCCCGCGGCGGGCGCGGATCGCCAGTGGGACGATGTGATGGAGGAAATTTCGCAGGATGCGTTCGAGTATTATCGGCGGCACATCGCGGAAAACGCAGACGTGCTGGAATATTTCGAGCAAGCCACGCCGGTGAACGAACTCGAGCATGCGCGCATGGGCTCGCGTCCGGCGCGCCGCACGGAAAGCCGGCGTCTGGAAGATTTGCGCGCGATTCCCTGGGTTTTCGGGTGGATGCAGAGCCGCCACGCGGTGCCGGCATGGTTTGGCGTGGGTTACGCGTTGCAGCGATTTGCGGCGAAAGGACCGGAGCAGGAAAAACGCTTGCGGGAAATGATGCAGCATTTCACGTTATTTTCGGATCTGGTGCGCAACGTGGAAATCGCCATGGCCAAGGCGGACCTGAACATTGCGCGTCTTTATGCGAGCACGCTGGTGCAGGACCTCGCCCTGCGGGATGAAGTTTTCAGCATCTTGGCGGAGGAGTTTGAACGCACGCGGCGGATGCTGCTGGCGGTTACCGGCCAGAGCGGGCTGCTGGAAGGAAACTCGGTCCTTTCGCAATCCATTCGGCTGCGTAATCCGTATGTTGACCCGATGAGTTTGATTCAGGTAGAGCTGCTGCGCCGTAAGCGGGCAGAGGCGCCGAGCGAGGAGCTGAATTACGCGCTGGGCGCGACGATCAATGGCATTGCGGCGGGCTTGCACAACACAGGCTAGAGCACGATTTCGCGCCAGCGCGGCGTGATTGCTGCGGCCCACCCCGGGCGGATACCGCGGGGAAGCCCATCCAAGGAAACCGCATCGCGCTCTGCTAAGTGCTTCCGTTACAGTCAGTTAGATATGCCCGCGCGAAGCGTCGTTTACCTAGTACCAAAACCCACGTACTGAAATTTTTGAACCGGCCGCGCCATTGGTTCTAAATGACGAAATGGCGAAGATAGATGTGCGGGTTGGAAGCTGCGATTGCGGGGACGACGGTTCCACAAAAAAAAGGAGCCGGGGCATCTATCCAACCCGTCCAAGCCCTCCTGCCGACGTCCCTTCTACAGAATTCCGTCGGCGGACAGGGCAGCACTTGAGTATCTTACTTCACGATTCCGGCCTGTAATAATTCCAGCCTAGAGTTTCGGCATCTTTTGGCAGCTTGCATGCCTCTCATAAACTGGGCATTGCGTATCTTCGAGGTTGTCCGCTCCTAAGACGCCAGAGTTACAGGACAGGTGATGGTTAAAACAGGCAGTCCTGCAAAGCGGGCGCTGGCGATCTTTTTCGCGGCATGTCTGGCGCTTCCCTTGCCAGTGAATGGCGCCGACCTGCAGCCGCAAACGGCGCAAGCCTACGACCGCTACATCCAGTTGACGACAGCGCAAGTAACCGCCGAACTGGCGCAGAGCGGACCGTATCTGTGGGTCGAGCGTCGACCGCCAGAGCAACGCGCGGCGGACGAGGCGCAACTACGCAAGGGGCAGTTAGCAATCGAGCGGCTGGACACGCTGGATTCCGGCAAGACGATTCCGGTTCCGGGTGGCATCATCCACCACTGGATCGGCACGGTGTTCGTGCCGGGAGCGACACTGGTACAGACGCTATCTTTCATGCAGGACTACGATCACAAAACGGAATACTTCAAGCCGGACATCGTGCGCTCGAAAATTCTGCGGCACGACGGCGACGATTATTTCGTGCTGCTGCGCTTCTACAACAAGAAAATCATCACCACGGTGATTGATACCGACCAGGAAATTCATTACCACGTGGTGGACAGCACTCATGCCTACAGCCGTTCGCGAACCACGCGCGTACAGGAAGTGGAGAACGCCGGAAAAGCCGATGAAAAGCTGGAAGCGGAAGGGCACGACCGAGGCTTTATGTGGCGCATGAATACCTTTTGGCGATTCGAAGAGAAGGACGGTGGAACATACGTCGAGTGTCAGGCCATTTCGCTGACTCGCGATATTCCCACGGGACTAGGCTGGATGGTGGGATCTTTTGTGACCAGCGTGCCGCGGGAATCGCTGACGTTCACGCTGACGACCGCGCGCGCTGCGTTGGTGCAACAGACTGCAGCGCATCCCACGAAATAAAACCTCGCGTCGCTAGAAAAACCACACCAACCCACTAGAAGGTAGTAGTGCCGAGGAAAATATCCTCCAGCGCATTCGTGTCGCGCGCGACGAGATTACTCGCGGTCGAAAGGAAACTGACCGTATGAGCGTCCGCGCTGATCGAAGGAACCACGCTCCCTCCATTCGCGGGAGAAGCGCCGGTGCCGTTGGAAATGCTGGCAAGCACCACGCCGGTGGTGCAGGTTGGAATCACACCCAAGCAGGTGTTGCGCACGAAGACGTTCTCGACGCCGTTCACCGTGCTACCGAGGTTTGAAGCAAACGAAGAGAACGCGACGAACTGACCGGAAGAGTCAGAGCTGGGGTGCTCGCTCAAGCCGTTGGCGGGCGTGACGCCGTCGGGCGTGGACACCAGCGTAGTAGACGGCGTGCATTGAGCGACGACGATGGTCACGCCGAGGCACGTGTCGCGAACATAGATCTGCTGCGGCAGCGGCGGACCAATGCCTGTCACCAGGTTCGACGCCGTGGACGCGAAGGCCACAAAACGGCCGTTCGCGATGGTGCTGGATGTGCACGCGGAGCTGACGGTAGTGGTTACGCTTCCGCAGGCGGAGAGCGTTGATTGCAGGCTGGGGCCGTCGGCGGGAGTAGTGCCGTCCGGAGTGGAAATCAACGTCGTGACCGATACGCAGGTGTTGGTAGTGCTGGTGATCGTGGTGATGCAAGTGCCGCGCTCGAATATCTCGGATTCGGCGTTAGGGTTCGACGCCGTGGAGCCTAGATTCGATGCGCTGGAAGTAAAGGAAACGAAAAGCCCGTCCTCCGAAATAGAAGGATTCGAGCTGAGTCCATTGCCGAACGTGGCGCCGTCGGGCGTGGAAACGAGATAGGTGGTGGGTACGCAGGTGTTCGTCGGAGCGGTGGTGACGATCGTCGCGATGTCGCAGGTATTGCGGATGTAAACCTGCGGGGTGACACCGTCCGCCGTAATGTCGCTGACCAGATTCGTCGCGAACGAAATGAACGCGACATATTGGCCGTCCGGGCTGATGACTGGATTGTAGCTGGGGCCGTTACCAGCGGTCTGGCCGTCGGCGGAGATGGAGACGAGCTGCGTATCGAAATTGGTGCTCGGATTAATGGTGCACGGCGCGGTCGCCGTGGGCATGCAGACCGGGCGCCAGTACACTTGAGTTACGCCGGTCTGCACGGGGACCGTGGCGACCAGGTTCGTCGCCAGAGAGGTGAAGGCCGCGTGCGTTCCAGTAGAGTCAACCGTAGGTTCGGAGCTTGCGCCGTTGGCGGCGTTGCCGTTGGGGTCCGAGCTAACCAGTGCCGTCACAGGTACGCAGGTGGCGAGCGCCAAACAGGTGTTGCGGACATAGACATCGGAATTGGTATTCAAATCGGTCAGCACCAGATTATGCGATACCGACGCGAATGCTACGAATTGGCCTGAGCTGCTGCTCGATGGACCGGACGTGATCGTGGTGAGGCCGAGATTGCCACTCGAGCAGTTGGCCGTACCGCCGCAAATGCCATTGATAGCCTGGGAACCGTCTGCTGCGAGATCCACCAGCACAGGCAATCCGAGCAAGTGCGTGGGATTAATAGAATAAGTGAGGATATTGGAGGTACCGCCACCGGGTGGCTTGTTCAGCACCGTAATTTGATTGACGCCCGCGGATACGAGATCGCCAGCTGTAAGCGCCGCCGATGCCGTGGTGCTTCCAGCAATGGTCGTGGTTACCTGCTGAGGGCTTCCGTTCAGTTGAACGAAGGAATATTGGTTCAGGAAACCGGTGCCGGTAATTGATAAGGTCGCGCTGGTGGCTCCAGCCAAGGCACTGGTAGGAGCGACCGCAGAAATCGTAGGATTCGCAGTAAGCACATTCAAGGAGACGGGCGTAGAGCCGCCGCCGCCTGGCAGAGGATTCACAACCTTGATTGCTACTGGTCCGGGAATGAGAAGATCCGAGGAAGAAAGGTTCACCTGCAGCGCCGTGGAACTAAAAAACGTGGCGGTGCGGTTGGCGTTGTTCACAAAAACGGTGGACTGCGACACAAAGTTCGTCCCGGTTAAATTCAGCACCAAGCCTGCAGCACCCGCAATAGCGGTGCTGGGATTCATGGAAGTGACCGTGGGCACACCACTGGCGACCGGCGTAATCGTGAATACCGTCGCGGGTGGCGGCGCCTGGCTTTGCGGAGGAAAGGTTCCGCCGCCCGGCTGCGGCGTGGTGATATTGATAAAAAGGGTGTTGGGGTTCTGCAGCAAGCTGGCGGGCAAGGTGACTATCATTTCGTTCGTGTTAATAAACTGATTGATCGCCAGGGCATTAGCGGAGCCGCCTGGGAAAAGCGAAAATCCCGGCTGGCTTTGTTGCAGCAGGTTAGTGCCTCTGATGGTGAGGTAGGACTGCGGACTGCCTGCCGGAATCGAGCTGGCACAGTTCGCAGTGCTCGTCTGTAAAGGGCAAATACCGACAAAAGTGATCGTCGGCGCAGGAAAATTGATCTGCTCCGTGCATGCCGACATCGCGATCATCGCAAACAGCAGTAGCCAAAAGGCTGGACAGAATCGTTGCCGCAAATTGCTCACTCCTATGTCTGTAGGTCGGGCCCCATACGGTACGCGCAATCCTAGAGACTACTAAAGATGACCCCAGGGGGCAATCAGGATGCCTGCCCTCAGGCGGATTGTCCAGTGCGGGAAGCAGCCTCAGGGAGTTCCGCGGGCACGGTTTTTCGTGATTTCCTTGCGGCTTCCTTATGAATCAGCAAGTATTTGCATAATCCGTTCGCTTTCGGCTTGACAACTTCTTGAATGCAAAATAATTTCGTGGAGGACGCGCGAAAAATAGTTTGCGCGGTTCATAGGCAGTACAGGGACCCTCGGTAGGCGAGGCTCCCGCGCAACACAGAAGCCACTGCCCGACAACATCGAGAGATGTTGCGCAGGGTAGAACAGGAATTCCCGATTCAAGGGTTTTTCTAACGTGGCTGAGATTCGGTTGTATGAATCTCTAACGGGGCGCGGTGCTGAAGCTTGGACGAGTGGGAGCCGGCGAGGATTTAGTTCTGGGAGCAGTCCGCCGGTCCTTCATGGCGCTTTATCCTTCTAGGACAAAGTGATCCTCACGCATCCTTCGTTTCACACCCCTCCTGAAGGCCTATGCGAGAAAACAAAGACCAACCTCCAAGTAGCCTAGCGCTCTTGGCCCGCAAGATCCGGATATGAAACGGTAGTTTGGAGTCCTCGAACGCCTTTTTCTCCGCGTCTTTCGGGAAACCGATGCGGATCGGAAGAGGCCGAGCCTCTCGTGCCGAGCAACAACTGCGCGAGAGCCTAATCCCTCCTTCCTAGCTAGCAGAGCCTGCACCGAAGCCGTGCTGCGTTCTCTGGAATCATCGCGTGTGCGCTTTGCGGACAAGACGAAAATGTCCGCGAATGGTTCTCGGGGCGGATTCACGTGCCTGGAAATGGCTGCGGCGGCCGCGGAAAAAGGAGTGAGAAGATGCGTAACTATGCCGATGAATTACTCACGATGGTCGCTGTGTGGACGGAACCGCGAATCCGGCGATCACAATCATCAACTGACACTCGCGCCTGCCGGCAGCCTGTGGAATCCAAGCAAGCCGTCCGCCCTGTTGTGCGTGCCCGATGGATTCTGGTGGACGGAACGCTGCAGCTCATCTGGTCGGAGGCTCACGAGGAGCCGCTGAGATGCGCCGCCTGAGTTCGTCGTAACTTTCGCAAGTGGTCGCACATGAGCTTTAGATTTCATGGCTTAGGACAAGGAACAATGCGTCAAATCGGACCACTGGATTTGTAACGTTACGTTAATGAGGACTGAGAGCCTTTCCATGTTCTACTGTGCGTTCCGGGGGAGTGCGCTTCTCGAGCGGCTATTCTCCGGGCTGATGCGGCGATTCACTTTCCAAACTGGGTTCGCGATCCTCTCGATGCTAGTGGTGTCTTTAGTCGCTCCTTATCGCGTGCTTGCTCATAATGGGCAGCCGACCTATTCCTCAACACAAGCGATCGCTACGACCGCGCAAGACCAGGACGCGCCAACGCAGCAAACGAGCGATAGCACTAGCGCCGCCGACAACGACTCCGAATCGGGCGATATGCTGACGCTGTTCCCCCATTCGGAAACGAGCCGCTATTGGATCTCGGGTCAAGCAAACGTCGTCTTGCAGTGGCATCCACGGTTCCATGCCCCATACACGGGACCCAATAGCCTGACGCCCTGGGCTCAGAGCGCCACCACGCACATTATGACGCTTTATACCGGCTACGAACTCACGCATACAACGGAAGTGTTCGCCGACGCGGAATATGCAACGGGCGGTGGCATCGGAACCGCGCTCGGCCTTGCTGGTTATACCAACTTGGATTCCGTG
>Ga0228598_1000264_pt1 | contig 10061 bp, 11 predicted proteins | sample CZU4metagenome_FD_182726 | JGI IMG/M metagenome (GOLD analysis project Ga0228598, IMG submission 182726) | Spruce rhizosphere microbial communities from Bohemian Forest, Czech Republic - CZU4 | ecosystem: Host-associated > Plants > Roots > Rhizosphere | place: Czech Republic: South Bohemian... | reverse complement strand
GCTTCTTCCACGGTGATGACGCCATCTTTGCCGACCTTCTTCATGGCCTCGGCAATGATCTTGCCGATGGTCTCGTCGTTGTTGGCGCTGATGGTGCCGACTTGTCCAATCATGTCGCCGGTCACGGGCTTGGAGAACTTGTCGAGTTCGCCCTTGATCCGGTTGCCTTCCTTATCGAGGCTGCCGCAAATTGTGGTAACGGCCTTCTCGATGCCGCGCTTCATTGCCATCGGATTGGCGCCGGCAGCAACTGTCTTGACGCCTTCGCGATAAATGGCCTGAGCCAGAACGGTCGCGGTCGTGGTGCCGTCGCCCGCGATGTCCGAGGTCTTCGATGCCACTTCACGTACCATCTGCGCGCCCATGTTTTCCTGCGCGTCCTTCAGTTCGATTTCCTTTGCGACGGTGACGCCGTCCTTGGTAATGGTCGGCGAACCGAATTTCTTTTCAATCACAACGTTGCGGCCCTTGGGACCGAGAGTGACTTTCACTGCATCGGCGAGAATATTCACGCCGCGAAGAATCGCCTGCCGCGAATCCTCTCCATGAACAATTTGCTTTGCCATAATTTCTTTTCTCCTGAAGTTTTAGAGTTTGATGTCATCCTGAGCAACGCGCTTTTTGCGTTGCGAAGGATCTGAGTTCGTCCCCGCGCGCAATCGCGTCAGGCGATTGCGATAAAGCGCGAGACGAACATCCTTATTGCAGTTACTTGCGCGAACCAGCCAGTTCCTTCTTGGTAGCCGCGCCCGTCACCACGCCGAGAACCTCTTCCTCGCGCATGATGATGAAATCTTCGCCGTCCAGCTTGATCTCCGTGCCGGAGTACTTGCCGAACAAGATGTGATCGCCTTCCTTAACCGCCAGAGGGAACACTTTGCCTTCATCGTTCGATTTGCCGCGACCAACAGAGATAACCTCGCCCTCCGAAGGCTTATCCTTAGCGCTGTCCGGAATAATAATTCCTCCACGGGTGGTGCCTACTTCTTCTACGCGGCGGACCAGGATGCGGTCGTGCAGCGGGGTAAATTTTGTAGACATGCTTGTAGCTCCTTTCGTTCGTATTCAGTTAGGATTTAGGGTAGATTGCTCAAGAGGTACCAGTCGCCAACGGATTCTCTGTTGTTAGCACTCATTGTTGGCGAGTGCTAAGTATAGGATGGCGCACGAGGATTGTCAAGCAGGCGTTTATTTATACATATTAAGTATGTTGCATTGCATGTAGTTACGGTTACATGTTGAAGTTCGTAGCTGGATGGAATTGAGGTGCTTGCCATGAAAAAGTCTTCGCAGGTGGTGGCGTTCGCGATCGTGGTTTGGTTCGCCGGAGCCTTGGCCGTCGAGGCGGGCGCTAGCGATAAGAAGTCGCAATACGACTATCCGGTGTCGGTGCTGAGCTTTGTGGTGCTGAAGGGCGACAACGGAAAACCGGTGCGGAACGCGGGCGTCGTGATGCACTCGGTGGACAAGCATGGCAAGCAGGATCGCGGCGGGATTGAACTCAAAACCGACGCGGAAGGGAAGGCCAGCTTCGACGGCGTCCCCTACGGCAAGTTGCGGATCCAGGTGCTGGCCACGGGATTCCAAACCTACGGGGAAGACTACGATATAGTCCAGCCGACCATGGTGATCACCATCAAGCTGAAGCGTCCGGAAGGACAGTATTCGATTTACGAAGATCAGCAGAACGATAAGAAGCCGACGACACCGCCTGATCCGAATGCCAAGCCGCAGCCGTAGCTTCCCGAGGGTGTTCCGAGATTGAAAAGGGAAGGCCACGCGCCATCGAGGAGTCAGAAATCCGATACTGGAATGGTGCGCCGAGGTGCGAGACATCGAGTTTTTGGCGGGGCGGGAAAAGCAGATTCCTCGGCGCTTCGCCCCTCGGAATGACAAATGGTTTGGTTGTCGGAATCACAATGGTTTCGTTGTTGGAATAACAAATGGTTTGGTCGTCGGAATGACAGTGGTTTGATTGCCCCGGCGTCCACTGTTACCTCTCGCCTTGCCGAACGAGCCTGATTTGTGGCCTACTTCTGCAATACTCCCGCACGAGGGACGATTTATGGACTACTTATTGAAGACCGAACCGACCGTTTATTCCTTTGCCGATCTGGAACGCGAGCAGAGCACTGTTTGGGACGGAGTCACGAATCCCGTGGCGGTGAAGCATCTGCGGGAGATGAAAGCTGGGGATCGCCTGGTCATCTACGAAACTGGTGATCACAAGAGCGCGGTGGGTAGTGCGAGCGTGGTTTCCGTCGATGCGACTGATCCTAAAACTCCGCTGGTGAAGATTAAAGCAGGGAAGGCGCTGGCCAAGCCGGCGACGTTGGCCGAGATCAAAGCTCACAAGCTATTTGCGGATTCGCCGCTGGTGCGGCAGGGAAGACTCAGCGTGGTGCCGTTGAATAAGGAACAGTACAAGTTTCTGACCGGCGACTGAGGGTGCGCCCCAGCGGCTAAACCCGGACCCATTTTTTCATCGAGTTACGGTATGCCTGAAGGCATACCCCGATACGAATCGGAGTTTTCCGCAGCGTCTTGGCTGCATTCTTGCGCCACTACGGCTAAAACCTAGCAGATGCGTTGGCCGGTTCGGCGAACCGGCCCTACACAAGCTACACACACCTTCGAAAAGCATTATGCGTGCAGGTCGCGGCGGATCAGCGCGGAATCGACGAAAAAACCAATTCCGATGCTGAGTGGGATGATGCCGAACGCTGCAGCCGTCCAGGCATCGGGCTCAACCCGACCGATCAGCGCAAATGTAATCATGTAGCCGAGCGCGCCGGTGACCAGCAGAATGCCGGAGCGTCGGGAGCGGCCAGCTTCGGAGAGTTCGGGCTGCATGGGCACGTTGACTCCCCGCGCCATTGCGGCCAGGCGTTCGTCGGTGCGCAATTTGCGCACATGATAAAACGTGTACATCGCGGCAAGCGGAATGCCGAAGACCATAATCACCGCTACGAGACCGACCAAATTTCCGTCCATGATGTGCTCCTTGTGTAGCGCGGTTTCCGCGCGCCAGCGGCTGTAAGCTGCGGTCGGTATAGAGTACGGAGGGAGCGTCAGGAAAGTTCCGCGCTAAATGATGCCCTATGGACGGCTACGCCGGGCAAGCCCCGGATCACCCTAAGAGAAGACCTTGCGCAACTCTCGACGCAGGATCTTTCCCGAGGGCGTTCTGGGCAGGGCGTCGACAAAATGAATTTGCCGCGGCTGCTTGTATGACGTGAGACGCTCGGCGACGAATCCGCAGAGGTCTTCTTCTAATTTCTTGCTGGCGACAGAGCCTTCGCGAAGCACGATGAAGGCTACGGGGATTTCGCCCGCTGCCGCGTCCGCGCGTCCGACCACGCCGCAATCGCGGACTGCGGGATGTTCGAGCAGTAAGGCTTCAACTTCGGCGGGCGCTACGGGGAAGCCTTTGTACTTGATCATCTCTTTGCGGCGATCGACGACGTAATAAAAATCGTCGGGATCACGCACCACAATGTCACCCGACCAGAACCATCCGTCGTGAAGCACGGCGGCAGTGGCCTGCGGATCTTTCCAATAGCCCATCATGAATTGCGGGCCGCGCATGACTAGCTCGCCGGGCTTGCCGGGCGGGACTACGCTTTCCTCGGCTTCCGAGGTGTTCACTACACGGCAATCAGTTTGCGCCAGCGGTTGGCCGATAGATTCCGGTTTGTAGAGTTCAGGCTCGAGGTAGCCGACGTGCGTGACCGGCGAAGCCTCGGTCATGCCATAGCCCTGGCACACCAGAATTCCAGTGAGTTCGGTAAAGCGGCGGCCAAGTTCGGAGGCGAGCGGTGCGGCGCCCGACTTAACCCAGCGCAGACGATGGTGCTTGGGAAACTGTCCGGCCTCGGCTGCCTGGCACAACGCGTTCAGAGCGGGCGGCACGGCCGGCATCATCGTTACAGCTTCGTCCACGATTAGAGACAGCAATTGCGAGGGGTTGAAGCGCGGCATCAGCAGCAGCGTTCCTCCCAGAGTAAGCAGCGGGTTCAGGGCAACGTTGAGGCCGTAGATGTGATACAGCGGCAGGAAGCAGAGCATGACATCGTTGCTTGAAATCTCGCTGGCGTGCGGTCCAATGAACTGATAAACGTTCGCGACCAGATTGAAGTGCGAGAGCATCACGCCTTTGGGAAGACCGGTCGTCCCGCTGGAGTAGGGAAGTGCAGCGAGGGTTTGATCGGAAGGCTTATCAGGGGTGGGGCACCCTGCCAAAACAGATTTCAGCAGGCTGGAAAATGGTTCGGCTCCAGGCGCCGATTGGCGCGTTGTGTAGACGCGACGGAGGTCGGGAAGACCCGCGAGATTGATTCCCTGAAGCAACGGCCCATCGCTGATGAGCGAGGCCGCGCCTGAGTTCTCCAACTGGTAGCGCACTTCGCGCTCGCGATAGCTCGGGTTCAGCAGCGTGGGGATTGCTCCAGCGAAGGTAGCGGCATGATAGATGGCGCAGAACTCCCAGCAGTTGGGAAGATAAATGGCGAGGACATCTCCGGGCTTGAGGCCGGCGGCGACGAGTCCACGGGCTAGGCGCTCGACCAGTTCCGCGTATTGCGCATACGTGATGCGCCGGTTGGAGGAGCCTTCGTCACAGGAGGAATCGATGATGGCGGTCTTGTGCGGGAAGCGGGAACATGATTCGAAGATGAGGTCGTGAACGAAGCGGCCGTGTGGATCTGCGTACAAGCGGGTGCGAAGCATGCGCTGTGATTCTAGCGCGAAGCTTCGAAGGGTTCTACGTGATACCGCCGGGTGCCTCGCGTCTGTGTCACGTTTCTCTGCATAACCTTTTACATTTCGATGACAAACTCGCAGCCAAGTGGCGTTAGTGTCGGCGTCGCGATCTGCCACGCGGATCATTCTTCCATGGCAATCGCCGGAGGTGAGAGCTTTGAGCAAACCACAGACCCTAGTCGTCGCAGTACTCGCGTTGATAGTGTTAGCAATTGCCACACCGTCATCGAGCGCACAAACCTACACTGTCCTCCATGCGTTCGCTGCTGGGACGGACGGCGCAGTTCCTAACCCCATCATCCGCGACGAAGAAGGCAACATCTATGGCGCGACAAAGTTTGGTGGCATCACCAACTGCGGCGAAGACAGTTGCGGGACGGTGTTCAAGATCGACAGCGCGGGCAACGAGACCATTCTCTACCGCTTCGAGGGTGGAGACAATGGATACGGTCCCTATGCAGGGTTGGCCCGAGACGCGAAGGGTAACCTCTATGGCACGACGCAGGGGAACGGATTTGTTGGCGGCGCATCCGTAGTGTTCAAGGTTACCCCGGAGGGGCAGGAAACCGTGTTGTTTGTTGCCGGAGAAACAGCCCAGGCCTGCTGCCGCGATTCTCCCGTTGCCGTGGACGCGGCAGGCAACCTCTACGGCATGTCGCCCTACGGGGGCAAGCCCAATTGCGGTTTGGTCAAGAATGACCTGGGCTGTGGAACTCTGTTTAAAATCAGCCCCTCCGGCAAATTCAAGGTGATTCATGTTTTTAGAGGAACGGACGGAATCCAGCCCGAGGGAGGCCTGGTCCTTGACGCCAAGGGCAACATCTATGGCACCGCGGTCTATGGCGGCAATCTCAAGTGCAATTATCCAGGCTGGGGCATGGAGAGTGAAGAAGGCTGTGGAACCATCTACAAGCTGGATCCGAGCGGCAAGTTCACCGTGCTGCACACCTTTACGGGGCCGCATGACGGATCGGCGCCTCTGGGCCTGATTATCGACTCCGCTGGCAACCTCTATGGCATTGCGGATAGTGGCGGCGATACCATCAAAAAGACAAATTGGGAGTACGGCTTGGGAAGCATTTTCAAAGTCGATACCAGCGGCAAGTACAGCGTGCTTTTCACCTTCAGCCCGTGCACCAATCCGCCGTGCAGGGATGGCAAGGTGCGGAATTCGCTCTACGCCAGCCATCTGGTGAGAGACGCGGAAGGCAACCTTTACGGCCTCGAAATGGTCAACGACTGTGCCTTTGGTGGGGGATGTTTATTCAGAATAGACACGAAATGGAAAATAACCGATCTCTACGACTTCACACAAGACCAAAGCGGAGCCCCGATTATCCCCTCGATGGGCTTGGTCCTAGGTTCGCACGGCGATTTCTATGGGAGCACGCCCGTCGGGGGATCTGCCGAACCCGAATGTGACGACGAAGGCTTTACCCAGGGTTGCGGGTCGGTGTTTCACCTTACGTTTTAGCTCGCCCTTTTGCCGACGGGCGTTATTGTCAGGGTCTCGGAAACCCAGGTTGGGGAAACCCAGGTCTCGAAAGGCGCGAGACCTGGGGCATCCCACGCTATTTCATCGGTGAAAAATCGGTCGGGCGCATGTAGGTCACATCGATTTTTTCTACCGTTTTGTCGGCCTGTTCGGTTTTCAACACCTCTTGAAATCCCGGGTCGGCCAGAAACGCGGCCCAGTTCTTTTTCGCCTCCTCGCGGCCGGGATGAGCCAACATAAAGATGAATGTGTTGTCCCAGGCGGGCGAACCCTCGGGAACCCAGTAGCCTGCGACGTTCAGATCGTGTTTGGCGAGCAACTTGGAAGTCGTGTCGCGAAACCGCGACTCGAGTTCCGGCACTTTGCCGGGCAGAGTGTGGTAAACACGAAGCTCAAAGACGCGATTGTTGTCAGCTCTGACTTGGTCGATGTGCGCCAGTCGCGCAGTAAAGAGTGATCCAGCGGCAAAGGAAAGCAGGGCAATGCCGCACACTGTCCATCTCGGAGATTTTCGGAATCTGATTGTCATCGAAGTCTCCTGCGGGGAACAGATTTAACGTGGACTCCGTCAGAAGTACGTATGAGATCCGATTTTGGATGTTCTCGACGGTGAAAAATCTCGATGGCCCTCAGCGTAGAGGTCAGCGGGCTTTATCGCCTGCGCCTTGCGTCCGCGTCATCGTGGAGATCCAATTTACTTCCCAAGTCTTGCCGCCATCGTCCGAGTAGGATTGTTCGAAGTGGGCGGAGTTCGGGGTGATGTCCGACCAAACGTATCGAATGAGGATCGCCCTGTCATTCAAAGTGTCCTGGCAGAAAAACTCGCCGCGTCCATTCTTGAATTCGCCGATCGTGGGTGGCAGGCTCAAGACGCCGGCCTTGCTGTTCGCCCAATAGAGGCTCCACTGATGAGTTTTCGGATTGTAGAGACGCAGGGTCAGGCCTTCGATGTGGCCGGTTGGACCTTCGCCCTCAAATTCATTTAAATTGGCGCGCCCATCCCATACCTTTCGGACGACGATGGTGCCGTCAAATTCCGCCCACGTTGTGGAACCGGTTAAGGGATTCAAGAGGCGCTTTAAATGCTGCTTCCAAGTGCCAAAGTAGAAATCGAAATCGTGTTGTCCATCGTGGACAGCTGCTTGAGATTCGGCTTTGGCCGAATCTGGGATTTGTGGCGTCGTCGATTTGAGGCCGTCCTCGCTTATCCGCGTCATGTCCGCAATCCCGTCCACTTCCCAGGTCTTGCCTCCGTCCTCGGACCAGGATTCTTCAAAATGGGGTGAGTTCGTATTCAGCTTTGACCAAATATATCGGTTGTAAAGAAGCCTGCCATTCAGAATGTCCTGGGTGTAAAACTCACCTTGCCCATTCTTAAACTCGCCGACATTGGGTGGTGTCAGCTTGCCATCTTTGCTGTTCGCCCAATAGATGCTCCACTGATGAGTCTGGGGGTTGTACAAGCGCAAGGTCGCCCCTTCGATGTGGCCGGAAGGGCTGTCAGCTTCAATCTCATCCAGATTAGCGCGGCCGCCCCAGACCTTTCGGTAGACATCAGTGCCGTCAAACTCGATCCAGGCATTGGACCCGGTTAGGGGATTCTGCCGGCGCTTCCAGTGAACTTTCCAGCTGCCAATGAGAGGGTCGAAGTCGTGCTGCCCATCCCGCTCGGCTGGTTCGGATGCCGTTTTTGCCGCTTCTGGATTCTGCTGCGCGAGCCCGTCAGGGGTCTGCCAGAGAATTGCAAGGCCGCATACCAACAGAAAAACCGGAATGTGTTTGAGCGCGTTCATCGATGCCTCCTTTAACTTGTCGTTCCGGCTTGGGCGGTGTCCTGATCCAAATGGGACGCGAAAGCAACATACTTGAAGAGGCAAGCGGATGTGTCAACGCAGGTAAAAACAAGTAAATAGTTGTGAACCGAGAGGTAGAGGGAAGAAGTACAAATCCAGTGCTCGAGGATGATCGAGCACTGGATTCTCAACAGGAACTTACGGCACTGATCAAAGCCGCGAGACGTGTCGTAGTCGTCGGCTGACCGCTAGTTCCCGTTGCGCTGCACGCTCTCGAATCCCTTTTCGAATTGCGTAACCAGCGGGGTCTCGCCGGACTGGAGGCCGTCGTGTCCCATAACCCGCCAGAGGAAACTGCTTGGATGATGCGCATCGTACACGGCCATCAAATCCTCGGAAGGCCGGCTCGTCACCAGGATGAAGATGTCGGCTTGGGACGGCTGGTAAACGATCGTCAGTTTGCCCCAATTTTGAATGGCGTTCTGCACCGCGTTGATCGCGGCCCGATCTTCGGGAAGCACTTTCCCGTCGAACTGATCTCCGTCATAGGAGGCAACGTAGACAAAACGCGCATTCGCCAAAGTGCCGGGAAACGCGGGCGATTTCGTCGTACTCACGTTAGGCGCAGCCACCGCGGAAAGCGCCGTCACAACGATTAAGCTGGCCGTCAAAAAAAACAATCTCTTCATGGAAGCACCTCTGTTTTCATTAGATGCGCCCAGAGAACGCGGGACGGGTGACGCTCTCGAATCAATGATTTAGATCACCTGCGGCCAGCGCGGAATCCTCAGCCCTTAAGATATCTTGCCGGAGCCAGAATCGCGATGCCCTGCCACGGATGCAGAGCCAGCAAATCGGCATCTCCGGTCAGGATCAGGTCCGCCTTGCCATTCAGTGCGACTTCCAGAAATTTGTCGTCTTTGGGATCGCGGCATTCGCGGACGGGATACACAATCGGCACGAACTCGGCTACGCGTCCAAGCAGTCGCAGAAACTGCTGGCGGTCCGGAAGACTGACGTAGCGGTCGAACTTGGAGCGGGCAAGAACGTCGGCCAGTTCGTTCATGGTGGCTTCAGACACCAACAGGAGCCCGGAATCCGCAGCCTTGCGAACCGCGTCCCCCGGAACTGAAGATGGCAGCAGGAGTCGGCTGACCAGGCAATTGGTATCGGCGACGATGCGCTCGCGCTCGCGCATCAGTCTTTCAGCAGTTTCTTCAGGACCGATTTCGTGATGCCGCGAGCCTTGGCCTGAGCCCCGACTCGATCACAAAAGCGCTGGAATTCCGCGGCGTTAAGGTCGCGAATCCTCTCGTATTCCTCGGCCGACATGATCACGGCAACGTCCCGGTTTTGACGTCGAATCACGACCGGCTCACGCTGGGCAGCGTCCAGCAGCGCGGCCAGGCGCTGCTTGGCATCCGTGGCAGAGACAGTTCGCATAATGTCTATACTAGATAAAATAGACAAAATAGTCAAAAGCAGAAATCGACTCCTGCAGTCCTATGCAGTCATCCTGAGCGCAGCGAAGGATCTATGTATTTTGTTCGGCAGCGCCACAATTCCCACAACGGGAAGCCCCTCGCACTTTGTTGTGCTAAGTAGCATCCACTGAGCTAAGCTATAAGCTGACAACCGTCGTCATGCGAACTGTCGTAATGCAAACTAAACATCAAAAACACGATTCCAACCACGCCCACGTTCCAGGACAGCGATTCGATATTCATGCAATCGGCTTCGGCAGCCACCGGCGCTATGGGGAACTCGCGGAGGCAAAGTTTCTGGCCAAGGCCGCCGGCATGGGCTTCGGCGTATCCCGGCCGTGGGGAGATGAGCGTTATGACTTCGTTCTCGATTCCAGTCACCGCTTCTCCCGAGTGCAGGTCAAGTCCACGCGAAAGAGCCGCGCCCCACGTTCGTACGGCGTGGTGCTTTCGAGCAATCGGCTGGCGGCCTACGACGCAACGGAAATTGATTTCCTCGTGGCCTATGTGGTGCCGCTGGACTTGTGG
>Ga0228598_1000263_pt1 | contig 10085 bp, 6 predicted proteins | sample CZU4metagenome_FD_182726 | JGI IMG/M metagenome (GOLD analysis project Ga0228598, IMG submission 182726) | Spruce rhizosphere microbial communities from Bohemian Forest, Czech Republic - CZU4 | ecosystem: Host-associated > Plants > Roots > Rhizosphere | place: Czech Republic: South Bohemian... | reverse complement strand
GCGAGATCAAAGCGCTGGTGTTGGCCATGTGCGCCAATCCCGGATGGAAGCCGGCCGCTCGCACCATCCGCTGCGCTTCCTCGAAATGGCGCTCCTGCTCGGCTACCGAAGGCGCGTCCATAATTTCGGAGGAAGCCAGGTGCGTCGAGAGCCCTTCCAGAACAAGATGCGGAGCCGCGCCGAGAGCCTTCAGTACGGCAGGGAGTTCATCGAGCGCCACACCCAGCCGTCCCATCCCGGTGTCCACCTTCAAATGCACTTCTTGCCGCACCGCTCCGCTCGCCGCCGCGTTCTCCAATGACTCGATGTGCCAGGGCTCCCATACCGTGGGAGTGAGCCGCAGGCGCACAATCTCGCATTCCTCGCCGCGCCAGAAACCCGTCATCAACAAGATTCGCGATTCGATCCCCGCCTCGCGCAGTGGGATCGCTTCATCGAGTGAGGTCACGCCCAGCCACTTCGCGCCTTCGGCCTCCAGAGCTCGCGAGCATTCCACGGCGCCGTGGCCGTAAGCGTCCGCCTTCACTACAGCGCACACCGTCACGCCCGCTCCGGCGTGCTTCATTACCGTGCGAAAGTTTTGCCGCAGAGTGGCCAGCGACACCTCTGCCCAAGTGGGGCGGGTGGCCACGCGGCTCAGAATTTCTACAGTTGTCGCCACTGGACTCGATTATAGCGGGAGCGGCGCGCGTCCTCAGGTTACGCTTGGGCTACTCCCGCCCGATTCCCTCTGTCAGTATCCGCCAGATCCTTGTCAATCAGATCTTTGTCAATCAGATCCTTGTCAATCAAATCCTGGCGAATCAGTTTCCCGCCAAAGAGAAGTTCACGGTGATCTGCGTTTCCACTTCGACAGGCTCATTATTTAAGACGTAAGGCCGGTAGCGCCACTGGCGCACGGCTTCAATCGCCGCAGGCGCCAGCATGGGATGCCCGGCCAGGACTCTGAGATTTTCAATGACTCCTTGCTTGCTGATCACAGCCTGCAGCACCACCACGCCTTGAATGCGCGCACTTCGCGCCAGCGGGGGATAGGTCGGAAGAACCTTGCGAACCAGATCTCCTTCACTTATGTGCGAGATGCGAACCGGAGCAATTGCTGCCGGAGGCGCCGCCACCGGCAACACTGGCCGCGAACCGCCGCCAAACAAATTGGGGACGCCGCGCGGATCTCCCGTTACCGTGCTCCCGGGGACGGGCGAACCAAATCCTGTCGCTGGGGGCGGACCATCATCGCTGGCCGGTATCTCATTCGGAATCCGCCTGGGCATTCTCAGAGTGATGTCCGCAGGATTGCTGCGAGCAGCGGTGTTTGCACCCGCGTGCATCCTCGCCGTGGGAGGCTCTCCCAGCGGTTGCCCCAAACTGACAGGCGTGGAGAGTTGGCGGAACGAAGGCAAGCCCGCCGGCCGGAACAGCGGCAGGATCAGTAACACGCCGACAGCCAATGCCTGCAAGCCGAACGATGTCAAGGTTGTCAATCCGCGCCGCGACCGCTCGCCCCATGACGAATGGAGTGTGTCGTCAAACATGGTGTCCTCCTGAATGGAATTCAGTTACTGCTAAGGACACCAAAACCTTCGCCGCAGGGTGCGCCTGGCTAAGAAAAAAAGGCCGCGCTTGAACGCGGCCTCCGGGAACTTTTCCGACACACGCGGTGTCGCGTAAACCTTACTTGGGTGGTTCGGTTGACTTCGGAGCTGCGGGCTTCGGGGCCGCGGGCTTTGGAGCCGCAGGCTTGGCCGCCGCCCCAGCAGCGGCTGGCGCCGGCACGCCGGACTGCGTGTTGTAGACGTCCACCACCACCTTGGTGATGTCCCCTTGTTCGCCATACCACAGGATCGGGCTTTGCGGCCAGGGATTCGAAGTATCCACAATCATGGCGAAGCCGCTCTCCTGCGCATGCTTCACGATCACCGGAGCCATCTTCTGCAGGATGCGTTGAAAAATCTCTTTCTGCTGATTCTGCGCATCTTCCTGAGCGTCTTGCACCGCGCGGTCAAAGGATTTCTTCTTGGTCTCGATCTGCTTGACCAGAGCGGCGCGGGCATCGTCGTTCAGCTTTTCACCCTGCGTCTGCAGTTGCTTCTGCAGTTGCTCGAGTTCGTCATTCTGCTGTTTCAGCTCGTTTTGTTTCGGCTCCAGCTTCTTGCGCAGGGCTTCGAAGTCGCGCTGGCCCTCGTTGGTGCCGACCACGGCTTGCTCAATGTTGATGGTCCCGAGCTTGGTGCCGGTACCAGTCGCCGCAGTTGTTGGCGAGGTTGCCGGGGTTGCGGGCGAAGTGGCTGCGCCCGTTGGGGCGGCGCTACCGGTTTGGGCGAATGCGGAAAACGCCAATCCGAAAATCAGAGAGAAAACCGCAGTGGCCAGGACAGACCGCAGAAACTTGCTTGTCATTGGATCGCTTAAACTCCTTGGAACATTGTTCCGTTGAATATGGTTCCGGTGAATATAGTTCCGATAAAATTAGGTTCCGGGAATGAACTCAGATTACCCTTTTCCGGCAACGCTGGGCCGTACTCACGAGGTCTTCTTCTTTCGTTTCTTTCGAACGGCCGCCCTCAGACATCGTCTCTAAACAAGGCGCACTGGCGTCACACGCCGGGGTTGCGGACGTGTCGTCCACCCTTGATCGGCTTTCTGCAATGGCGTGGATCATCTGGATTATAGAGAGCCTCCTCAGCCTCCGTCAAACCCTCTTCTGCCGCTACCCTTAGAATGTCGTCGCCACGGTGAAGCGGAACGTCTTGCGCGGCTCCCGCAGCAGGAAGCTGGGCGCGTAGGTCTCCTTTGCCAGACCATAGGTATACGCTCCCGCTCCGGTTAAGTGGCAGCCTCCTGCTCCACAAGAACTCGGGAACATGGCGGCCGTAATCGGAATTGGTGGGTTCGCCGGGCTATCCAAGCGCAGCGGGTTGTATGCCCAGTAAATTCGGAACGGCGCGTTGATCACCGGGAGGAACATTTGGAGTTCAAGTCCCGTGGACATTCTTGGGCGCCAGTTGGTCGAACCCAGCACTTGCAGATCCTGCGATGGCTTCGGGTTCAACAAACTGCCCGGAGTGCAGGTATTGGCGAAAGAAGTCTGCACCAGCGCAGGACACCCGAAGGCCTGGCCAATCACACCATCGTATTGCACCGACGCGATCTGCAATTGCGACGGCCGGACGATGGGGTCAATGCCCATGTCGATAAATGGAGCCAGGGCCACCGGCCCATAGATCGTGATGCGGTACTCCAGGTTGGTCACCACGCTCAAATCACCCCCGGGGAATGTGATCTGATCCACCGGAATCGGAACGGTTACGCAATTGGACTGCGGCGAAGGCAGCGTGGGAAAGCAAGGCCGGGCGGGGTTCACCGGAATCGGGCCTCTGGTCCGATCGGTCAACACAATTGATCCCACGCTCGGCAGGAACGCCACCGGGGACACGGAACGTATGTCAAAACCGCGCAGATCGTTCTCGCCGCCCATGTAAGAACGTTGGAACGGTGGCGCAACCAACCCACCAAACCCGCTGATGAACGAACCTTGAATGTTGAAGCCCAGCGCATTGTGTCCCTTCTGCACCGGAATGAACTTCTTGTACTGAACAATGGGCCGAATCGATCGAACGGTTCCTCCCAACCCGGCGAGTTCCGCTCCTACCGTGAATTGATGTCCGCTGTGCGGGGAGATCGGACTATTGATGGTGTTGAACGAGAAGTTGGGAAAGATCTTGCTGGTGATGATTCCGTTCAGCGCATTGGGCCCGGAAATACCGCGGAAGGCCAGAAACTCGAACAGATTCTTGGATGCTGTACTCAGGGCCAGCAGCGAGGATCGATCGAACGAATAGGTAATTCCCACGCGCTTGAAAGAGCGCCGTAGCGGATAACTCAATGACGTCGTGAATCCGGCGCTCGATTGCGTGTAATTTTGCAGGTTCTGCAACACGGCATTGGGCAGGTTCAGGTTCTGCCCGCTGAAGATCGAGAGTTGTCGCGCCTGGTCGTACTTGGTCTTGGTGTAGTACACGTTAAAACCAAACTGCAACGGCCGGTCAAACATGTAGGGCTGAGTAAAACCGAACCGGACGCTGCGCGCCAGGTTCCCGACGCTGGCCTGGATCTGCAACGTCTCACCCAGACCGAGAAAGTTGTTGGTTGAGTAGTTGATCCCCACGAACGCCCCTTCCAGTCCGCTCACACCCCCGTTCAGGCCAATGCTGTTCTTGCCCTTCTCATGGACCTTCAGCGTCAGGTCAACCAGGCCATTTTTCTCGTCCAGTTGACGGGTGGTGGTGTTCGGATCGTCCGGCTTCAACTGGTCGAAGTATCCCAGTTGGTTCAAGCGCAGCAAACTCAGCTCCCAGAGATGCGAGTTGTAGATGTTTCCCTCCTCCAGAGCGACCTCACGCCGGATCACCTTGTCGCGGGTTGTGGTATTGCCCTGGAACTCGATGCGGCGTACATAGAACTGCTTCCCTTCGTCGACGTCAATGTCGAGAAAGATCAGTTTCTTTTCGTCGTCGAACCGGGTATCGGGGATTGAAGTAAAGTTGATGTAGCCCAACTCGCCATAGGCCTTGCGCAGGTTCTCGATCCCCTTGCCGATCTTCTCCTTGCTGAAGATATCTCCGTCCTTGATCGGAAAGATGGCCCGCAGCGCCTTGACGTTCTGGACCGCCTTGTTGTTCTTGAAGGTGATTCCACCCAGCGTGTAGCGTTCGCCCTCCTCGATGGGCATAGTGATGTCGACAGCCTTGCCCGGCCCTCCTTGCAGCAGTGGGATACGGGCGCCCCCGTGCCCGGTATCGTGAATCTGCGTCTTGGGCTCGCTCACGTTGGCCTTGAAATAACCCCGATTCTGGTATTCGTTCCGGACGCGTTCCGTATCCTCCTCCAGTTTGGTTGCGTCATAGGTTCTGGCGAAGATGTTTTCCAAGAAAATCGAGTGCGGGACGCCGATGGGCCTCAGGTTCTTCATGGCATATCGCAAGGTTCGAGTATTGACGTTCTTGTTGCCTTCGAACTTGATCTTGCCCACCTTAACCTTGGGACCTTCTTTGACCACAAATGTGATCCCGACCGCGGCCGGTGGAATCTGCCGTACTTCGGTCCGGATCGTCGAAAACTGCCGTCCGTGTTCCGCCAGCAGACCCTTGATCGTCACTTCCGCTTTCTTGACCTTCGTGGGATCGTATTGATTCTCGACTGACAGTCCGACCTTGGCTAACTTAAAGCGGTCCAACACGTCGCTGGTTGAGACCGAACTCAGGCCTACATAGTTGATCTCGCGGATAGTCGGCTTTTCCTTCACCTGGACAATCAGCCGCCACCCCTTCGGAGTCTGCTCGCGGGTAAAACGGATGTCCTCGAAGTAGCCTGTGTTCCACAGCGAGTTGAAATCGCGCTCCAGTGCGGCGGGATCATAGATGTCCCCGGCATGCGTAAAAATGCGCGCCCGGACTGTCTCAGCGGGAATTCTGCGGTTTCCCTGAACGTCGATCTCTGAAATCACATCGCTCTGCCCCCAGCTTAGCGCCGAGGGAAGAAGCGCCAGTGCCATCCCCAGCGCCCACCCGAGCCCCTTCATCCCCCGGCAAAGCCGTGCAAATGAAGAAGATGGAGGATGGGCACCGCGGGAAGAACCGTGGCTGCGCCCGGGCACAGCATGATCTGCATGAGAGCAAAGATGAATCGCTACGACCTCAGCCTCTGGGATGTAGGAAAACGATCATTATACGGTAGAGAAACAGAAAGCGTCCAAGTTGCCACTCTTGCCGGTGGCTTTATGGAGAGGACTTGGCGGACTCCACCTCAACCAAGACGGAATAAAACGTGGCGGAGTTGCCCAGGTCGGAAAGTTTTTCTGAGGTCAGTACGTTAATATTACGGAATCCAGGCCCCAGCTTGGCCCAGTTCAGCTTTGCCGAAACCACTCCAGGCTGAACCGCACCATCCACTCGAGCCTTCAAAAAGATTTCTCCTCGCCCGTTGTAAATCCTCACGGTCTCTCCGTCGGTAATTCCGCGCGTTCGGGCATCGGCGGAGTGCATTTCCAGAAGGTTCGTCTCTTCCATCTGCTGGATCGAAGGCAAGTTCGAAAAACTTGAGTTCAGAAAGTTGTCGGCCTTCCGCGCCAGAAGCTCCAGCGGAAATGCTTTTCCTTGTCCTCCATGCCTCGATTCCGCTGGAGGCATGAACTCCGCCACCGGATCAAGTCCCTGGACTTTGATCGCTTCGCTGTACAGTTCAGCCTTGCCCGAAGGTGTGCGGAACTTGCCCTTGGCGAATGGAAGAAAGGGTTCTAACTGACCACTGGCCACTGACCCCTGACCACTGAAGTTCAGCCGCACCTGCCTCTCCCTCTCCAATCGCTCCCGGCTGATTCCCTCCAGCCACGGATTCTTCGAAGCCAGCGCGCCATCAATCATCTCGTCAACGCTCTCCCCGAAGCAGGCGTCCTTGAATCCCATCCGCTCAACGAGTGCCCGAAACACTTCCACGTTCGCCCGGCACTCTCCCAACGGTTCAATCGCCTGTTCCGATATTTGGAGAAAGTAGTGGCCATACGCCTTCTGCAAATCCTTATGCTCGAAGAATGTCGTCGCCGGCAGCACGATGTCGGCATAGTCGGTGGTGTCGGTGAAGAACTGCTCGTGCACAACCGTAAACAGGTCCGGCCGCTTGAGCCCGCGCACCACTTCATTGTGATTCGGGCATACTGCCGCGGGATTTGAGTTGTACACAAACAACGCTTTGACCGGCGGATCGCTCAGCGTGTTCAGCGCTTTGCCCAGTTCCACCATGTTCACAGATCGCGGAGGATGTTGCATCCCCGCTGGGGCCAGATCGGGACGCCGCAGCGCGTCTTCGTTCAGTCCAAAGGCGCCGCTGGTCGACATCTGCAGCCCGCCGCCCACTTCCTTCCACGATCCAATGACGCACGGCAACATCACTATCGCCCGCGTGGCCATCCCGCCACCCTCGGACCGCTGCACACCGTAATTCAGCCGGATCACCGAGGGCCGTACCGTGGCATATTCCCGCGCCAGCTTGCGGATGTCTTCGGCCGCGATTCCCGTCCACTGAGCCACCCGCTCCGGCGAGTATGCCCTTACCTTTTCTCGCAGCTCGGCAAAACCCAGCGTGTACTTCGCGACGTAGTCGGCGTCGTGCAGCCCTTCGCCGATAATCACATGCATCATAGCCAGCGCCAGCGCTCCATCGGTGCCCGGGTTGATCGGAATATACCAGTCGGCGCAGACCGCCGTGCGCGTGCTGTAGGGATCGATCACCACCAACTTCGCACCCTTACGCCGCGCTTCCTCAATGAACGGCCACAGGTGAACATTGTTGCCATGAATGTTCGACGCCCACGCAATGATGTAGCGGGAATGGATGAACTGCTCCGGCTCGGTGCCAAGTTTCACGCCCAGCACTGACAGTAGCCCGGCCTCGCCCGCTGCGGAACAAATCGTGCGCTCCAGTTGCGACGCGCCCAGGCGGCTGAAAAATCTGCGATCCATCGAGCCGCCGTTCAGCGCCCCCAGCGTCCCTCCGTAGGAATAAGGCAGAATCGCCTCACTGCCGAACTCGGAAATGATGCGGCGAAAGCGCGCAGCAATTTCATCCAGCGCCTCATCCCAAGTAATGCGCCGCCAGGCTTGTGCCGACGCTGCTGATGGTGTGGGCGCGGGCGACTCGCCCGCGCTTGCGGCGTCAGCCGCAAGTCCCTTGGGAGCAACCCTTCGCATCGGATACAGCACCCGGTCCGGCGAATAAACCCGGTCCAGATACTTCGCCACTTTCGCGCACAAAAATCCCCGCGTCACCGGATGCCCCGGATCCCCCTGAATCTTCGTCGCGCGCCCGTCCTCGACCGTGATCAGCACTCCGCAAGCGTCGGGGCAATCGTGCGGACACGCGGCATGGACGACCTGTTTCATATCCTCCGATTATAAGGGCGAACGGCTCATGCAACACAAAGGGCATCCACACATTTCGGATGCCCTATCTCTCCTTAGATGCAAAAGTGAGCGTCTACTTAATCTCCAGCACTTCTTTTTCTTTCCCTTTGCTCATCTCTTCCATCTTTTTGATTTCGTCATCGGTGAGCTTCTGGATCTCGTCCAGCGACCGCTTCTCGTCGTCCTCGGTGATCTTCTTGTCCTTCATTGCCTTCTTGATGGCGTCGTTGCCATCCCGGCGAATATTCCGCACGGCGGTGCGGTGCTCCTCGAGCACCTTGTGCAGGTGTTTCACCATCTCCTGGCGGCGCTCGTGCGTGAGAACCGGCACCGGCACGCGGATCAGCTTGCCGTCGTTCATCGGGTTCAGACCCAGTTCGGCGGAGCGTATCGCCTTCTCAATCGGTCCAATCTGTGAAGCATCATAGGGCTGCACGGTGATCATCTGCGGTTCCGGCGCGTGCACCGAGGCGGTTTGGTTCAACGGCGTCGGCGTCCCGTAGTAGTCGACGCTCACGCTATCCAGCATGTGTACCGAGGCGCGGCCGGTGCGCGTGGCCGCCATCGCCTTGCGGAAGTCCTCCACCGCCTTGTCCATCCGCGTTTTGAGTTGTACGTAAGTTTCTTTCAGGCCGGGAATCGCGGCCATTGTTGCTTGAGCCATATCGTCAGCTCCGTCAAATGTTAGATATCAAAACGCTGAATTATAAACCTTCCCTGGCGTCATGCTGAGCGAAGCCGCTCTTCAGGCGTAGCGAACCATCTCCCGTAAATCGGGTGCGTGAGTACGGAGATCCCTCGCCCGCTGAAGAACGCCGTGCTTCGGGATGACGCTGGTGCGTGGCCAAGGTCTTAAGCGCTCACCCTCGACCCAATCTTCTCTCCGCTGACCACCCGCCGAATGTTCCCGTGTTGATTCAGGTTAAACACAATGATGGGAAGGTTGTTGTCCTTGCACAAGCTGATGGCGGTAGAATCCATCACCTTCAACCCCAGCCTCAGAACGTCCATGTAAGTGATGTCGGTGAACTTCTTGGCGTCCTTCACCTTCATGGGGTCGGCGTCGTAGATGCCATCCACCTTGGTGGCCTTTAGAATCGCATCGGCTTTGATCTCCATGGCGCGCAGCGATGCCGCCGTATCGGTTGAGAAGTAGGGATTCCCCGTGCCGCCTGCGAAGATCACCACCCGTCCTTTTTCCAGATGCCGGATGGCGCGCCGCCGGATGAACGGCTCCGCCACCTGATTCATCTCAATCGCCGTTTGCACACGAGTGTAGACTTTTTGTTTCTCCAGCGCATCCTGCAGCGCCAGCGCGTTGATCACAGTGGCCAGCATCCCCATGTGATCGGCGGAAACGCGGTCCATATCTCGCGCCTGGTCGGCGACACCACGAAAGAAGTTGCCGCCGCCAACCACGATCGCCAGTTGTACTCCCAGCTTATGCACGTCCGCGAGCTCAGCCGCGACCTCGTGAATTCGTGCCGTATCCACACCAAAACCCTGATTGGCAGCCAGGGCTTCTCCGGAAAGCTTGAGCAGAACGCGTTTGAAGGCAGGGGCAGTCATAAAGTAGTGCCGGCGTCCCGCCGGCTTTGGCAAGGGTACAGTTCGCGAAAGACACACAAAAAAGGCGCCCATCGGGCGCCCTTGAATTTACTCCGCTTTCTGTTCCGTAGGCTTGGTCGAGGCGACAGTCTCGCCCGCATCGCCCACTTTGAAGCGCGCAAAGCGCCGCACGCTGATGTTCTCGCCCAGCTTGCCGATCTTCGCCGCGATAAGCTGCGCTATCGACATGGTCTGGTCCTTGATGAAGGGCTGCTCCAGCAGGCAGACCTCCTCGTAGAATTTCTCCATCTTGCCGGTCACCATCTTCTCCGCAATATTCTGAGGCTTGCCAGAGGCGACGGCTTGCGCGATGTAGATCTCCTTCTCGCGATCGAAGTCGGCCTTGGTCACATCTTCCTTGCGTACGAACTTCGGATCGCTGGCCGCAATGTGCATGGCGATGTCGTGCACCAGTTCCTTGAAGTCGTCGGTGCGCGCCACGAAATCGCTCTCGCAATTCACTTCGACCAGTACGCCAATCTTGCCGCCGGCATGAATGTAGCTGGTCACTGCTCCTTCGCT
>Ga0228598_1000262_pt1 | contig 10106 bp, 9 predicted proteins | sample CZU4metagenome_FD_182726 | JGI IMG/M metagenome (GOLD analysis project Ga0228598, IMG submission 182726) | Spruce rhizosphere microbial communities from Bohemian Forest, Czech Republic - CZU4 | ecosystem: Host-associated > Plants > Roots > Rhizosphere | place: Czech Republic: South Bohemian... | reverse complement strand
GTGCGCCAGCACCTTGCGCATGACGCTGGGCAGGGCCTCGGCGTGAGCCTGGTCAAGCGCAACCCAACGCGTGCCGGAAGGCGCTGCCGTCTGTTTTGCTGCCTCGGCGACATAGACCGAAAGTTCGAGCGGGAAGTGCGTGAACACGTGACGCACCACGCCGGCGAGGCGCCGCCACTCCATCGGTCTTCCGGCTTTGGCCAGGGAAAAACGCGGCGCGCTTGCGAGGGCGGTGGCGTCATCAAAATCCTGCATCCAGTCCGTGGTCGGTACTTCGGTCATGCCGCCGAGGAGGCCATGCGGGGGCCGCGTGCGCACCAGCAAAAATCCGTCTCGCCGGCGGACGACGAAGGCCGCGCCGCGGCGCAACGCGCCTTCGCGCTTCGGCGTACGGCGGGGAAATGTCTCCGCCTCGCCGCGCGCCTGCGCGGCGCAACTGTCGTTCCAGGGGCACAGGAAGCAGGCCGGCTTCTTCGGCGTGCAGATGGTCGCCCCGAGGTCCATCATGGCCTGCGCAAAGTCGCCGGCGCGGCGCTCCGGTATCAGCTCGCGCGCATGGCGGCGCAGCTCCTGCTTGGCCCGGGGAAGCGGCTCCGCGACGGCGAAAAGCCGCGCGATCACGCGCTCGACATTGCCGTCCACCGGGGCCGCCGGCGCATCGAATGCAATCGCGGCGATGGCGGCGGCGGTGTAGTCGCCGATGCCGGGAAGCGCGCGCAACGCCGCCTCGCTCGCGGGAAATTTTTCGCCGTGCTGCTCGACCACGGCGCGCGCGCACGCATGCAGGTTGCGCGCTCGGGCGTAATAGCCGAGCCCCGCCCACGTCTTGAGCACCTCTTCGAGCGGCGCTGACGCGAGCGCGCCGACGTCGCCCCAGCGCGCCAGGAAGCGCCGGTAATACGGGGCGACGGTCTTGACCGTCGTCTGCTGCAACATGATTTCGGAAAGCCAGACGCGGTACGGGTCGGGGCGCTCGGGCGGCACCACGCGCCACGGCAGCGTCCTGCGGTGGCGGTCGTACCATGCGAGCACCGCGGTGGGTTGCGGGTATGAAATAGCCGCCCCGCTCTGCGCACGCTGTCTCGCCGCGGCGTTCGCTGCTACCCTCGACGCCGGCCTCGCCTCATCGGGACGCATGATCGAGGGATGGCAGAGCACCGCGCCATGAACAAGCCTTCCCGCTCATTCGCCAAGCCGTTGCGCGATCTCCTCGGCAAGGTCGTGGGCGAAACATTCACGCGCCAGGGCTTTGCTTCGGCCGAACTGGTCACGCGCTGGACGGAGATCGTCGGCGCCGAAATTTCCGCTCACAGCGAGCCGATAAAGGTCCAATGGCCGCGAGGCCCAGCGGATTCTTCCCCCGCTCGCGGATCGGGCACAGGCTCCGTTCGCGGATCGGCCACTCGGTGGGAACGGCCGCCCGGTGTTCTCGTGCTGCGCGTCGAGGGCCCGGGGGCAATCGAAATCCAGCACCTCGCCGGCGTCATCTGCGAGCGCGTCAACCGCTTCCTCGGCTGGCGCGCCGTCGAACGCGTCGCGCTCCGCCAAGCCCCGCTGCGTCGCCCCTCGCGAACACCAGCCAAGCGCGCCGACGCTGCCGCGGCAGCGCGCATTGCCGAAGGCCTGTCCGACGTCGTCGACGATGACCTCAAGCAAGCGCTGGCGCGGCTCGGCGCTGCCGTGCGACGGAGCTGACAGTCCGCGCACTTTTGAGGCCATTGAGAAAGTCGGAAGCGGCGGCGGCCCCTTGGCGGATCGGCGCGCCGGTGCCACATTTGCTCTGCAGGATTTCCCCTTTGAACCAGGAGATTCCCTTGACGCCGACCCGCCGCCAATTCCTCACGGCCACCGCGATATTTGCGTTCGCCGGCGTTGCTGTTTCCGTTCTGCCCCGTTTCGCCTCCCTGGCTCTTGCGGAGGACACGCCCGGTCCCGATCCGGCGGAACTGGCGAAACCCGGTCCTGACGGCGATGTCGTGCTCGGCTCCGAGAAGGCACCGGTCACCATCATCGAATATGCGTCGATGACCTGCCCGCACTGCGCCCATTTCTCGACCACGACCTTTCCGGAGCTGGAGAAGCGCTACATCGATACCGGCAAGGTGCGCTTCATCTTCCGGGAATTCCCGCTCGATCCGCTCGCGGCGGCCGGCTTCATGCTGGCGCGCTGCGCCGGCAAGAACAGATTCATGCCGGTCGTGGAGGCCCTGTTTGCCAAGCAGCAGGACTGGATGGTGCAGAAGCCGATCCCACCGCTCATGGCGATCGCCAAGCAGTTCGGCTTTACCGAACAGTCGTTCGACCAATGCCTGGCGAATCAGCAGGTGCTCGAAAGCATCCAGGCGGTGCGTGACCGCGCCGCCGAGAAGCTCGGGGTCAATTCGACACCGACTTTCTTCGTCAATGGCAAGAAGCTCACCGGCGATCAGTCGATCGAGGCCATGGCCAAGGAAATCGAGCCCTATCTCAAGGAAGGATAAGGGTTTTTCTCCCTTGTCCGTCTGCACCGGACGCGGCCGATGAGCGCTGCCGGCGCGCGGCCGACGATGCGAAAATCTGGATAACGTCGCGCCGCTGTTGCGCTTATAGCGGCGACGATTCATTCTCCGCGCCGATGCGGCACCCACCTCTTTCGAACACGCCGATGGGCGTGAGCCTCTAGCGATTCCCTTGACCGCCGCCGCAAGGGAGAGGGACACAAGACGCGAATGAAGCTCACGCGGCTGCGCCTGATCGGCTTCAAATCCTTCGTCGAACCGACCGACTTTGCGATCGAACCGGGCCTGACCGGGGTCGTCGGCCCCAACGGCTGCGGCAAGTCGAACCTTGTCGAAGCGGTACGCTGGGTCATGGGCGAAGCCTCCTACAAGGCGATGCGCGCGGCCGAGATGGACGACGTAATCTTCTCCGGCAACACCGAGCGTCCCTCGCGCAACCACGCGGAAGTCTCCGTCCTCGTCGACAACGACGACCGCAAGGCGCCGGCGACGTTCAACGACTCGGAAACGCTCGAGGTCTCGCGCCGCATCATGCGCGAGCAAGGCTCGGTTTTCCGTGTCAACGGCCGCGAGGTCAGGGCCCGCGACGTCGCCATGCTGTTTGCCGACGCCTCGACCGGCTCGCGCTCGCCGGCGCTCGTGCATCAGGGCCGCGTCGGCGAGATCATCCAGGCGCGGCCGGATCAGCGCCGGCGCGTGCTCGAAGAAGCGGCGGGCATTTCCGGCCTGCATGCGCGCCGTCACGAGGCGGAACTGCGGCTCAAGGCCGCGGAGCACAATCTCACCCGCGTCGAAGACGTCATCGGCCAGCTTGCCGCGCAGGTCGCCTCGCTCAAGACGCAGGCGCGGCAGGCGGTGCGCTATCGCAATATCTCGCACCAGGTGCAGCGCCTCGAAGCGCTGCTGCTGCATCTGCGCTGGGTCGCCGCGCGCACCGAACTCGGCGATGCCGAGCGCACCAATGACGAGGCTGTTCGCGTCGTCGCTGCGCGCACCGGCGAGCAGGCGCAGGCATCCACGCGCCAAGCCGGCCTCGCCGCCGGGCTCCCTGCCCTGCGCGAGGCGGAAGCCAAGGCTGCGGCGGCGCTGCAGCGTCTGCTCATGGCGCGCGAAGCGCTCGAGCGGGAGGAAGCGCGCGCCAAGGAACGCATCGGCGAACTCGACCGCCGGCTCGAGCAATTCGCGGCCGATCTTGCGCGCGAGCGCACGCTCGCCGCCGATGCCGACACCGCGCTCGGCGCGCTTGTGGCGGAGGAAGAGACGCTCAAGTCCGAAGCGCAGACCCGCGCCGCACAGCTTGGCGGCGTCAACGAGCGCGTCGCCGTTGCCGACGCTGCGCTCGCCGCCTCGGAGAAATCGTTTGCCGCGCTCACCGGCGAGTTCGCCGATCTCACCGCGCGGCGCAACCAGCTGCAGTCGGCGCTGCGCGATCATGAGCAGCGGCTGGAAAGGCTCGCAGCCGAGCTGGCGAATATCGAAACCGGCCTTGCCGCTACCGGTACCGGAGAGCCAGACCTCGCGGCGCTGGTTGGGGCGCTGCAGGTGGCGCAGGCCATGCTTGCCGAGGCCGAGAGGCACGCGCAGTCGGCGGAAGTCGCCCATGGCGGCGCGCGCGAGCGGCTCGAAGCGGCCCGTTCACCGCTCGCCGCCGCCGAGCGCCGCGTGCAACGCCTGGAAACCGAGGCCAAGACCATCGGCAAACTCCTCGCGGTCGAAAACAAGAATCTGTGGCCGCCGGTGATGGACGCTCTTGTCGTCGAGAAGGGCTACGAGAAGGCGCTGGGCGCAGCACTCGGCGACGATCTCGACGCTCCGGTCGATCACGCCTCGGCGCCGATGCGCTGGGCGGGCGCGCCGCTCGATCCCGCCGATCCGCATCTGCCGGACGGCGTGATCCCGCTTGCCCACTATGTGCAGGCCCCGCCCGAACTCGCGCGCCGTCTCAATCAGATCGGCGTGATCGAGCGCGCCGACGCAGCCCGTTTGGCGGCTACGCTCAAGCCCGGCCAGCGGCTGGTCTCGCGCGAAGGCGATTTCTGGCGATGGGACGGGTTTGCCGTTGCCGCCCATGCCCCGACCGGGGCGGCCCGCCGGCTCGCCGAGCGCGGCCGGCTGCAGACGATCGCGACCGAGCTGGAAACCGCGCGCGGCGAAGTCGAGTCCCAGCGCCGTGCGGTCGAGGCGGCGGACGCCGCGCTCGCCGCCGCCGCGGAAGCAGAGACCCAGGCGCGCGCGCGCTGGCGTGAGGCCCAGCACTCAACTGATACCGCCCGCGAAGCGCACGCTGCTGCGGAACGCGAGATCAGCCGCAACGCCGCGCGCATGTCCGCCCTGCAGGAGGCGCAACAGCGGATCGCCGCCGATCGCGCCGAAGCAACGGTGGCCCACGGTGAAGCGGCGCGGGCGCTTGCCGCGCTCGCCTCCCCCGCCGAGATCGAAGCCAAGCTCGCCGCAGTCAACGAGCTCATTGTGCGCGACCGCAGCGTGCTCGCCGAGGTGCGGGTCGAGGCGCAGGCGATCGCGCGCGACGCCGAGTTAGCCGGCCGCCGCTTGCAGGCCATCGCCGGCGAGCGTCAAGCCTGGAACGAACGCAAGGACAACGCCGCGGCGCAGATCGCCATCATCGGGCGGCGCACCGAGGAAGCCACCGCCGAGCGCAGCGAACTTGCCGATGCGCCGCAAAGGTTCGCCGCGCAGCGCCAGGCGCTGATCGGCGAGATCGAGACGGCGACCGGCGAGCGCCGCGCAGCTGCCGACCGGCTAGCGATGGCCGAGACCGAGCTTGCGGAAGCCGACAAGGCGGCACGGGCGGCGCTCGAGGCCGTCGGTGAGGCTCGCGCCCAAGCGGCGCGCGCCGAAGAGCGCTGCGGCGCGGCGAGACGCCGTCTCGCGGACGTCGAACACGAAATCCGCGAGGCTTTCGATGTCGAACCCGCCGCCGCGGCGGAACTCGCGGAGATCAAGGCCGGCGCGGAACTGCCGTCGATCGCCGAAGCCGAGGAAAAACTCGACCGCATCCTCCGCGAGCGCGAGCGGCTCGGCGCCGTCAATCTGCGCGCCGAGGAAGAATTGCGCGAGGTCGAGGCGCAGCACGCCAAGCTTACCAGCGAACGCGATGACCTTGTCGAAGCGATCCGGCGGCTGCGACAGGGCATCCACAGCCTCAACCAGGAAGCGCGCGAGCGGCTGCTCGTTTCCTTCGCCACCGTCAACGAGAACTTCAAGAAGCTCTTTGCCGAGCTGTTCGGCGGCGGCACCGCCGAGTTGCAGCTCATCGAGAGCGAGGATCCGCTCGAGGCCGGCCTCGAAATCATGGCGAAGCCTCCGGGCAAGAAGACGGTGACGCTGTCGCTCCTCTCAGGCGGCGAGCAGGCGCTGACCGCACTGGCGCTCATTTTCGCAGTGTTTCTCACCAATCCGGCGCCGATTTGCGTGCTCGACGAAGTCGACGCTCCGCTCGACGACTACAACGTCGAGCGCTTCTGCGACCTGCTCGACGAGATGACGCGCTCGACCGAAACGCGCTTCGTCATCATCACCCACAACCCGATCACCATGGCGCGCATGAACCGCCTCTACGGCGTCACCATGGCCGAGCGCGGCGTCTCCCAGCTGGTCTCGGTGGATCTCGAAGGCGCCGTGAAGCTGCGCGAGGCGAGCTGACGGCCTCCTTCGCGAGGCCGCCCTGTTCGGTGCGGCAGCGCGGACGACAGCCGGACCGACATCGGCGACATCATTCGCAGCGGCGCGACGACGCGACGTGCTTCGCGGGAAACTTCCGCGACATGCCGCCCGACGGCATTGACTGATTGCCGCACGCAAGCGGCGAAGGTCTTTCCACCGCCATCTTCCACGATTGCCGGCGCGGCACGCTGAAGCTCACCGCCGTGGGCCGCCCCGCCTGCTTCACCGAGCGACGGCATCCGCTGGCACGGTTCTCGCGACGCATCGCTTTGCACCCGGCGCTGTGCCGTTTCGGCACAGGACAAGAAAATAACTCTCATTATTTTCCATACACTTAACCATGGGATCAACATGAAGGGTAACGGCACGGGTAACGTTATCCGGGTAACGCACCGGCGCCAGCCGCCAAACCCGCACCAACGGCCTCCGTCGGCCCGGCGCGTTCTGGTGCTCATCCGCTCGCATGCTCGCGCTGTCAGACCCCAGCTCGCCCTGGTCATGACCGCGGCCAGCGGTCTGCCGGTGGAGAAGCGCGGTCTGTTCCTCGAGCGGGTGGCGGTACGGCTGACGCTGCGCGGCCGCTTCAATGACGCCGACCTCGACGAGGCGGTGCGCGTGGCGCTGCGCGGGCTGATCTTCGCCCAGGGAGCGGAGACTGCGGGGATGTGGGCATTCATCAGCAGCCTTGCTGCGGCTGTCGCCGTTATAATTGCTTTCCTAGGACGAAACTAACACGAGCTGCACGGCGGCACGGGGCGAGGAAAGAGATTGCCGCGAAGCTTAATGCCGAGGAATGGGCGCGATCTGGTCGGCGCGCCTATCTCGACGCCGCTTCGGCGGCGGTTCTTCCTCCTTCGCGACTCAATCGGTGTTCGACAGCGCAGGGTTGAGACAAATTCGGGCGCTTGACAGCAACAGGGCGCGCAGACGAGCCGCTGCGACGGTGCCGATGCGGCGTAGCGAAGTGGCAGGCAACGAGCAGAACGCGGCTGGAAACTTCTCGTCGCGCCGGCGTTGATGTCAAACCACAGTATTTGGAATGCCCGATCATGCGAAAGATTGGCGCTTACATTGTGATTAGTGCACTTGCCCCTACCATTGTCTCTCCATCGCCCGTTTCGGCCTTTGGTTTGTACTTTGGACCCTTCCATATCGGTTTCGGGCACCGGTACGGGCACCGGCTGGCGCATCATCCCCATTACGTAGCCCCTAGTTCAGACAGGGCGCGCCGGCAAAATATCGCGAAGCCTACCCAGGCCGATCGCGGGGCGCTTGCTGAGATCAACACACAGGCGGCGCAAAGCTGCGGCGGGCTTGCGCCGGGCGTAACCAATCTGCCGATCGAGGAGATAAGACAATCCGTCCACCCTACCGCTGACCAGGAAGCGGTCCTCGACGATCTCAGCGCGGCATCGTCCAATGCGAACGATATCATCAAGTCATCGTGCCCGACGGCGCCTCCGCTCACGCCGGTCGGGCGGCTGGGTGCCGCGGAGCAACGACTCGAGGCGATGATCAGGGCCGCACAGATTGTGCGCTCGCCTCTCGAGAGGCTCTATGACTCGCTGAGCGACGAACAGAGGCGGCAGTTCAACACGATGGACAATTCCGGCAAAGCGGAACGCGAGCCCGGTTCGGCGCCCTTGGGCGGCGATCTGGCAACGCTCTGTGATCAACAGGCGGGAGGAGGCTTCGCGAGTCTGCCGGTGCAGCGCATCGAGCAGGTGGTGCGACCGAATACGCAGCAGCAGAACGCGCTCGCCGATCTCAAGAGGACGTCGGAAGATGCGGCCAGCGATCTCCGGGCATCCTGCCCGACTCAAATACCGCAAACACCGGTGGCGCTGCTCGATGCAGTCGCAACTCGGCTGAAAGCCCGGGCGGACGCAATGAAGTCCGTTCGCCCGAAGCTCGAAAACTTCTATGCCTCACTGAGCGACGAGCAGAAGGCGAGTTTCAATACCATGGGTTCGCCACAGCCCAGCCATCAGAGCAGTGGCCGGTAGATTGTTCTCGCTTTCACATCGGTGGGCCATCGGGCTTGGCCACTTGCGATGCAATTTTCGCCAGGTGCTTGGTGCGCGTAACACCGACCGAGATTGGAAGGCCAAGCTCTGTACGCACCCGCCGCCGAATCGCGCTCGCAATTTCGGCGACCGAAGAGATGGGTGCATCCCGCGACATCGCCAAAAGCCTCATCGATCGAGATACGCTCGACGAGAGGTGTAAAATTATTGAGCACCTTGACGGCGGCATCGCCTAGCCGTTGGTAGTCTCCGAAATGACCACCGACAAAGATGAGTTGCGGGCAGAGCTCGCGCGCCCGCCATCCCGACATGCCGCGGCGGACGCGGGTGTGCTTGGCTTCGTAAGATGCGGCAAGCACGACCGCGCCGCCGACCGCGATGGGCTTACCGTGCAACGATGGGTCGAGCAGTTGCTCCACCGAGGCATAAAAGGCATCAAGGTCCGCATGGAGGATGGTCCTTGGGCACGCGATAGGCGCCACGTTTTGGGAGGTTCTTATGGGCTTGGCAACCTGTTCAAAAAAATTTTCGGCCCCTCGGCTGCGACTCCCGTCGACGAGCGCGCGCTCTCCGGCACGAGTGAGGATGCGCTCGCATCATCATTGGAGAAGCTTGCGGACGGCGAGCGCGGATGGATTCCGCTCGCGCAAGCGGCCCTCCTGTTCTCGACGGAAGATCGGCAATACGCGTTCGGTGAACTTGACGATGCCGGCAAGAACCGGCTCGCTATTTTCGCGGCGGACCATCGGTGCACGCCGGACTTCCGGCCGACCGAAGGTCGCATGTACTTCCGCAAATACGGCTAAGCGAGACTCCAATGGCCAGGCATTTGCCGCTATGGGATCCCTTGACGGACGACATAAGTGCCGTCCAGTCTCGTAAGCGAACCGCCCAATCGCCCGCCGTAATAACATTGGAGGTGTTTCTCCTTCTCTCGCTTGGACTTCCGGGAGTCAGCATTCTCGCTTGGCTGGTCATAAAAGATACCGCGCTCGGTGCCCAACTTGTTAGCATTCATCTCCCCCTCAAGCGAGCGGGCGATTTGACTTCTAACAACGAGCGGCTCGCAAGTCGTTTTGACGATCGGGCGGACTGGCTCGACGACTTTCTTGCCAACTGGAGGCAATCTCTCACGGCACGGTCGGAGTTCGCATCGGCAAGAAAAGCACAGCGGCTATCATGATTAGCGGGCGCCGGTAAGAAGGCAGCTGCAAAAAACCAATTGTGTTCAATTTGGAACGACTAAACAAGCGAACATCTACCAATGGTGCCGATCACAATCGCCGCAGTCGGTCCGGGCCATGCTGCGACTTGCGGGTCGTCATTGCGATGGTGTCCGCCTTCATGCGTTCTGCACCCGCGCGTTTTCAGCCATGTTGGAGAACGCCGTCCGCCTCTGCGACGCCAAGTTTGGAAACATCTATCGCTGGGACGGCGAGCTTTTTCACCTTCTTGCTGCGATCAATACGCCGGTTGCTTTCGCCGAATTTCGCAAGCGTTCAACACTTCGACCTTCCACTATCCGTCGCATGGTGGAAACAAAGACGGCCACCCACGTGGTCGATCTTGCGGTAGACCCGGACTACGTTGAGCGACGCACTCCGAATACTGTGGCGGCAGTCGAACTCGGCGGTGTACGATCATTTCTGAGCGTTCCTCTGCTGAAGGAGAACGAATTGATCGGCTCGTTCTCCCTTTATCGCCAGGAGGTTCGTCCATTCACCGACAAGCAAATCGCGCTGGTCACGAGCTTCGCCGCGCAGGCTGTCATCGCAATCGAGAACGCGCGGCTGCTGAACGAGCTTCGTGAATCGCTACAACAGCAGACCGCCACCGCCGACGTCCTCAAGCTGATCAGCCGCTCGACGTTCGACCTCCAAGCCGTGCTCGACGCCCT
>Ga0228598_1000261_pt1 | contig 10117 bp, 10 predicted proteins | sample CZU4metagenome_FD_182726 | JGI IMG/M metagenome (GOLD analysis project Ga0228598, IMG submission 182726) | Spruce rhizosphere microbial communities from Bohemian Forest, Czech Republic - CZU4 | ecosystem: Host-associated > Plants > Roots > Rhizosphere | place: Czech Republic: South Bohemian... | reverse complement strand
GCCGTTATTGACGATTCCGGAGGTTCCCTCGCAGCAGACGTTGAGCAGAAGACTATTGGTGCCGACGGGGAGGTTAGCGTTGATCGTGCCACTGTTGATGAGGCCCACAGTGCCGGACGCGATAGTGCCGGTTCCCTCGATAGTGGACTGGTTTGTGAAGATACCGCCGCCGCCAAAATCGTCGCCGATCACCGGTTGATTGTTATAGGCGTTGTTGGTTCCATCCCCCATGATCAGCGTACCGCTGCCAGCGAGCGTTAGATTCTCCCCGCCGACAAGCTGCAAGAAGATCTGAGCTCCTGAGGCGTTCGGCAACAATTGGATGGTCCCCGTGTTCTTGAGCGTCCCTTGAGCATTGATGTTTGGAGGGTTGCCCACACTCGGCACGATCAACGTCCCGGAGTTTGTGACCGGGTTCGTGGTTCCGTCAAATGTGGTCCCACCGTAACCGTAAATGACGCCTCCGCCTGAAGTGGTATAAGTGCCTCCGCTGATGGTCAGCCCCGATGTTCCGAGAGAACCAACTAAGGAGACGTTGGAGTTTGCGCCTATACTTTCGATGGTACCGCCGACGTTGTTGATCGTCGTGCTGCCGATCACCAGCACTCCGCCGTTGCTGGCCTCGATAGTTCCGGTGTTGGTGCTTGCGCCGGCGCGGCCCAATTGGAGCTGGAGGTTGTTCGTGCCTGTAGGAATATTTGCGTTGATGGTTCCGCTGTTGGTAAAGCTTGGGAGATTTAAGATGTAGCCCGTCCCTTGGACGAGTTGCTGGTTCGCGAAAATGCCGTTGCCGCTGATGCCGACCTGATTGTTATAACCATTGTCGGTGCCATCTCCCAAAATCAGACTGCCGCTACCCATCAGCGTCCAGGTTTGTCCGCCAGGGATGCCGGCGCCGATCTGGCTTCCCTTTGACAGAATTTGGATAGTGCCGGTGTTATTGACGACTCCCTGAAAATTGCCGCCCGGGTGCGGCGCGCCGTCAACCAACTGCATCGTCCCCGAGTTGGTTATGGTGTTTCCATTCGTGCCGTCGAGGAGCACACTGGTGTCCACAAGCTGGATCGCTCCACCGTTGGCGGTTGTCCACGTGCCTCCGGTGAAGGTTTCGTTGCCCTGGCCTTCGCCCTCGAGTTGGACGTAGGAGTTTTTGCCCGACGCCTTAATTGTCCCGCCAACGTTGTTCAGCGTAAGGCTTCCCATGGCGAGCTGGCCGCCATCGGTGGCTTCCATCAGGCCAGTGTTGGTCGAGGCGCCCTGGTTCTGGTTTCGTCCCACGACCAGTTGAACTCCGGATTCGTTGGCCTTGATCACGCCGTTCTTGGTATTGTTGAATGTCATGTCGAAGCCGCCGCCGCCCTGGATCGTCGACTTATTCAACAACTTCGCGCTGCCTCCGATAGAGTCGCCGCCAAAGGAGTTGGCGTTCAGCGTAATCGTCCCGCGGCCGGATAGGGTCACCGTCCCACTGGATGAGAGGTTCAAACCCGTTGTGCCAAACGACACCGGAGCGGCCATGATAATCTGGCCGGCGTTCGTGATGGAGGAGCCGCTGATGCTGAGGCCATTGTTCATGTTAGTTACGGCGGGAAAGGTGAGGCTGTCGGAGCTGCCGACAGCGAGATCGGCTACTCCGTCGGCGACGTCCAACACGACTGCCGCTCCTGATGTCTGAATGCAGACGGCGTCGCTGTTGCCGGGCTCCGAGCCGTTCGACCAATTGGCGCCGTTGCTCCAATTGTTATCTCCTCCCCCTCCAGTCCAACTGTCGGTGCATTGCTGAGCGAGCGCCGAAGTCGCGCCGGCGAGCGCGAGCGTAACCATCACGGCCACAAATAACACAAAGTTGTGTAAGCGTTTTTCCGGTTGGCACGGGCAATTCATAAAGCCTCCTGGGAAGTGCAAGTAGATCCTCTTGGCGTTTCGCAGACAGTTGTTGAGTTGAGCTTGCATCCCGGCAAATCTCGTGAGTATCTGAGACTCGCCTGGGTGTGCAAAATATTGCACTCTGCAAGCTTCGCCGGCCCATTTTGGGTGGCGAAAGACTGCGGGGGAAGTATCCACGATATGAGCAGTCGCGCTATACTCTAGGAACTTGCTCCCCCAAGCAAGGGACATCACGGGACAACTCAGGACATTTCAGGTCTATGCAAGCTGGCGCGCAGCAGGCATCGAATCGCCGTCTGGATTCGTGGAAGGAAATCGCGGCCTTCTTCGGTCGGGATGAGCGGACCGTCAAGCGATGGGAAAAGGAAAGGGCTCTCCCCGTACACCGGGTGCCGGGAGGGGTGAGAAGTGGTGTGTTCGCCTATACCGACGAGTTATCTCAATGGTTGAAAGATCCAGCCGCGTCGGATGTTGGCGCGGGCGGAAGGGAAGTATCGTCCGCCGGCGTCTTGGAAGACGTGGACCCCGCGATATCCAAGCCGGTCCTGGTGCCGACTGCTCCGCCGGGTAGTTCGAAATTTGCAGTGGCGCGAATCCTGGGATTACTGCTGGCCATCCTGCTCGGGTTTCTCATACTCAAACATCAAATCCCGCGTCAGCCAACATCAGCGTCGGCGATAAGCAATGCCCCTCTCGACCATCGCCCTAACCCCGAAGCGGAAGAGTTGTATTTAAAGGGACGTTATTTCTGGAACAAGCGGACGCCGGAAGATCTTAACAAAGCTCTCGACCTGTTTACCCAGGCGATCGTTCGTGATCCCAGCTACGCGCAGGCCTATGTCGGCCTTGCCGACTGCTATAACCTGATGCGCGAGTATTCCGTGATGCCGCCCAACGAGGCTTATCCGCGGGCGCTGGCGGCGGCAAAGAAAGCCGTGGAACTCGACGACAATTCCGCCGAGGCGCACAATTCGCTTGCCTTCGTCACATTTTATTGGACCTGGGATGCAGCCACGGCCGAACATGAGTTCAAGCGCGCGATTGCTCTGAATCCCGACTACGTGGCGGCTCACCATTGGTATGCGACCTTCTTAATGACGATGCGGCGTTATCCCGAGGCGCTAGTGGAAGTCGAAACTGCCAGGAAACTTGATCCTTCCTCCACCCCGACCATGGCTGATAAGGGACTCATTCTTTATTGGGCAGGCCAACCAGAAGCAGGCATTGCGCTATTGAAACAGATAGAAGCTCGGGAACCGTCGTTTCTCTCGCCTCACCTTTACCTCGCAGAGATCTACCTGAACGGCAAGGACTATCCAAGTTACTTATCGGAGACAAAGAAGGTTGCGGCGTTGCGCCACGATTCGATGGCCCTTGCGATCGTGAGCGCGGCTGAGAAAGGCTTTTCTAGCGGTGGTGTCCAAAGCATGTGGAAAAGCATGCTGCCGGTACAGAAGAAGTTCTATGGCCAGGGCGCATTGTCGCCCTATTCCTTGGCGCAAACCTATGCCCAACTGGGAGAAGATCAGGAAGCTCTCAATTACTTGCGCGAGGCATACAACAAACGCGACGCGGCTATGTTGTTTATGAACAACGACCGGTCTTTTGATGGGCTACGCGATGATTCTTCTTTCCAGGATTTGTTAGCCCGATCAGCCCAGCCGCAGTTGAACTGAGCTGAGTTTGCTCCCCCAAGCTTGAAGTTCACAAGCCCCGCTGGCCCTGGCTTCATGAACCATTCCAGGGATCAACGACCTGAAGACCGCAGTCCCGGAAGTCTGCAACATTGCGAGTTGCGAGCTTTGCCCCTCGCACTTGGGAAATGGCCGCGATCTCTGCATCCACGTGGCTGATGGGTCGGCCCAGCTTACGGCAGTTAGCGGCAATCTTAGAAAAGGAAAGCGCCGCGTCACTGTCGAACCCGAGGACTCGGCCCGCCAAGTCCTCTTCAAACAAGGACTCGGCAGCTGCCAGCAAACCTTCGCGGCGCTTGCCCTTGGTAAGCAGTTCGAGTCCGTAGAATATTTCTGCCTCGGTGATTGATGTCGTAAACAGTTCCGCCGCCGGTTGTTTGGCAACCCAGGCCACAACCCGCGAAGAGGGGATCGGCCTCATGAGCTCCGAGAGCACATTGGTGTCGAGGACGATCACTCGCCAAATCCCGGGGCCTGACGTATGGCATCACGACTCGGCAATTCCAGTTCAAGGCCGCCAAACGCCGCAAATCGGCGGCGGATGATCTCCGCCAGGTTCGCCTTTACCGGTGAGGAAGAGGTTAGCGCCGACCGCAAGATCTCCCTGGCTTCTTCCTCCATGGAGCGGCCGTGATGGGCAGCGCGGACCCTTAACCGGGTCTTGGTTTTCTCGTCGAGTTGACGAATGGTTATTGTGGCCATGCTGTCAATGCTATCATTGCTCGCGAAGAATGCAAGCCGGATTGGCGAGACTGTCGGATCGGCATTTGTCAGCTTCAGGCCACAGCTCGGTGCCGCAGGCTACCGGTCCGCGCTGAGATTTTGTCTCAATCTTAGACACGAAGCCTGGGATTATCTCAAGAGCTCGTCCAGTACTGTCAATCTATCAAATAGATAAAGCAAGACTTACGATTCCTAGACCTAGGCAGCCCTTTGGCCGCTCTCGTGCATTCTGACTGAGCGATGCGGTCCGGGTGCCTGAGTCACGCTAACCGGCGGACTAAGGAATCGGGGCCGCATCGACGATCCCCCGGAATCAGGAATCATGAGGAATTCTGTGTCCAAATCGGGCGCTGCGGCTGCTCCGGCACGAGAAAGCTCGACTACCAAGTTGGCTAAGTTTTTTCCCAACGCGACCCCGGTTCGTATTCCCGTCCGCCTGACTCGCGTGGCGAATGGAAGCGGAGCGTTTAGCGAGAGCACGGTGATTGAGTTTGGTACCCCGACAGAAGTGCTGTTCGCCTCAACCTTGCCGCTTGAGTTCGCCGACAAACTGCGGCTGCGGAATTCCGATGGCACGCTGGACACCGAGGCCTGTGTCGTTGCCGTTCAGTACAACGGGGGCCGTACTGCGGTTGCCGCTCGCTTCACTGGCGAAGTGGCCAATTGGATTGTGAAACCTGAATTGTGAAATCTGAATTGTGAAATTATGACACCCACATCTCAACTGAGTGAACTCGCGGCGGAGTGGCGTGACGCGCGCCTGCTCTATCCGTTATATGCTGCGTTGGCTCGGGAGTTCGTGATCGATCTGCCGGCGCACAGCGATCTGGAAGCTGGAGTGGATGCGCCACCACAGGAATCGGTCGAACAAGCCCGGCAATTGTTTCAGGACATGGATGCGCGTATTCAGGTGCATCAGCTTCGCCAGTTCCTGCAGACAACGACGGTGGGGAGCGATGAAGCTCTTCGCACCCTGCTGACTCATCATTTGCGCAGGCCGGAACACTCGGATTCTGATCGCGACAAGATCGACTTCCTGCTGGTGCAATTCTTTTCTCATTGTGCTCCCTCGCGCCTCGAAGATGCTGATGTCGATGTGGCTTATGTAGCGCAGACACTCGAGACTGTTTTGGGGCCTGTCGATCTGAAAGCTCCGGAGTGGCTGAATCCGCTCGATGAAGTTCTGCAAACCGCAAATGGTTGCCGCAACTTGAACCAGTTGCTTACCAGCCGGATTCTGGAAAAGGGTCGAAAGCTCAAAACTTCGTGCGGACAGAAGTATTTCATGCCCGCAGCCATGGTCGGGTTCACCCGCTTCAGCTTTCTGATGAGACGGATTTTCTTTCGCCTGATGCATCAGGACCTCAACGCCATTCTGGATGGCTTGCGGGAACTGGAAAACCGCGGCGTGGAGACACTCGATTGCCGACGGGCCCAGTTTTCTGCCGAGGAGCCCATCGCGCGACTACGCATGATCTGCCAATCGTGGAAGGTGATGTTTCACGCCGAATACTCATCCGGACAGCCGGTGTCAATGTTGGTCGACCTCCGTGCCGTCGTGGAGGCCGCTCTGGCTAAGAATGCAAAGAACGCGAAGAGCGCGACTACTGCCAAACCGACCGCCGCCACAAAAACTCGCGCCCAGGCAGCGGGCGCAGCGGCTAACTCGGATGTACCCGATTTCGAGGTCTCCAGCGCATCCCCGGATTGGAGCGAGAACGCCCCCACCGGGCAGCAGGACGTTGAAGATAGCAACCCGAAATAGCGGAAAGACCAAGCCCTAGGCTTCAGGCGTGAGGCGTCCGGCAACAGTCAGGATAATTTGAAGCCCGAAGCCAGAAGCCTGCAGCCTGGAGCCTGACTTCCAAACGACACAGAAGGGAAACGTGGATCAACCTTCCGTACTGATCATTTCGGATGACGTGGAGCTCTCGCGTGCCGTGACTGGCCGCTGGCAATCGGAACGAACTGTCCCCTCGTTCACTCTGATGAGCAGTGACATCTGTCTCGGCTTCGATCCGGACACTTTCCACCTGGCCATCGCCGGTGGTTTGCGGCCGCAAGCGCTCTCGGTTGTTCTGGAGGCGATGGACGCAGCAGGAAAGCGTGTGTTGTTTGTCTCCGAAAATCCGCGCGTTGTGCAGACTGTTCGCGATCGCTGGCCCGGTATGGCCGTGGTGCGGCAACAGGAGAATTGGCTGGACACGTTGGTCCTGGTAGCCGGGGAGATCCTGCATCGAGTTGGCGCCGAATCTGAGGCGCGCCGTTTTGAGCAGGCCAATGCATTGCTCGAACGCCAGGCTCTGCTTGGCCGCTATATGCTCGAAATGCGGCACACTTTGAACAACACGCTCACCTCGGTGCTGGGCAACTCCGAATTGCTGTTGTTGGAGCCGGGATCGCTATCCTCTGGCGCTCGCTCTCAGATCGAAACCATCCGCAACATGTCTTTGCGCATGCACGAAATTCTGCAGCGCTTTTCCTCGCTGGAAAAAGAGCTCACTGTGGTCGATCGGCAGGCGGAAAAGGAAAGCGGCGCCAAGTCTCACGCCGTGGCGGCGAGTCTGTAGGTCCTCCTGCCGGAATTTCTGTCGGGGCCGGGAGAACAGACTCAATACGCGATCTTGTTGGGCTTCTCTTTCCACTCACGAAACGCCGCTAGTGCTTCTTTGCGCATCATTTGAATCATCGGAATCTGGCGCTGCGCATGCGACTGGGCGATCTCGCGATAGATTGCTGAATCGTCAAATCCGGCATTGGACGCATCGGCCGCAGTATTGGCAAAATAAACGCGAGTCAGACGTGCCCAGTAGATTGCGCCCAGACACATGGGACAAGGCTCACAGGAGGTGTAAATCTCGCACCCTTGAAGATCGAAAACGCCGAGGTTCTTGCAGGCACCGCGAATGGCGAGCACTTCGGCATGTGCGGTGGGATCGCTGGTCGAACTAACCTGATTCGTGGCTTCGGCGATAATGACGGCTTCTTTTACGATGACTGCGCCGAATGGCCCACCGCGTCCGGTGCGGACATTCTCAACCGAGAGCTGAATGGCGCGGGCCATGAAAGGGTTGTCCATGCTTTTGCTCTGTCCACGCATGATCCGCAACAATAAGCCCACGCCGTTCCCGAAACACGGCGTGGTATGAACTGTGGCGTGGAACGTGTCCGCTATCCCTCGCCGATATCCTCGTTCCAAATCGCAGGATTCGCACGAATGTAATCGCCCAGCAGGGAAGCGCATTCTTCCGAATCGACGTCGATGACTTTTATGCCAAGGGCTCGCAGCCACTCCACGCCGCCCAGAAAGTTACGGCTCTCTCCGACGACCAACGTGCCGAAGCCGAACTGCCGCACCAGACCGCTGCAATACCAACAGGGCGCCAGGGTCGTCACCATAATAAGGTTACGATAGCTGCGCTGGCGTCCGGCGTTGCGAAAGGCATCGGTTTCGCCATGCAACGACGGATCGCCGTTCTGCACCCGTCGGTTGTGGCCAGCGCCAATGAGTTTGCCGCTCTGATCAAAAATCGCGGCGCCGATCGGAATACCGCCCTCGGCCAGCCCTTTGCGGGCTTCCGCCTTCGCGACTTCCAGCAGTGCCAGGTAATCGGGATCGGACATGGCCTTTAATTATATGGGCGAACATCAAATGGGCAAACCCTTAGACCAACACGTGCGACGTGGTCGGTTCTTAGTGAACACCGCGGTTCATCTGCACCAAACGGCACCTTCACCACTCGTTCTTCGCCTTTTTTAGTTGGCGGAAAGAAACCTTCCAACCAACCTGCGCATCCAGGTTAGCCGCAACTGGGAGGCCTGATGAGCAAGAAGAGCGGGTTGGCAGATCCATCCCGACTAAAACCTTTCGATTCGGATGACAAGCAGCTGCTGCGAGTCGTCATCGAAACTCCTAAAGGAAGCCGCAACAAGTTCGCGTTCAGTCCTGATGAGCATATGTTCGAATTGAAGAAAGTTCTACCAGCCGGGATGGCATTTCCTTATGACTTCGGATTTGTTCCCTCGACCAAAGCCGACGACGGCGATCCCGTCGACGTGCTGGTGCTGATGGATGAGCCCGCCTTCACCGGATGTTTGCTCAGTTGCAGGCCGATTGGGGTTATCGAAGGCGAGCAAGGCGATAAGAAAAACAAAGAACGGAACGATCGAATTATTTCGGTCGAAAAAGATGCGCACAGTTGGGCCGACATAGAAACGGTGGATGATCTGGGCAAGCAGTTCGTTCGCGAACTGGAAGAATTCTTTGTGGACTACCACAGGCTCTCGCGCGAGCAATACCGCGTCCTGGGTCTGAAGGGACCGAAGCAGGCACGCAAATTAGTGAAATCGAAAATGCGATGAGGAATCGAACGCGATGAGCCAGATTCTCGTTCGCTCCGTCATCGGCGGCGTGGTTGTTTCCGCCTTCGCTGTCCTGGGCGACCTCTTCAAACCCAAGAGCTTCGCCGGACTCTTTGGCGCCGCGCCTTCGGTCGCTCTTGCTACTCTCGGCCTCACCATCGCAATCGAGGGAGCTGCGTACGCCGCTACCGAGGCTCGCTCCATGATGGCTGGGGCGATCGCCTTCTTTGCTTATGCGTCGTTCGTCAGCTGGGTCCTGATGCGATATAACCGAAGGGCACTCTGGGTGACGCTCTGTTCGATTCCAGTCTGGCTGGGCACCGCGTTCGGGCTCTGGTACGTCTGGTTGAAATAGCAAAACGATGAGAATCCAAGTTGATCCCTCTAGTCTTGAGCAAACCAGGTGGTATGAATACGCCACCCGATTTCTGTTTGGAGGAATCATCACCGCGACTGCAGGCATTATCGCCGGCAAGTGGGGGCCGGGGATTGGCGGCCTGTTCCTGGCATTTCCCGCGATCCTCCCGGCGAGCGCAACGCTCATAGAGAAGCACGAGAAGGAAAAGAAAGAAAAATTAGGGCTAAAGGGGACGCGTCGAGGCAGGGAAGCAGCCAGCATCGACGCGGCAGGCGCAGCCATAGGCAGCATCGGACTATTTATCTTCGCCCTGCTGCTTTGGCAATTCGGCTCAGGTCATCGCGCGTGGATAGTCCTGCTCGCCGCCACAGCGGCTTGGGCTGCCGTTTCTGTGCTCTGCTGGTACATTCGCAAACGCGCATAGCGGGTAATCGAGGCTTTGGAAATGCAACTATGCGCTTTCGCGCGATCAGTCCATCGTCAAAATCACCGCACTGCGGCCAGTTCGGGAACGCCGGCCAGTTCTTCGAATTCCTCTGGTGTCAATTTCACGGAAGCTGCGCCTATATTTTCTTCGAGATGTTCGACCGATGACGTTCCCGGAATTGGCAGCATAATCGGCGAGCGCTGGAGTAACCAGGCCAGCGCAATCTGCTTGGGCGTGCTGTGGTGGGCTTTCGCGACCCGGTCGAGAATTTCGCCGGCCACTCTGCCGGCGCCTAGTGGAAACCATGGGATGAAAGCAATTCCATTTTGCTCACAATAGTCCACCACGTAATCCCACTCGCGGTCAGCGAAACTGTAACGGTTCTGCACCGACACGATAGGCACAATCTCGCGGGCTCTCTCTATGTGCTCCCGCGTGACGTTCGATAATCCGACCAAACGAATCTTTCCTTCTTTTTGCAATTCGGCGAGAGTCCCGACCGACTCTTCCAACGCGACGACCGGATCGGGCGCGTGGAGTTGATACAAATCAATGCGATCCACACGCAGCCGTTTGAGACTGCCCTCAACCGCGGCACGAAGATGCGCAGAACTCGAGTCATGCGTCCACTGATTCGGTCCCGGACGATTCCACCCACCCTTAGTC
>Ga0228598_1000260_pt1 | contig 10142 bp, 5 predicted proteins | sample CZU4metagenome_FD_182726 | JGI IMG/M metagenome (GOLD analysis project Ga0228598, IMG submission 182726) | Spruce rhizosphere microbial communities from Bohemian Forest, Czech Republic - CZU4 | ecosystem: Host-associated > Plants > Roots > Rhizosphere | place: Czech Republic: South Bohemian... | reverse complement strand
ACGCTGGCGGATTTTGATCGGCTGCAGCAAGAGGCGAGCAAGCGCGGCATTCGGATCATTATGGATTTTGTGATGAACCACACGTCGGATCAGCATGCGTGGTTTATTGATTCGCGGTCGTCGCGCAGTTCGACGAAGCGCGATTGGTACATGTGGCATGACGGCAAGGGCTCGGCACCGCCGAACAATTGGGTTTCCATCTTTGGCGGGCCGGCTTGGACGTGGGATGCGAAGACGGGGCAATATTTTTATCACTATTTCTATCCGCAGCAGCCGGATTTAAACTGGCGGAATCCTGCGGTGCACGATGCCATGTTCGATGTGACGCGGTGGTGGTATAAGCGCGGCGTGGCCGGATTCCGGCTGGATGCGGTCGATACGTTGTTTGAAGATCCGGGGCTGCACGACAATCCGGTGCTGCCGGGGCGAAATAAATTGGGCGATCCGGTCGAGGAAAACGTTTACAACGACAAACTTCCGGAGGTACACGTCGTGCTGCGCGATCTGCGAAAAGTCGCGGACCAGAATAATGCTGTGCTCATCGGCGAAACCTGGACCAAGGATGTGAGCGAACTGAAGCGATACTACGGCGGGCACAGCGACGAACTGCAGATGCCGATGGACTTCATGTTCACCATGGTCAATCAACTTTCGGCGGGGGAATTCCGGCGGCAGATTGCGGCAGTCGATTCGGCGGGAGGCTGGCCAGTGTTTGTGCTGAGCAATCACGATATCGTGCGTTCGTCGGTGCGCTACGGGAATGGAAAGAATAATCGGGCGATCGAGAAATTGATGGCGTCACTGTATTTGACGTTGCGGGGCACGCCGATAATGTATTACGGCGAAGAGATTGGGATGGAGAATAATGATCCGAAGCGGAAGGAAGATGTGAAGGATCCGATTGGGCGGGTGGGCTGGCCGGAGGAAAAAGGGCGGGATGGGGAACGCACTCCGATGCAGTGGGACGATAGCCCGAACGCGGGTTTCACGCGGGGGACGCCGTGGCTGCCGGTTCCGCTTAGCTATAAGACCGTGAACGTGGCGAGTGAACTCAAGGATCCGTCGTCGGTGGTGCAGGTCTACAAGAGCCTGCTGGCGCTGCGGCATCAAAATCGAGCTCTACTCGACGGCGATTATGTGGCGCTTAACGAGAGCGATACGAACGTGCTTTCTTATTTGCGGCGCTATAAGAATGAGGCGGTGCTGGTGGTGCTGAATATGTCGTCGCAGCCGCAGCAGGTGAGCTTCGATCTGGGCGCACAGGGGTTTGCGGTGCAGAGCGCGAGCACGCTCTTTACGACGATGGGCGCTGGATCGAAGGTTTCGCTTTCACATCTGTCGCTGCAGCCATTTTCGGTTTACGTTGGCGCGGTTTCGAAGTGAGGATCTAGGGCTCCCACCTTTGCAAAGGACGCAAAGATGGGGCACCCCGTCGTTTGGTTCTTCCCTGAGAAGCAGAACAGTGGCCCTAGTGCATGATCTGAAATACCATGCCGGTTCCCTGGGCTCCGCCTGCTTGCGTGGTGCCGTAAAGATTGCCGGTGGAGTCGAGAATCAGATCGCCAGTGGGATGGTATCCGTCGGTTCCCTGCCCGAAATCATGGACGACTTTGTAGGACCAAGCGCCGCCGGTTGAGGGCGTCAGCTTGAACAGCGCGCCACATCCGTTTGCACAGGTACTGGTGACGGCACCCAGCATGGTCGTGCCGTAGAGATTGCCAGCGGTGTCCATGACCAGGCCTGCAACGGGATTTCCCGCGGGAGTATTGGCGAAACCATGGAGCACTTTTTCTTTCCATCGACCATTCGAGCTGGGCTGCAATTGAAAGACAATGCCGTATCCCTCGTGACCGCCCTGGTAGGCGGTACCGTAGAGATTGCCGGTGGCGTCGAAGATCAGGTCGCTATAGGGATGGGTTCCGTCGTAGCCGCCGGCGAAGGCGTGAATGACGCTCTCGGTCCATCCGCTGGAACCCGGGGTCAGCTTAAAGATGGTGCCGTTGCTAGAAGTGCCACCCCCATAGTCCGAGCCGTAAAGATTGCCGGTGGGGTCAAAGGCAAGTCCGTCGTAAGGTGAAGCTCCGTCGGTTCCGCCTTCAAAAGTGTAGAGAACGCTTTCGGTCCAGCCGCTGGATCCGTGCGTCAACTTGAAGACGGTGCCACAACCGGAACTGCAGACCGAACCAATATTGCCGCCGAGCAAGGTCGTGCCGTAGAGGTTGCCGGAAGCGTCGAGGAGCAATCGAGCGTAAGGTTCGCGGCCGTCGGTGCCTCCGGTGAAGGTGTAAAGCACGGATTCGGTCCAACCGCCGGAACCGGGTGTTAGCTCGAAGACAGTCCCGCATCCCAGATTGCAGTTGGTGCTGCCGCCGAAATTCGTCGTGCCATACAGATTGCCAGATGAATCGAACACCAGGCTGCCGTAGGGCTGGCCTCCGTCCTCGCCGCCGGTGAAGTTGTAAAGTACGCTTTCGGTCCAACTACCGTTCGAGTTGGCCGTTATTTCGAAGACGCTACCCTGATTGTCGGTTCCACCAACTTCCGTGGTGCCGTAGAGGTTACCAGCCTTGTCGAAAATCAGGCCGGCATAAGGGAGGCTTGGGTCGCTACCCCCGGCAAAGCTATACAAGCCGTTTTCCGAACCAGAGCCGCCGCCTGGAATAACGGCCTCGGATTGATTCGAATAAGCACTTTGAACGCCTTGATTGTCGACGGCGGTGGTTACGTAGTAGTAGGTTTTGCCGGCCTGGACCGTGCTGTCGGAATAGCCGGTATTGGGATCAAGAGTTGAATTGATTTGCGAGTAGGGACCGTCGGCGTTCATGCTCCGGAAGACGTTGTATCCCACGATGTTCTTGGAGTTGCTGGGGTCCCAGGTCAGGTTTACAGTCTGTGCGGATGCAAAGGCTGGAAGTAGTAGAAATAAGAAAAGTGCGAGAAGAGTGACCTGGCTACCGACTGACTTCGACCGCTGCGTGAGGTTTCTCACGGTACCGCCTCTCTTGCCCGTGCTCGCGCACGACCGGGGGATTGAAGAGCCGCTGCACCGCGATCCTGACCGCATGTTCGCAGTCAAAAAAACGTAATGTGCAACAACCCCATTATTCGGGTCACGCCCGACTTCCAATAGGTCACGGAAGGCCATGTGCGTCCGGAATCGGCACTAACTATTTTTTGTCCACAGGGACATCGACGGCGGGACGGGCTTTTCGCGTGGTGGTCACACGAAAATGGGAATTCATCGACCGAGGACAATGCGACCGATTGGCTACTGCTTTGTTACACATCGATCACAGCGAGTATTGACTTGATCGGTGCCTAAACCGCTAATTGTCAATGGGTTTCGGGAGCGGAGATGCTACTGTTTAGTCAACCAACCGAAATCGCCGACACACCATCCAAAGTCGGTATATTCTTATGCCAGTATCCATGCTCGTACGTTGTGAAAAGTGCGGTTACGAAAATTTCCCGCAACATCGCTTTTGCGGGATGTGTGCGGCGGAATTGCGCCTTCCAGGTCCCGGCGGGAGTCAGCCCGCGCCTCAGCCGCCGCGTGTGTCCCCGCCTCCAGTTTCCTTGCGGCCGCTTTCGCAAACTTCATCGCCCCCGGCAAGAGCGACAAGAGAAGAAGTAATCGCGCAAAAGGTCAGCGGGCCGTCATTTCTCGGCTTAGGGAATGAACCGGCAGATAGTAGAAGCTTGAGCTACCTGCTAGAGGATGAAACACCGCAGCACCGCGGCCGGAATCTGATTCTGATTGTGCTGCTTGCGGCCGTTGCCGCGGCGGGCTGGCACTGGCGACAGGATTTGCGCGTCGTAGCCAGCAGGCTTCTAAGTAGTCCGCCGCCGGCCGGTAGCGCTCAAGATGCGAATTCCCCGCCGGAGGCAGCAGCTTCGACTTCGGAGCCGGCTCCGGCAAACGGGACGAGCGCCGATAATAAAGTTCAGCAACCGGCTCAGGCACCGGCTGGCCAGTCAAGCGATCAGACGGCGACTCCGTCGGCGCAGGTTCCACCGGCAGGCACGGCGGATTCGACGCAAGCTCCGCAGGCGAGCCAGCCCCAAGCAGATCAGCCGCCGGCAAACGACTCACAGGCCACCAGTCAGCCGCAGCCAGGTAATTCCGCATCGACTACGGCGGGTGCGAAGACGGATGACTCGGGAGATGCGGCTGCAGAGCGGCCTGCACCTGTGCGCAAGGCGGCCAAGCTGCAAACTCAATCTGGTGTAGAGGACCTTGAGGCTGAAGGCGAAAAATATCTCTACGGCAACGGCGTGCCGGAAAACTGCACGCGGGCGAGAACAAGTTTGCTGGCTGCGGCCCAGCGCTCAAGTGCCCAGGCTGAAAACGTGCTAGGCACGATGTATGCGACCGGTCACTGCGCCACTCGCGATCTGCCGACCGCGTATCGCTGGTTCTCGCGCTCGCTGCGCAAGGACGCGAGTAACACGCGCATCGAACAAGACCTGAAGGTGTTGTGGAATCAGATGACGCCCGAAGAAAGGCAACTGGCTCTGCGCGACCAGCGGTGATGAAAGGATGGGCTACCCTGGCTTATCCTTTTGTTGAGGTGCGTCTGGTTCCTCCCGAGTGAAGCGGCAGCAGATTCCTCGCTACGCTCGGAATGACAAACTATTCTCACTAGTTCACTGTAAGCGGGGCGGTGACGCTTCCGATCCTGCCGCTGAGATTGTCTCGCACTACAAACCGTACTTGATAGGTGCCTGGGAGGAGTTGCAGCGCATTCTTGTAGATCATTCCTTCGGCTTTGATTTTGGGCAGCGCGGCATCGGGAATTGCGCCTTTGACTGTCTGCGCGGCGTTGGCTGGGGGCGCGCCAGTTTTGGTGGTCTGGGCGATGAAGTCGATATCGAAGCGATTCTTGTCGGCTTCGTCGATGACGCTGGTGGCGGGCACGTGCAGAGTGAATGCGGGTTTCTTTTTGTCGGCATCGGACGCCGGCGGCTGCCACTCGAGTGTGACCGGAATTCCGGTGCTGTCAAAGGGAGAACTCAAGGCGAAGTCAACATCAGCTTTGCGCGTCAAGGCAGGATCGATGGTTGCGTTGGTCACAAGGAATCCGGTGCGCGCATGCACTTCTATATCGGGCCGCGCGACCTGCACTTGCAGTCTCCGCCAGCCCGGCTTGGTGTCGTGATGATCGGCGTAGTAGCCGATCAAGTAATAGGAAGAAGAATCGTCCGCAGCGCGCTTGAAACCGGCGACCAAATCATTGTTGTTGTAAAAAGCGTGTCCACCCGTCATGTCGGCAAAATTCTTCAGGCTCGCGATCGTGGAAGTCTGCAATGCGCTCCGGCCCGCAGCGGCGTCGGCGAATCCGGGACCGCTGAGATCCCCGGAATAGGTTGCGTCCGCCATGGGTGAGGTGCCGACCAGGCCGCGGACGTCGAGCGGATAGACGGAAACCTGAGCGTCATTCAAAGCCTGCAGCGTGCGCTCGTAGAGCAGCGACAGATTGCCGCCCGGCACTGCCGATGGGGAATCCAACGTAAACGGAAAACTTCCGGTGGCCCAGATGACAGATTTCCTTCCCGGGATACCAGAGAGCGACAGCGCAATCGCCAGAAAAGCTTTCATGGTGTCTTCGATGGCGCGTTGCTGCTGGTACTGGCCCTCGACGGCGTCGGCGTTCAGAATAAACTGGCGCAGGCGAGATCCCGGATCGGCTCCCGGTGAAATGCCGCCGGTAAGTTCGCTTGGCTGGGCTTCGAAGTTTGCTAACGCTTTGCCGTCGGCGCTGAATGTTTCCATCGAACTCAGTTCCCCGCCCGCTTTTTTGAGCGCGGCGATGAGAGTGGCGGGATCGCTGTTGAGTCCTCCGAGAACCTTTACTCCCTTACTGCTGATAACGACAAGGCCGAGGCTACGGGAAGAATCCAGCGAGTTCGCCAGATACTTAATCAATTCCTTTCGCCCGGAGGCCTGATCGAGGAATGGCGTGTTGATCGTATCCAACGCAATAACGGTGATTGAGACCGGTTGCTGTCCATTGGCGGGGAGGTTGCTGAATGTGCCGGGAGGATTCGTAACCGGCGCTGGGCGGGAGCCGCTGGCGGTCACTTCCTCGAAGGTGGTAATCCGCTGCGGCTTACCGTTCTCCAGTACTTTAAAGTCTTTCTTGGTCAAGTTGTGGACGTGGGTGCCGGATTTGTCGGTGACCACTGCTGGGACGAGAACGACAACTGTCTCCGACTTGAACTTGAGCATGCGCTCTTCACTGGCGTGCGGAGATGAATGATCGTCGGTGTTGGGAGCACTAAACGAGGGAGCGGGGTTTGCCGGCCTACCGGTGAAAGGATCGTTCCCTTCCTGGCCAATGCTTTGAGCCCATGCCCCGATCGAGACAAGCAGAAATAAGGACAAGAAACTCAATGCTCGACGCCCGCTCATAAACTCCTCCTGGTCATAATCAGGACGCTGTCCTCGGTACCATCATACGCATGCGCGGATCGGGGATCGCGGCAGGGTTCGGGTATTTCACTCCGCGCAACCAGGCCGAGAAAACAAGCCACCAAATCACGAGTAGCGCGATGTTCGCCCAGCTCGCTTCCGGTCCGAATGCTCCACCCGTGAGCCACGCCGGGCCATGGAAGCTGGCATTCAAAAGATGGCCGTGGGCGGATTGTCCGCTGGACGGCACACCGTAGAAGAAAACCTCGCCCCAGCTCCAAGCTGAGTGGATTCCGAGCGGCATCCACAGGTCGCCTGTCCTTCTCAGCACAAGGCACGTGACCAGACAGTAGAGCGTGGCAGCGACGGGGCCGAGGCCGTGTCCTCCGGGATTGAAGTAGTGCGCTCCACCCATCAGTAACGAAGTAACTGCAGCCGCAGGCCAGAAGCCGATGCCGCTGGTCAGCGTAAATAACAAATACCCACGGTAGAAGAAATCTTCGAGTAAGGCAGCGAGAAAAAGCGGTACGGTCCAGGCTGCGGCGTATTTCACGATATCGGCACCATGAATAGCCAGCGACCCGAACGATAAAGCTGACGAAAGGCGCAACACGACCAGCAGAGCGGTGAGGGATGCGAAGCTGAAAGCTGCTCCTTGCCAGAACTGGAAACAGAATGCGCGGCGCCAGGGCAATCCGTAATCGGCGAGGCTTCGGCCCTCGATTTGCCCCATGATCCAAGCCGTCAGAATCAAAGTGCTGGCGAGACCTCCCAGTACGATGGTGCCTCCGAGGGGAGTGAAAAAGTCGGCGTGCAGCCTTTGCATGGTGGGATCGACAATCCGGTTCGCGGCGTAGCCCAGAGGCAGCAGAATGGCGAAGAAAATCAGCAGACGCCATCCGGCACGAAGGCCGTTTGGACCCTTTATCATGTTGTAGGGGGCCGTTTCAGCAGGTCGAAGAAAAGTGTTGCTCATCCTAAAAGTCTCAAATCAAATCGAGCCCGTTCTTATGCATCCAACACTAGCATTGGGTCGGCTTAGGAAGTATGATTTTTTGCGCCAATTCGACGGAAAAGAAAAGAAAGATCGGCTAAGTAGTTCGGGGTAGGCTATGTCCAGTGTTCCCACAGTTTTTGCTCGTTCGGTGCGCAAGATAGTCGAGACTGCGGCGCGTCGCGGCAACGGTCGGCACTTGCTCCGCAGCGTGGGCCTCGACCGTGAAGCGATCGAAGATCCGGCTCTGCGAATTCCGTACGCCGACATGATGATGCTTTCGGAATATGCCGCCCGGATGACCAGAGACGCGGATTTCGGCCTCCACGTCGGCGAGCAAGTGGAGCAGCAGGAGTATGGAGCGGTGGGATATTCGATCATTACGAGTTCGACGCTGGGCGAGGCGCTGCGCAGCTTGGTGCGGTATCTGCCGATTTGGACGAACGTCGGCGTCTTCAAGCTGGATGTAGAGGGATCGGTTGCGCATTTTCAGTGGGAGTTTTCCGACTCTTCCCTGCCCGAGCCTCGGCACGACTGCGAAATGTCGATGGCAACCCTGATGCAACTCAATCGCTTTCGCGCAGGCGCTGAGTGGACGCCGCGAGAGGTCTGGTTTCAGCACGCAAAGCCCAAAGACACCAGCGAGCACGCTCGCATCTTTCGCGCGCCGGTTCGCTTCGGCATGCCGACGAATGCCCTCCTGTTGGACCGCCGCTCGCTCGATATTCCATTGAGAACTGCGCGGCCACATTTGCATCGCGCGATCACCGAGGCCGCGGAACAGTTTTTGGCGAGGGATTCCGGCGAGGCCAGCTTTTCGCAAAGCGTACTCAGCTTCGTTCGGCAAAGATTGAATAGCGGAGACTTTGACCTGGATTCCGCCGCGCGCCATTTCGGCGTCAGCCGACGCACGTTACAAAGAAAGTTAAGACAGGCCGATATTTCCCACCGAAGCCTGGTGCAGCAGGCGCGCCGAGATCTGTCCGAGCATCTTCTTCTCGACGCGAACATGACTGCCACAGAAACCGCTTATGCGCTGGGATATTCCGAACCCAGCATCTTCCATCGCGCCTTTCAGAAGTGGCACGGAATGCCTCCGGGAGCGTTTGGGCGAGAGTGACTCTCGTCGGGGGCTAGCCCACGTTTACGTTTGTAAAGGCCAACACTCAGGCTGCCGCGGCCACATGCATTGACCCTAATTTGGCTCGGGATCATCGGCCTTCCCGAGCCTCCATCATTTGCCGAGCCTACCCTTCGCGAATTTCTTGGCTTTCCTGTCGTCTTTTGCCCGCCATTTCCGATCTTTCTAAACAGAGGGTTGACTCCCGTTGTTGGCTCGGTCGGGGGCGGAGCCGGCTACCGACTGGACCCTGCGGGGAAAGTCGCTCAGAACGATTATGCAGAACCTCGACGAGGAGGAGTATTTCATGAAACACTTACCCGGCACTACATCGGTCCTTTCAGTCTTGGTTCTACTCTGTGGGTGCGGGGGAGGAGCAGGACAAGGAGGAGGAACTGCAGGTCCACCTTCAGGTCCCCCCGTATCCAGCGGATCTAACCCAATCCCAGCGATCCAGGTTCTCAGTCCAAGCTGCGCCCCCTCAGGAGGACCGTTAAATCAGTTGACGGTAGTTGGGCTAAATTTTGTGGCGGGTTCAGTCGTGCGCTGGAACGGCAGCGACCGGCCGACCACTAGTAATGGCAGCATTAACGGACTCACTGCTCAGATCTCGGCGAATGACATCGCCGCAGCCGGGACAGCCGCGGTCACAGTCTTCAATCCTGCACCCGGCGGGGGTGGCTCGAACGCGTCGACCTTCACCATAACGACAGGAGCTGTTGATCCGCAGTCAATCGCGGTGGGCCCTGCCGGAAAGTTTGCCTATGTCGCGAGTTCGGGCTGCAATGGCGGCGGAGGCGGCTACGTGTCCATGTACACGATCAACCCCACTACCGGGGCCCTGGCGTCGATAGGACCACCGGTGCCTTCAAATGACGAATTTACCGACTCCGTGACCGTAGATCCTTCTGGCAAGTTCGCCTACGTGGCGAGTTCAGGGGATGTGTGGGATATCGACTTTGGCAGCGTCTTGACGTACACCATCAATCCCACGACCGGGGCCTTAACGTCCACCGCAGGAGGGATAAGCGGAACGGGGATAAACGGAACTCCGGAGTTTTTCAATTCGGTGGCGTTGGATCCATCCGGCAAGTTCGCTTATGCGGCGGATGGGGGAGCTTTCCCGCCGGGCAGTGCCGGCGGTTCATCGAGCGTCTCGATGTACACCATCAACGGCACTACCGGGGCCTTGACGTCCATGGGGATGATCGCCGCAGGAACAGGTCCCGACTCCGTGGCCGTCGATCCTGCGGGCAAGTTCGCCTATGTAACGAATTCCAACTCGAACGACGTCTCCATGTACACCATCGACGCCACGACTGGGGCCTTGGCCTCCATAGGGACGATTGCTGCGGGAACAGCTCCCGTCTCCGTGGCCGTGGATCATGCGGGTAAGTTCGCCTACATAACGAATTCCGGCTCGAACGACGTCTCCATGTACACCATCGATGCCACGACCGGGGCCCTAATATCTACAGGGTCGATCGCCAGAGCAGACCCTGTCTCCGTAGCTGTGGATCCTACGGGCAAGTTCGCCTACGTGGCAAATTTGACGGGGCATGACACTGACGGTAGCGTCTCGATGTACACCATCGACGCCACGACCGGGGGCTTAA
>Ga0228598_1000258_pt1 | contig 10156 bp, 11 predicted proteins | sample CZU4metagenome_FD_182726 | JGI IMG/M metagenome (GOLD analysis project Ga0228598, IMG submission 182726) | Spruce rhizosphere microbial communities from Bohemian Forest, Czech Republic - CZU4 | ecosystem: Host-associated > Plants > Roots > Rhizosphere | place: Czech Republic: South Bohemian... | reverse complement strand
CTCGAATGAGCACAGCTGCATCCTCGACCGGCGCAGCGGTCGGCGAGGCATAAACCTTGCCTCCTTGCAGCACCAGGCCGGGATCTTCAGCCGCGGTCGCAACTGGGACACCGAGGCCCAGCACCAAGGGCAAGCAGGATGCCGATTCCCAGTTTCATATCACGCGGCCCGCTTGCTTCGGCTGCCTTTCGCGATCTTTTCCACCTGACCCAGATGGTTCAGGTCGTGGCCGGCGAACATGCGGACGATGTGAGTGAGCGTCTCTTTGCCGCGCTCCTGATGCATTCCGTGGTTTTCCCACAGATTCCTGGGCAGCGCCTTCAGCATAGCCAGATTGTTTTCCCGCAGGACGCGGAAGGTTTCGAGAGAAGCCGCCGGATCGCGTTTCGCATAGGCAAACGTGTCGGCCCAGACGTCCTGATCAAAAGGCTGCAGGGATACGCCATTGTTGCCCAGGATAAGACGCATGCGCCATCCGCCGACCAGCTCCGCGTCGGCTAGGTGAGCGAGAACCTCGCCGATCGACCATTTCCCTGGCTCAGGCCGTTGGGTGAGTTGCTTCTTGCTTAGCGGTTTGACCAGCTTTTGTAGCTTCTTCGGAGTGTCGCGCTGGACCTGCAAGGGGTCTTTGCCATCGATGAAGCCGAGAATGCGTTGGATGTACTGCTGCGGCGTTTCCTGCATGAAATCCTCCGGGTTGGACGTTTGATTGGACTATGGAGGTGAAAAAAGGAAGCATAAAAATTAAGCGACTTCGCAGCAAGCCGGAGGAAGCGCGCTGAATACTAGCGATGAGGGAGTAGCCTGCAAGGACTATGGATCGGGTTGAAGGGATGAATGCTATACTCCTCTCGCTTCCCGAGGGAGATTGGGTTGCTATTTCTTTCTGCGGAGTTCTGAGGAGGTGTAACTCGATGCCGCTGCACAAGCTACAACCTGCGTTCAGACGCGTAACTTTAGCCGCCATAGTGGCGCTGGTCGTTGGAACGCCGACGTTGTCTGCCGCTAAAGAAACGGTGCTTTATACATTCACCGGCGGCAGTGATGGAGGCGGCTTTATCTCGCCGCTCATCTTCGACAACGCTGGCAACCTGTACGGAACCACTGCCTCCGGTGGAGTAGCTGGCGCGGGAACTGTTTTTGAGCTGGCACGTTCGGGCAGCGAGTGGACAGAAACCGTCCTTTATAGCTTCCTGAATGGCGGCGACGGAGCCAATCCGTATGGCCCCTTGGTATTGGGCAAGGAAGGCAATCTTTACGGAGTCGCTTATGGAGGCGGGGCTTCCAACCTTGGCGCCGTCTTCGAGCTCTCGCCTAACTCCGGTGGCGGCTGGACGGAGACAACGATCTACTCTTTCGCAGGTGGGAGTGACGGCAGTTCTCCTTTCGGGGGCCTGATAGCCGACAGCCGAGGTAGTCTATATGGCTTCACCCTAGGCGGGGGGACTGGATCCTGCGACAACGGCAATGGGTGCGGCACCGTCTTTGAACTTAAGCGCTCCCAGAGCTCCTGGAAAGAGGTCGTGGTTTTCAGGTTTCGTGGAGGTAGTAGCGGTAGCCTGCCTCGCGCACTGACCCTAGATCATACGGGCAACCTTTACGGCACGACATCAGAAGGTGGCAAAGGTAGCAGCGGCCTGGTATTCAAGTTAAGTCATTCTGCGGGTGGGTGGACGGAGAGCGTTCTTCACGCCTTCACTGGGGGCAGCGACGGCTCTACTCCCGAAGGCGGCGTCAGCATCGACGGCGCAGGCAACCTTTATGGGACAACTTTCTCGGGCAGCGGCGGTGGGTGCCCCGGAGGGTGCGGACTAGTGTTCGAACTGAAGTCTGGAGAAAAAGGGCGCTGGAGCGAACTTGTCCTTCATAGGTTCGAACAGAATACCAGTGGCGGGGTTTACCCAGACACCTCCCTGATTTTCGATCAAGCAGGAAATCTCTTCGGGGGAACCGACGGGGGCGACGCTTACGGAGATGGCGTCGTGTTCGAGCTCATGCAGAACTTTGACGGAAAGTGGGTCGAGAGTGTGATTCAGGATTTCTTTGGAGCAAACGACGGCTTCAGTCCCGGAACTTTGGTATTTGGTAAGGATGGCTATCTTTACGGAGCTGCGGGCGGCGGCGCCTATGGAGATGGCTTGGTGTTCCAGCTCACCCCCTAAAGACGCTTCGGGTGTTAGATGGTTCCGTCGCGATGCAACTGCGGCATCGTCATTCGCAGATTCTGACGCGGACACACGATTGTGCCTCGTAGTTGTTGCAAATCCATCAGTTGTTCGCGCTCGGCTTGAACCTTGGCCAGTGCGGCTTCGTGGCTCGCGAGCATGGTCTGCACCGAGGCCAGGCGAGTCTCAACGCAAGCCATCGCGTTCTGCGTGCGAACGAAGTGGGTCTGGCCACCAGCAAGCATCAATTCGGCCGTCGCCATCAACCGGGTGGTTTGGCTGGAGATCTGCTCGACTGCCAGCAATGACCGGCTGGCGAGGCATCGAACTTCACTTTCATAATGCCCTGCGAAATGATTGCTGAGGAACATAGCCAGTACGCCTACCGCCAACCAGTAGCTTGCTTTTGCCGAAATCATATGCCTGCTCCCGTTCGCTAATATGAATCAGTTGCCGGTTAGACGAGCCACCGTAAAGTTCGTTATCCGCGGCTGAACAAATGTTATGTACGGTCGGGGGCTTCGGGAAGTTTCCGAAAAAGTAGCCTACGTGCCACTCACGCCGGTCAGGGGTTTGCCGTGGCCGTCGCTCAGTTGAAGCTAACCTGCGGATCGTGCATCTATAAACCATTGCGTCTGTGACTTCAACAGTTGGACAGGTTTGCCAAGGGGAAAAGCATGGAAAAAGTAAATATTGCCGAAAAGTTTGCACGCATTAAGGAATCCTGGAAACCACACGTCGCAGCCGAACTCAACGGCCAAATGGTCAAGCTTGGCAAATTCACCGGCGAGTTCGTCTGGCATCATCACGAGCATGAAGACGAAATGTTTCTGGTGGCGAAGGGCCGTTTTCGGATGGAGTTTCGCGATCACCACGTATGGTTAGAAGAGGGAGAGTTCATCGTAGTTCCGAGGGGAGTCGAGCATCGTCCCGTGGCCGAGGAAGAATGCTGGGTGGTGCTGTTTGAGCCGGCTTCTACGCTGAACACCGGAAACGTGGTGAACGAGCGCACCCTGCACGAACTACAGAGGGTGTGAGCGAATTCTTCTCGGCGCTCGCGTGGAGTTTGATCACTGCGCGCGAGATCCTTCACCGGCTGCTGCCGGTTCAGGATGACGTCAGTCTCAGAAAACTTGGTTTAGTTACTTGACGTCATCCTGAGTGGCCCTTAGGCCGCGAAGGATCTTGCGCGGGTTGGCGGGATCTCCGAGTCGCGCCGCCTAAGCTGTCGACGAATTCGTTGGAGCGCTGTTGCTCGAGGTCGACTGGAAGTCCTGCTGCAGCGTGGTGTAAGCCTGCTGCGCGGCAGAGAGGTTGCCGGATTGCAGCGCCTGGCCTAATTCGCTGAACAACTGGGCAAGGGGATTTTGCTGCGTCGCGCTGGAATCCTGCGCGTGGCTGTGGTGATGGTGCCCGCCTCCCTGGCTCTGGATATCCTGCTGGATGGTCGAAAAATCTTGCTGTGCTCCCGAAAGATTTCCCGATTGCAGATCCGTGGCCAACTGCTGAAAAGCCTGAGCAATGGGATTGTTGCTGGTTGACGATGTTGCGCTGCTCGCTTGCGGATCATTCTTCTGCAAGGTGGCAAAATCGGCCTGCGCGGCGGAAAGGTTTCCGGCCGACAGGTCCTTCCCTAACTGCTGGATCTCCTGCTGCACCTGCTGCTTCGGGTTCTGCGCGCTCGCAGACTCAAGCAGATCGAAAAGACTGCTGCTGGAAATACCTGAAACCGACATAAGAATCTCCTTTTACGTGAGCGGCACGGGTCCGCGCCTCTGCATTCGACTCATTGAATACATCGGCAAGGCAACTACAAACTTTAGTTTGGCAGTGCGGCTCTATTCTCGATGATTCTCTGAGCAGGATCACGGCCAAAGCATTCTGGATACGGCCCTTGGTGCGGGCTGCGTTGATTTATTAGCGTCGGCACGAGCGTCCACGCTCGGTGCAGGTTGGGCACGGGCAAAGCTCAGGCAAATATTGAACTAAGCCCCAATCCCGCCAGGCAGAATCTGCCTGCTCTCGAGAACCGCTGGCGCGCGTTATTCGACCCCACGCATCCGGGGTGTGATTGCATGGGCGTTCTCTGTGCGAAAATAGCTGTTTCTCTCGACACTCTAAGGAGCTTCTCATGAGCTTCAACCGAATTTTGCTGTCCACAATCATTGCATCGCTCTTGGTCGCTCCCCTGGCTGCCCAATCGAAGCCACAATACGAGATCTACGCCATCCGCTACGCCACGCTGCCCGGGTTCCCGGTTTCGGAACTGGTACCCGACGTGGACCCCGCGCGCAAAATGGATATCGCCATGATGATCTGGCTCATCCGCGGCAACGGCCGCAATATTCTTCTCGACTCCGGTTTCTATCACGATCGCTTCTTCAAAGATTGGCATGTCAACGATTTCATCAAGCCCTCTGACACGCTGAAGCCGCTTGGCCTTAAGCCCGAGGACATCACCGACGTGATCATCAGCCACATGCACTGGGACCACGCCGACGGCATGGACCTGTTCCCCAACGCCCGCATCTGGATTCAGAAGGATGAGTTGCAGTACTACGCAGGAGAAGCTTGGCAGTCGAAGGATACGCACGGTGGAATCGACGCCGACGACGTGCTCACACTGGTAAAGCTGAATATGCAGGGCCGCGTGGGCATGGTCGATGGCGACGCCAAGGAAATCCTTCCCGGAATCACCTGCTACACAGGCGGCCGCCATACCTACGCTTCGCAGTACGTCGGCGTCAGCACCGCCGCCGGAACCGTCGTGCTGGCCAGCGACAACATGTATCTCTACGAGAATCTTGAAAAGCACGTGTCCATTGCAGAAACGCTCGACGCCGCGTCCAACCTGCGTGCGCAGGATCGCATGAAACAAATTGCCAGCAGTCCCGGCCTCATCATTCCGGGACACGATCCCGCAGTCATCGCGAAGTTCCCGAACGTCGCACCGGGGATAGCCAAGATCGAGTAGTTCGATCGATACGCAGGGCTTCGTCCGGGCACTAGAGACGCCTGCGACTTTCCGCCCGATGCCAGCATCTAGATGTGACCATGCAAGTGACCGTTTATTCCGCCTTTTGGTGCCCCGACTGCCGCATAGCCAAGCGCTTCCTGCAGGAGCACAACATTGCGTTTCAGGACATCGATATAGAAAACACGCCCGGAGCAGCAGACGAAGTGGTCAAACACACCGGCAAGCGTGCCATCCCGCAATTCGTAATCGACGGCGAATGGGTTCAACCGTACCGGCAAGGCGAAGGCTTCCTCTATGAAGAGATGGCCAAGCGGCTGGGGATCGAAGAATCCTAGCGATCGCGGCCCTTCAGAGAAAATCAGTTACTTCGGTTTCGAAAGTTGGGGTACTTTCTGGGCATTGGCTAGCTGGGCCTGACGCTATACCATCGAATGCATAGATGTCCCAGCAAAGAACACCACATACTTCTCTTGCCCTAGGCGCTGACCGTCGTCGCATCCCGCGGTATTTCTGCAGCGGTCACGCCCAAATCGCAAGCTTTCCGTTGAACGGAAGGTTACTCAGCGGCAGGATCTGCGACCTAGGCCTGGGTGGGTGTTGCATCGAAAACATCGAAATAACTTCCCCGTTCGACCTTGGCGCCCGGGCCGAGATTCTACTGAAAGTGAACTCGTGGTTCTTCCGCGCGGTGGCCCACGTAAAGGCGGTTCGTGAACGTTCCGGAATCTCAGTTGAGTTCATGCGCATGAGCACTGGCGGATACGGCATGCTGACAGATCTCATCGCCGACCTCGAGCGACCGCGACCCGGGTCGATCCGGATGAAGACAATCGCCACGGCGCCGAGTTTGGAGCTCCGACGTGGACCAGAACCGAAGCCCAGCCCTGCAATCGTCGGAACCATTGTGCCAGCCGAATCCGCCGAAGATGCTCTCGCTGAGAATCGCCAGGCTTGGGCTCGGGATTTGTATCCCGGAGCAACCTCCCTGGATATCTTCGCGTAGTCTGAAACGCTTCGCCCTCATCTCAGTTTCAATCTGACTAACCCTGCCGTATGACTAAGAAGTTATCGAGCTTGGCGTGTCAATCGTTGTCTGGCGCCTCCGGCAGACTAGGAAAATCAGAAGTCCAAGTGCCAGAGAGGTTCCGAAACACCGTTCTCTTCCCGCGCTGCGCGCTAAGTCCTTTTAGGCAGGCCCTTTCGCTCTGCTCCAGTTGTACATCGCCCTCCGTACCGTAGGAACTGTACAACGCTGAGCGCACAATAGACCTCACACATCCGGCAACTGGCGCAAGATTCTCCCCTCCAACTCGCCGCAGCAATCGTGCAAAAAGGGGCTCATGGCCGAAAGTGATTCACAAATTCGCGAAGAGCGCGTCTGTACCATCTGGCAACGGATGCTCGAAGCCGTGCTGGGAGTCTGCCTGCTGGTTGGCCTCGTCTTGATGCTCCGCTACTCGCCGGCCGCGCAGACGCGAAACATTGAGAAGACGAGTCTTCAGAAGAACGAACTCCAGAAAGACGACCTGCAACGCCAGGTGCTGCAACTGGGACACGAAGTGCAACAACTCGAGCAAGAGCAGGCTATGCCGGCGCTGGTCCTGCACCGTTATCGCAACTCCATTTGCTTTATCTACGGTGTCTATCGTGTGGGATTCCCCGGCCGCCAGCCGGAGTTTCGGGCGCGCATTTCCGGCACCGGCTTCGTCGTTTCCGACGGCCTGCTGGCGACGAATCGTCACGTGGCTGAGCCCTGGTACGAAGACTCCGAGTCGGCGGCGTTGATTCGCAAAGGCGCTACACCGCGCCTTGAAAAACTTCTGGCTTTCTTTCCCGGATTGCCCACGCCGGTCAACATCACTCCCGCTGTCCTGTCTGCGCAAGGAGACTTGGCCGTTCTTCGCATCTCCCCTATTCATATCGAGGATGCGAAGGCAGTGCATGAGATTCGACCTCTGCCGCTTGCCGCCGATATTCCGAACCCGGGAGAACTGGTTGCGGTAGTGGGATATCCCATGGGCGTGCTGGGCATGGTGGCAAAATCGCCGCCCGCCGTGTACGAACGCCTGGCTTATCGTCGTGACGATCAGGGCGCCGCGAACGAACTAGCAGCGCTGTCGTTAATCCGGCCGTCCTCGACCTGCGGACATTTAGGAGACGTGGTCGGCGACAAACTCATCTATGACGCCCCCACCGCCCACGGTGGCAGCGGCGGCCCGGTATTCAACTCGCAGGGCGAAGTGATCGGCGTCAACGCCGCCTATATCGACGGCTTCTCCGGCGGCACGCTGGGTGTTTCGGTCCGCGCTCTGAAACCGCTGATCGAGGCAGCCAAGGCTGGCACATCGAAAGCAGTCCCTCCGGAAAGTAAATCGCAGCTGGATGACGCACCGGTGTCGACGGAGCACTGAGATTCCCAAAGAAATAGCTCTTTCGAGACTGCCGTCATCTCTGATTAGAATCTCTTGATCCAGCCCGGCTCTCTGACATGCTCTTCGTCCAGGCGGCGCAAGCGCGCGGCCATAATTCCGGGCCGACCCAGATAACCCACGACTTTCCCAGGATCCTTGCGGTCGACGACTGCCAGTCGGCCGATGTTGTTGCGCAGCATCTTGGACGAAGCGTCGTGCAACATCTCATCTGGATAGGTGACTATAACCGCGCGCGTTCCGGCGTCGAATACGGTCGCGGCGCCGCTCGGGTCCGCGTCAAGAGCACGCATGACATCGCCACGAGTGATCACGCCGGCCAGTTTGCCGTCGGCGTCAAGGACGAACATCCCCTGGTGTCGACTGACCGAAGGATGGCGCCGCGCGATCAAGTCCGACAATTCACTGACTTTCATGTTGGCGGGAAGCGTGGGCACATCCGGATCCATGGTCTCGGAGACTCGGACCTGCTGCATCACGTCGGCTTCGTAATCTTGATGGATGTGCAGCCCGCGCCGCGCCAACTTCTCCGTCATGATCGAAGCCCGCGGCATGAGCCACATCGCGATGCCGTCGGCAATCACGCTCACCAACATTAACGGCAGCACCGAGTTGTAATCCCGCGTGATTTCGAAAGCGAAAATAATGAATGAGAACGTAGCGCGGGATGCAGCTCCGAAAACCGCACCCATCGCGACCAGTGCAAAGGCTCCGGCCGACAGGTTCGCCGCGGGAAAGATGCGATCCACGCCCATGGCGAACACTCCGCCCATGGCCGCGCTCGACATAAACATGGGCGCAAGCAGCCCGCCCGATGTGCCCGATCCCAACGAGATGACGAGCGCCACTGCTTTCGCCACCATCACCACCAGCAACAGCTTCCACGCCAGGTTCGCATTCAGAATGTCACCGATCGTGTCATAGCCCACTCCCAGAACGCGGGGCACGAAGTAGCCAATGATGCCGAGGCCCAGAGCCCCAATCGCCGGCCACCAAAGTTCATCCACCGGCAGTTTTTCGAACTGATCCTCGGTCCAGTAGAGCAACTTGCTGAAACCGACAGCAGCCAATCCGCAGACCACACCGAGGACCAAGTAAAACGGCAGGGCGTGAGGGATGCCAAAATCCATGGGAGTGACTTTGAACATCGGACCCGCTCCCAGCAACTGCATGTGGACAGCGGTAGCCAGCGTGCTCGCAATTACCAGAGGGATAAAAGATCGCGCCTTAAATTCAAATAGGAGCAACTCGATGGCCAGGATCACTCCCGCGATGGGAGTGTTGAAAGTCGCAGACATACCCGCGGCCGCGCCGCACGCCAGCAACACTTTGCGTTCTGAGGCCGTAGTGTGGAACGCTTGTCCAACCAGCGAACCGACCGCACCCCCAGTTTGAATAATCGGTCCCTCAGCTCCAAAAGGGCCTCCGGTACCGATTGCAATGGCAGCCGAAATAGGTTTCAGGATCGCAACCCGCGGCTCGATACGGCTGCGATTCACCATCACCGCTTCCATGGCCTCGGGAATCCCATGCCCTTTAATCTTCGAGCTCCCGTACTTCGCCATGAAGCCGACGATGATCCCGCCAATCACCGGGATCGGAATCACCCACAAGCCAAGCTGGTTATGCCGCGCACTCAGGAATTCAGCAGCGAAGCGGTGGTAAAAGAAAATATTGGTGAACAGGCCAATCAACTTGTACAGGAAAAATGCGATTAAACCAGCGAGCAGTCCAATCCCTCCCGCAAGAAATGACATCAGCACCATGCGAAACTGCGCCGGTTCGGCAATCCTTACGTCCCCCACTTGCCCGCCGGTGGCCGCAATCGTGGCTGGAGGCGAACTCGCATTGCTTTTGTTTTCCAACACTTTATTTATTTCTCCTGCCGGTTGACGAAGCTTTGGCTGCAATTCCGTCGGAACGCTTGCCCACTTGCATGGCCTGCTTAAGGGCGGCCACCAAAGCCGGCCCTTGCATGCGCAGCTCATCCTTGTGGTGGAGTGAGAGAGTGCGCAAGATTTTCTCGCCTTTCGGAGTCAATGAAAGCAGCACCTCGCGCCGATCCTCGCCGGCGCGCCGACGCTTCACATAACCACCCGCGGCCAGCCGGTTCACGAGTTCGACCGCGCTGTGATGCTGAATCTGTAGCCGCTCCGCCAGTTCGCCGATTCTGGGCCGCGTTCCCGCAGGCAGACCCTTCAAAGTGAGCATCAACTGATGCTGCCGTGGCTCCAGCCCGGCATCCCGAGCAGCCTGCTCGCTGAAGTGCAGAAAACGGCGGATTTGATAACGCAACTCCGACAGCGACTGATAATCAGCCAACGTCAGTAACTTTTCCATGAATGCGAATTATATCGTATCAAGATAAATAATGTATTACATCGTAACACGATATATAAGATGCCCGAAAACCGTGCCAGGATCTTTTGTTTTGGTCTGGACTGGCCATTCAGGTTCACCAACGTTTAGAATCCCTAGTCCTTCTGTTTTGCTGAGAAACGAGCGAAGGGGCCGGGCGCCCACGCCTGTCCTCCATTAAAATTTACGAGGTGACGCAGCCGTGATCCCACGCTATACCCGCCCTG
>Ga0228598_1000257_pt1 | contig 10177 bp, 6 predicted proteins | sample CZU4metagenome_FD_182726 | JGI IMG/M metagenome (GOLD analysis project Ga0228598, IMG submission 182726) | Spruce rhizosphere microbial communities from Bohemian Forest, Czech Republic - CZU4 | ecosystem: Host-associated > Plants > Roots > Rhizosphere | place: Czech Republic: South Bohemian... | reverse complement strand
CGTGAATGGTGACGAGCTTGGTGCCGTCGGGAAAGGTGGCTTCGACTTGCACTTCGTGGATCATCTCCGCCACCCCTTCCATCACGTCGTCGCGCTTCAAAATTGATGCGCCCAAGCTCATGATGTCGGCGACGCTGTTGCCGTCGCGCGCAGCTTCCATCACTTCGGCGGAAAGAATCGCCATGGCTTCCACGTAATTCAACTTCAGGCCGCGCGCTCGCCTGCGGCGGGCCACGTCCGCGGCAACGACGATCAGCAATTTTTCCTGTTCACGGGGGGTTAGATGCACTGCGTCGCTCCCATTTGAATTGTGGTGCAATTTGCGTGGACCTTCATGCGCGCTGAATCCTCAATTCACTTTTCTGGGCGGCACGGCGTCGCGTCCATATAAGCGCCGCTTAGCCGTTTGCCACAAAGTTTGCAATCCGGGCAGCACGTGACGTCCGTGAACGGCAACGCAGCGCACCATCAGACCGTGCGCCGGGAGCGTGCTGATGGCCCAAAGCGTTTCGCCGTGCTCCGTCAGAGGCAGCGCTTGTTCGCGGAGTTCGTGCTCCAGTGCGAGCCATTCCGCGGTGCCGAGGCCCACTCGCGCAATACAGAAAGTCGCGCAGGTGCGGTACGGCCCCAAACGACCAAAGGATTGTGTCGAGCACTTGCGCGGTTCGATGCGCAGGCGTTCGCTGGCGATGGGTTGCCCGAGCGCACCGATATCTGTTTTCATTTCCACGCAATCGTAATCGAATACTTCGCCGCGCGCTTCGCGTCCGGGCGCGAGAATTTCCCACCAGAACAATCCGGCACCTTGCGCCAGGCGGATCGTAGTTGCTTGTGAGAAGCGCGCACCAGCAAACGGAATGATCGCGTCCGGCACGTATTCCAGCAACGCGCCTTCGCTCACTGCGAATTCGTTCGATTGCGTCGTCGGCAGCGCTTCGCGGCGTGGCCGGTAAATGCGTGTCGCGCCGGTGGTGGTCAATTGCACGCGAGCGCCAGCGCCGACACTTACCTTCAGCGAGAGGTGATCGCCGCCGAGCAATCCGCCGGAAACATTGTGCAGATGCGCGAGGGCGGCGCCGTCCTGCACGGCGAACGCGCGGACAACTTGGAGAGGAGGTTCCTGGTGGCTGGCGGTGAGCACGGTGTGTCCGGCGAACCCAGCGCGCGCAAAATCCAATGTGAGGGACGCCTGCAGCCGCGGAAGCGTGCAAGATTCCGAAGCGATCGCACCGGGGATTTTTGCGACGGAAGCCATCGTGTTTGTGAACGCCATCAACAAATGACCAATTAACTTATAAATAGTCGCGTGCTGAGCGCGGGATGCTCCATCGCGCCCCAATCGAGCAGCGGCATGAAGCAGCAGGCGTCATCAAGCGCGCAGGCGGCGCTGCGGTTGGCTGCTGCAATCGTCGCCGGCTTCAGATTCCAAAGAATTCTTGCCGCCTCCGATTGACCCAGCGGCAATAATCGCTGGCAGGACGACACCAGGCTCGCGACAGATTGATGGAGATAGACGAGAACCACCCGATCTTCAGCGAATCCAAGCAGGCTGCATGCCAGGCCAAATGCCGTGCTGTGATGCACGAGGCTCGCCGAGCGTTTGGAGGCATCGAGGGCCGCGCGCGCGAGCGGAAGGTCGGCGAGGTTCAGCACGACTTGCAGAAAATTTCCGCCGAGCGACGCGCTGCCTGCACGGCTCTCGCGAGCCGGCTTGCGTGCGCTCCATAGATTGTTGAGTTCGAGCCAGCGAGGCACCCATACATTTTCTGAAGCTGCGGTGGTGGCCAATCGAAACGCTTCGCGGCAGAAAACCGCCTCCATCATTCCAGCCTCTTGCAGATACGTCTGAAGAAAATCTGGCAGATCGCGCGTGGTCAGCATTTCGCAAGCGGTTAGCGATTCGAGTCCGAAGGAATGCGCGAGCGCACCGATGGGCAGAGCGCTATCGGCCAAATGGAGCAGGCGGAGATCGGCGAGATCGGAAGTGAGTGCGAGAGCGTCGTTCGCTGAATCGCGTTCCATGTTCACGAATCCTCGCGCCAGGGAAGAATATCCGCGCGCAGGGCTGTATCCTTAATCATTTCCGGCACCGCGGCCATGGCTGCGGCCATCGTCATGGGTGCGACTACGGTCACGACTATGCTCGTGATCGTGACTGGGACCGTGCTCATGACGATGCGCCGCATAGGGGGCGTGCGCATCAATCAGAGCACGGCGCGCCTCGACCGGGTGCTTGAGCTTTTCCTGCAGCCAGCTCACCACGCGATCCAGGCCCACACCGGCGCGCAAATTCGTAAAAATAAACGGCCGCCCGCCGCGCATGCGGCGCGAATCGCGGTCCATCACTTCAAGAGATGCGCCGACGTAGGGGGCCAGATCGATCTTGTTGATCACCAGCAGATCGGAACGCATGATGCCCGGACCACCCTTGCGCGGAATCTTGTCGCCCTCGGCCACGTCAATTACGTAAATCCAGACGTCTACGAGTTCCGGGCTGAACGCGGCGGCTAGATTGTCTCCACCACTCTCGACGAAAATCAGCTCGAGCCCCGGCAGCGCATTTTCCAATTCCGCAATCGCCTGCAAATTCATCGACGCATCTTCACGAATCGCGGCATGCGGACAGGCGCCAGTTTCCACTCCGCGAATACGTTCGGCGGGCAGCACGCCCTGGCGCACTAGAAATTCGGCGTCTTCCTTGGTGTAAATGTCGTTGGTCACGACGGCGAGATTGGTGCGTGGCCAGAGCTGGCGCGTGAGCTGATCGACGAGCGCGGTCTTGCCGGAACCCACCGGCCCGGCGACGCCTACCCGGTACGCTCTTAGAGAATCACTAGGGAGCATCGCGCTTGCCTCCTGTACACCTTGCGTCGCTCGATGTGCCGTTCCATTGCTGCGAAGTATTTCGGCGCAGTATGCGACAGACGCGGGGAGCGTCAAGCGATTTTTACGCGCGCGAAATGATTCAGCAGGCGGATTCGCTGGTCTGGCGCATGCTGTCGTGTTCCAGCGGCAGCGCGCGGACCACTTCTGAAATCTCCGCTTCGTCTCGTGCGGTCGGACGCGTAAGGAACGGCGCCCAGGTATCGGCAATCGAACACGGCAGGTGCACGGGCTCCAGGCGTACGAGCGGCAACAGGTGAGTGGATTGCAGCAAGCGTCGCGCGCGTTGGCTGCCGGTGAGCCGGAAATGTTCCTGCAGCAGCGTGCGCAGCCAGCTCTCTTCCTGCTCGCCAGCGCCATCGCCAATTTCGGCGCAACGCACGAATTCGTGATTGCAGTTGTCGCCGGTGAGCGCGTCACGAAGAATGTAGGTGAGGCCGCCGGTCATTCCGGAGCCGAGATTCATTCCCGCGGGGCCCAGAATTACGGCGATGCCCGCGGTCATGTACTCGCAGCCGTGCTGGCCGGCTCCTTCGATGATGGCCAGCGCGCCGCTATTACGCACCGCAAAGCGTTCGCCGACGCGTCCGGCGATGAACAGTTTTCCACTGGTGGCGCCGTACAGCACCGTGTTGCCTGCCAGCACATCACCCCGCTTCGAAGCCGCAGCGCCCGCGGTGATGGCGATGGTGCCGCCGCTCAAGCCTTTGCCGACGTAATCGTTGGCGTCGCCCACGAGCCGGAAACGAATGCCGGGGACCAGAAACGCGCCGAAGCTTTGTCCGGCAGAACCGCGAAATTCACAGCGTATGCTCTTCCCCGCGGCCAAGCCGTCGAAATTCGTGCGGCGCAGAATGTGGCCGCTGAGGTGCGCGCCGACGCTGCGGTCGGAATTCGAGATGGAAAGCGAGTGGTGCACGAGCGGGAAAGCCTTCAGCCCGTCCACACCGCGCAGCAATTTGCGACGGATATCCTTGGCGGTTTCGGGCAGATGGATTTCCAGCGGCAAATCCTTCGCGGACTGTTGCGCGGCATTGGTTGATGGCTGGAGCAATCCGCCAACCGAGTGTGACGCCGCTTCGTTGCGCGGCCGCAATCTTTCCACCGAGCCGACTACTTCGGCAAGCGAACGAATTCCCAGCGCCGCCATGCGTTCGCGAACTTCCCCGGCCACGCCGCGGAAATAGGCCCTCACCATTTCCGGATTACCGGTAAATCGCGCCCGCAGCTTTTCGTCCTGCGTGGCGATGCCGACGGGACATGTATTTAGGTGGCATTGCCGCGCCATCACGCAACCGATCGCAAGCAAAGTAGCTGTGCCAAAACCAAATTCATCCGCGCCCAGCAGCGCGGCGATCACGACGTCACGGCCAAATTTAAATCCGCCGTCCACGCGCAGACGCACTCTTTCGCGGAAGCCTGAACGCACCAGCGCGGAATGCGTAGCGCGCAATCCGATTTCCCAGGGCAGACCGGTATTCTTGATCGAAGTGAGCGGTGATGCGCCAGTGCCGCCGTCGAATCCGGCGATGGTGATCACATCGGCGCCTGCTTTCGCGACGCCCGCGGCGATGATTCCGACGCCCGCGCCGGAAACCAGCTTCACGCCAATTCTTGCAACGGGATTGACGGAGCGCAGATCGTAAATCAACTGCGCCAGATCTTCGATGCTGTAAATATCGTGGTGGGGGGGCGGGGAAATCAACGACATGCCGGGAACCGCGTGGCGCAGACGCGCAATGTAGGAATTGACTTTGATTGCGGGAAGCTGGCCGCCTTCGCCGGGCTTCGAGCCCTGCGCCATTTTGATTTCCAGTTCGTCGGCGCGCGCCAGATATTCGGCGGTCACTCCAAAACGCGCGGACGCGACTTGCTTCACGCGATTGGCGGCTTCCGGTTCGCAGCGATAAACGCTGGGATCTTCGCCGCCTTCTCCGGTATTGCTGCGCGCGCCCAAGCGATTCATGGCGATGGCCAGTGTGCGATGCGCTTCGGGGCTGAGCGCGCCCAAGGACATGGCCTGTGCGCAGAAACGAGCGAGAATCGAGCTTTCGGGTTCTACTTCATCAAGCGAGATGGGAGAACCTGGGGCAAATTCGAGTTGATCGCGAACGGAAACTGCGTCGCGGTTGTCCGCCAGCTCGGAATACGCTGCATATTTTTCCGGCGTCGGCGATTTCAGATACGCGTGCATGCGACGCACTAGCTCGGGCGAAGTAGAATGCCGCTCTCCCGCGTGGCGGAACCGATACAACCCGAAGTCCTGCATCGGAGAATCGCCCGCCGCGAACGCGCGAACGTGCGAGTGGATGCTGGTCTCCAGAATGTCGTCGAGACTTCTGCCGCCGAGGCTTGCGGCAGCGTCCTCGAAAAATTCCGCGCACATTTCTTCATCGAGGCCGATAGTTTCAAACAGATGGCTATTGCGATAGCTCGCCACCGTGGAAATGCCCATGCGCGCAAGAACTTTGCGCAGCCCGGCTTCGACCGCGACGCGATAGCTTACGGCACCGCCCGGTTTCAGATTCTCTGACAGCTCCATCGCGAGATACGGGAACACGGCACTCGCGCCGACGGCGGTCAGCAGCGCGATATGGTGAGTTTCAATCACCTGGCCGGATTCGACGATGAGCGGCACATCGTGAGCGCCCACGCGAACCATTTCCTTCCACGCGGCGGAAACCGCGAGCAAAGCAGGAAGCGCGGCACGTTGCTCGGTGGCACCGCGATCGCTTAGCACGATCACAGCCGGTTTCGCACTGACGCCAGCCGCGAAAGCCGCGGAAATATCCTGACGGACGCGCTCCAACGCTACGCGCGCTGCTTCTACTCTACAGGTCACGTCAAAAGTGAAGTCAATTCGCTGCAGCGGCGTGCCCAGCCTGCTTTCCAGTGCTGCCAAATGGCCTGCATCGAGCACTGGCGAGCCGGCCACAATGTTCGGATCCAAGTACACGTCGAGCGACATCACGTGCACTTCGCGCAACGGATCGATCGGCGGGTTGGTTACTTGCGCGAACCGCTGCTTGCAGTAATCCCACAGCGGACGCTTGATCGAAGAAAGGAACGCGGGTGGCGCGTCGTCGCCCATGCTCCAGACAGCTTCCTTCCCTTCCCGGCCGAGCGGCTGGAAGAGCAGCCGGAACTGATCCTCGGTCCAACCCATCGCGGCGGCGAGTCTTTGCGGTTCGATTTCGGATGCATCAGGAACTGTTGCGGCGCTTTCCAGGCGCGCGATGCGATTCTGCGAATCTCGGTCACGGTAGCCTGCGCGGCTGGGTTCCGCGCCGAGCAATTCAGACACTTCGTTGTTGCCACGGAAGATCGCGCCAGCGATCGAGTCCACCAGAAAGATTTCGCCTGGGCCCAGGCGGTTGCGTTCGGCGATTCTTTTGCCACGCAAATCCGCGATGCCCACTTCCGAACCGACGACGAGCAATCCGTCGGAAGTGATCGTGTAGCGCATGGGACGAAGCCCATTGCGGTCGAGCTTCGCGCCGACCATGTGCCCATCGCTAAAGACCAGCGCGGCGGGACCGTCCCACGGTTCCTGTTCGCGCGTCGCTTTTTGCAAAAAGCGACGAAGCTTGGGACCGGTTTGCGGATCGCTCTCCCAAGCGGGCGGCACCATGCGCAGCATCGCCGCGGCTACGCTGGAACCCTGCCGCAGACGAACTTCGAGGGCGTTATCGAAGCTGGCGGAGTCGCTGACGCCCTCTTCTAGTACGCGAAACCAATCGTGCACGGCGAATTCCTGCTGCAGCGCAACTTCCCGCGCGCGCGTCCAGCGCCGGTTGGCGCTGATGGTGTTGATTTCGCCATTGTGCGCCACGAAGCGGAAGGGTTGCGCGAGCTGCCAGGACGGACTGGTATTGGTCGAGTAGCGCTGGTGAAAAATGGCGAAGGGCGCGATGAAATCCGGGCAGGCCAGATCGGCATAGAAAGCCGCGAGCTGCAGCGGCGTCAGCAATCCTTTGTATACGATCGATTGCGACGAGAGCGAACAGAAATAAATGCCGCAGGTCGCGCCGGATTCGACGCGTTTGCGCATCAGGAAAAGCTGGCGCTCCAGATCGGCGGACGAATCTTCCGTGACGAAAAAACATTGGCGGATCAGCGGTAGTGTTGCCAGCGCGCAGGGACCGAGCAGCGTCGGATAAGTGCGCACTTCGCGCCAGCCGAGACAGCGCAATCCCAATTCTCTTGCGGAGGATTCGACCGAGGCGCGCGCGGTGGATTCCTGGCCCGGCGAAATGAACGCCATGCCCAGGCCGAACGACTCCGGCAATTCAATATTAATTTCGCGGGCGCGTTTGCGGATGAAATCTTTCGGAATCGGCGTGAGGATGCCGGCGCCGTCGCCGCTCAGACCGTCCGCGTCAACTCCGCCGCGATGACAGAGGCGCTCCAGCGCGGTGAGGGCGCGTTCCACGACGTCTCGCGAGCCGCTGCTTCCCAGCTGCGCGATGAAGCCCACTCCACAGGCATCGTGATCCACTTCCGGCTTGGAACGCGAAGGCCGCATGGTACATAACTAACTCATGGGGAGCCATACAGTACAACTCACAGAGCTGATGCATTCGATAGAAATTTCGTGGCGTCGATCACCTGGATGCATTCAATAGATATTTCTGATGGGTGACGGAAAGGGCAGAAAAACAGAGGATTTCGCTAGGACCGTCCAGGCACGCTGGGGCGCGGTTTCGACAATCGACGGCTCTCAGCGCCCGTGCCAGTAGGTTTCCCAGCCCATGTAACGCGTCGCTACTTCATGGACGATGCCTGCGACCGTCGCAAGATTCGCGGCGACGTGATGCTCGAAACCGTTCTCGCAAATGTAGCGCAACAGCTTCTGCATGTGCGGAATCTCCACGACTCCGGCGCCGCCGAATGTTTCCAGCGGATCATCGGTGAATCGGCCTTCGCCCACGTAGCCGCGGATCACGCCATTCTCATCGTCGGTGGAAAAACGCGCGAAGCTCATCGGCGCTGCCTTGACCTGGCCGGCACAGGTTCCGAAGGTGTTATCTTTACCCACCGTGCCGGCGATGATCTGCTGGTAGTCCATGCGGACTTCTTTAAAAAAGTGCTTGGGCAAATTGCTGCAATGGAAACAAACGGCCTTGTCCGGATTTTCGCCATAATTATTGTTCCAGTCGAGCAAAGCGCTGGGCGTTTCGGAAGCTAGCGCAAGCGCGTACATGCTGAGTGTGCCGCAAATATCCACTTCGCAGGCGCTGGGCAGCAGTTCGTTGCTCATCATGCTCATCACCGTGCATGGAACCACGCCGAGATTTTCTTCGATGGAAGTCCAGCATTGCACAGCGCTGATCGAGACGTGCGTGGCCTTCATCCATTCATCAATCACAGCGCCCAATTTCGCCATTTTCAGCAGAGCGGCCGGCGGCACGCCGCTGGTGGTAATGTATTTGTGAATGGCTTTTAGCTTGGCCTGAGCCGCGTCGTCGTTATCCTTCATGCGCTCGATGCGGCCAATCACTTCAGAAAGATCCAGCGTCTCGACGGAGATTCCGGCGGCCTCCAGTAATTTTTCGCTGTAACGCACGGTATTGAATGCCGCAGGGCGCGCTCCGATGCTGCCGATGCGCAAATTCTGAAAGCCGCGATACACGCGGCAGACACCGCTGAACCACGCCAGGTCCCTTTTGAATTCCTCTGACGAAGGGCTCACCGTGTGCGAGGTGGTCAACGAATACGGGATGCCGTATTGCCGCAGATTATTACAGGCAGACATTTTTCCGCAAAAACTGTCGCGGCGGTGCGCGATGGTCATTTTCGCCGGCGTATCGGGCGTGGCTTGCACTAGCACCGGAACTTTCAGGCGCGAAAGGCGCATGGTGTCGGCGATGGCGCGTTCGTCGCCGAAATTCGGCAGCGTGACGACGACGCCGTCGATGCGGTCGGCATTGGCGCGGAACAGGTCAGCGCAGCGCATGGCCTCTTCGTAGGTCTCGATCGCGCCGTAATTACTAAGCATCACGTCCAGCACTACCACGTCTACGCCGGACTCCTGCAGCACTTTCACCATCTCCGCCCTGCCAAGCTCGGCAAGGTGGCCAGGGAAAAAGCCGCGGTTTCCCACAATCAGCCCTAACGTGGTTTTCGATTTTTCCATGGGTCCCTTCGTTCTGTGACTAACCAGAGCGCCGATTTCGAGCCGTGCGCGCAAACGCATTGCTGCCCAGAAAGACAGCCCGCGCGCCAACTTGTTTATTTAGCCCACAAACGCCCGCTGCAACCGCGATGACTGGAATTCTTCCAGCCACGGATATCGCGCCAAGATTATTTTTTCAATGGCTGGCCATAATATTTGGAGCTGCCGTGCTTGCGTAAAAAGTGCTTGTCGTGGAGGCACGGCGAAATCGGCTCGACCCCGGGATTTATCGTGGTGCTGTAATAGGCCATGCGCGCGACGGCTTCCAGGATCGCGGAATTGTGCGCGGCGGTGCCGGGATCGGCGCCCCAGGTAAACGGTCCATGGCTTTTCACTAAGACACCGGGAATGCTGTCTGGGTTCCCGTGCGCAAAGGCGCGCACGATCGCGACGCCGGTATTTTTCTCGTACGCCGTTTCGGTTTCATCCGGGGTAAGGTCCGCGGTGACCGGAACCGCACCGTGAAATGTGTCCGCGTGGGTCGTTCCCAGGCACGGAATCGGCCGGCCCGCCTGCGCCCAGGACACCGCGAACTCCGAATGGGTGTGCGCGACACCCCCGACGTTGGCGAATTCCCGGTAGATGACGATATGCGTGGGAAGATCGGAGGAAGGTCGCAGATCTCCTTCCACGACTTTTCCGTCCAAATCCGTGATGACCATTTGCTCGGGCTTCAATTCGTCGTAGGGGACGCCGCTGGGTTTGATGACCACCAGCCCCTCTTCGCGCGAAATTCCGCTGGCATTTCCGAAGGTATAGAGCACCAGGCCGCGGCGGACCAGTTCCAGGTTCGCCTCCAAGACCTGCTCTCTTAAGCGCTGCAATTTCATGGGCCGTGCCCTCGTGCTGTCCCCGGTGGAAAAACTTGAGAAAACGCTTACTTCGCAATAAAGACTACTCTACTTTAGCATGCGTCGGTCAATCTCGATTGCTTTTGCGTGTCCATATTCGCAGCCGGCAGGCGCAAGCTCCTCAGGCTAATTTCGCCTGTATTTAAGGTTACCGAGGCTGCCGGAAATGTGTGTCGGATCCGCGATCCTGTCGCCGTCAGGTCCTCGGAACGCGGGTGAACCGCATCCGGGTTCTCGAAAGTGTTGTGCGCGTGAATGTCCTTGTCCG
>Ga0228598_1000256_pt1 | contig 10236 bp, 9 predicted proteins | sample CZU4metagenome_FD_182726 | JGI IMG/M metagenome (GOLD analysis project Ga0228598, IMG submission 182726) | Spruce rhizosphere microbial communities from Bohemian Forest, Czech Republic - CZU4 | ecosystem: Host-associated > Plants > Roots > Rhizosphere | place: Czech Republic: South Bohemian... | reverse complement strand
ACGCGCGCGAACAAATCCGCACCATTCACACCATGGCCCTGCGCCTCCACGAAATCATGCAGCGTTTCTCATCGGTCGCCGCCGAAATGCGCGCCGGTGAGAAAGAATCTCAAGCTGAGACAAACACCGTGTCGCAAATTTCCCCAGCTGGCCTCGCGCGCTAGCCCACCGCGCGTAACCCGCTGAAACGCAAAGCTGTTGCAATCTAGTCGCAGAACAAGAAAAACGCTCCGCACATGGTCTTGCACTTGCATTTCTATCTGCGGGTATTTCTGTGGAGGTCCGTCGATGTCGAAGAAAGTTCTGATCGTGGATGATTCCCAGGCGGAACTCCACCTCATGCAGTCCATGCTTCAGCAGGGCGGTTTTCATTCCGTGGGTATTTCCGATCCCACCAGAATCGAAGAGGCCATCGAAGAGGAGCGCCCCAACGTCATTCTCCTCGACGTTGTCATGCCGCGCCGCAATGGTTTCCAGGCTTGCCGCGATCTGAAAAGCCAGCAGCCCTACTCGAATATTCCCGTGATTCTCGTCACCTCGAAATCCGCACCCAGCGATCGCTACTGGGGCGAGCAACAGGGCGCGAATGGCTACGTCACCAAGCCCTTCACTCCGGACGAGCTGCTCAACGCGGTGAAAAGGTTTGCCTGATGTCCCTGGAACGCGAAAACGCGGCGCTTTCCGCTGAACTCGATGGCGGCGCATTCCTCGAAAGCGAAGTTTTTTCCGAGGAGCGCCTGCCCGAGCGCCAGTACTGCGTCTTCCGCGCCGGCCGCGAACGTTTTTGCTTCTCAGTGCTCGAAGTGGAAGAGGTGGTGGACTGGCCGATCGTCACGCGCATTCCGCTCACTCCAGCTTTCTTGATGGGAGTGTTCAACCTGCGCGGCACCATCGTTCCGCTGATTGATATCGCCTTCACCGAAGGCCGCCGCCCCGGCCTTCTGCCCAAGCACGTAGTGGTAGCGCTCCTGAAGGGCGACGCGCACCGCGAAGACATGCGCCTGGGAATCGCGGCCGATGAAGTCATCGGCACATTTTCCGCCACGGAAGAGGCGCTGCTGGATCAAGCGCCAGCCGACGTCCCGCACTGCCGCGGTATGTTGCGCCACGACGATCGCCTGGCGCTGGTCGTTGACTTGCGCCGCCTGGTCGACGTTTTTCCGGTGCCGGTGATTTAAGGTTTCGCGTTGCTTTTGACGTTGTAGCGGCCAGCTTTAGCGGGGCGCCGTTGTTGTTGCTTTTGATTTTGCCGTCGCTTCTGACTCTGTAGCGGCCGCCTGCTTTTTAGGCGGGCGCCTTTGACTTTGCGTATTTCGATTTGGGCGATCGATCGTGTCATCGGCGAAATTTCCGAGGTCGCAAGTTTTTAGGCCGCGCGCACTTTCCGTTCCGCCCGACGGACCGGCCGTGCAAATGGGCGCACAAGTTCTTGGGAGGAAGTCATGAAAGCTCGTTTGAGTTCCACAGTCTGGCTGCTGGTATTCTGGGTCACACTGTTGCTGTTCGCCGCCGTAGGCTTTTCCTACTACGCAGGCGCCCACTCGGTCAGCCAGGCAACCGCAGACGCCGCCCCCGTTCCCGGCGGCGCCAATGGCGCGCTGCTCGGCGCGGTCCTGCTTGGTCTCGTCGCGGTGATCTCCATCGTCTACGTGCTCAGCAAACGCGTCCTCACTCCCGTGGATGAACTCGCGAAATTCTCCGAGCGGGTAGTCTCTGGAGACGTCCGCGTCCGCGTCGAAATTAATTCCAACGACGAGTTCGGTTTCATCGCCGAAAATTTCAATCGCAGCGCCGCCAAAGTCGCTCACGCCGTCACCAACCAGCAGGCGCAGGATTCCTTGCAACGGAGCATCACCGACCTGCTCAACACCATCAATCAAGTCGCCCGCGGCGATTTGACGATTCGCGGCAAAGTCACCAACGACGCTCTCGGCAACGTGGTTGACTCCGTGAACTTCATGCTCGACAACTTCACCAAAGTTCTCGAGCGCGTGCGCAAAGCAGCCGTGGACGTCAGCGGCAGCGCCAATCAGATTCTCGACGCCGCGGATGACATGACCGCCGGAGCCACTCAGCAGGACCAGGAAATCACCAACACCTCTTCCGCCGTCGAAGAGCTCACGGTCTCGATGAAACAAGTGTCCAACAACGCGGAAGCCAGCGCCGAAGCCGCACGTCGCGCGCTCGATGCCGCCGAACAAGGCAACCGCGCCGTGCGCGATACGCTCGAAGGCATGCAGCGCATCCGCGCGTCCGTGCAAGCCACCGCCAAGAAAATCAAATCTCTTGGCGATCGTTCACTCGAAATTTCCGAAATCATCAACGTGATTAACGACATCACCGAGCAAACCAACCTGCTTGCCTTGAACGCCGCCATCGAAGCCGCTCGCGCCGGAGACGCCGGCCGCGGCTTCGCCGTCGTCGCCGACGAAGTCCGCAAGCTAGCCGAGCACTCTCGCAGCGCCACGAAAGACATCGCCGCGCTCATCAAAGCGATTCAGGCCGAAACCAACGAAGCCGTCGTCGTCATGGAAGACGGCACGCGCGAAGTGGAAGTCGGAGCAGGTCTCGCCGATCAAGCCGGTAAAGCGCTCGAAGCAATTTCCAGCGTCGTACGCCAATCGGCCGAACTGGTCCAGGAAATCTCGCTGGCCTCGAAGCAGCAGGTGCGCGGCACCGAAGGTGTGGCCAACGCGATGCAAATCATCTCCGGCATCACGCGCCAGACCACGCAAGGCGCCCGCCAAACCGCTTCCACCGTCGGCAACATGGTCAAGCTCTCTGAACAATTAAACGAAGCGCTCGCGCAATTCCGTTCTGGCCGCGCGGGTGAAGCGGCCGAAGAACCGCGTCCGGCCGCGCCCGTGGGTGCGCATCGTTAGGTCGCAGTGATTCCTGGCGCCGGCCAAACACGCCGGCCCCGAACGTGCGCCGAACATGAAACCACATCCAGTAACGACGACGAGGATCAGCGAGTCCGAACTCGATGAAATCCGCACGCTGATCGAGCAGCGCTCGGCCATTCTATTCGATGCGTCGCGCGAGCGGTTCTTCTCCACCCGCATCCGCGAATACATCGAGGAAAAAGAAATCGCCGGCGGCGCGGAGCTCTTCGACTTGGTGAAAAGTTCCAGCACGGAATATGAAGCCCTGCTGGAGCGGCTGCTCACGCAGGAAACATCTTTTTTCCGTTATCCGGCGATCTACGACGCGCTGGAAAAACGCATTTTGCCGGAGGTGCAGGAACGCAAATTTTGGCAGAACCCGCGCGCCCTGCGCATCTGGAGCGCCGGTTGCTCCACGGGTGAAGAGGCCTACTCCATCGCCATCACCCTGTGCGACGCTCTGAAATTTGTCGAAGCCTGGGAAATCGAAATTCTCGCGACGGACATCAGCCGCCGCGCGCTGCGCCATGCCGAACGCGGCCTGTACAGCAAGCGCAGCCTGCAAGATGTCTCGCTCGGGCAAGTGGATGCTCATTTTACGAGCAACAAGCACGGTTTTCAGATTAAGCCGCGCATAAGAAAAATGATTTCGTTCGCGCAAATGAATCTGGTCGAGCCGGTGTACGTTGGCAAAATGGACTGCATCTTCTGCATGAATGTGCTGATGTATTTTTCCGAGGAACGCCGCCTCGCGATTCTCCGGCGCTTTTCCGACGCCCTAGAACCGGGCGGCTATTTTCTTTTGGGTCACTCGGAAACGCTTTCCAACGTGCCCATGAAATTTGAATCCCTGGTGATCGGCGATTGCCGCATCTATCGCAAGCCGGTCGCCGCTGAATCGCGCGCCGCATCGGTGCTGGTGGAGGAAAGCCTGTGAACGGGCCCAATCAGGAATCCGTCGAGCTCTTCCTCCAGGAAGCTTCCGAAAACCTCCAGTATCTGCGGGAATATTCCGGCATGTTGCAAGAACCGCAGACCAAGCCCGAGGACCTCGAAAAACTTTATATCGCCGCGCACACTCTCGCCGGCACCTCCGCCAGTTACGGCTTTCCGCAATTTTCCGAAGTGGCTGCGAAAATGGCCCACATCTTTCATTACGCCATGAACGCCACGCTCACCGCGGACATGCACGGCCCGCTCACCGAATTCATTTCTGACGCGATTTCCGTTCTGGAGTTCGACCTGTTGCAGATCAGTTCCGGTGGCACCGAAACCGAAGGCGACATCCTCGCCTTCAAGCAGCGCTATTCATTCGCGTTCCCCGCGCCGCCTGCATCGCGCACCGCCCGCGAAGCCGCCGCGGAACAAGTCGCGGCCGAAGAACCCGCTGCCGATGCGCCACCCGCTTACTCCTATGTTGACTATCTGCCGCCGGACAGCGACGTCCCCGCCGAAGTCCTGGAATTTTTCGTTCCCGAAGCCGAAGAGCACCTCCAAGCCGTCACCGAATGTTTACTCGCGCTCGAAGCAAATCCGAATGCGGAAGATATCAACCGCCTCTTCCGCTCCATGCACACCGTAAAAGGTTCAGCCGCGCAAGTCGGCCTGCATCGCCTCTCTGCCGTCGCTCATCGCGTTGAAGATCTGATCGGCCGCCTGCGCGACGGCGAACTAAAACCCAGCGCGAATATCGTGGACATCTGCCTGGAATCCGTGGACGTCCTGAAAAAATTCCTGCACCGCCAATGGTCCAGCGACGACGAAATGCGCGCCGCCGTGGATCCGCTCCTAGCGCAAATCGCCGAACTCGCGCCCGAAGAGACCGAAGAAGCGGCGCCAAGCCAATCCGCGCCCGCGAGCAGCACCGACGCAGCATCCACAGAAACCGGAATCGCAGCGCCCGAAAAGCGCCGCGCCGCTCCCGAAGCCTTGCCGCAAGCAAAATCCGTGCGCATCTCCCTCGAGCGCCTGGATCGCATGATGAACGCCGTCGGCGAACTCGTCATCAACCGCACGCGCATGGTCGGCCGTCTAGCCGAATTAGCTAAACTCGTTGAAGTCCTGAATTTCTCGAAGAGTCGCCTCTCCGGCAAAGTTTCCGAATTCCAGGAAAAGCACGAGTTCAGCAAAATTCAGCCGCTGCTCGTTCCCGGAAGCCAAGCCCCGCAGATGGACACCTTCCGCCCGAATTTCCCGGGCACGGCTTCGGTTACTTCCAATGATCTGCTCGAATTCAGCGAGTTGGAAATGGACCGCTACGACGACGTCAACATTCTTTCCCGCTCGCTCACCGAAATTTCCGCGGACGTGAACGTCGTCCTCACCCAGCTCGAAGGTTTCATGGGGCGTGTGGATTCAGACATCGACGAATTCACCAAGCTCGCGCACCACCTCCAGGACGAAATCACCGCCGCGCGCATGGTGCCCATCGGTAATCTCTACACGCGTCTTTCCCGCACCGTGCGCGACGCTGCCAACGCTACCGGCAAGCTCGTCGAACTGTCCCTCGAAGGTGCGGACACCGAACTCGACAACAATATTATTCAGCACGTTTCCGATCCACTCATTCACCTCGTGCGCAACGCCGTTGCGCACGGTGTCGAAGATCGTCGCACCCGCCAACGCTCCGGCAAATCCGAAAAGGGTCTCGTCAGCGTCCGCGCCTATCACCGCGGCAATCATATTTTCATCGAGGTTGAAGACGACGGCCGCGGCATTGATTACGATGGCGCCCGCCGCCGCGTCGTCGAAATGGGCGCGATGTCTTCCGTCGCAGCCGCTGAACTCACCGATCGTGAGCTCCGCGAATTCCTTTTCCGTCCCGGCTTCACCACGGCTGCTGCTATGACGGAGCTTGCCGGTCGCGGCGTCGGCCTCGACGTCGTTCGCGCCAACGTACATGCCCTGAACGGCGAAATCGAAGTCCGCTCCGAGCCCGGCCACGGAGCCACCTTCACCGTAAAAGTTCCATTGACCCTGATCATCTCGCAAGCGCTCTTCGTCCGCTGCGGCACATCCGTCTTCGCTCTGCCGCTGGCCGTCGTGGAAGAAATTCGCCGCCTCAAGCCCGACGAAATTGAAGACGTCGGCGGCAAACTTCTCACCCGTGTGCGCGACGTAGTTACCGAAGTCGTGCGCCTCGACGTCCAACTTGCGCTGCCTCCGCTGGAGCCGCTCAACGGCTATTTCCACATGGTCATAGTCAAAGTCGCCGGAAAACAAGTGGGAGTGGTGGTCGAAGAAGTCCTGGGCAAAGACGAAATCGTCATCAAGAACCTCGGCGATTATCTCCGCAGCGTGAAACTTTTCCCCGGCACCACCATCGCGCCCGATGGCAGCCTGATTCTCCTGATTGATTTGAACCGTCTCGCATCCGCGGACACCGCTGAACGCAACGCTCTGCCCGCCTCTTCGCCCGCCGCCCGCGTTTTCGCGCCGGGAGCAGAAGCGGTAGCCGCGGGAAGCATCCCAGCCGGAGCCGTGGACTCCATCGAGAACGATCGCGTAGTCGTAGTCGCCGACGATTCCATCAGCGTCCGCAAATTCGTCGGACGCATGCTCGAAAAAGCCGGCTATCGCGTGAAACTCGCCTCCGACGGCCTCGAAGCTTCCGAACTCGTTGCCCAAATCGGCTGCCACCTTGTCATCACCGACCTCGAAATGCCGCGCATGAACGGCTACGAGCTGATGGCCCATCTGCGCCAGAATCCCGTCACGCGAAAAATTCCCGTGTTGGTCGTCACCTCCCGCGCCGGGGCAAAGCATCGCGACCGCGCCATGAAAGAAGGCGCCGCCGCATTTCTAACCAAGCCCGTGCAGGAAGATCAGCTGGTAGCCACGGTGGATGAATTGATTGGCGCGGAAAAACCCGATACACGCCGCAAGTTAAACGTGCCGGTGCGGCAGGATTGAAATGATTAAGGTCCCTGAAAAGAAAATTCGCGTCCTCGTCGCTGATGATTCCGCCTTCATGTGCAAGGTGCTGAAGGAAATCATCAATTCAGACGCGCAATTGGAAGTCGCCGGCACCGCCCGCGACGGTCGCGAAGCCGTAGCGCTCGCCGAATCGCTGCGCCCCGATGTGATCACGATGGACATCAACATGCCGCATCTCGATGGCCTGCAAGCCACCGAGCTGATCATGTCGCAGCATCCGCGCCCGGTAGTGATCGTCAGCTCCGAATCCCGCGAAGGCGCCGCCAGCACTCTGCGCGCCCTGGAATTGGGCGCCATCGATTTCGTGCCCAAGCCCACCAACGGCATTGACCTCGACATGCGCAATATCCGCGAAGAACTAACGCGCAAATTAAAAATGGCCGCCAAAGTTCGCGTCGTGCGCACCGCCACCATGTCGAAGCTAACGGCTCACGCGCCAGTCCCGCACCCATCAGCCGCGACAAACGCAGCAGACCGCGCCGCGCACAGCAACGGCGCCAACGGTACTAAATTTCCGATCGTCGTAATCGCCGCGTCCACCGGCGGCCCCGCCGCCGTCATGCGCGTAGTCGCAGGCTTGCCCAAGGACCTGCAGGCCGCCGTGCTTCTGGTGCTGCACATGCCCGCTGCCTTCACCAGTCAATTCACCATCCAGCTCGCGGAAGTCTCTCGTTTGCCCGTGAAAGAAGCCGAATCGCACGAAGCGCCGCAGCCCGGCGTAATCTATCTCTGCCCCGGCGCCCATCACCTGCGAATTTCTTCCACCGGAAAAATCGCGCTCGATGGCGGCCCGCGCATCGAAGGCTATCGCCCCTGCGCCGACGTCGCCCTGGAATCCGCCGCAGCATTCGCGCGCCCCCTGACGGTCGCCGTCGTTCTCACCGGCATGGGCAACGACGCCTCCAAAGGGGTGCAAGCAGTAAAAGCCGCCGGCGGCCACGTGATCGTCCAGGACGAAGCCACCTCTGTAATTTTTGGCATGCCCGCCGAAGCCATCAAGACCGGCTCAGTGGACGAAATCCTTCCCCTCGATCAAATCAGCGCGGCAATCGAAAAGCGCGTCGCGAAAATCACCCGCCTCGCTCCGATAGGTGCGCGATGAAAATCGCCACTCAAGACGCAGCGAAGTCACGCCGCTCGCGCTCCACCGAAGCCGTAATTCTTTTTTGCATCGGCACGCAAACCTTCGCCATCGCGGCCGACGCCGTACAGGAAATTCGCAGCACGGACAGCCTGGCCACAGCCGCCGTCGAAATGGAACTCGCCGAGGTCCCCAAAGTCCGGCATCTCGTCGAGCGCAGCCATCGTACCTACTACGTCGTCAGCGGCTGCGCCCATTTCGGCCTGCGCGTCACGCGCCCCACTCTCGTCCTCATCTTGCGCCAAATCCGCACCGCCGTCCTGGTGGACTCCATCGAAAGAATGGCGGACGTTTCCAAAGTGCACGCGCTGCCACAAGCCTTCCAAGGCGAAGAACGCCAATGGTATCGCGGCCTCATTTATCTCGAAGACCGCGTGATTCCCGTGATCAAGCCCGACGGTTTTCTCAAGCCCGAAGAATTCGCACGCCTCGATCGCGCCGCGAAATCCATTGAACCTCGCCACGAATTCGAAGGAGCTGTGCAAGCATGACCGGCGCCCAAAATCATGCGCGCAAATCCTGGGTGCTGCTGCACGTCGGCAACCGCCGCTTCGCGCTGCCCGCCGAATCCGTGATAGAACTCGCGCCTCCCGTGCGCCTACACAACTTTCCGCATACCTCGCACCTCATCGCCGGTGTAATCGTCCGCCGCGGCCGTATCGTTCCCGTCTACGACGTCGCGCCCGTTCTCTGTGGCCGCGAGTCTTCCGTCCACCGCTTTTATCTCATCGCCGAGCGCGCTTTCGGCCCCGCCGGCGACCCCAGCGAGCCCAGCGCGATTCCCGTAAACGGCGAATGCGAACTTGCCACAGGCGAAATGCAACCTCCGCAGGAAAACGCTCCATCTTATTTCGCGGGAAAGCTAACAATCGAAAGCGAAGATATCGATGTACTGGATTTGCAAAACCTGGTGAGCGCCGGCCGCGATAATCCCAGAGCAGCCGCTACCGTGGAGGCGCGCCCATGAATGCCCTCGCCAATCTTCCGCGTATCCTGCTCGTAGATAGCAACGTCTATTTTGCCAAGCGTGTCGGCGAGGCTCTGCAGCAGGTCGGCTTCGAAGTTGTACCCTGTACCCAAGCCGCCTACGCGCTAACCATGCTTGAATGGAACGCGCCCGCCGCGATCTTATGCGCCACCAATCTGCGCGAAATGGGCGCGCTTGAAATGGCTCCGATCCTGCGCGCCGATCCCAACACCGCGCACATTCCGCTCATCGCCGTCGGCGGCGCAAACGCAGGCGAACAAGCTCTCCTCGAAGCCTATCGCGCCGGCTGCGACGACTTCGTCGATCGCCGCCGCTCGCCTTCGGACATCGCCGCGCACGTGCGCAGTTTCCTCGTTAGCCGCCAGGACGGTTTCCAGCCCACGCAAATGCTCACCAGCGCCGAAACCGATTTGAGCGGCAATCTCCAGCATCTCGATCTGCCGGGCGTAATCCAAATGCTCGGCCAGGCCCGCCAGACCGGCGCGCTGCACATCAACGCGGTGGACGCCGACGGAATTATTTTCTTCGAGGGCGGAGAAATCAGTCACGCCGAATGCGGCATGCTCTTCGGCGATGAAGCCGTTACGCAAATCGTCGCCACCTGCCAGGGCGCGGTGAAAGGCGTTTACAAATTCGTCTACGGCGCCACCGCCACGCAGCGCACCGTCCTGCGCTCCGCCACCGATCTGCTCCTCGATGCCATGCGCGAATTCGATGAATCACGGCGAGACTCCGAGGAAGGTCACCAACACGACTCCGGGCAGCACGCCGAACAAGGCCACGAACTTGATAATGTGGAGAAAAAATCGTCATGAGCGATACGCAAGTTCTCACCGCCGCCCGCACTCCGACGGTCTATTTCATTGACGACAGCGCCACCATGCGCGAAGTCATCAAGATCGCCTTCCGCAAGGAAAATATTAACGTCATCACCTGCGCGGACGCCGCCTCAGCCCTCGCTCAATTCAACGATTCGGCTCCCGACGCCGTGATCACCGACGTGATCATGCCCGATAAAGACGGCTACGAAGTCTGCCAATTCATAAAAGAGCACGAACGCTTCGGAAAAACTCCGGTAATCCTGATGTCCGGCGTAGTGAATCGCACCGTAGCGGAAAAAGCCATGCAAGTGAAGGCTGATGAATTAGTGCGCAAGCCTTTCCAGCCGCAGGATCTGATCGCCCGCGTGAAAAGTCTTCTGAATCCTGCCGGAGCCGGCGCCACAGCCCGCGGCTCGCTGCGCGAAGAAGAATCAAACGCATCGCAAGCCGCCAGCCGAGTTCTCA
>Ga0228598_1000255_pt1 | contig 10335 bp, 5 predicted proteins | sample CZU4metagenome_FD_182726 | JGI IMG/M metagenome (GOLD analysis project Ga0228598, IMG submission 182726) | Spruce rhizosphere microbial communities from Bohemian Forest, Czech Republic - CZU4 | ecosystem: Host-associated > Plants > Roots > Rhizosphere | place: Czech Republic: South Bohemian... | reverse complement strand
GGATGCGAAGAAAACGATCTGACAGCGCCGACGCACTCCGGAAATTCTAACAGAGAACTCTTGTTTGGCTAAAGACCTCATTACCATCATTTGGGAACGCCATCACATAGTCTCCGCTCTTGTTCGCACCCCCCATACACCCGCGTCCGCTCTGCGCTTGCGCAGGGAGGCAGGAAAGATCATGAATCAAGATTGAGCTGCCCTGCCTCGTCTAGCCTGCGGGCTACTGATGGGGGGAGGTATGCTCTTTCGGACACGTGTTTGTATATCACCTTTTTCATGGCGGTACCAATGTTCACTGAAATTTTTCGCTGGGTGATACCTCGGAGGTATCTCTAAGCTGTCTCTCGCTCCCGAGTCGGCATGGCGGGAGAACGTTATCTAGAACGCGAACCTCAGCGCCAGCTGTCCGACGCGAGCATTTACAGCTGTACCACTGATGACGCCGAACGTAGGCGATGTGAAATTGGTGTCGGGGTTCGCGAACTGCGGATGGTTCAGCGCATTGAAGAACTCGGCACGAAATTGAAAGCTACTTTTCTCAGTGGGCCAATTGACCATCACGGTTTTTGAAACTGCGACATCCAGATTCGCTTGTCCGGGACCGTCCACGATCCCTGTCGCACTGTCCCCAAATGCGGTCCCAATGCCATCTGCGCCAATAACTGGCGGATTCGCAAAACAGGAAGCGTTGAAATAGTTGTTCAGTTTAGACTCCACCGGGCCCCCCTTCACCAGTTGGCTTTTGGAGCAAGTGCCGCTTAGCTGCGCTCGATCCTCACTGATGCCAAAAACGTTCGTCGAATTTGTATCGGCGATTGTAAGAGCGCTGCCGGACTGAACGGTTGCTATCGCAGACAGGAACCAATTGCTAAGAAGGACTCGTTGAATACCACCCGATGGGCTTGGAAGGGTCCAGGTCGCACTGAAAATGAATCGATTGGTGCGATCGAAACTAGCTCGTCCCCATCGCTGGCTGGGGGAGTTTTGGTCTCCCAACGTCAGCGCGTTTCCCGAGGATGTCGAGTTAATGTCGGCGCCGTCGGTGTCCAAGATTTTGGAGAAAGTGTAGGATGCCAGGAATTGAAGGCCGTGTCTTAGCCGCTTCGTCAGGCTAACTTCGAGCGCGTTATACCAGGAGTCGCCCTCGGATTCCATTTCCTCTAGCGAATCAGGAGGCACTCCGAGGATGGGGACTCGCAGCGGGATATTTGCCACGGTGTTGTCGATAGCTCCCCTGATTGGATGGTCTGCGGAGGCTGACAACGCCTGATTCAGTGAGCGTTGACGCACCAGGTGATCCCCGCGAGTGCCCACGTATCCAATTTCCAACAACCAACCCTCGTGTGGTTCAGCCTGAAGGTTCAATGAATCCTGCTGAATCATCGCCGGCCGGAAACCGGGCGCCACGGAGTAAATAGTCGTGTTACTCGTGGGCGAGTACGCAGGGAACAAAGGAAAGGACCCGGGAGTAGGAAACGGCTGAGGAAAGGGCGCTTGAAACGTCGCGTTTGCATTTGCCTCTCCAACATTGAGCCGAAACTCGGAGAAAGGGGCACCCAGCAGATTCTGATAGAAAGCCTGCCCGGTTGGCCGAGAGTAATATATTCCGTACCCTCCTCTAAGTACCATGCGACTTGAGTGCGGCAAGAGCTGCCACGCAAAACCAATTCGCGGAGAGATTGTATTTTGTCCGTTGCCGTCATTGCCGAAAGTGTTATTGGCACGCACTACGCCGGGGGGAACCACACCGGGAAAATTGGAAGCCACAACATAGCCTGCCGTGCTCCCACTGGCCGGAGGATCGGGATCAGCCTTGCTTATGTCAAAGCTCGCGTTTCTGCCCAGCTTGTCTCCGAATTGTCCGAGGTGTTCATAGCGCAAGCCCGCGTTGAGAGTGAGTGACCTGCTGATTCTGTAGTCATCCTGCGCGAATCCTGCACCTTCCCACACTCTGTACTCACGATTTGTCAGCCCGAAGTCGTCGAACGACGCGAAGACGTTGCTGAAGCGCGTGCCGTTTTCCGCTGCACTCAGGCCAAGCAAGAAATCTGGCCAGCTAAGAAACTCCGCCAGGGATGCGAGCCCGACTAGATTTACATTGTCTTGCAACCTGGTGAGCGACCCGCCTAATTGCACGGTATGTGAGCCGTAGGCGAAGCTCAGGTTATCGGTGAAGACAAAACTGTTTTGCGCGAACGAACGGGGAAATCCGGAGGCGATGCTAACGGAACCCTGGATACTTAAGCTTGGAAGTTCGTTGTTGTGGTTCATTTCTCCTTCGGCGACTCCTATGTCCGACCAGCTGAACGGTGTCTGCGCTTGCGTGCTGGTGCTCGTCCGCACATAGCCAATTCGGGCTTCATTGAGCCAGGCGTTGTGGAAGGTGTAAGTGTGGGCAAGGGAGAAAACTCTGAACCCAGAATCGCTCGGGCTAGGGAAACCAGGGATGTTTCCCGCCGGATTGGCGCCATTGCCGGGAAATGTGACCACCTGATTGTCATCTGCCAGGAAGAAGCGGCCTGTGAATTTGCTATTCGGCCGCTCGATGTAGTCTACGTTGGTGGTGAACTGATCTTCGCTGAAATGGCAGGGATCTGTTAAGACTGAAAAGCCTTGTTGGGCGAATGGTTTTGTCGGGTCTACAGTTTGTGGCGTTGGGATCAGAAAAGTCCCGTCAAGGAGCTTCATATTCAGCAGGGCCACAGCAACAGGATTAATGTTCGAACCGTTGGGGTCGATTGCAGTGCCTCCTTGCGCTCCGGTCATGCCGCCAAACATCTTCCCGAGCTTTGCGGTTGACCTGTCATTGGTCAGTGGAGGCTCGATGAGGCTAGCAGTGCAAGCGGTCCTCGACTGTCCCGCAGCAATGCCGTTAACCTGGCGCGTCCCTTGGTACGAACCGAAGAATAGCAATCTATCCTTCTTGATCGGCCCTCCAAGGGCGAATCCGAACTGATTCTGGTTGAGAACAGGACGGGGTTGGTCGGTTCGATTCAAAAAGAAATCGTTAGCGTTGAAAACGTTATTGCGGAAAAACTCGAAAACGGTCCCGTGAAAATCATTGCTACCCGTTTTCGTAACCAAACTGACGTTAGCGCCCCCATAGCGTCCATAGGCCGCGTCATACAATCCGGTCTGCACCTTGAATTCCTCGATGCTGTCCGGACTGGGAATAGGAATGCCGCCACTACCCGACGCACTGCCCTGTACGTCGCTGACGCTGATTCCGTCCAGTTGGAAGTTATTGTCATAGGAACGTGCCCCATGCACAAAAATACCGTCATTGGACTTGGCAATCTGCGATAGTGCCGTCCCACCCAGGCCGAGCTCTCCCGCGTTGTGCACTCCGGTTGAAACACCTGGCGAGAGGCTGGCAATCTGGGCAAAATTCCTCGTGGCCAGGGGCAAACCGCTGATTGCCGTTTCATTGGTTACCCTGCCTAGAGCGGCACTGTCGCTCTGGACTGTTGCCGCCTCTGCATACACCTCGATACTGTGAAACACAGTTGACAGTCGGAGAGGAAGCTTCAGGTCTACCACTTCGGTCACACTGACATCTATTGTCGCACTGGCGATAAGGGTGACAGAGCCAGTTTTACTCGCTTGTAGCTCGTACCTGCCGGGTGGCAGCAGTAAGAAATTGAACCTGCCATCTTTGTCAGAAGTGGCAGACTGAATCGCGCCGGTGCCGTGATTCGCGAGTCGGACAACTGCCCCCGTTAAAACGGCTCCGGTTGGGTCGAGGGCCACGCCGGTCAATGCGCCGGTCGAAGCGGTCTGGCTTTGTACACTGCTAAAAAAAAACAGAGGAATAGTCAAAGTCACCAGGAGGGCCGACCAGCAGGGCGATCGATGGCGATATTCACGTAAGGTCTTGCCCGCAAGTGACCGTCGAGGAATGAGCTGTTTGTGACCCACGGATTTCCTATGTGCACGAGTGAGCTTCTCCCAGGTGTGGAACTAGAGCGCTACCGCACGGTGACCGGACATAAGGTGTCGTTTCCTTATGTCGCAATTCGTGATACGACGCCGTGCGCGAATATTAACTCTCGATTGTATAAAGCGGGACTGTAAGTTTTGACAGTACGCGGACACTGACTATTGCTAGACGATTGCGATACCGTATTCGGAACTTTACTGCTCCGAGGTGGACTTCTTCCACGTCCGCCGTGAGGGATTACTTCATTATTCTAGAGTTCTTACGCATTGGGACGAGACACCCCTTCGCAATGAGGTGAGAAGTGCGTAGGCGAGCGGTGGCGCTAATCGTCGTTGTAATTGTGGCAAATTTTCTATTGCCGCTAGCGAGTTCCCAAAAACTTGCAAGAGAAGTCCGGCGCGTGCTCATTGTTAACGACCTTGACATTGTCTCGTCACCCGGCTTCGCTGAAGCCGATCAGGCAATCCTCACTGGTCTAGAAAAGTCTCCGTACCGAATTGAGCTCAATGAGGAGAGCCTGGATGTCACGCTGTTCCCGGACCGAGTTTCCCAAGACATGATTCGAGAAGAGATCATTCAAAAATACTTAACCCGCAAGCCCGACGTGATCATTGCCGCCGGGCCAGAGTCCCTGAAGTTCGTCGCCGAGCGGTACGACAAGTTCCAGGGTACCCCAGTCATCTTCTGTGCAATTTGGGGCGGAATTCCGGACAAAATAAGGGACGACATGCCCTTTACTGGAGTTTTGGCCCAGTTGCACCCCGAGGGAACCCTGAATGCGGCGTTGCGTTTGCTGCCCGGCACCAAACACGTTGTAGTCGTTGGTGGAGTGGGTAACTTTGACGAAGGATTCGAAGCCATCGCTCAGCAGAGTTTCCGTAACTACGAATCGAAGCTTGAATTCACATATCTTTTCGAGTTGACCATGCCCGCACTACTTGAGAGGCTCAAGCATCTACCCAAAGATACGATTGTTTATCACACAGCAATCTCGCAAGATGCAGCGGGAGACCGCTTTGTCGATTCAGCTCAATCGATACCGATGGTGGCCAGCGCAGCGAATGCTCCTGTCTTTGTCATGGACGATGTGAATCTCAGGGCAGGAACCGTGGGTGGCGATCTGGTGAACTGGACCGACGACGGTCGCATCGCCGCAGAGATGGCTGTGCGGGTTCTCAACGGCGAGAAGCCCCAGGATATACCAGTTGTCACGAGCAACCCCGTTTACATGTTCGACTGGCGGGCGCTCAAGCGCTGGGGGATCAACGAAAAGAAACTTCCTCCCGGCAGCATCGTTCTCCATCGGCAACCCAGCTTCTGGGAGTCATATAAGCAGTACGTGGTCGCTGCCATTTTTCTTATATTGCTACAGTCCGCGGCCATTCTTGGACTCCTCTGGCAGCGAGCCCGGCGAAGAAAAACAGAGGCAGAGCTTATAAGATCAGAGGAAAAATTCTCCAAGTCCTTTCGACAGAGTCCTCTTGCCATCAGCATAGCCAGTACGAAGGATGGTCGCTACATTGACGTCAATCAGACTTTCGAACAGCAAACTGGTTGGCGCCGTGACGAAGTTATCGGACGCAGCCCGTCGGATATCGACCTTTGGGTAGATCCCGATCAAAGATCGCTGTTCACTAAACAGCTTCTCGCTGAGGGCAACGTGCGAGACTCAGAGGTTAAGATTCGCAGAAAAGATGGTCAGATTCGGACGCTTCTCGGTTCAGCAGAATTGATTGAGGTCAATGGTAAGCCTTGCGCTCTTTCCGTGATCGCTGACATCACGGAGCGCAAACGGGCGGAGCAGGACCTTGCAACTTTGAGCGGTCGCCTGATGGAGGCGCAAGACGAAGAACGCAAGCGAATTGCCCGTGAGATTCATGACGACTACAACCAACGGGTAGCGATGCTGACGCTTAATCTGGAACAGTTGGCTGAAGACGTCGCGGACCCTTCAGGCGAAACAAGCCAGAAAGTCTATGAACTTTTTGATCGCGTCAGCGAGCTTGGTGCAGATCTGCACTCTTTGTCACACCGCTTGCATTCTTCTACTTTGGAGAGTCTTGGGCTGGTTGCTGGCGTGGAAGCGTTCTGCAAGGAGTTCACGGGACAACAGGGAGTGCATGTCGATTTTGTGCATGAGAATGTTCCTCGTGGCGTCCCAGAAGACGCCGCGCTGTGTATGTTCCGTATCACCCAGGAGGCTCTGCGGAACATAAAGAGGCACAGTGGCGCCAACCGGGCCGCAGTTCGCCTGGAACAGCTAGACGGGAGCCTCCACTTGTCAGTTTCCGATTGTGGAAGAGGTTTTAACTCGAACAAACCCTCAGCGGAACGAGGAATCGGGATTCGGAGCATGGAGGAACGCTTACGACTTCTAGGAGGGAAATTCGAAATTCAATCGTGGCCCATGAAAGGGACCAGGGTTGACGCTTGGCTGCCCTTCGATATTCTCAATCAACGTGCGGGGTAGGGTGGATGGATGGAAGCCTACCGTCCGAAGGTTGAGATGCTTATCTAGTTCGCGTAGCTTGTGCACACAGACCCAAGTAATGGAAAGTTGTTCCTCGGAATCAGTCCAAACAATTCCTGATTTTCTCTCCCAGCGAGGTTGCCCGCGTGCCGAAGGGTACGTGCGGACAGCCGTCAAAATTTATGACCTCTCGGCCCTGATCTTCAGCTTCATCTCTTAATAGGTTCGAATTCCAATCACTGACAAAGGGAACGGCATCCTGGCTGGCATGAAGATAGAGTTCGGCGTCAGTCGATCGGGGATTTTCATACCTAGGGATTTCCCTAATTGTTGTCAGCATCTCAAAGCCCTAAGAATACGCATGGCTCATTGACCTTCCGTAGCGAGTGCAAGCAAGTCCTGATGAGCAGGAGTCCTTATGAGATCGAACATTCGGATCACTCGAAAAATAATCAACTCCACTGCGCTGTTTCTGTTCGCCCTTTCTGCCGTTTGCAGTCAGCCTGCTCGGGCGCAATCACAGGAAGACCAGAAGCAAGACATACAAAAGCTGAAGGACAAGCTCCAACAATTGGACCAAATGATGAACGAGGTCAAAGGGGAGCTCAACGCCTTGGAGAGCACGGGACCGAACCCAGTACGAGGGACACAACTCCCAGCAGAAGGGCAAAAGACATCTGCTCCGCAGGAGCCGATGGTCGCCGTTCCGTCGGAGGCGATTATTGCTCAGCCCCAGGCTGGAACCGTACCGCTGGAAGGCGAAATAACGGAGCGGCAGAACAGCGTCAACTTTTATGGTTTCGTCATGCTCGACTCCGGATATGACTTCGGGCAGGAGAACCCGAACTGGTACGACGTTGTACGTCCCACCCAGTTGCCATCCTTCAAGAACGAGTTCGCGCCGAGTGGAAATGTTTATGCCAGCGTGCGACAAACCCGCTTCGGGGTGAAGTCCTCCACGCCCACTCCGTACGGGGACCTGAACACAATATTCGAATTCGAACTATTTGGGACCGGAGTTGATGCCGGCCAAACAACTTTCCGTCTGCGACATGCCTACGGCGAGTTGGGCCAGTTTGGAGCCGGACAAACCTGGAGTCCGTTCATGGACATCGACGTCTTCCCGAACACGGTGGAGTATTGGGGCCCGAACGGAATGGTCTTCTTCCGCAATGTGCAGGTGCGCTGGATGCCGGTCCGAAAGAAAACAGGCAGCGTGACTATCGCTCTGGAACGGCCCGGCGCCAGCGGCGACCAAGGCGTTTATGCCGACCGCATCGAGTTGAGCAACATAAAGCCCCGTTTCAATTTCCCCGACCTTTCGGGGAATGCGCGGATCGTCAGGAAGTGGGGCTACGTACAGACGGCCGGCATTGTCCGCAAGATCGGGTGGGTTGACACCAGCGGCAACCCCGTCAATCTCGGCGCCAGCGTTGTGGGCTGGGGCGTGAATGTAACTTCCAATCTCAACTTGTCAAAAAACAACGTCGTAAAGCTGGCATTTGTTTACGGCCGTGGCATTGAGAATTACATGGACGACGCACCGGTTGATATTGGTATCGCGAACAATCCGCCGGGCTCGCGCGTGCCCATCAAAGGTGTAACTTTGCCGGTTCTTGGCGTCGTGTCGTTTCTCGACCACACCTGGAGTAAGCACTTTACCAGCTCGATCGGCTACTCCTTGGTTGACATCCAGAACTCGAACGCGCAGCTGCCGGCGGATTTTCACCAGGGTGACTATGCGATCGCGAATTTGCTGTACCACCCCATTCCCCGGGTCGTGATGGGCAGTGAGTTTCAGTTCGGCAGACGGGTGAACTTTAGCAACGGATACAACTTCAACGATTACCGAGTGCAGTTCTCATTCAAGTTTGACTGGGACAAGGGTTTCAAATCCCCAACTCTATGACTCTGGCCTGGCGGAAAGAAAGGAAACGTCAATGTTCAATAGAAACTGGGCTGTAAAGTTACTTCTCGTCGCGACTTTCATTGCGCCGTCGTTGCTTCCGATACCGGCGCTGGCACAAGGATCGCGGAGCCCTGTGGCCCCTCGCCGGGAGGTCGTCGCTGCAGTGGTTCAGGAGGCCTACGACAAATACAGGAATGAAACCAAGGGGAAGAACGCCGATTACATTCCCTATCTCGCACAGGTGGACTCCAACCTATTTGGGATCGCGATTGTCACCACCGACAACCAGGTTATCACGCTGGGGGACGTGAAGTATTCATTCTCCATCCAGTCGATTTCCAAGGTCTACACGCTCGCACTTGCAATGGAAGCGTTGGGAGCCGACAAGGTCTTCCAAAAAATAGGCTCCGAGCCTACGGGACGCCCCTTTAACTCTCCAGTAGCAGTCGTGGATATGCCGACACACACCGGCAACCCTCTTGTTAATGCAGGCGCCATTGCTACTACGAGCTTGATCTCCGGCAAGGATGCGGATGAAAAGTGGAACAAGATCCTGGATTTCTACAGCCGCGCAGCCGGAGACAAGTTGACATTGATTGACGAGGTGTACAAGTCGGAAGCGGCCACCAACACCGGCAACAAAGCGCTTTCCATGCTTCTGGCCAAATATGAGCGGATTTACGCTGATCCGTTTGAGTCGGTCGATATCTACACCAAGCAGTGTTCCGTTGGCGTCAACGCCACACAACTGGCACGGATGGGCGCCACTCTGGCGAACAACGGTGTCAACCCTGCTACCGGTGAACAGGTGATCAAGGCGGCAGACGTTCCTCACATCCTCAGCACGATGATGATGGCCGGCTTGTACGACGGCTCCGGAGGCTGGGCTTGGCATGTGGGACTTCCCGCGAAGAGCGGGGTGGGCGGAGGGATCGTCGCGATCGTCCCTGGAAAAGGCGCAATCGCCGTCTTTGCGCCTCCGCTGGATGAAGCTGGAAATAGTGTCAAGGCACAAGAGGTGATCGACTACGTTAGCGACAAGCTGCACTACAACCTCTACTCGCCTGCGTCAGTCGGTTGGAAGTAAACGCCCATGACTCTGGTGAGCAAGGTGGAGAAGATGAGGAGGAGTATCGCGAGAACCGCGGTGATCCTGCTGATGACGTTGGCTGTGGTGGCGATTTGCTCCAGTTTGGCAAGGTCCCAGACCGCAACTCCTCAGACCGTCAGTTCAACAACAGATGAGAGTGCTTCCGACTCGCTGAAAAAGCTCGACCTGTTGATCGAGCAAAATAGTCAACTCGAAAAACAAAATAAAGAACTGATGGATCAGATTGCTTCTCTGCGTCGAGTGCTTGCCAAACAAGCTGGTACTGAAGCCGAAACAAGCGCACCGGATTCGGAGCAAGGCGAGGAACCAAACGCCACGGCGAACCTCACATCAGAGAAACAGCCAGACAAGTGGGGCGCCTACACGCCTAACTTAGGTTACAAGGTAGCCAATACCGACCGCGGTGACCTGAGTATCAGCATCTACACCTACGCCCGCTACCTGAACCAACTAGGTCTAGACCAAACCTTCACAAACGCACTTGGCAACGTCACGACCCTGCAGCGACGCCAGGATTTTCAGCTCAATAAGTTACAAATAAAGTTCCTCGGGTGGATCCTGAACCCGAAGTTCCGCTATTTTCTGTATGCGTGGTCTTCCAATGCTTCGCAGGGCTTAGGCGCGCAGGTAGTTCTCGCCGGCAACCTCAGTTACGCTTTCAATAAATATTTTACTGTGGGGGCGGGGATTCGGTCCTTGCCGGGTACGCGCAGCGTGGAGGGCAACTTTCCCTTCTGGCTTGGTGTCGATACACGCCTGATAGCCGATGAGTTCTTTCGCCCTTCCTATACTTCAGGGGTTTGGGCCTCGGGCAAGATCACAGACCGGCTGGACTACATAGCCATGATCGGCAACAACCTGAGCACCCTGGGCGTAAGCGCGGCACAGCTCAACAATGGCTT
>Ga0228598_1000252_pt1 | contig 10372 bp, 10 predicted proteins | sample CZU4metagenome_FD_182726 | JGI IMG/M metagenome (GOLD analysis project Ga0228598, IMG submission 182726) | Spruce rhizosphere microbial communities from Bohemian Forest, Czech Republic - CZU4 | ecosystem: Host-associated > Plants > Roots > Rhizosphere | place: Czech Republic: South Bohemian... | reverse complement strand
GTGCCGCTAGCCCGAGGCCCTGCCGCTGGAACTTTTCTCGTGCATTCTGCAACTGGACCAGTTGCTGCTTGCAGAAGGGTCACCAATCCGCCGAACGAAAGAAAACCAGGACCAGACCGTTGCGCCCCATTAGAGACGAAATGGTTTGCTCTTTGCCAAACTGATCCCGCGCCTGAAATGTCGGGGCGGACTTGCCCACCGCAGCGCCCGGCATGTCCTGAGCTGCAGCACTGAATCCGATTCCAAGAAAGATGACGCCTACCAGAAGTAATCGCATAGTCCCCAAGACTCTCTCGATTCCGTTCCCTCGCTAGAGAAGAACTGCAAGCGGCGCATTTAAGTCTGGTAGATGCAAAGCGCCGTCAAAAGTTACGAGTCAGTCTTCTGATCGGTGCGGCCTGACACTGAGACGCCCATGATTTTATCGGACCACGCGCCAAAGGCCAGCAGACTCATCGTTCAGAATTGCAGACGTCTGAAGTGTTCATCTATCACGAGTTGGGTTGCAAAGTTGCAAAGAATTACTCCAGCCGTTGAACGATGGGACAATTGATGGAGAATTCAGAGGTTGTGAATGGAGGTCCGGCCGGAAAGCATGTCAGCGGGCCGTCGAGCACTAACGTAAGAACGGTGCAGTTGTCCGCGAAAACGGCTTGCGATCGCTGATCGGTCCCGAGATCGATGCGGCTTCTACCCAAGTAGGACAGGCAAGAGTACTCCCAGGACCAGAGCGAAAAACCACAACGGCGGCGCCGGCGTTCCTACCTGACGGATCCGGCGCAGTTCGCGGGCCGCAAATTTCGGATCGAGGGCAAGCCAGCGGGTGTATCGGCGCTCCAGCAAAAGAAAGGTCAAGGCAGTCACAGCGCCATAAATCAAGTGGCCCATGAGGGACGGCAAAAGCGCCGAAGCGGCATCGGTGCTCCAGTCGCAGACACCGGTAAGCATAAGAGGCAAGAAGGTCATGGGTCCGAGATACCACCAGATCAGACCAAACAGCCAGCCCCACCCCAAGCCCAGACCGAGACTCGAAGCCTCATTTCGAAAGAGCAGTCCATAACTCGTGCCGATCAGGGCGCTGATGAACAGATGGATCAACAGACCCCCAAAGAGGGAAAAGCCGCTGCCCAGTCCTGCAATTTTCGGCAGTATTCCGGTGGCAAGCATCACCGGACTCGAGATCAAACCACCCACGAGGCCAGCCAGAGCTCCCCAGCCGACCGAATGCAGGATATGAATGCCGGGTCCTTCGGCTTCCCGATTAAGCGGATCGCTCTGAATGAACAGCCGAACCCACACGCGGTCCAAGGTGGCATAGGCGACGCCGAGGATCAACCCATAGAGGATATGCCCAACAAGCGAACCGAAGAGGTCACTGCCGTGTTCCGCCGACCAGTCGAGCGGTACTCTGGCGGCGATGGGTAGAAGAGTGAGCGGCCCGAGAAACCAACAGAAGATCCCGCAGCCGAGCCCCCAGCCCATCGAAGAGCCGTACCCGCGGATGTCACGCTGGAAGAGCATCCCGAAGGTGGCGCCGATGAATAGCGCGACGACGAACTGCAGGGTTATATTCGCGGTACGGGAGTGAAGTTCCCCGAACCCGGCAAGCAGGGGAAAGAAATCGCCCTCGGACGTCCAGCGACCGAAAATCAAGCCCCCAAAGGTGCCAGCGAGCCCACCGGCAACGATGGCGCGACCTATCCGGAACGGTGGTTGCCCCGCCCTTGAGCGAAGTCCGCCCCGAATGCCCAGACCAACGCCCACGGGCATCCCCAGGCAGAGCAAATAGGCTACAAGCTCCGGAAACTGCGCTCGGGCATCGCTCAACATGTCCATGGGACGGTCGTGTCCCTTCAACATCGGCAAAATCCCGGCAGGGACCAGCATCCACAGAAGCAGTGCGGAGGCCACACCCCAGACCAATCCAGCACCGGCGCTGGTTGCGCGCTTGGCGAAGAACAGGCCAAAAGCAAGCCCAAAAAGACCGCCAAGCAACACGCCATGCGTAAGCGGGCTTGTCAGGATTGCGCTCCGCAGAGCTCCGCCCGCCGCACCCACTCCCAGTCCTATCAGAGTCTCAATCCAAACCTGTCCGGCAACCCCGCTTGTGACTTCCGCTCGAATCGAAGACTCTAAGGTTGCCATGATTAAGATCTCCTACCGGAGGACGTCTATCGCAGATCAATGGTCTGGACAATATCTCGGGGAAAGAAAAGCTCCGCGGTCCAATCCATCAGCACACGAATTTTCCGCTCGATACCCGGAAGTTTCGATAAGTAGATGCCGCGCCACATGAGCCAGGCGAGCAAGCCTGAAAAACGCAGGGATTTGGTGCGGACAAAAGGTATGGTCAACTCGGCACACGCGGTCTGGTGCCCGACAACGCACAGCGCTCCCAGAGAATTGAAGTGGAAAGTTTGGGGTTGGCGTCCTTCCAATTGGGCGTGGATATTCTTAGCCAACATTTCCGCCTGGCGAATTGCAAATTGGGCCGTGGGTGGGCACATTTTACCGGTCTTCCCATTGCTCGCCGATGCACAGTCGCCGAGCGCCCAGAGACCTTTGTGATTCTTCACGGCAAGCGTGCCATCCACGATGACGGCGCCGCGCTTGTCTCGGTCCACGGGTAATAACTTCAGCAACGGATTCGGCGTCGTGCCGGCGGTCCATACGAGAGTCATCGCGCGAATCTCGCTGTCACTCAGAATAACCACGCCAGGTTGCGCATCTGTGAGACGAGTATCCAAGCGAAAGCGAACGCCACGGGCTTCCATCTTTTGCTGGGCATAGCGGGCCAGGGATTCGCTCAATTCAGGCAGGATGCGGTCGCCCGCATGCACCAGCACGATGCTCAACTCCTCGGAATGCAGGTTCGGATAGTCGGCAAGAATGCCGTGGGCGAAGTCATTGAGGGCCCCTGCGAGTTCTACGCCGGCGAAACCTCCTCCCGCGATTACAAACGTGAGAAGCTCCTGGCGATGTGGGGGATCCGACTCGCGGTCGGCCAGTTCGAACATCTCAATTACATGGTTGCGAATGCGGATGGCGTCAAGCAACGTCTTGAAGCCGAAGGCGAACCTCTGAACGTTCGCCATGCCAAAGTAATTTGAAACCGAGCCCAGTGCCAGGACCAGATGGTCGAACTGGATTTCCCGTGGCGGATCTGTCCCGTGATCGGCGCGCAGAATCACCCGGCGCTGCTCGACGTCAATCGCTTCGGCGGATCCGCGAATGAATTCCGTCCGATGCAGACCGCTGCGCAAAGGTGCGCTTATATGGCTGGGTTCGAGGCTGCTCCCCGCCACTTCCGCGAGCATAGGAGTAAAAAGAAGAGCGTTTGTGTCGCTCACCAGGGTGATGCAGACCGAGCGGTCCGAACGGAGTCGTTCTTCCAAACACTCCGCCGTCCGCATGCCGCCGAATCCTCCGCCCAGAATCACGATCCGTTTTGTTACAGGCGCCACCTGCAACCGGGAGTCTGGCTCCGGGCCGAGCACATGCTCTGCGATATCACTGAAGCCTTGGGCAATGAGGCCGAGCAAGGCGCTATACAGCACCCAGCCAACCAGAGCTGGAAAGTGTGCTCGCATCTGCTCTGCACTCCATTGCGGCATCTGCCCGGAAACCAATGAGAACGCGATCACGCTGATCAGGCCCCACAGTGGCACACCGAGCACACCCGCGGCCATTAGGTTGTCCACATAGGCGCCGCGGGTAGGACGCGAAATGGCGGCATAGGCTGCACCCACGGCAACGCCCAAGATGACGCTCCATCGAGGATGGCCGAGGGTGGCCACGAGTGGCATGCTAGCCACTGCTCCAGCCAGCATTCCCAGAAAGCCTCGCCGGATGAACTGGTTCATGTGTCTTTCGTCACAAAGTGCTGGCCTGGATCGACAATAGGGCGGCGGCCACGATTCACGGCAGAAACGCTGCATGGATCGAGCAGGATGAACCTCACGATCGCGTTAGTCGACATGATTTCAAGGATTCTCCACCTGGGTTCAGTGTCACTGTCAAACGAGGCGTGAAACTTGAGAGCAGCCGTGCATGTGATACCTTCCCCGCGGAAAAAGTTACAGCGCATTTGGCTGCTGTCTGACCGCTTATCGCTGTGTTACTGTCCAAAAGGTTATTGGATGAGGATGTCTGCGTCCGGCATCATGGGGGCCACGTCCACGTTGTCAATGTAGAGATTGATCTTCCACTCTCCGCTGGCGGTTTTCTGCCAAGTCTCGAAATATCTCTTTCGGGTGGTTGTCGACTCGCCACCTTCCCTCGGAGTCAAAGTGAGGCTATGCCAGCCGTAGTCAAAAGCCGCGCCGGCAAATACGCGAATAGCGATGATGGTGACGATAAGAGTGGCTTGATTTTGCTCAAAAAGGTTCGTCATGCGCATTCGAAATACAGACTTTGCATCGGCGCCAAAGAAGCTTGGCTTTCCGGAACTCATGTCCGTAAACTCGTCCGCGAACGCCATCAACAGCAGATCGACGTTCCCCGCGTTGTAGGCATCCCTAAGCCTCGCCTTAGCGACATTTATCTCGTAGACGTCGTTCATAGGGTTACGAATCTTCCTCCTTCACAACCGGCCATCTTTGGATAGTTTGCGCTCTAGTTTCTGATATAAACGATCGCTGAACCCTGCAGGCAAGACAAACGCCTTGGCGTCGCCAACTAGCCGCACTACATTACGAGTCCCATCCAGTACTGCCGTACAATGTTTGCAGCCTTTGAAATGTTCCCGCATTCTGGCGCGCAATTCCGGAGTGATCTCGTCGTCCAAGTAATTTGAAACTTCTCGCCAGACTTCTTCGCAACTGATTTCTATCACCATGGTCTCACCTGTTTGTGTTCCCTCCGGCCGGTGCTCCAACTCCCATCCATACCCGGTGCAAGAGCGTCGCGCATCTGAAGGCGGGCACGCAGGAGGCGTATTTTCACCGCGCTTTTTCCGATGCCGAGCCGCGTGGCGGTTTCTTCTATTGTGAAGTGTTGCACATCTCTCAGCACCAACACCTCCCTGTGCTTGGGCGTCAGGGAGGCTAGTGCCCAGGAGAGCGCTTGCCGCAGCTCTTTGGTTTGCAACGCCTCAGAGGGTATCTCGCGCCAGTCGGCGAAGTCTCGTGGAACATAATTCCCATTGTCATCCTCGCGCCCGTCGTCCAATGAATCGTGCAGCTTATGGCGGCGTTCCTTTCTTAACTTCATAAGGGCCTCGTTGGTAGCGATACGCACCAACCAGGTGCTAAATTTCGAGTCGCCACGAAACGTGGCAAGGTTGGTAAATGCCTTGAGAATGGCATCCTGGGCCGCATCCTCTGCATCGGCCTCATTCTTCAGAATGGCTTGAGTAGCCATGAATACTGCATGTTCGCAAGGACGCACGAGTTCGCGAAAGGCTTCGTGCCGGCCCCTGAGCACGCGTTCGATCAGTTCCAATTCGAGCGGCTCAACCTGAGATTTGGTGCCAGCCAATGTTTCTCCGTCGACTCGAAGACCGGGCTCGGGAAGGGCTGTTCGCCTGGGAGCGGCAGACATCATCTCGCTGCCCCTTCTTGCTGCCTCAACCGCCCCGAAACCCTGCAGACCTGCTCCGCAGCCCATGTGCGTGGGATGCTGTTTGGCGTTAAAAGTGACATATTCTCCCTTAGCTCAATGATTGACGCTCGATTCGTTGAGACTCGATGTCGTATCGTCTGCAGTCCGCAGTAACCCCACGAGACTCTGGTCATCGGAGCTTGGAGAGTCCTCGCTGAAAGCCTCTAGCGCCGAGAGCAAAACTTGACCGACCGTGTTAGTGAATTGAGAGTTTGCAACGGCAAATTCCTGGCCAACGCACTAATCCTTCATACCCGAGCTCCTCGCCAGCTTCGTTTGTCGACGCACTGATTCCGTCGGTATGGAGGATCAAGAGACCCCCATGTCTGAGGGGCACTGCGTTCGGAAAGTACTGGCTGCCGGGGATCAGCCCAAGCGGGATGCCTTCCACAGTCGCCTGTCGGCATGGCTTTTTTTCATCTAGCCAATCCCAACCCGTAGGATTCCGCGGACCAGCAAAAGTTACGGGTCTAGAAAAGGCACGGGTCTAGAAGTGAGACGCTGCACAACTCGCCCTCGGGCTGAAGTGGGCGGGATCCGTTTGTCACTTTTGTGGGGATCTCGAATCACATTGTCACCGGGGCGCGTTAGAAGCATCAGAGCCAGACCCCTTGCACCAATGTGTGGGATAATTTCGTCTGGTTGCCCTAACTGAAACCAAGACTCAAAGAGCATGAGCTTCCCAAGAACACCGGCGACTAGGTCCAGTTCGCCGCGACAGAACCCTGAACTCCCAGCTGCTGCGTCGAGCGATGAGCAAGAACTTCTTCATGCAGCGCAGTTGGAGCTTCAGCGCGTAAATGCCGAACTGGACCGGATGGCGGCGGAACAGCAACTTGCTTCAGAGTCCTTACGCGCCAGTGAGGAGTTTAGGAGTCGGCTGATCACTGGTAGCCGGGACTGCATCAAGGTCCTCGATCTCGAAGGCCGAATACTCTTTATGAACAAGGCGGGCATGCAGGCGTTAGAAATCTGCGATGCCGACTTGTCTCCGGACAGTTCCTGGGTTGATTTCTGGGAAGGGGAAGACAGAGAAGCGGCAAGAGCCGCTGTAAAGGAAGCGGTGGCTGGGGGAACGGGACGGTGTACCGGGTATTTCGCGACTCGAATAACCGGCCAGCCGCGATGGTGGGACGTCGTGGTCAGCCCCATTCTTGATGCAAATGGAAGGCCAGAACGCCTCCTCGCGCTCTCGCGAGACATTACCGAGCACAAGAAAAATGAAAGTGCTCTGCGTCAGGCGATCCAGTTCAATCAGGCGATCATGGAGGGCGCCGCGGAAGGCATTATCGTCTACGATCCAGAGCTGCGTTATCAATTGTGGAATCCGTTTATGGAGCGACTCACGGGTAAGTGCGCAGAGGAAGTCTTGGGTAAGGTTGCCACTGACGTTTTCCCTCGCCTTATTCCCAGCGGCATTGAAGCGGCTTTGAAACGAGCGTTGCAGGGAGAAGTCGTTCAAGTTCCTGATGCTTTGATTCCAAAGCATTCGGCGGAAGGCCAAGATGTTTGGGAATCTTGTAGCTTCGCTCCCCATCGTGACGCACAAGGGGGCATTGTCGGGATCATTGGTTTGGTGCGCAATGTCACCGAGCGTCACCGCGCCGAAGATACGTTCAGATCGATTGTGGTGGGCACCGCCGCAGTAACCGGAGACGATTTCTTCGCGTCGCTGATGCGCCACATGGCAGCGGCATTTCGCTTCCGTTATGCCTTTATTGCATCGTGCGACGACCAAAAGCGGGCAAAGACACTGGCCTTCTGGGATGCCGATCGATTTGGGAAGAACTTTGAGTTTGATATCGCGGATACGCCTTGCATGAAGGTTCTGCAGGGGGAAGTGTGTCACTACGAGAAAGGAGTGCAGGTTCTGTTTCCTCAGGATAAAGGTTTGGAGGACTGGCACGTCGAGAGCTACCTCGGAGTGCCGATGCTAGATGGAATGGGATGTGTCATAGGGCATATCGCCGCTCTTGATGATAAGCCGATGAAACGCGATTCCCGCGCCATCGACGTGCTCAAGATTTTTGCGGCGAGGGCTGCGGCTGAACTGAAGCGACAGCGCGCGGAAGCACAGCTGCAGGCTGCTCTTGTGCAGGTGAAAGAACTGCAGCATAAGCTCGAAGCGGAAAATGTCTATCTCCAGGAAGAAATCAGCAAAGAGCACAATTTTGAAGAGGTCGTGGGGAACAGTCGAGCCCTTATTAAAGTGCTGCAACAGCTTGAGACTGTTGCCCCCACTGACTCGACGGTTCTTATATTAGGCGAGACCGGTTGTGGCAAGGAGTTGTTTGCCCGCGCCATCCACAGCCACAGCAAGCGTAGGGGACGCCCGCTCGTGAAACTGAATTGCGGAGCGATCCCCACCGGCCTCGTCGAGAGTGAACTATTTGGACACATGAAGGGCGCATTCACCGGAGCCTTGGAACGCCGGATCGGTAGATTCGAGCTCGCGGATGGAGGGACTCTGTTCTTGGATGAGGTCAGCGAGTTGCCCCTTGATACGCAGGTCAAGCTGTTACGAGTCTTACAGGAGCATGAGTTCGAGCCGCTGGGCAGCAGCCGAACCCTCCGCGTAAACGTCAGGATTATTGCAGCGAGCAACCGCGACCTGGAGAAGGCCGTCCAGGAAGGACGCTTCCGTGCTGACCTATACTACCGCCTCAATGTTCTTCCCGTCTCGGTCCCACCTTTGCGACAACGCCGTTCAGACATCCCTCTCTTGACCAGCTTTTTCGTTGAACGGTTCGCCAGGCAACTAGGCAAGCAAAGCATTGCCATCGCACAGGAGACCATCGACGTGCTGACGCACTATGATTGGCCGGGTAACATTCGCGAGCTGCAGAACGTCATCGAACGTGCAGTTGTGTTGTCACGCGGACCGATTCTGCGGCTGGGCCGTGACCTCTTGCCTTTTTCCAGCGAGGACCCAGAACCCGCAAATGAGGTTGGGGATGGAACTTCTTCTGATAAGCCAAAGTCCGCGGGAGATCTTAATGCTCACCTCTCATTGCAACAGGTAGAAAAGCGGCACATCCTTGAAGTCCTAGCAAGAACAGACGGGGTGATCGAAGGCTCTCGTGGAGCCGCCAAGCTTCTAGGCTTGCACCCCAATACTCTCCGCAGTCGCATGAAGCGGCTTGGTATCGGGCGTTCTTCGTCATCGCGCCCCCACGAAATATCGCAGCCACGAACCTCCAACTAGCCGCTCCCACGAGTGTTCGTGGATTCTCGGAACGCCAGTTCAAGCTTGTGATTCTCCAATCCTTGCCTAATCAACCACATAGCCTTTTCTGCTTGCGCTGTTGTTTGTGGCATATCGCTTGCCCTAGCAAAGGAGTATTCGGAGGAAACATCCCCAGTGCTCAAAATTTCGGTCGCCAGCGACTCAGACGTCTCGATCCATTTCCAATTGGAAGGTAAGCTCATTGGCCCCTGGGTAGAAGAACTGCGGCAATTGAGCAATACCGCTCTCTTGAGCAACAAGACGATAACCATGGACCTCAAAAGGCTTTGGTTTACCGACCTGGAGGGAGCCGGTCTGCTACGCGACCTTCACCAGAGGCAAGTCTCCCAAATCAACTGCTCTCAATTCATCACCCAACAATTGCTCGCCGTTCATCAGCCACCAATTGAAGAAGAGGCACCCCCGATGACCACAACCTCTGAGAAAGTTCTGCCGGTTGAGAATCAAACCTGGTCCCGGAAGGCACGCGGAGCCAACGTTACTAAAACGAATTCCGCGGAATCATGCCTGATCGATCGCGTGCTAAACGGAGAGCGCGAGTGCTTCTACGAACTTGTGCGACCTTACGAACGCGCCATATTTCTCGCTGCCTTGTCGCTGGTCAGGAACGAGGCCGACGCCGAAGATGTTGTTCAGGAGGCAGTCCTCAAGGCATTTAAGGGGCTTCATAGTTTTCGACAGGAAGCGAAATTCAGCACGTGGCTGATCCAGATCACTCTCAACGAAGCGAAGATGAGGTTGCGAACGGATCGCCGCCATCTTTATGAGTCGTTGGACGAGGGCCAGTGTTCCGAGGATGGTGACTATGTTCCGAAAGACCTCACCGACTGGCGAGAAATACCATCGGAAGCATTGGAACAGAAAGAGCTTCGCGAAGCCCTTATTAAAGCTTTGGATTCACTCCCTGAAAAATATCGTACCGTGTTCGTGTTGCGGGACGTGCAGCAACTCAGTATCGCCGAAACGGTGCAAGTGCTCGGCATCAGCGAAGCCAGTGTAAAGACGAGGCTCTCCCGCGCCCGCCTGAAGATGAGGGACGCCTTGATACCTTCTGAAGTCTCTTTCTGACTCATTGTCGATGCGAAGCACATTCCGCCAAGTTGCGGTAAATCGATTCAAGACAATCGACGAGGAGAATCAAGCAGACACTCCCTTTAATGAATGCGATTGGCGTGCGCAAGAGCGTGGCTTTGATCCGAGGCTTCGATGTTGCTCGCGATCAGCTGGCCGAGACCAAAGCTGTCGAAGTAGGTTACGCTGCTAAAGTCGAAAACGATATTCTTACGCAGCCTATTGAGCAGTCCGCGAACGGTGTCTCGAAGGGATGGTGCGGAAGCTCCTAAAGTTAAGCGTCTCGCTACCTCCAATATCGTTGCATTTGTGGCTTCACGAACATCGATTGTCAAACTCATGATAGAGCCTGGTTTCTTTCCCGTACTCGCCTGTTGGGTGCTCTGGCCCGTCTCTTAGGTGTTGCGAGCCGACAACTCTAGTTCCGCCTGGAGCCAATCGTCCGTGTCAAAT
>Ga0228598_1000249_pt1 | contig 10418 bp, 5 predicted proteins | sample CZU4metagenome_FD_182726 | JGI IMG/M metagenome (GOLD analysis project Ga0228598, IMG submission 182726) | Spruce rhizosphere microbial communities from Bohemian Forest, Czech Republic - CZU4 | ecosystem: Host-associated > Plants > Roots > Rhizosphere | place: Czech Republic: South Bohemian... | reverse complement strand
TCAATGGCTTCAAGGGTCCGAATGAACTGGGCACGAGCGTGCCCTGCGCCGCGCTTTTCACCTCTCAGCGCGGTCGGACAACAGATGATACACTCATGTCCGGTCGCGTGGACTGGACACCACGGCAAGAGGACCGCGCCTTCCTCCGACTCCAGTACGACTTCGGGCACAATTCGTTTTATGACGATCCGATCAGTCCGCTGTTTGATGTTGTCCACAACCAGTCATGGTGGCAGGGTAACCTGATCGAAACTCACACCTTCAGTTCACGGGCCGCAAGTCAATTCACGTTGGCAGGTATGTATTTTACGGATGTCAATAAACTGGAAAATCCTTCCGCAGCACTGGCGGCGCTTCCCACATTCTTGAATTTCGGCACTGCGGGTTCCTTTACGAGCATCGGAGCGTTTAACAGTCTGGCGTTTCCTACGGGCAGGCCCACTACCCAGTATCAAATTGCCGAAGACGTTGTGAAGACTTGGGGAAATCACAAGTTGGGCATCGGTGCGGGGTTTGAACGAATCGACTGGACCAACATCGCGTACACCCTCAACGCTCTCGGGACGCTGACTCCTCACACACTCAATGCGTTCTATCAGGGTGGGGTGGACACGGCCTCACCGCGGACTGACTTTACTCAACTGACGCAATCCTTCGCTTCGGCAACCTCTGAGCGCATCAATTTCTTTAATCTTGGCATTTACGGCCAAGACGAATGGCATGTACGGCCCAACCTAGTACTCACTTTGGCTCTTCGCGCTGAGCACTATTCCAACCCCGTGTGCCGAGGTGGCTGCTTCGCTCGTATGGCCGGCCCGTTCGACTCGGTGAGTCACGACCCCGACCAGCCGTACAATCAGGCGATACTGATCAACCAAGAACAGGCTTTTCAGGGCACGGACACCATCTTGTGGTCGCCGCGAATCAGTTTTGCGTGGCAGCCGTGGGGCGTCACGCACAACACTGTGATCCGGGGTGGAGTGGGAATTTTTTATGACCCTGTTCCTGGTAACCTCGCTGCTACCCTTTCCAGTAACCCACCACTGCTAAACTCCTATTCGATTGTCGGAGACAATCTCGCACCCGACGAGAAGACCAGTCTCTTCAAGGACGCCGTGGCTTCGAATGCAGCATTCGTCAACGGTTTTGCTGCCGGTCAAACTCTCGCTCAAATTCAGGCCACGAGCTCGGGCTTTTCCCCGCCTGCCATCAATGCCCCGGGAGGGGAGACGCACTCGCCGCAATATCAACGATGGAGCCTCGAGTTGCAGCAGGCATTTGGAGCCGGTACATCGGTGAGCATCGGTTATTTCGGCCACCATGGTATCCACGAGCTGATACAGAATCCGAACGCGAATGCTTTCGGATTCGGCTCACTCCCTCCCGCGCTCTGCACCAGCCCGCCGGTTCCCCCCTGCGCCGACCCTCGATTCTCAGAAGTAACCGAGCTCAATACCAATGCCGCGTCCAACTACAACGGAATGGTCATTTCGTTCAAGCATCAATTTACGCGGTGGACTCAAGGCGTATTCCAGGCGAACTACACGTACAGCCATGCATTTGATGAAGTCTCCAACGGCGGTCTGTTTGGTTTTACATTCGGCAGTTCGCTGAACGCGCAAGTTCCCAACAATCTGCGGGACGCCTATGGGCCAGCAGATTACGATGTCCGGAACTCTCTCAACGCGAGCTACATATGGGAGATCCCCGTGAAGGCAGCTCTGCGAGGGCACGGCCCAGACGGTCTGGTAAAAGGGTGGCAAGTTTCGGGAACTATCTTTGCTCGAACTGGATTTCCTTATACCGTATTCGACTTCTTCGAATCCGGTAATCTTGCGCCGAACAACTATTTCGGGGCGATCTATGCGGTGCCGGTCGCCCCTCTCCGTTCAGGGACATCGTGCGGAAAGGGCGCGGCCTTTCCGCTTGCTCCGAACCCTTGCCAACCACCCCAAGTTTTGCCAGATGGGAATCCCAATCCTAATGCGAGGTTCGTTCAGGCAGGCTGTGAGACCGGGTTTAATAAGGGGAAACTGGGCCCGTCAGGCGTGTGCGATGGACCCTTGGTGGAGTTCGCGCAAGGAAGGAACCGCTTTCGTGGGCCAAGTTACTTCAACACCGACTTCGCCCTCATGAAGAACACAAAGATTCCCGGCTGGGAGAAGGGTGTGCTGGGAATTGGTTTCCAGTTCTTCAACTTCTTCAACCACCCCAATTTCAGTTTGCCGGATAATGCCATTTCGGACCCAACTTTCGGCCAGATCCTGTTTCTCGAGCAGCCACCAACCAGCATTTTGGGTGCTGGTCTGGGAGGCGATGTGGCTCCCAGGATGGTTCAATTGAAAGTCCAACTCCAGTTTTAGGGGCAAAGCGAAATGTTGGCGGGCAGTTGCTCAGCGAAGCAGAACGCCACGATTTTCAAAAATTTTCCATCATCCACATGTTGCCACTCGTAGTCCAGCCGTCAAATGCCAGGTAGTGCCCATCGGGAGACGGGTGTGCGAGTGTTTCACCGGATCCTCCGGTGTTTTCCCACAATATGTGCGCATTGCCCTGAAGGTCCACATGCAAGATTTTTCTCCCGTTGCGGATACCGGCAGTAACAAACAAGCCCTTCCCGTCCGCGGCCCAAATTAATGAAAGCAGATTGCTCCAACCCTTTACCTGGATCTGCTGCAACACTTGCCCGCCTAAGGAGAGAATGTAGATCGGGCCTGCCGAGGTTCGAGTGGCGGCAATGTGGGTGCCATCGGGAGAGATGTCTAGAAACCAAGTGTCGTCATTCTCGACCAAGGCAAACCGAAAAAGCTCGGGACCGCGCCCCGTCATGGGATCCAATACGGAGACGATCAATTGCTTGCCATCTTCGGTCGTCTCACCGATTAAGCACTGCCGGGTAGGAGACCTTGCACAGGTGAGCAAGCTCCAGGGCCTGGCAATAAATAATCGCCGCGACGCTCCACCGGTGGTCGAAACCCGCATGACTGGCTCCGGTCCTCTGGCTGGCGGCGGGCCATTTTCTCCGACTCCCAGGTAGAGAATGCTCTTGCCGTCCGGGGTTACACGAGGGTCCCGGCCGTAACCTTCGGTCAGGATAGGTTGTGCGATGTCCTGATCTAGAAACTGTCTAAAAATCCCATGACTACCAGATCGATAGGATATGAAGAAGATTGCCTTGCTGTCGGCCGTCCAATCGACTGCGCCTTCCGAGCTTTCACTCAAAGGAAAATGCCTTTGCCTGAGAATGCGGCTTCCTCCCGCAGCCAAGTCAGCCAAGAATGAAGTTTGTCTTGATTCCCATTTTAAGAAAGCGAGCTTCTTGCCGTCCGAGGTTTCGCTCAGACCGTCCACGCAGAACCCAGACCAGTTCGTGAGCTCCCTTGGTTTTTCTATGGGTTCGCCCGTTCGTCCATCGAGCCGCATTTCCCAGAGGTTGCATGTCGAATTCACTTCGGATTCCGCCACGGAATAGAGAAGTCGTCCATCAGTCAGCCAGAAGAAATCTTTCACGTGTTTCATTTCACTCGGTCCCAGTATGACCGTAGGTTGTCCACTTTTCAGATCGCGGTTTACGAGTGTGTCTCCAGACTGATCCGTCTTGACGTAGAGAACTCGTTTATTATCACCAGACCAACTAAGCTCGCCAATCGAGCTCTCCGCGTCGGTGTCGAAAAGCTTTTGTGCCTGATCGCCGCTTGGTCCCATCAGCCATATTTCACGGTCGCCAAGCCTCCCCTTGTTGGTTCCGAAACTGATCCACGAACCATCTGGAGAAACGGAATATGCCATGGCATTGTCCCGCAGCTTGCGAGGCGCTCCGCTCAATACGGAAGCCATCCAAATGTTGGACTCATGCGAATCCCATTGGGCGACGTCTATTCCTGACTGATGGGCATTGGCAACGAACCCAGCGCTGTCCGGGAGCCAGAAAACACACTGCCATCCGACACTCTGATTCTTGAATTCATCCGGCTGAGGAAGGGCCCGAGTCTCACCTGTTTCAATGAGTGTGACATACATCCCCTTTGTATCGCTATAGGCCAAATACTTGCCATCGGGCGAGATTGCTCCACTCATCACTCGATTCTCGAACGAATTCGTGGTGAGTTGGCGAAGCTTCAGCTCCGATGGAGATTGCCTGGAGGCACGCTGAAGCTTGGCGAACCAGAGAATTGCGATTCCAATGAACAGTACAGCGACGACACCGGCAGCCATCGCCCCCGTTCGCGGCTCGAGCCTCGGCTCTCTCTCCTGTCTCAAGTTCCTCAAGTCGGCACGCATTTCACCTGCCGACTGATAGCGCGCTTCACGATCTTTCTCGAGCGCCCTGTCAATAATCCTTTCGAGCTTCACAGGAATTTCGGGATTCAGCTTCCGTGCCGGAGTAGACAGCTGCTTGAGTATCGCGTCATGAAGCACCGGGCCTGTATCGCCCTTGAACGCGCGTTGTCCCGTTGCCATCTCGTATAGCACGAGACCAAAGGAGAACAGGTCCGTCCGAGCGTCCAACTTTTCGCCGCGCACTTGCTCCGGCGACATGTAACCCGCCGTGCCCATGGCCACTCCGGTCCGGCTGAGGAATGGATCAGGAGTTGCCATCGCCGCTGTTTCGCGAGGAAATGCTTCGGCTCCCCCGTCATCGCGAGGATTTTGTTCTGAGTCGTCTCCCGCGACAGTTTCAGTGGAAGTAAGTTTTGCCAGGCCAAAATCCAAAATCTTCGCTTGACCCTGACTTGTCACAAAAATATTTGCCGGTTTGATGTCGCGATGGATGATGCCTCGTCGATGCGCCGCATCCAATCCGTCGGTGATTTGGACGGCGAGGTCGAGCAACCTGCTGAGTTCCAGCGGCGGTTTCCCTTGATCTGCTGCGGAGATCAATTCCCGCAACGTAAGCCCCTCCAACAATTGCATCACAATGAACGGCTGGCCCTCGCGCTCCCCGAATTCGTAAATGGGACAAATGTTGGGATGGTCGAGCGCGGAAGCCGAGCGCGCTTCCCGTTCGAAGCGGCTTAGCGCCGCAGGATCCTTTGCCGACTCTTCGGGCAGGAACTTCAGTGCCACACGCCGTCCCAGCTTGATGTCCTGTGCGCGGTAGACCAGGCCCATGCCACCTTCGCCGAGTCCGTCGAGGATGCGATAATGCGATACGGTCTCGCCTGCTAGGGGGAATCCGACGGCATTCACCGCGGCGTTCACGGCGGATTTCAGATGATCGCCTGCGCTTTCTTGGCAGGAGAGCAGCGCCTCGACTTCTCGCCGCAACTCCGGATCATCGCTGCAGGCCTCATCCAGCAAGCCAGTGCGGTGCTCCGGCTCACACTCCGAAGCGCGATGGAACAACTCCTCGATCTGCGCCCAGCGTTCAGGAGTCAACTGGTACCTACCCCCTCTGCATTTCCTTGTGAAGCCACGCTTGCGCCATCCTCAAGTCGCGTCGGACCGTGATCGGAGAGACATCCAGCGTCTGGGCTATCTCGTCCATGGATAGCCCTCCGAAATAGCGAAGTTCGACCGCCTTGGATTTGCGCGGATCGATCTTCTCGAGTGCGTCGAGGCTACCGTCGAGGGCTACGAGGTCTCGGCTACGCTCGCGTTGAAAGCTAACTGTCTTTTCCAGTGAGACTTTGTGCCCAGCTCGCTTGCCGGCCTGCTTCCGCCGAGCATGGTCCACAAGGATTTGGCGCATCAGGCGCGCTGCTACGCCGAAGAAATGCGATCGGTTCTGCCAGTTGGGGCTCTTCTGATCAACCAGCCGCAGGTACGCCTCATGGACGATCGCGGTCGGTTGCAACGTATGGCCTTTTCGTTCTCTCCGCAAATAGCTGGCTGCAAGTTGACGCAGTTCCTTGTAGACGAGCGGTGTGAGCTCATCGAAGGCCTGCTGGTTACCTTTCGCCCATTCGGCCAGCAATAGCGTCACTTCGTGGGTTGCAGACATGGTTCACGTGTCGAGGGATGCTGAAACTTCAGTCGCGCGAATTATACACAACCGTGGTCGTCATGGGATCTTGGCTCGTGTGGGCCTCTCCCATCACAAAAGAACGCTCGGCCATGATCGATTTCGGCGTCGCCCTGCGCATGTATGGGTAGAAGGAGGAGTCAGAAAAATCTGAACCCATGCAGCAGGCGATACAAGAATAAAGGAGGTAGTCGTGAATATGAATCGGAAGGTATTCATCGTCGTTATCGTTTTGGTTGGGGTGTTCCTGCTTCCATCGCGATCTCCCGGGCAGCAAGGGCAAGAACAGGCGAACCAGAACACGCGATACAGACTGGTCGATCTGGGTACTCTCGGCGGCGCCAACAGTTACCAGCCGTTTGGATTTGTCGATGGTTTCTTTACAGAAGCATCTCTCAGCATAGATGGGACGTTTGCCGGTTGGGCAGATACTTCCACTGCCGATCCGTTCGCCCCAAATTGTTTCTTTGATTGTTTTGTCGATCACGCATTTCAATGGAAAGACGGCGTCCGCACCGATCTCGGCGCCCTCCCTGGCGCACCAGGGTTGAGCTCCGCGGTCACTTGGATTAGCCCCAGTGGGCTCATAAGCGGATTTTCGGAGAACGGCGAAATCGATCCGCTCGTGAACTTTCCGGCGGTTCACGGCGTCATTTGGCACGACGGAAGGATCATCGACTTGAAGACGCTGGAGGGGGGATACGAGAGTTGGGCCAATGCTGTTAATAGCGACGGCCAAGCGGTCGGGTTCGCAAGCAACTCGATAGATGACGTCAATTCGCTTCAAAGATTGGTAACGCAAACACGGGCCTTCCTCTGGAAGAACGGAGTGATGAAGGATCTGGGCACCCTGGGCGGCACCGACGCGGAGGCCCTTTATATCAACGACCAGGGTCAAATCCTCGGACAGTCCTACACCCCCGATTCGATTACTCCTCCTCCTCCTCCGAACGATTTTTGCAATGACACTCCGCTGACTCTGCACGCGTTTTTCTGGGAGAGAGGCAAAATGGTTGATCTCGGCACTCTCGGAGGCAGTTGCGCCTTCGCTACGCGCTCAATAACCACGGTCAGGTCGTCGGTGAATCTACGATCGACGGAGACCTGGACGACCATGCGTTCATCTGGGAACAAGGGAAGATGAAGGACCTAGGCACGCTGGGAGGGACCCACGGAAGCGCGAGCTGGCTCAACGACTCCGGAGAGGTTGTGGGGAACTCCACGAACCAAGGAAATCAAGCCCTCCTCGCGTTCCAGTGGAAACGCGGCGTGATGACCAACCTCGGCAGCTTGACCGGGGACGCTTGCAGCGTCTCGGATGCAATCAACTCCAGCGGGCAGGTGGTCGGCGGATCGGGCGTTTCCGCGGATTGGCCGGCGTGCACCGACTTGGTCGAGCGTGCCTTTCTTTGGGAGCACGGACAAATGATCGACTTGAATGGATTCGTGCCCGATAGCTCCAACCTGACCCTGAACGAAGCAGTTTTCATCAACGATCGCGGAGAGATTAGTGGGACTGGAACGCTTCTCAACGGAGACCAACACGCATTTCTGCTCGTACCATGCCGGGAAACCGAAGATGGCTGCGAAGAAGCTCACGAAGTTCTGAAGCCAAGGCCGAGCGGAAGCCGCTTAGCTGCGACGGCGGGTGGGATCAAGCGGTCGTCGGCGGAAGTGACGGCTCGATTTCGATCCTCAATGGCGGGCCGCAATCGTCGCTACGGAGCGCGGCAAACTTCGCCGCAGCAGTGAAATCGAAAGAGTGTGAATCGTCCAGAGGCAAAAGTGGACCTGAGAGGCGTCATGAAAAAATCTCTGTTGCTCCTAATCTGGATTTCCAGCTTGTGCCTCCTTTGTGCCTGTGGCAGTGACAGCGGTGGGAGCACTCCGCCTGTCCATACAGCCACTCACTTCGCCTTCACCGCTCCGGCCACCGCAGTGGCCGGGACGACTTTCAGCTTCACCGTAACCGCGCTGGACGCCTCGAATAACACAGTGACCAGTTACTCTGGGATGGTGCACTTCACCAGCACCGATGGCCAAGCCGTGCTTCCAGCTAACTCAACGCTGACAAACGGCACGGGGAATTTCTCCGCTACACTAAAGACTATTGGCAATCAAACCATCACAGCAACGGATACGTTGACGGCTTCGATCACCGGCACTTCGAGCGCGATCACTGTCAGCGGCGCCGCATCAGTCGCGACTCATTTTTCCGTCATGGCTCCGGCCACCGCCACCATCGGCACGGCTTTCAGTTTCACCGTGACCGCGCTGGACGCCTCGAATAACACAGCGACTAGTTACTCTGGCGCGGTGGGCTTTTCGAGCACCGACCCCCAAGCCGTGCTTCCCTCCAACTCGAAGCTGACAAATGGCACGGGGACTTTCCCCGCGACACTAAAATTTTGTTGCGGCGATCAAACCATCACCGCCACGGATACAGTGAACGCTTCGATCACCGGCACGTCAAACCCGATCGAGGCGAGTGGCGGCCCTGCGTCTCACTTCTCCGTCACCGCGCCCGCCACTGTCACCGCCGGAACGCCTTTCAACTTCTCAGTGACTGTGCTGGACCCCTCGAACAACGTGGTTACCGTGTACTCCGGAACCGTGCACTTCACGAGCACTGATGGCCAGGCTGTGCTTCCCGCTAATTCGACGCTCACGTTCGGAGTGGGGAATTTTTCGGCCACGCTGAAGACGCTCGGCAGCCAAACCATCAAGCCGACGGACACCGTCACGGCTTCGATCACTGGCACTTCGAACGCGATCAGCGTGGGCAGCAACGCCGCGACTCATTTCTCCTTCAGCGCTCCGGCCTCCGTCGTCAAGGGAACGCCTTTCAACTTCACAGTCACTGCTCTCGACGCCGCGAACAATGTTGCCACGGGTTACTCCGGAACAGCGCACTTCACGAGTACCGATGCTCTGGCGCTCCTTCCCGCCAACTCGACGCTGACGAATGGCATGGGGACCTTCTCGGCCACACTGAACACCCTCTCCGGCCAAAAGATTACAGCCACCGATACCGTCACGACTTCAATCACCGGCACTTCGAACGCGATCACGGTTTTTGCTACTTGTACGCCAAAGGGGGAGCAGTGCCCCCCGCAGCGTCCCCCTTGCTGTCCTGGGTTGGTCTGCTCGCCGGCCTCAGACCGCGCTTTTTGCGAACCATCAGGAGCCGCGTCTCCGTTCTCAAAGAAGGGAGACAGTTTAGTGCCGCAGATGCCCGAGCGAGAGTCGCGTTTCAGGGCGACTTGCGCCATGGGTGCCGCGCGCGAAGCACACACAGCAACCTTGCTCAACGACGGATTGGTGCTACTCACCGGAGGAGACGATAGGACAGTGAGCCTCGCGACGGTGGAGCTGTTCAATCCTGAAAGCCATAGCTTCGCAGCAGCGGGTGATATGGGCAACGCACGGGCGATGCATACGGCCACGCTGCTCGCAAACGGCAATGTGTTAGTGATTGGAGGACGAGATGCCGGCGGCAGCGCCCTGGCCTCGGCGGAACTCTTCGACCCAAACACGATGAGTTTTGCGCCGGCCGTCGCCGGCATGAGCACCGCGCGCGAATCGCACACCGCGACTTTGCTCAACGATGGAAAAGTCCTCATCACCGGAGGAGACAAAGGGACAGTCACTCTCGCGACGGCGGAGATGTTCGATCCGACCAGCGGAAGTTTCGCGCCCACTGGCGGCATGCACGCAGCACGCGAGTTCCATACGGCGACTTTGCTGAAGAATGGAAAAGTGCTCCTGATTGGGGGACAAAACGCTGACGGCAACGCCCTCGCCACAGCGGAACTCTTCGATCCAACTAACCGGACCTTTACGCCAACCGGAAGCATGGAGACGCCGCGCGAATCGCACACGGCCACACTGCTCAACGACGGAAGAGTTCTAATCACCGGAGGAGACAGTGGAACAGAAAGCCTCGCGACGGCGGAGTTGTTCGACCCATCCAGCGGAAGATTTATGCCGACTGGCAGCATGCACGCAGCACGCGCATTCCACACGGCGGCCCTGCGAAACGACGGCACAGTGCTCGTAGCGGGCGGCGCCGCGCTCGCCTCTGCGGAAGACGATAGCGCTCAGGCAGGATTCCTGCCGGAGTCCACGACCACGGCTGAGCTGTTCGATCCTGCGAGTGGCAGTTTCATACCAACCAGCGATATGGCCAACGCTCGGGCTAGGCATGCGGCCATCTTGTTGCCGGACGGTAGAGTGCTCGTAACAGGAGGAATCAATCCCGACATTTCCGTCCTTGCAAACTCTCTTGCATCCGCGGAATTGTTCCAGTAGCACGAGCCAAAGCGTGAACCACGCACTGCACGGCGACACGTAGACGGTCAGGCGCTCGCGAGGTAGCTGCTCACCCAGCATCTGCCGAGCATTTGGTACACTGACCTCTCGCCAAGACAGAAGCGTTCATGAACATTCCTGC
>Ga0228598_1000246_pt1 | contig 10468 bp, 9 predicted proteins | sample CZU4metagenome_FD_182726 | JGI IMG/M metagenome (GOLD analysis project Ga0228598, IMG submission 182726) | Spruce rhizosphere microbial communities from Bohemian Forest, Czech Republic - CZU4 | ecosystem: Host-associated > Plants > Roots > Rhizosphere | place: Czech Republic: South Bohemian... | reverse complement strand
GAAGAACTCGACCACCAAGATCATCGGCCAGCAGCCAGGCGACATGACCGCTCTGCGGGAGCATCTGCACCTGAACGAAACCGCTCTGAACCAGATCAAACATTTCAGTGCACCGATCAAAGGCAAGTGTTCCGATGCGCTCATTGCGATCGGTGAGAAAGCCGACACCACGCACACTATCCGGATGTCACCGACTACGGTCGACTACTGGATCATGACGACCTATGCGCGGGAACGCGTGTATCGGTCGTGGTGGCTGGAGCGACGAAAGTCAGCGCCTTTGATGGAAGCCTATCGTGAGTTGGCCGAGAGGTTCCCGGCAGGACTGGCTGACGTCGATCCACTCCCCGAAGAAATCGCAGGAGAAGTCGCAAGAGGTACACGCATATGAAAACGAAAACCTTGGAATTCCTTCGCAACTTTCAACACCAATTAAGCCGCAGCAGGCGATGGCTGGTCGTCGTTGTAATCAGCTTGTGCCTGATTCCCGCGAACTCGCGCGCTCAAGGAATCGGAGACCTTTTGTTGCTGCTTCATACCATCACAACCACTCTCCAAGGCCCGATTGGCGACGCATTGACCGAGATGCGGAAGGTGAATGCCGCAGTGAACAATTTTCGCCAGCAAATTATCTGGCCGCTAGCCCTGATCAGCCAGGCTAGATCATTTGTCAGTGCAACCCGGGCACACTACACCGGCCTGATGTCGCAGATTGAAGGCATCAAGAACAATAGCGCGACACTCGCTCTCCCCATGCAGTTGGAGTCCGTGTTCCGAAGTGCCCAGTCGGGTTCCATGGGCCAGATTCCCTCGATCTATACGCAGATCTATCAGCCGGTTGCACTTTCTGGCAGTGCGCAGCCGGCGCAGCGCAACCTGATGGACATTGACGATGCGATGTCTATGGATTCGCTGAAGACGGCCATGGTGTCCGACCAAACCAGCCAGAGTATGTTGACTCTGGCTGATTCTCTTGAGCAGCAGGCGATGACCGCAGCGCCGGGTTCGGCGTCTATGGTTACCGCTCAGGCCCGCGTCGCCGATCTCGAGACCCAAGCGCAGCTGGCGAAAATGCTGGCCGCTCAACTGCGCGAGGAAGCAACGAAGCTGGCACACCAGAATGCTCTGCTCAAGCAGAGATCCGTGGCGACGCAAAATCTGCAGAATCAGATCCAGCAAGTTCTAACTCATCCCTAAGGAGTCCGCAAAATGAAAACGACCACACGCTCTCGTCTTTGGAAGGTCCTCCGCAACGCCGCGGCTGTGGCATGCGGTCTCGTTGTGGTAATTACGCTTCTGCCCAGTAAGGCCCGCAGCCAGCTTGGGCTTGATCCGTGCTGCGCCATGATGCAGATCGGGCTCAACACAATTTCGGGCCTGCTCAGAAACTCCGTAGCTTCGCCGCTGGGTTCTATTCAGCAGAGTCAACAGCAATCCGCAAATTTCGAGCAGCAAGTGGTGTTTCCGTTGGCTGCGATTAATCAAGCCAGAAACATGGCCGTCCAATTCGAGGGCCAATTTGTTCAGATGCGCCAGCTCTTCCAGCTGCCCATAGGGAGCGCGACACTGCCCATGCCGCAAATGCTTGAACAGAGTCTGCTCTCCGGTAATCCAGGCGCAATGCCACAGATCACGAGCAACTACTACTCGTTGTACGGCACCGTGATGGCACCAGCAAACGCGCCACAACAGGTACGGAATCTGGTCGATATGACTGATGCGGAAGCACAAGCCGCCATGAAGAAGGCTGTCGAAATCGATGCGCTTGCCAATCTCGAGCTTCAGGCAGCGGAACAGATCAATCAGCAACTGCAAACCACCGCGCCCGGCACGTCGACCATTTTGGAAGCTGAAACAGCAGCATGGCTGGTGCGAGCAAACGCATATACCCAATCCGCTATGGCCGAGCTGGTGCGAGTGCGTTCCATTGAGTTGGCCAACTCGAGCGGCCAGCTTAAGTTCAGCGCTTCTCATGCGGCGACTCTTCAGTCTACGGGCAACCAGGTCTTGCAGCAGGGGGTCCAGTAGCCGTGTTTTATTTCCAGCAACTGCTGAACACGGCGCTAGCCGGGATCGACGGAACCGCCATCATCTCGACGGTCACGAACTTCGCGTTCGCGATCCTGTTGATTGGATTTCTGATCGGCCTCTACCAGGCGGCATTTCGCGGAGGCGATTTGCAAGCGCTCGCGGGAACGGCGGTCAAGTATCTGATCGTTGCCATGATCGTGTCCAACTGGGCGACGGTGTTTCGCGGCATCAACGGCTCCTTCAATACGCTAGCGAATTTCATCGGCAGCAGTTCCGGCGCGGGGGATATGTTTCAGAGCTGGATGGGGCAGCTTCAGCAACAGTTCGCGAACAACCCCTCGTTGACCCTCACCGACATCATCACGGGCGACGCGGCCGCCACAATCACAGTGGTTCTGCTCGTGGTTGCATATCTTCTTTATGCCTTGGCGATGATCGTGTTCTGCTTCTTCTACACCTTATTTGGGGCGGTGCTCTACGTGGTCGGCCCTCTCGTACTCGCGCTCATTCCCATTTCCGGCGTCGGCCAGTTGGGGAAGGTGTATGCCGTCAATGTGATGATCTGGAATGCCTGGGGAATTCTCTACGCTGTATTCGGCGCGCTCATCACTGCCATTCAGGTCAACCAAGTCAACAACATCCTAGGCAATGGGTTCCTCGGCTTTCTGAAGGGAACAGGCGACTCGGTGATGCTTGGACTGGTCAGTATCTTCTACGCGCTGGCCATCGCGCTCATTCCCTTGATCGCGAAAAGGATTATCTCGGGCGATGTGGGGTCAACCGCCTTTGCACTCGTGAGAGCCGGAGGGGTTGCAGCTGGCGCCGCTTTGGCTGGAGTCAGTGGGTTTGCGGCAGGAGTGGGTCCGTCTTTCGCCGGCGCTTCAGCTTCGGGCGGTGTGAGCACTTCGTCCACGTCTACTCTCCTGGCGTCGTCCACGGCGCCCCCCACTCCCTCGATGCCCGATTTCATTCGCTCCGGAGTTGCGAGTGCGATGAACAGCAACAGCAGCCCAGTTGTTCCGACGGCTACAGGCCGCAACGAAAGCTCTGGTAACCGAGATGTCGCCCCTACCGTATCGGGCAGCACAAGCCGGCATGGATCCAGTTATCGGCCCCACTCGGTAACCCAAGTCGTCAGTTTTAACGTGGGGAGAGCGCTCGGAAGAGCCGCGGGAAGGAACAATGCCGAGAACAATTAGCTCTGGCCGAGGAGGTTTCTATGTGGAGGCAGCCACCGATCTGGGAGCCACAAGGGACGAAGTTCCGACCGTACAGCATTACGACCCTGATCTTCTTTTACATCGGAAGGTTTTTCGGTTGTTTGTTTCGCCGTCATCGCTGATTGGTGGTTTGAGAATTTATTAGGACACGAACATGTGGTTGAAGAAGAAAAACCCGTCTAAAGAAGCCGATGCACCGGAGAAGGTTCGATACAGCCGCTATTACGAGCATGATGGAATCCTGCGTGCCTACGCCAACCGGGCGATGGTGCTGGCATTCTTGTGCATTCCAATCACGATGTTGGCGCTGGCCTTTGCCGTTTATATTCGCCTGCAGCCTCCCACTGTTATTCGCGTAGATGAGAACGGCCAGGCAACGGCCTTGGGAATAGGAAAATCACCCATTTCTGTGACGCAAGGCCCAGGATCGGAGCCAACCGAATTTGAGAAGCGGGCATTTGTGCGCTTGTTCCTGGAACGCTATCTGAATTTCTCGCCGACGAATGTGAGTCGCAACTGGGCTGACAGTTTGAACATGATGACTGCCAACCTGCGGCGCACCGCTTACACCGGCATGCAGAAGGATGACTTCATCGGAAAGATCGAGGACGATCAGACGACCTCGGAATTTCAGATACGTTCGCTCGAAGCCTCCAAGGACGATCCCCTCACTTATACGGCATTCGGGGTTAAGGAAATCCACCACATTCACGAACACAACGAAACCATCGACAAAGTGGTCAGCGAATTCCGGGTCAGGCTGTTGATCGAGAGGCGGTCGGAGGAAAACCCAAGCGGCTTGCTGATTGGCGAGTATTGGGAACGAGCAATCGAGGGGGAAAAACGCGACTGGGTGCTGCAGCAGACAGATTTGGGTCTCAGGTAGAGCTGAGAAGGAGCTTTGAATATGGAAGGCAAAGGGACTACAGAAGAAACGGATCGGCTGGCGGCGGCGAAAGCAGATAGCGCCGCCGCACCGAGAAGGCGGCGGAATGGCAATGACACAGGCCTTCGCTATTTTCTCGTGAGGCCCGGATCGTCTCCGGCGAAGCCGGAACTCGGCCAGGAAATGGCTAGCGAAGGGGAGGCATTGATCGAGGCATTCAGAACCAGCCAGCCGTTCTACACGGTGACGGCATGGAAGGCGGTTCCGGAGGTGAATGGCGGTAATCCTGTGATCGTGAAACAGGCCGTCGCCCAGAAAACAATTTAGAGCTAATTCGATGACATCAGCACAAACGCTTCTCAGGTGACCAAGACGTTGATTTTGGTCCTTTGAGCAACCCTGCGGCTTTATGCGGGGAAATGTGCTGACCGGCGCTTCTTGCACTCGAAGCCTGGCCCAGTAACTGAAACGGGAGCCAGGTGAGAGCGCCGAAGCTTGCGGTCACGCAAACTCCTTAACTCGATCCTGGGTCTCCCAGGAAAAACAAATAGTTAAGGAGAAAAAACAATGACGAAGAATACGACGACGAACAATTACAGAATCCCGGCCGACCAACTCCAGAACCTTGAGATCGACCGCAACGGGCGGATCGCACCGCGGTTGCACGATCTCGAGCCACTCAAGAACACGCTACTCAGCGTGCTCTATCCCGGAATCAAGGTGGCCAGCGTAAACGTGCCGGCCGAGCCTCTCGATGACTTCGAGGAATCTCAGGTCGAGAACGCTCTGGCCCGGCTCGTCTGGAACGGGGCTCACTACAAACTAGTAGGCGCGAGCGGTTCCGCAAAGAAAGGCAAGTTCTATTTTGTGGACCGAGAGCACAGCCAGGCGATTGCCGAGCGGTTCCAGCACTGGCCGCAAGCGGCGATTGTTTATTTCGGAATCCTCGTCTCGCCCTGCAAGGTGATGATGGAGGAACCCGAGGCGCGTGTCCTGGTTGTGCCTGAGCGAAAACTTGGAACCAACGACTGCCGCGGATGGATCAGGCGGTCCATGTTCCAGCGCCTCCGACAAAAGCATGATGACGAAATCCTCTCGGCCCAAGTGGAGCGGTTACGACGCGAGCGTTATGGAAAGGAGAGCGGCGAGAAACCGTACAAGGCCGAAGAGTCAGTTCTTCTAAGGGACGCGAATCGGGAAGTTGCCGGGAAGCGTCTCCCGGAAGATCGCTTTTACCAATTCCGCATGGCCTTCGCTGATACGCAGGCGAAAGGCGCATTCAAAATCATGGAGGATGATGTCTCGGACGCGCTGGAAGCGGATTTTGTTCTGCCAGAGAGCGCGGTCAAACCGGGGCTAAAGACACCGGCGGTGATGTATTCGATCTTCGGGCCGGGCAGAAGATTTCGCGGGGATGTCGTCGTTGGCATTCGCGAAGTCTCCCGCCAGCTCGAGTTTGAGTCCAGTTACACGCTCGTAGAACATGCTCCTGAAGACTCAATTCAGCTGGAAATTTTGCCACAGGCGATGAAGCAGGTGGCCAAGCTGAGTGAGGCCGTGGGCGAGGGTCGATACGAGGATTTACTCGAAATCCTCGGCCACCATCCGGACAGATCGTTACCGGATGGGGCGGAGCCGGACAGCGAAGAATTCCGGGTCGTTGAAGGGCTCCTTCTGGCCGATGCCAGCGGCGAAATCGTCCGTCATCCTTATGTCAACAACCAACTCAACAAGCTGTTGGCGCGCTGGGCATTTAAGGCAGCGACCAGCGGAGGTTTTCGTCTCCCCGCGTTTGCTCTTATGGATGACGGATATCTCTTCCTGAAAGATGGTCAAGTGGTTTCGGGGGCCGACTGGATTCCCGAACACAAAGCCATCGTTCCGCTGGCTTCGAAACATGGCCTGTGCGTCCGCTATCCGATACGCATGGTTGACGATCTCCTCCCGTTCGGAAACCTCTCGGACGAAGAGATCGCAGTCCACCTTAGCAATGATCTTTGCCGAAATAACTGCAAGTTCACCGATTCGGAAGTTCGCGAGTTGGTGCAACGGCAGCTTCGACTGGAGGGCGCGTATGTCTTGCATTCCGAGACGGCAAAGAAGAATGGCGGCGATTTTGATTTCGACTGGGTTTGCGTGGTCGAGGAGGACCGGTTCCCGCGGTTTGTAAAGGAGCGGTTTTCCCGAGGTCTCGGCCAGCAACAGGGGAAAAACAAAGCGAACAAGGCGAAAGACCCCTGGTTCAATCTGGAGCACGTAGCCATGAAGGCCAGAGGGAATCACATCGGCTCGATCACCGACTTGATGACCTCTTGCCGGGCAGCGGGCGAGGAAGACCTGGCTGCGCAATTGGCCAAAGAACTTCAGAACGCGCTCGACAGCCTCAAATGGCAAGTCCAGCCCGATCTCAGACTGGTCGCCGAAATACGCCGGCGAGTACGTCAGGCGCCCTGGCTTCGCTACAAGAACGAACGCCGGTGCTCCGATTTACCACTCCATCTGGAGGTGGAGAAGACCGACCGCATTGGCCACCTCTATAACCACGTCCGCAAGCAGATCGAAGACCTGCTGATCAACAAAGCTCCGATTGAGGCGTTTAAGGCACTCGTGGTTGGCGAACAGGTCAGCCGCGAGATGCTCGAAGATTGCCGTTTCGTCAATCGGATTTACGCCGCGATGGTTGGCAAGATAGCTGGAAGACGAGAACAACTCAAAGAACAGCTGGAGAAGGCAAAGGCTGAATGGGACACGGTGCGGCAGAGTTCCGACAAGGAGCTGCGTCGGCAGATGCTGTTTGCCATGAATCAGGCATACGGCGCATGCCGCGGTGACGAGGAACGGGGCAGGTACGAGATGAAAGCGGTTCTCGCTTTCATCCGCATCTGGGCACAGAACAAGGCGGAGAATCGCATGGGCTGGCTGCAGGCGCTGAATCGGATCGTATGTACCGGTCAGCGCTCCAGCGGCTCCATCCTCTTTCTTGCTTTTCCGCAGGAACTGATCCTGAAGCTTGCGGAACGTACGGGCGGCAAGCCCGTACGGGTGCACGTTCCAAGGCTCTACGAAGGACTCGTCCGTACCGACTCGTCCGGCCGGGCTTTCCTGGTTGACCCACTTAAAGGAGGAGGACAGAAACACACATTCCTGTTCAAGTACGTGGACGGGAAGATTCTCCTCGATGACGACAAAACCGAGCAGGCCGAGGGAGAAACATCAACTGAACCTGGCGTTGAATCAGAGGAAGCGGAGGCTGTAATCCCCGCCGCTGCCGCCGATGAAGCCGTGGAATTTAATCCCGGCGCTTTCAGCGATGAGGATCCGGGCGATGCTCCCTGGGTTATGTGAGGCACGAACCGCTTTGAGCGGAATCCGGAAGGATTCCGCTCACGGCCTTAAGAAGGGATTATGAAAAGAACGGTTTTGCTTATCCTTATATATAGCCTTTGTGTCATCGCCGCGCTGTCCCAAGAGACGGGCACTCCCAGCCCGAATGCCGTCGTCCACGTTGCAACCGCCCTGAACCATCTCACGGTTTTGGAATTTCATGAGCCGGTCACGATGGCGGCCGCTGGCAGTTCAGATTTTCAGATTGAGAGAGAGGCGAACAAAGTCTTCGTCAAGCCTGTGAAATCAGGGGCATCAACGGACCTGTTCGTTTGGACGGCCTCCCGGCGGTTTGCTTACGAGCTTGAAATCACGCAAGAGGTGAAGGACATGAGTTTTGCGATTGATACTGCCCAACCGGCCGCGCCCCCGGTTCCGAAGCCGGTTGTGGAGACCGATACGGATCAATTTGCCGACGTCGTGCTGACCCGTGCGCTCATGGGAGCCGAGGAGATCAAGCAAAAAAGTACGCGCAAAATGAGAGGCCAGGTCACCGTGCGTGTGGAACGGGTGTTTCGCACGAGGAGCACTCTTTATATCCACTACACGATCGAGAACAACAGCGACCTTTTCTATCGTGTGAATACGCCACAGGCATTCGAGCTACAGACCGACGACTCGCCCATTCCGCTCGCAAACCTCGCGCACACGCAGCTCGACCGGGCCATGCTCGAAGAACTCGGCGGTACGAGGGAACTCGCCCTGCCTGTCGCTCACGCAGAGGCTGAGGTCGATGATCTTCACCCTCGAGAGACCACACAGGGAGTGGTTTCCATTCGGCAGGATTTGAAATCCCCGGCAGTGGTGCAAATTGTGTTTCGCGATGGGGTAAAAGCGACCGTCGTGCTCTGAAATGAAATCGGATACACAACTCGGCGAGATGCATGACCGGCTCATAGACTTCCATCGGCAGCATCCGAGGGAGGGCCTTCGCGATGCGCTGCGGATCTACATACGTGATCCCCTGAAGCCCCGTGACGAGCACGGCCGTTTGCGCATGAATCCGATCTTCTTATTTCTGGCTATCGTACTTGCGCTCATCTCCTGCGTCTTCCTGTTCTTCAGCGTGGTGTGGTCATGACCGTCGAGAACGAGTACAAGCTTGGCCGCCGCGCCTTCCATCGGAACCAGGAAGAGAGCATTGCCATCGCCCTGGCCATCGTTGCGATTATCTTGCTTGCCGGCGGTTCCTACATCCTGGTAAATCGCTTTCACCTCCGCCCGTCGCAACTGGTGGAGGGTTGCCTCTATGTATTCCTTGCGTCGATTGCTGGCATCGCCGTGGCCTGGCATCTGATTACTCTGCACCGCCGGCGGGAGGCGAACTGGCCTCATCCTCCTTTGTTTATAAGCGATGCGAAGGACCGCGCCGCAGTCGAGACCGCGTCCGCGCAGAACGCAATCATCCTTGGTTATGACGTGCACGGCAAACCGTGGTTGTGGCCGGACGCGACGCGGGTAATGCAGTCGGTGGTTTTCGGCGCAACAGGTTCCGGCAAAACCACGCTTTTGAAAAATATCATCACCCAGGACGTGTTCCGCGTGCTCGGCCCTCCCGAAGATCGGCACCGCATTCCCATGTTGATCTTTGATGGCAAGGGCGACCAGGAGTTTCTCTCGGATCTTCTGCCGGCCATTGAGGCCGCGGGCCGGATGCACCAATTGAGAGTTCTCAGCCCTTCGCGACCGGACATCTCCGTGCGCTACAACCCTTTCTTCAGTGATGCGGGACGATATGAAGAACATTCAGGACTCGTTTTCGAATCGTTCGATCAGGAAGAAGATTTCTTTCACGGCCATCAGAGTACTTATCTCACCGATATCTCGCGCGTTTTGAACTACACCGGTAAGCGTTACAACTTCCACGACGTGATGGTGATGGCGCTCGACCCAATGGTCCAGAGAGAACAAATTGCGATTGCCCGCGCCAGACTCCAGACGCTCGAAGGCGTTAGCAATCAACGCCGTCTGAATTTCGAAATGTCGGCCAAGATGTTGCTGCAATCCCTGCAAGACCGCGAGCGAATCACCAAGATCCAGGGTCTGCTAAATCAGTTGATGACGTTCCTCCAGGATGAACTTTCGGTTGTCACTGGCGCCTACGATGAGATGCTCTCGCTCGACGAAGTCATCGACCGGGAACTGATTCTGTTCGTTTCGCTAAATACCAACAAGAACTCGAAGGCGGTCACGGCCCTTGGCCGGATGTTGCTGCAGAACATGCAGTTGATGATTGGCAAGCGTTACGAAAACGAGCAGGAGCGCCGCCGCGAAAACTGGCCGATGGTCAGTGTCATTCTCGACGAGTTCGCGCCATTTGCTTATTCGAACTTTGCCCAGATCTTGCAGACGGCACGGGGAACCAACACGGCGTTCCTGTTCGCGCTGCAGGCGCTGCCGCAGCTTCTGACCGTGGGCCGCGGGTTCAGAGATGACGTGTCCTCGGCGCCGAATACCACTATGCTATTGCGCACCAAGGACGAGGAGACGGCGCAGTATTTCCTGAAAGCATCGGCGCGCGTTCCGCAGAAGCGGCGCACCTTGACCGTGCAGCGCACAGGGGTGTTCGAGGACAAGTACGAACCTGTCGGATTTGGCAGCGAAACCGACATCAAGGACACTCGCGCGCAGGATGAGCACATCAAGAATTTACCCGTCGGCCAGATGGAGATTCTGATGACCGACAACCGTCTCGGTACGCTCCACTCACATCTGCACGTCCGGGTGCCGCGCCGATACCGGTTCCCGGGACTGGAGCCAAGAATTTATCCCACACTCCACGCAGTGTCTCAGGTTGAAGGCGCGAACCTGCGCTTCAGAGACTCCGAAGTTGTTCGTCGCAATGGCCGCTTGGCCACGCGCACTGGCCGCCTGACATGGATGTGAACCGTACATCCCGGATTGCCGTTGCCGGCCTCTTCTTGGCGATACTGCCGTTGGTTTGCTT
>Ga0228598_1000245_pt1 | contig 10475 bp, 8 predicted proteins | sample CZU4metagenome_FD_182726 | JGI IMG/M metagenome (GOLD analysis project Ga0228598, IMG submission 182726) | Spruce rhizosphere microbial communities from Bohemian Forest, Czech Republic - CZU4 | ecosystem: Host-associated > Plants > Roots > Rhizosphere | place: Czech Republic: South Bohemian... | reverse complement strand
TTCCAGCCAGAACTGCGCCAGCACGTACAAGAAAAACACGCACGCCGCCGCCAACACCAAAAATGCAATCACCACCATCAAACTCATCCCTCAACGCGCCTGCCGGTCCTGCCGCGGGACACCAGGCCACAGCGGGAATGCGAGAGAATTTCCGGCCGATTCATCCAGACGCACACCCGCCTCACTTATCCACACCCGAACGTTAGATGTTCCACAGGGTGGAAGGTTCTACGGTACTTCGCTCGCGTCAGGAATCCGTAAGCGAGGCATAAGGATTTCGTAAAGAATTGCACGTGGGAAAAGCTGTACCGAATCCTTTAGGTGGGCAGAGACGCCACTTCGGCGCGGACGAGGCGATTCTGGACCACCGCTGCGACGGCAATTGCCACGAGCAGCAGCAGCACCGGATCAATCGGATGCCGGTACCGCAGCGAAGTGTGCGTCACATAATAAATCACGGGATACACAATCGGCCCCGCCGCGAGCGGAAATGCGTACGTTTTCCGTGACCGCACCAGCGCCACAATTCCGCACAACGCTCCAATCGCGGCGAGCATGTTGCTGATCAGCACCAGTCGCACCAAAGGCGATTCGGCGTCGCGGAAGCCTTCGATGGGCTTTTCCATTCCCATCCACGTCGCCACGAAGCGCCGCCCGAAAAGAATGATTTCCAATCCTGGGTGGGTCTTGATGAAAGCAGTCGCCCTCCGCCACTTGTCCTGCATGAAGGCTGTCTCGCCCATGTGAATATAATTTCGGATTTCAAATCGCTCCGGGTCCGCTGCCGGCACAATCTGCGACTGCTCGTCAAACTGTTCGTTATTTCCCAGCCACAATTCGAAAGGGAAGTTGGAACGCAGCGGAATGAATCGGTGGAACGCCAAATAGTTTCGCACCGTCCACGGCATGCAGCACAGCACGGCGATTCCGCATGCCAGCAGTGGCCGGCTCAGGCGCAATCGTCCTTGTTGGAACCCGCGATACGCCACCCAACCCAGCAGCACCGGCAACAGGCTGCCCAGCGAAGGATTGGTCATCAACGCAAATCCCCACAGCAATCCGTACAGGTACCAACCGCGCACGCACTGTGAATCCGCCAGCTCGATCGTCGTCCACAATATCATCGCCGTCAGCAGCGCCGCGAGCGACGTGTCCCATACCCATTCGTAAGGAATCATGATCGCATTGGGAAAAATCGCCCACAACCACGCCGCGCCGCTGGCCACCGCCAACCCGCCCACGCGTTTGCCGGCATAAAATATCGGCACGCAAGCCGCTGCGGAAAACAAAATGTTCAGAGACACAATTGCAAAAAACGAGTGTGCCGTGTGAATCCCGAATACCATGAAAACTCCCGCGACCAATGCGGGATAAACCGGCGTCAACCACGCAGTCGGCCCGGTCTCCTGCCAATACGGTGAGCTGAATCCGTGCCCCGCCGCGAGCGAGTAAGCAATGTTTCCCGTCTCATTCAGAAACGGCACCAGGCCAACGAGATCCGCGCGCATTTTGCGTTCCTGATTCCACGCAAACGTAGCGCGCGCTCCCAGCGCAATCACCAGGATCAGCGATAAAGACGTCGCGGCCTTCCTCAATTGCGATTTCATGTCAGGCGTTCCTCTCCTCGCGCGCCGTTCAGTCTATCTCGGATGCACTCGGTGGGACCAAGCACAAACCACTCAACAAGTATCCCAGCGAGTGATACTTTCACTCACTCCCGCGCATCAGATTGCGTAGAGAGGCGGAACGCGGCTTGAGATAAAGCGCAATCCCGGAATGTCGTGCGCGCGGCTTAGAATGTTTGCACAGATTTCGAACGCGCGGGTTTTGTAGCGGCGGCCTTCAGACCGCTATTGATCCGCGCCACGTCACAGGCGGCCCACCGCGCTCGTGGCCTTGCTTTTGTTTGAGGAGTTGATCATCGAATGGCCGACCCACACAAAGTCGTAATCATCGGCGGCGGTTTCGGCGGGCTCACCGCCGCGCTCACCCTGAAAAACGCGCCGGTGCAAGTGACGCTGGTTGACCGCTGCAACTATCATCTTTTCCAGCCGCTGCTGTACCAGGTCGCGACGGGCTCGCTTTCCCCCGCGAACGTCGCCAGCCCGCTGCGCCAAATTCTGCGCAAACAAAAACACACGCAGGTACTGCTGGGCGAAGCCGTCCACATTGACGCCGCGAACCGCCGCGTCATCCTCAGCGACGGCGCGCTTGATTACGACACCTTGATCGTCGCCACCGGCGCTACGCATTCATATTTCGGCCACGATGAATGGGAGCAATTCGCGCCCGGACTGAAAAACCTCGACGACGCCACCGCGATGCGCGGCCGCATCCTTCTCGCGTTCGAAGCCGCCGAGCGCGAACGCGATCCTAAGAAATTGCGCGCGTGGATGACGTTCGTCATCGTTGGTGCGGGTCCCACCGGCGCGGAACTCGCTGGCGCGCTCGGCGAAATCGCGCACGACACGCTGCGCCACGATTTCCGCGCGATCGATCCGTCGCAAACTGGCATCATCCTGGTGGAAGGCACGGACCGCGCGCTGCCATCGTATCCGCCGAAACTTTCCGAAGCCGCGCGAAAAATGCTGGTGCGACTCGGCGTGACGGTAAGAACCGGAGCGATGGTCACGGACATCCGCGCGGACGGCGTCACCATTCGCGTTGGCGATCACGACGAAATGATTCCCACGCACACGGTGCTGTGGGCCGCGGGCGTGCTGGCTTCGCCGCTCGGCGTGATTCTTTCGCAGGAAGCCGGCGCGAGACTGGATCGCGCGCAGCGCGTGATTGTGGAAGCGGACATGAGCATCGCAGGGCATCCGGAGATTTTCGTCATCGGCGATCTCTCGAATTACAGCCACCAGACCGGCCAGCCGCTGCCGGGCGTAGCGCAGCCTGCGATTCAGCAGGGCCATTACGTCGCGAAATTAATTCGCGCGCGCTTGCATGGCCAAAAACTTCCGCCGTTTCATTATTTTGACAAAGGAAATCTCGCGACCATCGGGCGCGGCGCGGCCGTTGCGGATTTAAATTGGCTGCGGCTTTCAGGCTGGCCTGCTTGGCTGATTTGGGTCTTCGTGCACTTGCTTTATATCATTCAATTTCAAAATCGCTTGCTGGTGATGTTGCAGTGGGCATGGCTATATTTAACTTTCAGTCGCTCTGCGCGGCTGATCACCGGAAAAAATCCGCTGCCGCTGGATTTGTGAATTATGCCGCCGAAGTTTCGGCGGCGCGCACCTGGCCCGCGCGAATCGCCTTCAGCAGTGCGGTATGGTCCCGCTCGGTCTGGTCGGCATATGTCACGGCAAATTCGCCGATCGCGTCATCGAACGTTGCGTTCTTTCCCATATAACCGCCCATGCGCGCCGCGTCGCCGGTGCGCGCGTGCGCGCGTGCCAGAGTCCACCCGCAAATCTGCACGTATTCCTGCCATTCCGATTTGGTCATGCTCTCCAAATCGAATTTCATTTTCATGTCGCGCAGCTGGCGAAAATAATAATCGCGGCCATCGTCCGCGCGCGTCCAGCCCAGGAACACGTCGCTGGCAGCCTGCAACATGCGTTGCCCGGTGACCACGCGCTCACCGTGATTCGTGTAGCGGCTCTTGCCCGCATGTGCTTCCAGCACCGAAGGCAGCGCTTCTTTCAACTGCAGCACCAGCGCGTCGTCTTTTCCGGCCATCAGCAGCGCCACATCGCAGCGCATACCCACGCTGCCCACTCCCACCACTTTTCGCGCGATGTCTACGATGTGATAGCGATCCAGGATCACGCGCCGTTCTTCGGGGAGCGTCAATCGGTAGCGGTGGAACAACGCTCGGACGTGCTCGTCGATTCGGGCGATGTCGCGCGGATGATAAACCAGTGGAGGGTGATCAATGATGCGCCGCTTGCCTTTCGAGACCTCCGTAATTTTTGGCAAGATGTACTCGGCCGTTTGCATCTTGGCGGCGCGTTCCACTTTTTTCCAGTACTTCTTGTCACGCGCGGTCTTCGCTCTCTCGATAAAAAGTTCCACATCAATATGCGAATACCACGCCTGCAGATAAGGCATGCGCGCGTATTCGCGCATGTGCGTGCGATAGGAAGCCGCCATGGCGCGCGCCGCATCGCCGCAACGCCGTTCCTTTATTCCTTTTTGCCGGCCTGCCAGTACGACGCTAGCGGCGAGGCGCTTCACGTCCCACTCCCACGGCGCGGGAAGTGTTTCGTCGAAATCGTTGATGTCGAATACCAGCCGCCGCTCCGGAGAGCCGTATCCGCCGAAATTCAGCAGGTGGCAGTCGCCGCAGGCCTGCACACGAATTTTTGTCACCGGCGTTGCCGCCAGATCCCAGGCCATCAGCGCCGCCGCGCCGCGATAGAAAGCGAACGGCGACTGGCGCATGCGTCCGTAGCGGATGGGTAATAGCTCGGACAATCTTCCGCGATCGGATTCTTTCAGTAGCGTCACCGGATCAGGACGATTGGGCGCGGGCGTCCACTTGGCGTGGGAGGTCCGCGGGACGCGCTCGCGCAGGGCTTTGCCGGCGGTCATGCGTGCTTCGACGGTGGGACCGAGAGAGTCTTCGCGGGGCTTGTTGATGCTCACGACGGTGGCGTGGGCATCCGGGGCTTTCGATGAATCAGGGTTTGTCATGAACATTGGGATTCTCCACCAGATACTACCTACGAGCAAGGGCTGTGATTTGGCAGTGGCGGAGCTGCGGGGGTCAAAAAAGCAAGAAATACTGTAGATTAGAATTGGGCGCTGCTGTTTGTTTTCAGTGATTTGCGGGTGTTTTTAATCGCCAGACGGTGATTAGAAACGTCCGCAATTCTACTGACGAGTGTGCGGAAAAGTACGCTTTGGGGTGTTCGCGAGGTTGGGGGGATTTCGCCGTTGGCTGGAAGTCTGGCGAAGGGGTGGGGCGCTCGCCTGCGTGCGAGCTGACGGCGTTCCGCCTTTACTTCTCCGATGCGAGCGAGCGGATGCGAGCGATGTCGAGGCGGCCTTTTGCGCCCCAGCCGGTCACGTCGTCCGGAATCGCGGGGCGAAACTTCTCATAGAGGTGGAACGCGTTTTGCGCAAGCTCCTCCGGCCGGAAAGCCTTCGCCAGGTCGCGCATCGCGTCGCGCACGGGGCTCAACGATTCGCCGAACTTGCTTTCCAGGTAGCGCTCAACGCTCTTTGCTTCGACGGGTCTATCCTTGATCACGGCGCGGACTCCGTCCTCGGTGTTGACTGCCGGCACTTGGCGGCCGGCAATTTCGACGAAGAATTCTTCGCCACGTTTTCTGGCGCGTGCTTTCTTGATCTCCTGCGGCGCCGGCTTGTAGATGCCCAGGCGCCGGCCTTTGGATTGCGCAGTCAGGCCGGCCACGGCCTTGCCGAGTGAGAGTGCTTCGTCGCGGTTAAATCCCAGGCGCTCGGCAACAGTGGTAGCCCAGAGCGTCAAGACGGGAGCGCGATTGATTAGGATATTTTGGGCGGTCATGGAGAACAGCGTAGCGAATTGTGTTGCAGCAGCGCAATTGGATGGGCGCGCGGCGTGACTTGTAAATCCAAGATGTTCGTTTCCGTCGAGTGGAAGGCTCTGGTGGTCGGTGACGGGGGGGCTAAAACCGCACCCTCGCCTGCGGCGAGAGTGCGGCACCCGTAAAATCAAAGGCATAAGTTCCAGTGGTGTGAAAGGCTTGGCTACCCGCCACTAGCGAGATCTAGGCGGCCAAAAGATTCTCAACGCGCTCGATCAACCTGGTTACGCCCTCCGATTTCGAGAACACAGCATCGATTCCAAAGAGGGATGTCAGCTTCTTGTTGAGTTCTTCGGCATACATGGTCACCATCATGATCCGAATCCTCGGCTGCGTGTGGCGTAGTATTCCTGCCACTTCCAGGCCAGTGAGGCGCGGCATTTTCACGTCCAGTAGGATCAAATCAGGCGTCAGTTCTTTAGCCTTCGCTACCGCTTCAACTCCATCGGTCGCTTCGCCACAAATCTCGAAGTCTGTTTCGCGCTCCAGCGCCTGACGGATTTTCGCTCGCACCATTTCGCTGTCATCGGCGATAAGGATCGTCCGGGGCTTGTTTAGTCCCGAAAGGCAAGACGCATCGGTTGGGGGCGCTTTGCTCACTCCCGTAGCTCAAGCTACATTCTAGCCCCTCCGACAATACGGTGAATCGTGTAGAGGCAAGCACGGGAGATGCTGGTTGGGAATTTAGTAAGTGCGTTGTTTCAGGTCTGGAGGCGCGCTCGCGCCAGGGCATCGTCGGCAGTCTCAACGGTGAGTCAGTTGTGGCCTGGGAATGCAAGCGGGAAAGTTGACCTTCCAAAAGTTTGCCACGGGTTCCACTAATTCAATACCCACTGTCCATTTGCCCTCTTGCACGGAGCCCACATGCGCAACTCGGCATTCTTGCTCTTGGCCGGTACTCTTGTTCACAACCAAAATCCTCTGGCCCTCTCGTACCTTGGCGGCCAGCGCAAGCGCTCCTCCATGAGCGTTCACAGAGAGCATGTGGGCGAACTCGTTGAAGGATTCCAGGAAAATGTCCTGCCCAAAAACATGCACGGGGATGGACAGTACGAGTCGCTTGCTCCTTCGGATTTGCCTGCCCGCCCGAATCTCTGCATTCATACCACAGCGAACGTAGTATTACGGCCAGTATAGGCGCAATAGTACTGGAGGCCCAAACGCGTAGGCGGACGGTTTTCGAACCTGGGCGGGTGGGCCACCCGCCGGTACCCTGAAAACCTAAGGGCCTACCTCTCGACGGTGTGGAAGGGTGCGCCAAGCGCCCGACCGAACGATTAAAGGCGAGCCGCGGTCGTCGACATTGGGCCAAACAGCAGAACGAATGAAGACGCTCACAGAAGCAAACGGAGAAGCGCGTTCATAAATAGTTTGACCGCACGGACGTTGGTAGAGAAGTCCGGTTGATGCCGGGTTAATCAGGTGGATTACAAATGGGATGGCCCTGTTTGCCGCCGGCACGATTCCCGTAAGGCGCCACCCTACCCGCAAATTCAGCTGTTAGGGAAGGACAATCACCTTGCCAACCATGCCCAGGTTATCGTGCAGAGAGCATTTGTAATTGAAAGTTCCAAGCGCCGTGAAGGTGACGCGGAAGCGCGTCGGGGGGAAAAGCGCAAGCTGCGGCACTGGCAAACCGCCGGTATAGCCCTCGAGGGCCGCCAGAATAAATCCCGAATGCACATTTTGCCCCGGTCCCGTAATGGTGGCATGAAGCGCGCCATCCGCATCCAAAGTCACATTGGACGAAGGATCAAAAAGGTCCGCTGGCTCCGTCCCAAACGTGATGGTGTGCGCGATGATCGGGTCCAAATTCGTCCACTCGACCGTGTCGCCTGCATGGATTTCAACCGTTCCGTCGATGAATCGCACCACGGAAAGCGATTCCTGCCCGCCGGCAGTGGCAGTAATCTCGCCAAAGCCCGCGATTACTCCCGTCGTTCGGGATATCACGCTTGTGGACATCATGCCAGCCATGGAATGTTTCGTTTTGCTGGTTGGCGGGTCGCGATCATCCAGCAAGCCATCGCGTAGGTCCTCGGCCTGGTCGTCATAGAAAGCTTGGTCATACGGAAGATTCTCCGAGTTGGGAAGAACGTGAATGGTGCCAAACATTTCTGGATGAACCAAACAGACAAGCTCGAAGTTCCCCGCAATCGGGAAAGTCACTGCGAATGATTGTCCTGTGATTGAGGGCTGACTTGAAACGCAAGCGCTGGTGCCATCGAATACTGCGCCGCTCGCGGGAGACCCTGGGCATACCCCGGTGAAATTAAGCGGAAACGGTTGGTTGACAAGGAGGAATGTCACCGTGTGTAGGTCGCCGCTATCGAAAGTCCAGGTGATTTTATCACCGGCGTGGATCCAGAACTCATTGGGTAAGAAGGCTTCCGCCTGTCTGCCCATGTCTTTGCTCTGACCGCCGACGGTCGCTTTCCAATTCTTTTGAGCGAGCGCCCTCGACGGGAGCGCGAGAAAACATGCCAGTGCGATAGCAACGCCGCAAACCACCGCAGATCGATTCAACGTGAAGCGCCGCATTTTTGTTCCTCCTTTGCCTTTCCGGACTGTTTTCATGCCTCTTCCGCTGCACCGATTCCGTCTGGAACACAACTCGGCGGTGACACTTACTCAGGGTGGCAGCGCCTGCGAAGGACGTGGAAAGTGGGCTTCGCGGCGTGCAGCATCTACGCGCCAAGTACCAGGTGGCAATGGAAGGGAGATGAAATCTTGCCGACATCCTTCTGACATGACAACCCACAGATGCTGAAGGATTTGCGGTAAAACTCGACTGCTTCCAGCAACCCAACTGAGGATGGTACAATCCGCCGCAAGAGGTATCTTCCTTGCTGTCGCAGAACTCAACGGGAATCCGTGCCAGTTTTGGCCCCTTTGAATTCGACTCATCCAGCGGCGAACTTCGAAAACATGGGGTCAAGATAAAGCTTCAAGGGCAACCGGTCGAGATTCTTACTCTCCTACTGTCGCGGCCAGGAACCGTGGTGACGCGGGAGGAATTGCAGCGAAGGCTCTGGCCGGAGGACACATTCGTGGATTTCGAGAGCAGCTTAAACGCTGCCGTAAAGCGGCTGCGGGCGGCGCTTTCCGATTCACCGGAGAAGCCCAAGTTCGTGGAAACGCTGGCACGGCGAGGCTATCGCTTCATCGCTACGATCGAGCATCCCATTTTAGCGGGATCAGAATCGATAGCCATCCCGGCCGCGACCGCTCCTAGCGCAGAGATCTCGGCAGACGCCGAAGCAGGTTCGCCCGTCCGTGGAAATCGCGCGAAGATTTTGGTCCTCACGGGTGTAGTTGCAATCGCGCTACTCGCCGGGCTGAGCTTCGCCAGAGTGCGCGAACGCCTGATCGGACGGCGCAGCGCATCACCGATCCACTCTCTCGCGGTTCTTCCCTTGGTCAATCTTTCCGGGGACGCCGAGCAGGAGTACTTCGCTGATGGTTTGACGGAGGCGTTGACGACCGAACTGGGGAAAATCAGTGCTCTCCGCGTGATTTCCAGAACGTCGGCGATGCAATACAAGGGCACAAGAAAGAAGCTAACGGAAATCACACGGGAACTGAGTGTGGATGCAGTCGTCGAAGGAACTGTGGCGCGATCCGGAAGTCATTTGCGGATTACGGCAAACCTGGTTCAGGTCTCCCCGGAGCGACACTTGTGGGCTGAGAGCTATGAGAGCGACATGGGGGACGTCCTGGCATTACAGGGAGAGTTAGCTCAGTCGATCGCAACTGCCATTCAAGTCAAGATCACACCGGAGGAACAGACGCTGCTCGCGAGGACGCATCCGGTTGAACCGGAAGCCTTTCAAGCGTATCTAAAAGGCCAGTATTTCTTTGCAAAGTTTACGGACCAAGGACGACGGAAGGCGCTCGACTATTTTCAACAAGCTATTGAGAAAGACCGAAACCTTGTCTTGGCATACGTCGGGATTTCAAACGTCTATCAGATTCTCGGAAATTTGGAACTCGTGCTCCCCGAGGTGGCGCACCCCCAGGGCAAGCTGGCGATCGCCAAAGCGCTGGAAATCGACCCCCACTCCGGCGAAGCTCACGCCGCGCTGGCGTGGCGCTTGCTGTATTACGACTGGGACTTTGCAGCCAGTGAGAAGGAATTCAAGTACGCGCTCGAGCTGAACCCAAACGCAGCTGCAACTCATCAAGGTTATGCAAAGTACCACGCCGCACTAGGTCAGTTTCCGGAGTCCATCGCCGAAATGAAGCGGGCGCTGGACCTTGACCCGCTCGACCTCAACAAGATGTCCGAGCTTTGCAGGGTTTTATTTTACGCGCGCCGTTACGACGACGCGCTGAGTCAATGCAATGCGGCACTGGAAATCGAGCCAAACTACGGAGAAGCTCTTTTCCTGACCGGAGATGTTTACGCTGCAATGGGAAAAGATTTGGAAGCTCACAAGATGTACGCGAAGGCTGAGACGCGGTGGGGCGAGAATCCCGCGACGATCGCAGCCATGGGCAGGGCATTTGTAAAATCGGGGCTACGAGGTGAGGCGCAAGCCTGGATCAAGTCTAATAAAAAACAGATCGAGAGCGGTGAGACTCCTCCAATCTACTCGGCATTGTTGTATTCGGACTGCGGCAGAAAAGACGAGGCTTTTACTTGGCTCGAGAAAGCCTACAAGCGCCGCTCCCACTATTTGATCTTCGTCGAAGTCGATCCGGCATTCGATTCCCTGCATGGAGACCCGCGATTCGCCGACCTCTTGCGCCGCATCGGGTTGCCGCCTGAGCTATCGTCGCCTCCCTCGCTAAAATCGCCCGGTTGTGGACGTATTTACTCCTGGTAACTCAAGTAAATCGATGCTGACCACCCGGCGCAAGGGAGATTACAGCTGATCAACCATTCCCACCAGCAATCGGGCGGGTGGCCAAACCTTCCACCGCATCTCGGTAAACGCTTAGTTCTTGCAG
>Ga0228598_1000244_pt1 | contig 10504 bp, 11 predicted proteins | sample CZU4metagenome_FD_182726 | JGI IMG/M metagenome (GOLD analysis project Ga0228598, IMG submission 182726) | Spruce rhizosphere microbial communities from Bohemian Forest, Czech Republic - CZU4 | ecosystem: Host-associated > Plants > Roots > Rhizosphere | place: Czech Republic: South Bohemian... | reverse complement strand
CGAAGTTCTTCATGGGCTGTTTTGACTACTTCCTGGACATGAGGATCCCCAGTGTGTAGAAGGGTTCCGTTGCCCGTCCCGTTACTGCCGTTCGCTCCGTGCTCCATAACTCCGCCCTCCGAACTTGCCTGACCAGTCTCGTTATTAATTCGCTCTAGCCTTGCACACCACTCCTGCGCCTAGATACGCAGCGACGTGCTCCTGAGTTCCATAGTTTGATTTCGAGATAAATTTGAGAAACGGATGTGATCATGCGAGTTCACCATGCTCGGGTTGCGGGACGAGATGGAATTCGTCCAGGCCGAAACTGACTGCTTAGTTTGACGTTAGGACTCGGGAAAGGTGAGGCTGTTTACAAGAATGTGACAAGTGGTCGGAATGCGCGGACGAATGCAGCTTCCACGAGGATGAAGCAGAGCTTAGCACTTAGCATTCGGCACTCAGCACTCAGTCTGATATGTGCTCGCCGGCCGTGGCGTAGATATTCAAGGGCCGAATGCTGAGTGCTGACTGCTAAGTGCTAAGGTCTGTAAAAAGTCAGCGCGAGGAGTTTCGCTTCGCATCCAGACTTAGCGGGCCCGCTCCAAATTGGGAAATCAGCAGGGCGCCCCCAAGCATGCTCACGTTCTTCATGAACATGGCCATCTGCATCTGAGCCATCATTGGGTCTTTCACTGCCCAGAAGTTGTGCATTGTGAGCGTGACTGGAACCAGGAATAGCACGAGCAGCCAGGCGCCGATCTTAGCTCGGTATCCGAGCAGAATGCTGAGTCCTCCCAGCAACGCCAGAATTCCTGATGCGGGAACTAAGAAACTGGCGATGGGCACACCGGCTTGCACGGCATAGGCGATGTCTTGATGGGAGAAGTGGAAGAATCCCGATAGGATAAAAATGGTGGCAAACAGGATCCGCCCCGCCACCGTGACCAGAGAGTTCACCGACGTCTGTTCTCTCGAGTATGGATTATTCAATGCGCTGGCAGTTGTCGAATGCTGCGATGAAGTCGAAATTGAGTTGCTCGCCATTACGAAACCCTCCTAAGAATTTTTGGGACGAAACGCCCGGTACTCGAAAATAGATGAGAGCCCCGGTTTAAAAGTTACTTTAAATAACTACTTGTATTTGTAAAGTAGGCACTTTAAAGTAACTAAGTGAGGTATCTATGCGTCGCTATGCTCAATCGCCTACTCCGTGCCCCATGGGTGGACTGCTCGAAGTGCTCACGCGTCCTTGGACTATGCACATTCTGTGGGCCTTATCGACGAACGGACCCACTCGGTTTGGGGTTCTTCGACGCCAGGTCGAGGGCATTTCGTCCCGCGTATTGACGGAGCGGCTGCGACTGCTGGAGCAAAAGGGATTTATTTATCGCGACTACGAACCGACCATTCCGCCCTCCGTGACCTATGGCATTACCAAGCGCATGAAAGACATTCAGAAGGTGCTCGGGGAGTTAGACCAACTGGCGCGCAAGTGGCAACAAGAGGATGTGCCGGCAGCCCACAAAGGCCGGAATCAACCGGCGGGAGAAGCCGTCTCTTCAAGCTAACCCGTTTTCCACCTGTTCCTCCTTGACAAAAGCAACATACCTGTTAGAGTGCGGCCAAATGGCTTCTCCCAAGCACATTTGAGGAAGGGACCCTGGTATGAAGAATGTTTACGAGGTTCTGAGGCAGAAGGAACTCGAACTGGCACGGTTGGAGAAGGAGGTTGAGGCCTTACGAGTGGCCGCCCCCTTGTTGTCCGATGATAAGGAATCGATGCTGGAAGCAACCAGCAACAAACCGACGTTAGCCAGTCCCACAACCACGCAGCAGCCTATCCGCATCCCGCAGGCAGCCGTCAATGCCAGCCCGCAACCGGCGCGCGCCGCAGGTTGGGAAGACACCGCCAAACGCTGGCCATAGGGTTAGTGACGACGTCATTTGTTTCGTCCGCGAAATCAAGGGATTTAGTTCGTGAGGACACAAAAGTAAGCGAAGGCAATCAGGGCAAATTGGCCAAGTTCTGCTAACCTTCGTTGTTACTGTTGTGTCCTGCGCCGTCAACGGATTTCGAACTGCTGAGGAAATCTCCCACCGAGCGATGCTATACTCCACGCAATAACTCTGGCCGAAGCATTCCTCATTAAGCCTTAATTCAAGGCGACGCGGGGGTGGTGTGCCGAGACAGGCAGAGGTGAAGCCATGAGCGCGGCAGCGACGCAGGCACCGGTTCGAGTCTTTACCAACACTCGCCGCGTTCCTCGTTTCCCGTTGGCGGTTCCCGCGGATGTCACTGTCTTACGATCAGGGATTCCCTATTCCATCCCCGGGCGCTCGGTCACCCTCGGGGAGCGCGGTGTCGGTCTGGTGCTGGCCGGGGAGCTTCATCCTGGCGATTCGGTTGGTATTGAGTTTCGATTGCCCGACGCCGGCGGGCCGTTTCGCCTCAAGGCGGTGGTTCGCTATCAGGCGCTGTTCCATTGTGGCCTTGAGTTTGTAAATCTGACCTCGGAACAACAAACGCTGATCGAGCACTGGACGCGACGGAAGTCCGTCGCCAATCCCACCACTGCGGTTCCCGGCGCTACACCCGCGACGCCGGCAGCCATACCTGCACAATCGCGTGCCATCCCCGGTCAAGTCATCAGTCAAAAGATCGCCGTTCAAAAGAGAGTCCAGCCGATGTTGCGGCGCGCCGCATGGGTGGCGTTGGTCGGAACATTCCTGTTAGCAGCGGGCGGCTGGTGGCATTGGCGCCAGGCGTGGGGCGAACTGGAATCGCAGATTCCGGCAAGCCAGAAGCCCTCGCAACCACCTCCCGTCTATGTTCCCGCCGAAGCGATGGAAAGGCTATTAATCCACAAGATCGAACCGATCTATCCCGACGCCGCGAGACAAACGAACATACAAGGTATCGTGATCCTCGACACCGTCATCGGACGCGACGGAACCGTCATCGACGTACACCCGATCAGCGGCCCCGACGAACTCACCCCCGCAGCCGTCGATGCCGTGAAATGGTGGCGCTTCCAGCCGTATCAAGCGCAGGGCCAACCCGTCGAAGTGGAAACCAAGCTGGCAGTGGAATTCCGAGGGGATTGAGCGCTGCCCTTCCCCATCTTGGGTCGACCCTCGCGAACGTCTTTCCAGAATGATTTGGTGAACTTCTGCTGAGTTGGTTATTTGGGCGTCATGCGATTCTTGCGAAAAGCATGTAGAATCATCGCACTACTGATCGCGAAACTGCCCACGGCGCCGAGGGCCACTACTTCGGCCATCTGCCAACTCAAACCCAGGAAATCCGCGAAGAATGCAGCGAGGGCAAACCCTACTCCAAGGATGTTCAGCCACACTGGCGCGTGCACCGGGTTGCTGTGCCCACGATTATAGAAGCGCAGTTGAAGCAGCACCGCGGCCAATCCGATAGCAGCCACAACTACCACGGCCAGTGGGCTAAAGAAGGCGTTGCGCCTCGTATACAGCACGACCACACCGAGCCCGCAGCATAGCAAGGCGGAAGCAATCACGGTCCAGCGGCGAGAATAGGATCGGCTGTCGGCCACGAGGTTTAGTTCCTCGTTTATACAGGGGTTTGGCGGCGGATTCAAACTCAACTCAACTTTCGACCAACTATTCTATCCCCCTCCGCCTGCCACCCATTCGGCTTGCCGAGTGTCACCATGGCTGACCGCATAGAGGGCGAGTTCGACACGACTGGACATTCCCAGCTTGTCGAAGATATGGAATACGTATTTCTTCACAGTGTGTTCGCTGAGCCCGAGCTCGCGCGCTACCTCACGATTGCTCAATCCATCCGCAACCAGAGCCACGACTTGCTCTTCGCGCGGAGTGAGCAGCCCAACTCCATGTGCATTCACCACGCGCAGAGAAGGAACCTGAGTTACCGTCTCAACCAGGTACTGCAATTGCTGACTATTGGCCCACACTTGTCCCTGATGAACGCTCTGGATGCACTTGCACAGCAAGCGAAAGGGATAGTCGGCAAAGCAGAACAGTCCTTTGACGCCGGAGCGGAAGGCATTCACAACCGAGGCGCGATTCGATTCGGTCAGCACCAGAACCTTGGCGATTTGCGGATGAGCCAGATGCAAACGTCGAACGTTGGCCATATCCTGGCCGGCTAGTTTCGGATGATCGGCATTCATGAGGATTACATCGACCTGAAAATCTGCCACGGCCCTAAGGATCAGGTTCATATCCACGCCGCAAGAACTCACCCGGAACTCCGGGCGTCGGCGCAGCGCGCCTACCAGTAGCTGGCACTGCATCTGATTGGAGTCAGCTACTAAAACCCCAATCGTAGTCGAAATGCTAACGCGTGCAGACTCCATAGCTCACATCCTCGTTATAACTGATCCGTTAATGATAGAGGTTGAGTCGATCGGAATGCTGTGACATGGGGACGCCCCAGCAAGCCTTATTTGTGTGGAAAACCTTCCGAGGCCCATAACGAATCCGAGTTTTTCCCGTTATTGCACGCGCTACGGCTGATAGGAGCTCTGCTCACAGCCCAGGGGAACTCAGCGCCCCTTCATGAACGACTTTCGTCAAGTCCACTTTAGCGGGTGCAACCAAGGTAGTAGGCGCTGAACTGGTCAATAAGCAGAAGTATCTCAATTTTTTGCTCGGTAAAGCTCTAGTGTTTATAGCTGCAACGCCGTCCGATAGAAACGGGAGATCTTGGCGGCCTTCGTCTTAACTGGATACTTTTGTGTACGGCGCTTCCCATGTCTTGCCACTCATAGCACACCACGATAAGTTGAAGACGTTCGACACTCCTATGGAAAGGTTGCAGTTCCTCGGTAGCGGGTCGAGGCCTGAACGGAAAAATGAAGATCAACTTTAGTGTGGTCTATTGCGTTCTCGCTCTCAGCTGCTGCTCTGTGCAGCAGGGGTTGGTGGCTGTGGCTCAAGAACAGCAGCCAAGCACGGCTGTTGTACAGACCGGGCCAGCGGTAACCACGAAATCCGGTGTGGCGGACGGTGCTAGGAATCCTAAATCGAATCCAGCCCTGACGGGGGTGCGTCGTCCGCTCTACCGGCTTTGCAAAAGTGATGTCGTAGTCGTTTCTTTCACCTTCTCGCCCGAGTTTGACCAAACCGTGAGCGTGCAGCCGGATGGGTACGTCACCTTAAGGGGCGTGAAGCAGCTGGTTGCCGAGGGCGCAACGGTTCCCGAGTTGGAAGCGGCCATTGGCCGGGCCTATACCGGCGTGTTGCGTGACCCTGAGGTCACCATCGCGCTCCAGGATTTTGACAAACCGTATTTCATCGTGGGTGGCGAAGTGAATCATCCCGCGAAATACGAACTGCGCTCGGATATCAGCGTGACGGAAGCGGTTGCCATTGCGGGAGGGCTCACCCCGCGGGCCAAACACTCCCAGATCGTGCTGTTTCGACACGTTTCTGACGATCTCGTCGAATCGCACTTGCTGGATGTAAAGGAGATCATGAAATCACGGACTTTGGCGGAGGACATTCGCCTCAAACCCGGCGACTTTTTATTCGTGCCGCAAAATCTGATTTCCAAGATCAAACAGTATTTGCCTACTTCCAGCATGAGTATGTACGCGAGTCCGACACAGTTTTAGGGACACTGTGTTCGCAACCATCGGGACCTGTCCTCGCGAATAAAGCGATAGAAGCAGAAATGAGCACTTGGACTTTCATATGCCGGAGGAGCTTAGGATTATCCCAAGATCGGCGCATGTGCCTCCCCCCACCCTGCGCGACCTGCTGTCGGTGGTTTTTCGACAACGTCGACTAGCGCTGAAGTCATTCGTCGGTATTTTTTTGGCGATATTTCTCTACGGGTTGATCGCACCCCCTTACAAGTCAGAGATGAAGGTGTTGGTCCGTCGGGGTCGCGTCGATCCCGTGGTCACTTCGACGCCGAGCCAGGCGGAATTTGAACGCGAGAGTGTGACCGAGGAAGAACTGAATTCAGAAGTGGAACTGCTGCACGACGACGAAATCTTGCGGACAGTTGTGCGGCGTGCCGGCCTGATTTCTGAAGGGCATTCGTGGTTCTGGAGCCTGCTCGGTGACAACCAGGAAAGACAACTGGCTCGAGCGGTGCGCCGCATCGATAAGCGGCTGACAGTCGAACCGGTGAAAAAAGCAACCCTGATCACCGTGAGTTACAAATACTCCGATCCAGTTCAGGCGGCCAACGTGCTTCGCTCTCTGGCTTCCGCGTATCTGGAGCGCCACGAACAACTGCACCGCCCCTCGGGAGAGTTCAAGTTCTTCGATCAGCAAGTCGTTCAATCACGCAGCGCTCTGGAGGAAACGGAGTTGCAACTCATGAGGTTCGGGGCTGATCAAGGGGTGACTTCAGCGGCTCTGGAGCGCGATTAGCGCTGCAAAAACTAAGCGAAGCAGATGCGGATGCTCGCCAAACGCAAGTATCGATCGCTGTCTCCACGGAGCGCGCGCATCCTGGAGAAGAAACTGAGCTTGTTGCCTGATCGGATCACTACAGTAATGCGTGACTCCGACAATCCCCAACTGATGCAAAAAATGAAAGCGCAACTGCTGGAGTTGCAGCTGAATCGGACTGAACTCCTTGCCAAATACGAACCTTCCTATCGGCCGGTTCAGGAAATCGACCAGGAGATTGCGGAAACCAAAGCTTCCATCGCGGCCGAAGATAAGGCTCCAATTCGGGAGCGCAGCAGCGACCAGCATCCGGATCACGAATGGGCAAGAGGAGAATTATTAAAGACTCAGGTAGAACTGACAGCGATGAGCGCACACGCTGAGGCCGAGAACACTTTACTGGTGCACTACCGGGAAGCGGCGGGTCAACTGGGCGATCGTGCGATCGAGCAGGAACAGTTAATGCACGATTTGAAGGCGACCGAAGAAAAATATCTCCTTTACCTCAACAAACGTGAGGAGGCAAGGATTGGAGATGCGCTGGACCAGGGAGGCATTCTCAATGTAACCATCGCCGAGCAGCCTGCGATCCCCGCGCTGCCTGAGCTTTCCGCGCTGGGCTTCGGATTCATCGGCCTGGCGGGTGCAAGCACAGTAGGTATCACGGTGGCTTTTGTTGCCGACTACCTGAATCCCGCTTTTCGAACTCCGGATGAGATCGTTGCCTATTTGGGAAGTCCCGTGCTGGCTTCGCTGCCGCGTAGAAACGAATAAACCATGCGCTCTGACAACAACGGAAATCGAAGCACATCAGAAATTCGTATATGACTGATCGGACGACCGGGCCAAACTTCGCCAGAAGACTCGCTCCACGAAAGGGACAATGAGCACATTTGTCGATTTATTGCCGCAGACGCTGGATGACGTGTACGAGCCATCCACCATCGAAGTTGAACGCGAAGAATACCGCCAGGCCAGACCCGTAGTTTGGAATTCTGAGTCCTTCGCCGAAGAGCAGATCCGCGGCTTAGTGCGGCAGGTATTTCTTCCAGGATGGCCCAAACCTGCGCATCAGGTTGTTGTGAGTCCGGTAGATCAGGAGACTGATATTAGCTCGATCTGCATGCAGATCGGTCTGGCACTTTCCGCACAAGTACGGGGAACCACATGCCTTGTAGAAGCAAATCTCAACAGTCCTGGATTGGAACAGGTTGTCGAGAAAAATGGCCACGGTCTAATCGCGAATCAGAAGACTTCTGCTTTCCGGGATCCGTCCTGTCAACTCTCCAACGAATTGTGGCTGATCCCGCGGATGGCCTTTGTCGGCGAAAACGAAAATGGTTTGTCGGGCGCATGGCTGCGCGAACGACTTACCGAACTACGCCATACGTTCAACTACACAATCCTCTACGGCCCGCCCGCCGCGGTTGGCAGCGAGGCCGCATTGCTGGCCAGTCTTTGTGACGGCATGGTGTTGGTTGTGGAGGCGAACTCCACCCGACGCGTGGCTGCTCAAAAAGTGAAGGAAAAACTGCACGCGGCCAATGCTCGTCTGCTGGGAGCGGTGCTCAGTGAGCGGACGTTCCCCATCCCCGAGACGATTTATCGGAAGTTGTAAGAATCTCGGTTTGGTCGGTCCGCGGAACCACGAGATGGACTGGATCATCATTTAGGCAAACGCGCGAAACAAGAATTCTGGTGGGAGGAAACTTAGAAACTTCGTGAGAAACAGACCAACAATCAGTCGGGACTCAATTAGCGGAGCCGCGCTCAAAGAATCGTCTTGATGACAGCTGTACCCAACCTTTCTATACCACTCACCCTTGACGGAGCACAGTGGTATTCAATTCAAACCCGGTACCGCTTTGAAAGAAAAGTAACGGCTCAACTTCAACGTAAAGGTTTGCAGACGTTCCTTCCGCTGCTCGAAGAATTCCACCGATGGAGTGATCGCCGCCAACCCGTCTATGTTCCGCTGTTCTCGGGTTACACCTTCGCGCATTTTGATTTGTCATCCGGGCTGCGAATGGAACTTTTGCACACCGAAGGGATCATTGGCCTGGTTGGCTTCCGAGGGGTAGGAATTCCGATTCCAGTTAAGCAAATTTATGATCTGCAGAAGGTGCTATCCCAGAAGGTCCCCTGTGCCCTCCACGCTTTTCTGAAAGTCGGACAGAAGGTAAGGATTCGAGGTGGCTGCCTGGATGGCCTCGAAGGAATCCTGGAACAGCGCGGAGAAAAGAATCTGGTGATCTCCATTGAATCTATCCAGCGCGCGGTTGCAATCACAATAGAAGGATACGAACTGGAGATGATCTGAAGTGCGTTCCCCCCTAACAATCAAGCCCGTAACCCCGATCCGCAAATTTGCGTCTCCTTCCCGCCTGATTCCTGGAGCGCAAGCAGTGGCCGGCGAGGTTTCCCGGAAGAAATCCTCTGTCACGGTCGATGGGCGATTCTGGGATTGGCAAGGCCAGGACGCCCTCGGAGAACCGAAAAAGCGCCATCTTTCTGAAATCATCGCTGAGGCGTTCTTTCCGAGACTTTCGGTTCACGGCCAGCGCTGGAATCTGGTGCGGCAAGTCAGTGCAGACTTTTTCCTAATCATCTTTGGCTTTGCCGCGGTTGGCCATCTGATATTGCTTTTGGAGTTCGCGATTTACCGTGATCCGGCGTCGTTGCTTCGTCCCGAACCCTTTCCGACTGCCGGACCTGGATTGCTGCTGCTCTACGGAGCCCTTTTTACTTTGCTGGGCTTTTCGGAACGGCTTTATCACCCCGAAACCATTCAAATACCGCAGCAGGAACAATTAGTGCTGGCAAAAGTAGTTTTTTGGTCCGCGGCACTGATTATCGCCGCGGTGCGATGGTCCGGGCCTCACTTGATCTCTCTTACAACCTTAGCCGCAAGTGCTCCCCTTAATTTCCTAATCATGCTCGCATGGAGATCGCGCTGGAGACGCGTGCCAGCTCAATCATCGCAGGGCGGGCGTGACGTGCGGAACGTTCTGATCATAGGAGCCGGACAGGTCGGCCGCCAACTCGCGGCTTACATAAGCGAGGACATCTCCTGCCGTCGCTCGGTCATGGGCTTTCTTGACCAGAATGAGCCCATCGGCGGCGATGTGCACGGGCGGTTCGACGATCTGGCAAGCATCGCGCGCACTGATTTTGTGGATGAGATTATTCTCACCGCCCCGTACCAGCCCGACTTAGCGCGGCGGGTGATTCGAGAGGCGCGGCGCAACCAGCTGGACGTAAAAGTGGTTCCCGATCTCTTTGGATTCGAGCCGGACGATCCTCTGGTATTTGAGAAGTTCGGCAATATTCCGGTTCTAACCTTGCGCGCGGAACGCATGCCGGTCTTTTGCTTCTTCCTCAAACGCGTAGTCGACACGGTGACGGCAGCAACGATCCTGGCAGTCTCGGCACCCTTACTGGCGATCATTGCACTGGTGATTAAATTGGAATCACCAGGGACAGTGCTCTATCGGGCCCAACGAGTAGGACTAAAAGGAAGGCGGTTCCGATGCTACAAGTTCCGCACTATGAACGCTGGCGCGGACAAGCTGAAAGAACACCTACGCGCCAGCAACGAGCGTCAAGGACCATTTTTCAAAATGGTCGACGATCCCAGGGTTACCCGTGCCGGACGATTTCTCCGCCGCTACAGCTTGGATGAACTGCCGCAGCTCTGGAACGTAGTGCGCGGTGAAATGAGCCTGGTGGGGCCGCGGCCTCACCCACTCGATGATTTCGAGCGCTACGACCTCGGCGATCTGCATTTATTGGCGGGCGCAGTACCGTTTCAAAATACAGCGGAATCGAGACTTATTACGAAGAGGTCGGGAAGCGGCTGGTAGAAATGGGCCACGATGTCACCGTGTATTGTCGAAGTTACTTCACTCCGGCGCTACCCAAGCACGAGGGCATGCGCCTGGTCCGCCTGCCTACGTTTCGCTCGAAGCACCTTGAGACGTTCGTGCATACCTGGCTGAGCACAGTCCACGTAATGTTTCGCGGTTGCGACATCGTGCACTACCATGCGCAGGGTCCGGCGCTGTTTTCGTTCTTTCCGCGTCTGGTTGGGAAGAAGACGATCGTCACCGTTCAGGGT
>Ga0228598_1000242_pt1 | contig 10515 bp, 11 predicted proteins | sample CZU4metagenome_FD_182726 | JGI IMG/M metagenome (GOLD analysis project Ga0228598, IMG submission 182726) | Spruce rhizosphere microbial communities from Bohemian Forest, Czech Republic - CZU4 | ecosystem: Host-associated > Plants > Roots > Rhizosphere | place: Czech Republic: South Bohemian... | reverse complement strand
TGAGGGGGGGTGCGGAGCGGTGAATGGCTCCGCACCTCAGTTTTTTCTGGCTAAGACCGCAGTGCGGTGGAACTGCGCGTCCTTCATCAAGGGCGGCGAAGAGAGTGTCCGCCCTGCGGGGCCGTGGTCGGATCTGTGGCTTGGCGGCACGGCTGAAGCTGTGCCCTCCCACGAATTCTTCCAACAGCGACCGAGGTCCGGAGTCGGGTGCCGGTTCTGTTCGCATCGCTATTTTTGCAACTCGAGGCTTTTGCAACTCAAGGAACCAGTCATGAAAACTCATCGATATTCGATCGTAATTGTTTCGCTGATTGCATTCTGCGTATGTGGGATGCCGGCCTGGGGCGTGAGCAAAGAGATGGTTCAGCTGCAGACCCAGGTGCAGACGCTGCAAGACCAGATGACGAAGATGCAAGAGTCCTTCAACGAACGCATGGGCGTGATGCAGCACCTGATGGACCAGAACACCGACAGCATGAATAAGGTGGCTGCGTCCATCACCGCGGTGCAGAGCGGGTTGGAGAAGTTGCAAACGGACAATGGCGGGAAAGTGGACCAGCTTTCCGGCCAGATCCAGTCGCTCAATGATTCTCTTGATGAACTAAAGGCGCGCCTGGCGAAGGTCAGCAAGCAACTCGAGGACATGCAGGCCGCGCAGCAAAGCGTGGCGGCGGGACAAGCGGCGCAACAGGCACAACAGCAGGCGATGGCGGCGGCTCCGCCTCCGGATGTGCTTTATAACAATGGGTTGCGCGATTACAACGCGGCGAAAAATGATTTGGCAAAGCAGGAATTTTCAGACTACGTGAAGTTCTATCCGAACACGGATCTCGCGGGGAATGCATATTTTTATCTGGCGGAGGTCGCGTACAAGGAGGGAAATTTTCAGGAAGCGGTAAACAATTACGATCAGGTGTTGCAGAACTTTCCCACCGGGAACAAGGCGCCTTCGTCCGATTTGAAAAAGGGATTGGCGCTCATTGAACTGGGAAAGAAGGATGATGGAATCGCGCAGCTTCGTCATGTAATACAGCGCTATCCGCGGTCGAACGAGGCTTTGCAGGCCAAGGATCGGCTGCGAAAATTGGGCGTTGCGACAACCGCGGCGCGCGCTCCCGGGGAGTGAGTTGCTACTCGTCCTTTTTCATCTGTAGGGTTCTCAGGCAGTAGTGGATTTCTGGCGTCACGGCTTTGATGCGCATGCTTTCCTGCACCATCAGTTTGCAGGATAGCGCTTCCCGGGTGGGGCGTTCGTCTCCCAAGTCGAAAGTCACGCGGCAATTCTGACATTCCTCATTCCAGCAGAAACTTCCGTAGGAGACCTCTTCCGGCGCCAGATATTGAAAGCAGCGTAGTACCGGGTTGTCCTCCGGAACCTCGAATTCCCTGCCCAGGATTGTGATTTTCAGCAGGCGTGTAAATGGCCGGAAGGGCGAGGATGGCGCGGTCATAGTTGTCGCGGCGGAGGAAGCCGCGGGTCGTTGGATTCCTGAGGCCTGGATGGCTGAGGCTTGGATGGCTGAGGCAAAGCAATCCTGGTCGACGTCAGACTAGCGTCTGGCGCTAATGCTGGAGTGATGATGAGGGTGATGGCCGTGTTGCTTATTGTGCTGTTTGTTGTGGTGATGCTTGTTGGCCGCGGCCGATTCCGGCATCGACAGGTTTGAATCTGCGGTTCCGGTTTGCGCCCACAGAGTCAGAGAGCAGAATAGAATCACGATGGTTGTAAGAATCAGTCGCTTCATAGGCCCTCCAATGCCTTACCAAATTCCCTCTTATACATGACAAATCCTATGCCATGTTTTGAAATTTCGGAGTAGGGTAATTATAGGCATGGTTCGCTGCCAGCTGGGGGAGAATTTATTGTGACCATTACGAAAGATCAAGACCGATCTAAAGGCGCCGTAGAACAGGAAGAACGGGATCCGAGCGACAACACTTCCATGCAGGGTCAGCTTGGACACCGGGATCAGGATCCGATGCTGAAGTCGTCGGACACGGATTTCCCCGAACCGGGTGGGAGCCCGGAGCACTCGGGCGAACCGCAGGACGAAAAGAAGCGCAGCCGCGACGACGCGGCCTGATCAGAAACCTCGATATTCGCTCGCTCCCCTGCTATCGGCAGGGGTTGAATTTTGTTTTGTGCGCCTGCTTTTCCGCGTTCGGACATCTCGCGGCTTTGCCCGGGCATGCTCGTGTCGGGACTGCCTGGGCGGACGCACTGACGGCCTGTTGTAAAATGCAATTCAATATGCAGACGAAGACTCCTGTGGGAATCCTGGGCGCGACCGGAATGGTGGGGCAGCGCTTTGTCCAATTGCTGGAACATCATCCGTGGTTCGAAGTTGCGTGGCTGGCGGCTTCTGACCGCTCGGAAGGCCGCTCGTATGGGGACGCGGCACGCTGGAAAATGAGAACGCCCATGCCCGCACGGGTGGCGGAGATGCGCGTGTCTCCGGCGGTTGCGGAGGGCGCGCCGAAGATCATTTTTGCGGCGCTGGATGCTTCGATCGCGGCGGAGATGGAGCCCCGCTTCGCTAGCGCAGGTTGCGCTGTGGTTACGAACTCCAGTGCGCTCCGTATGCAGAGTGATGTGCCGCTGGTGATACCAGAGGTCAATCCTGATCACATTCAGATGATCGAGTGCCAGAGCTGGCGTAAAAAGTCGGGCGGCTTTGTGGTGACGAATCCGAACTGCTCCGCCATTGGGCTGGTGATGGCGTTGAAGCCGTTACAAGATTTATTTGGCCTCGAGACGGTCATGGTGGTCACCATGCAAGCCGTGAGTGGCGCGGGATACCCGGGAGTGGCTTCGCTCGATATTCTAGGCAATGTGATCCCTTATATTTCGAAAGAAGAAGAAAAAATGGAGGAGGAGACGCGCAAGCTGTTGGGCAGTTTGAATGGCTCCGGCTTCGTGCCCGCCGAATTCGGCATGAGCGCGCAGTGCAATCGGGTCGCTGTGGAAGACGGGCATACGGAATCGGTTTCAGTAAGACTGAAGAAGAAGGCGCGCCCAGAAGAGATGATCAAGGCCTGGAACGAATTTCGCAGTGTGCCTCAGGAATTGAAATTGCCGAGCGCGCCGGAACAGCCGGTGCGTTACACGGAGTCGGCGGACCGCCCGCAGCCGAGGTTCGACGTTGAGTCCGGCAACGGGATGACAGCTACGGTCGGCCGTTTGCGGCCATGCGGTGTCTTTGACTGGAAATTTACCGTGCTCTCGCACAACACAATTCGGGGCGCCGCGGGCGCTGCTCTGCTGAACGCTGAGTTGCTCAAAGTGCGGGGTTACCTGGGGTGAACAGCAGCACCTGCCCATGCAATAGAACTGGTGCTTCCAAGCGCGCGAAAACGCGTCTGAGGTACCTCGTCCAATGATCGTCATGAAATTTGGCGGCACTTCGGTGCAGGACGCCAAAGCCATCGAGCGGGCCGCGGATATCGTTAAAGGACGGCTGGCGCAAAAGCCGGTAGTCGTGGTCAGCGCCATGGCCAAAGTTACGGACCAGTTGCTGGCGATGGCCCGCGCAGCGGGAAGCGGCGATCGCAAGACCGCTCTTAGTCTTTCGCGGGCCCTCCGCGAACGACATTACAACACCGCAGGCGAACTGCTTGGCACTGCGCTCTTCACGGAGTTTCACGGCGACCTGGGTGTTTACTTCGAAGCGCTGGACGAACTCTTGCGCGGCATCGCTGCCGTAGGCGAGTTGACGCCACGCACTACCGATCACGTGGCGGCGTTCGGCGAAATTCTTTCCAGCAGGATTGTCGCAGCCGCGTTTGCCGCGCAGGGTCTCGATTCCACGATGGTCGATTCACGCGAATGCGTGATCACTGACAACGAGCACATGCGGGCCGCTCCGTTGACGGAAGAGACCAACCAGAGGCTGCGGACGAAAGTGCAGCCTGTGCTGGACAAAGGCCGGGTTCCAGTCATGGGTGGCTTCATCGGAGCCACCAAGGCGGGGATCACGACGACGATCGGGCGCGGTGGATCTGATTATTCAGCTGCGATTGTCGGGTCCGGGCTGGGCGCCGAACGCATCGAAATCTGGACGGATGTGGACGGAATGATGACTACCGATCCGAACCTATGCCCGGAGGCGCGGCGGATCAAAGTCATCAGTTTCGACGAAGCGGCGGAGTTGGCTTACTTTGGAGCGAAGGTTTTGCATCCGGCAACCGTGCTGCCGGCGATTCAAAAGAACATTCCAGTTTATGTGCTGAACTCGCGCAATCCTGGGTGTGAAGGAACGCGGATTTCAGCCCGCGTGCCGCACTGCAAGAATTTTTTCAAGGCCATTGCGGCCAAGAAACGCATCACGATTATTGATGTCGCGGCGCCGCGGATGTTATTAGCTCACGGCTTTCTGCGAGCGATTTTCGAAGCCTTTGACCGGCATCGAGTCGCGGTCGACGTAGTCTCGACTTCGGAAGTGAGCGTATCGTTGACCGTGGATTCGAATGAGTCTATCCCGGCGCTGGCGGCCGATCTGGCGAAATTGGCGGATGTGAAGTATGAAGGCCGCAAGGCGATTGTTTGCCTGGTGGGAGAAAATCTTCGGGAGACACCGGGCATCGCGGCGCGCGTTTTCGGCGAACTTTCTGACGTGAAGATTCGCATGATTTCGCAGGGGGCGTCGGAGATTAATCTCACATTCGTGATTGAAGAGGACGAGGTGCCGCAAGTGATTCGGCGGTTGCACAAGACATTTTTTTCGGACTTGGATCCGGAGGTGTTTGCTTGAACGAATCTTAAAACGCGGAGTACGCTGAGAACTGCCGCGGAGTTCGCGGAGAGACGCTGCTCATGAACGTTCTTATATTAGGCCGGGGTAAAACGGGATCGCTGGTTGCGGACGTGGCGCGTGAGCGGCACCATCACGTCGATGTGCTGGGCGCTAACGACAATCCAAAGGCCTCCGCCCTGACTGCGGAGAAGCTGGCCCCGATCAATATGGTCATCGATTTCACTGCACCTACCGCGGTGCTCGGGAACGTTGAAGCTTGCGTCCGTGCAAAAAAAAGCATTGTGGTTGGGACTACGGGTTGGTATGGAGAACTGCCGCGAATCCGGCAGATGGTGGAAGACCCCGGATGCGGGGTTGGATTGCTGTACGCGGCCAATTTCTCGATCGGTGTGAATCTGTTTTTTGAGGTTGCGCGGAGTGCCGCGGCCGCTCTGCAGCACCAGTATTTCGGGCAAATCTTCGAGCGGCATCATGCGCAGAAGAAAGACGCGCCTTCGGGAACCGCTATCGCGCTGCAAAGGATCGTTCAGGACTCCGCCGGAACCGAGCTTGAAATCACTTCGTTCCGCGAGGGGGACGTAGTCGGGATGCACGAACTGGTTCTCGACTCGCCCGCTGATACCATTTACCTTTGCCATACTGCCAAGTCTCGCCGCGGGTTCGCGGAAGGCGCGGTGCGCGCTGCCGAGTGGCTGGTCGGGAAAAAGGGCGCTTTCGACTTCAAGGACGTGTGGGGGGAGCTGTAGGCACGTCAGTAACCTCGATTCCCTGCTACCAAAGCCTGAACTAAATACGTCAAATATGCGTATCTTAGATTATGCGGATGCTTGTGGACATTTTCGCGCAAATCTTCCGCACCCTCTGGGCGCACAAGCTGCGCTCGTTTCTGACTATGTTTGGCATCGCCTGGGGCGTGGGTTCTTTGCTGCTACTCGTGGGTCTCGGCGAAGGTTTTCGTTCCGGCAACAAGCGCGAACTGGCACAGTACGGCAAAGACATCATGTTCATCTATCCGGGCCGGGCGCCGGTGGTCGAGGGCAGCATGAACTCGGCGCGCAACTACCTGCTCACGTACCAGGACTATCTGGACATCCGCAAGGAAGCGCCGCATGTGCGCAATGCTTCGCCCGTCCTGATTCGCACGGATGTGCGCGCGGTCAGCGAATTCGCCAGCGCGAATGGAGAGCTCGCCGGAGTTGAGCCTCAGTTCAGCGAGATCCGTTATCTTCCAGTCAAGCAGGGACGCTGGCTCAATGGCCTGGACGAAACACAGCGACGCAACGTTATTGTTCTGGGCGATGAACTGGTAAAGAACCTGTTCCCGGGACGACCGGCGGTGGGCGCGACCATTATTCTGAATGACATCAGCTTTGAAGTCATCGGCGCCGTGGAGCGGGTCGGTCGCGGCGACGATAATTCCACCAACATGCGGGGTTACATCCCTTACAAGGTGATGGCGACTCTTTTCCCGCTCAAGGGCGAGAACCACGAGAATTCCATCTCCTTCATTAATTATCAACCGCGCGTAACTGACGAGCATCTGATCGCGCAGGATGAAGTTCGCAAACTAATTGCCCGCAATCACGGCTTTGATTACCACGATAAAAATGCTTTTGAAGGATGGGACACGATTCAGAATTCCAAGGCGATCGGCATGATCTTCGACGCCATGAACATGTTTCTGGGCGCCGTGGGCCTGGTCACGCTGGCGCTGGGGGCGATTGGCGTGATCAACATCATGCTGGTAACAGTGGCGGAACGCACTCGAGAAATTGGATTGCGCAAAGCGTTGGGCGCAACCAACCACAGCATTTTGCTTCAATTTTTTCTCGAAGGAATACTGCTCACGCTGTTCAGTGGTCTGATTGGAATGGGATTCGCGGCTGGCTTGATGGCGGTGCTGGGCACGCAACAAGGTCCGGGAGGTTTCGATCCTCCGAAGATTGTGCCCACGTCTGCAATTCTGGCGATTGCCAGCCTTACCATTGCCGGAGTGATTGCGGGACTTTATCCCGCGCGCAAAGCCGCTATGCTGCAGCCTGTGGATGCGCTGCGACAGGAGTAAACAAATGTTTCGGGATCTATTTCAGGAAGCGTACGGTGCCATGCGGCACAACCGCCGTCGCACGGCTCTCACCATGCTCGGGATGGCGTGGGGTATCGCGACCGTCGTGATGTTGCTTGCCTACGGCGATGGATTTGGCCGGGCCTGCGCCAACATCTTCGCGAACTTCGGTACGAAATTGATGATCCTGGTGCCGGGCCGGACCTCCATGCAGGCGGGCGGACAGAAGGCCGGGGCGCAGATTCGCTTTACGATGGACGATGTCGACACGCTCACCACGAATCTTCCGCAGATCACTCACATCACTCCGGAAGTGAGCAAGGACTGCAACATCCAGTTCGATACGCGAACATTTACTTTCGGCGTTACTGGAAATTATCCAAACGTCGATTCTGTCCGCGCTCTCAAATTGGGCCAGGGACGCTTTTACAACATGCAAGACGAAATGCAGCACGCCCGAGTGACGGTCATCGGCTCGGAGGCCAAGGAAAAACTTTTCTCGGGACGAAATGCCGTTGGCGAGCGCATCCGCATTGATGGCCTCAGCTTTGAAGTGGTCGGTGTCCTGAGCGCGAAGATGCAGGAAGGCGACGATGACATCAATCGCGCGATTTATGTCCCCTTCACGACCATGAGTGATTTGAAAGACACTCACTATCTCGATTCCATTTGGTTCAACTACGAAACTCCGGAGTATGAAAGGTTGGAGCAGGCGACACGCGACGTGCTGGCGGTTCAGCACAAATTCAGCACAACCGATCGCCGTGCGGTGCGCGTGTTTAACCTGATGGAACAGGTTCACCAGTTCGAGGTCATCACCATCGGCTTGAAAATTCTGCTGGGCTTCATTGGCACGCTGACGCTGGGCATCGGCGGCGTTGGCCTGATGAACATTATGCTGGTCTCGGTGAGCCAGCGTACGCGTGAGATTGGCGTGGAGAAAGCGCTGGGCGCGCGACGGGGACACATCCTGACGCAATTCCTGGCTGAAGCTCTTACCATTACTTTCATCGGCGGGGCGCTCGGAGTGATCCTGGCCTACCTGGTTTCGCTCTCGGTCGGAAGGCTTACGCTGTACAGTGCGATGGCGAAGAACGCAGAGGCTGGCGACATTCGCCTGATCATCGCTCCGGGCACTTTGATCGTGGCTACGATCATTCTGGCCGCAGTGGGGCTGATCAGCGGCATGGTTCCGGCGGTGAGGGCTTCGCGGCTGGATCCTATTGAGGCTCTGCGATACGAATAGCGCTGCGCGCGTTCTTGTTCCACTTCGGTAAGTTGGCCAGCCAGTCCGCATGGTTTCCCCCGGTTGCGCAATCGATCGGTAGTAGTCTGAAAGCGGACTACGATGCGCGCCGTTGCGACTCTTCGAAAAGTGGGTTTGGTAGTGGCTATTCTGCTTGCTTCAACCGCGCGTGCAAATCCTCCCGGTCCTGACAAAACTCAAACGACGCACCCCTTACGCTGGGAAGAAGGCGCGTCCGGCTGCACTTTCAGCCGGGATGACGACGGTAAATATCGTTACGGTCTCTGGACAGCCGACTTTGGAATTGTTTTGGCTGTCGATTCCCAGGAACTAGAGAAAGCACGGCGACGTGCGCAGGCGATGTTCGCCGTGTTGCTCAGCATGCATTATCGAGGCCAAGATTCGCTTGAGGTGGCGCCGGGTCAAATCACGTTGGAATTTGTAAAGCACTATCACGATGTGCACGCTGCAATGGATCCAGACAATCTCGCAGCCAAGCAGCAGAGCGACGCCGATGCTTTTGAGGAAGAGACCGAGCGGGAAATTCGCAAGCATCCAGAAAAAAAGGAAGAGAAAGAAGCCTTGCTAGCGGCCCGGCGGAAAGATGCTGCGGAGACGATCGAGTTTCTGAAAAGCCGCTCACTGCGCGCCATTACGCTAAGTAGCGGCCATCCCGATGCGAGTGGCTGGGTACTCTTCAGCACCAAAAGCAAATGGATCGACGATCTGCAGAAGCAAGAAGAATTCGTGCTGAGGGTTCCCTCCGGGAACTTGATTGTTGAGTTCCCGTTCTCGCTTCCACCCAGTGAAGGCGATTTAATTTTGCGACGCAGGCCGGAAAACTAAGTCCGCTGTGTAACTTTGTTCGACGATGCACGAGCGAGGACGCTCGAGCCTACGCTATCTTAGGCACCTTCGGTCAGCCGCAAAACCTGCACCGTAATGTTGTCGGGACCGCCGCGGTCTTTGGCTAACTTAATCAGAGCGCGGCATGCCTCGGCTGGATCATTGCTCGTGACGATGCCTTGGATCTCGTGGTCGCTTAGCAAACTCCACAAGCCGTCAGTGCACAGAACCAGGACATCGCCCTTCTGCAACGGGATAGGATGCTGCGGTGTTTCCGGCGATATCTCGGTCCCTGCTCCGAGAGCTGCGGTGAGGATATGTCTTTGCGGATGGGTTTCGGCTTCCTCCGCGCTGATCACGCCATTCTGCACCAGGCGACCGACATAAGAATGATCGTGAGTCAGGCGGGAAATGGTCGCTCCTCGCGCCAGATATAACCGGCTGTCGCCGACGTGCGCGTAATAGAGTTGGTTGTCAAGAAGGACGACAGCCGTGGCTGTGGTCCCCATGCCGTGCAGTTCGGGATGTCCGGCCGCGTAGTCCAGGATGCGTTCGTGTGCGATCTGAAAGCCGGTGAGCAGAAGAGATTGGACGTCCGTATTGGGAGTTTCGGCGAACACCTCCTTGATGGAATCGACCGCGATGCGACTGGCCTCCTGTCCACCTTCGTGGCCGCCCATGCCATCGGCTACAATCGCCAGCCTGCCCTTGCGGGCGAATTCCTCGTCGGCGGACGGCTCCCAGTAAGTGAGCTGGTCTTCATTGTTTTCGCGCTGGCAGCCGATGTCGCTCATGCTGGCCAACTCAACTCCAGGCCGTATTCGCATCACACCTCTCGCATCGTCCTCGAGCAGACTAAGAACGGTTCTTCGGTCATAGGAACGCAAAGCGAAATCCGATCCGGATCGGCGCCGCTCAAAACGAAGCGGCCTGAAACCCTGGGCCGCGATATCGGTAGCGACTTGAGCCGATCCCTTACGAACTTGGGATTATATCGAACCTTGACGATTTATTTGTCCGAAAGCAGAGCTTGTTACGCGATCCGAACAAAGGCGTGGCGCGGGAATGACATTTGTCACCATAAGTTGATGATGTTCTCCACTGGCGGGTTGCACGCGATTCCCCGATGATGAGTTCGCTGGCTGGATCGATTCAGGTCAGGCTGGAAGCGAGGAATCCAATGATCGCGGCGCTTGAAGCAACCCAAGAACTTCGGAAACAAGGATCGGGTAACGGCGGGGCAGTAATTGCGAGCCTGCGCCGCGCGAGTAAGAACTACGGCGAAGTGCAAGCTTTACGCCAGGTGGATTTCACCATCAGGGCAGGAGAACTGGTCGCGCTCCTGGGACCCAACGGCGCGGGTAAAACGACCGCCGTCAAACTGTTTCTTGGGTTGGCAAAACCGACTACGGGAACAGTCAGCGTATTCGGCGGAAACCCGATCCATGCTGAAGTTCGGACCCGCATTGGCGCCATGCTGCAGGTTGCGAAAGTGCCAGAAACGCTGCGAGTCCGGGAACACATTGATCTTTTCTCGTCGTACTATCCGAGGCCGTTGCCGATAGATGAGATTTTGACGCTGGCGGGGCTGCAAGAGATTAAAG
>Ga0228598_1000241_pt1 | contig 10520 bp, 7 predicted proteins | sample CZU4metagenome_FD_182726 | JGI IMG/M metagenome (GOLD analysis project Ga0228598, IMG submission 182726) | Spruce rhizosphere microbial communities from Bohemian Forest, Czech Republic - CZU4 | ecosystem: Host-associated > Plants > Roots > Rhizosphere | place: Czech Republic: South Bohemian... | reverse complement strand
TCTGTTCGTGCATTCGCGTCACCCCGATTTCATAGCGATCGTTGGGCTTGTACACGTCGGGGTGCGCCGCAAGCATCGCCGCGTACACCGTGCGCAGTTCGGCGCGCGCGGCATCGAGCTCGGCGCCGGGCGCTAGCCGCGCGAACACCTCGGTCATGCGGTGCTCGCGCCCGGTGACCATGGTGGCGGAAAGATGGTGCGGGCTGGTGACGACGTTGGCGATGAGCTCGGTTTCGGCGGGGTAAGGCACGGAGGGTTCGAGAACGCCGACGATGGTGGCCGTGCGCGCGCCCTTGGGGTCGCCCGTATCGAGTTTGAGAGTTTTGCCGAGCACGGAGGGATCGCTGTGGAGCGAATTGGTCCAGAAACGATAGGTGAGGACGACGGCGCCAGCGGCGTTGGGGCCGTCATCGTGGGCGTCGAGCAGACGGCCTAGGACGGGATGCAAGCCCATGACCTCGAAATAGGAGCCGTCCACGACGCCGGCGCGGACTTCGCGCGGTTCGCCGAGGCCGACCATGCTGAAGCCGATGGTGGAGAAATCGCCGAACTCGCTGACGGTCTTGACGCGCGACTGTATATCCTGGATTTCGGGAACGGAGAAGGTGGCGTTTTCGACGCCGATGCCGGGCGCGCTTTGGCGAATGTAGATGAGGCGGTTTTCGTCGCGGTTGACGAGGGGGCGGAGGAGCACGCCGCGGACGACGCTGAAGATGGCGGCGTTGGCGCCGATGCCTAGAGCGAGGGTGAGGATCACGGTGGTCGCGAGGCCCTTGGTGCGCGCGAGGGAGCGCAGGGCAACTTTTAGATCGCGGAGGAGCAGGTCTGGTATGGGCATCGTCGTTCGACCTCCTGGCTATTTATTAACGACACAGAGGAGCGTTCTGTGCGGCCTGTTGTACCACAACGAGTGCGAGAATCTACACTACGGACGTGCAACGCGCATGATTCGTGAGCGTCGAGGCACGTATGGTTCCGTGGTCGTCCTACATAAAGCTATTCGTATCAATCTGTTAATGACGACTGGAGAGAGAGGACGCGCTGAAATGCTCGGTTGTGGGACGGCACTGTCGCGGGGAGGGACAGAAATTGTACGAGCGTGCACTGCGTAAGCGTCCGAAGCCAGGTGCGCCGAGCGTGTGGGCCAGTACTGCCTAGTTGTCAGGCGGGGGTTGTAGCTGCGCGTAATAGCCCTGACGAGTGCGAGCGGTTAGGCCGGGCTTGGCGATGCTTACTTCGAGGTGGTGATATTCGTTGGGGCGCTCGGCTGCGGCTGCGACGAAGGAGACCTCGTAATACGGCGCGGCATCTGCGATGCATTCCTGCAACAGAGCCGCGACATCGTTGTTGAAGTTGAGCGCGAGACCGCCGGTCTGGGTGGCGAGTACCGGGAGACCCAGATCGCCGGCTTCAATCTGGCTGGGCTTGCTGACTCCTTTGACGAATTCCTGATAGAACCAGGCCCGGCTCACAGACTCGCTATTGCCCAGCGGATCGACGCTGTAGAGGGTGACGCGGGCCTGGCGGAGCTGAGCGGAGAGATTCACAATATGTCCGAACATCTTTGATTGCAATTTGGCGTCGAGGTCCACGGTTGGGCCCGAGAGCAGAGGCCATCCGGGAGAAACCCACAGAATGAGCTTACGTCCCGGGCGCGGAGCCAAGTTTGCGACAAGCTGGGACAGGGTCTGCAGAGAAAGCTGCCAGCGTTCGGTGGCACCGTTGAAGCCGGCGGAGCGACCCAGATCACGGAAACCGATTTCATGTTGATCCAGTTGGGTAGCGATCGCATTTCCGTCGGTCGAAAAGCCTCCACCCAGAATTTGTGTGCCTTTGTCCCCGAAAATTGCGATGGCAAGGCGGTAGGCGAGCCGGCCTCCCTCGGCGCGCAGGACCTTATCAATATTGCTGCGTTCCAGAGCGATCGTCCGGGCAGTAGCGTTAACTGCATCGATCACCAGAAGCACTTCAATAGGGGCCTCGCGGCCGGGGACGGCTTTGAACGAGGTGATGGTCTGAGGCGCTTTGTTGTCCAGCAGAGTGAAGTCGTGCTGCGTGAGATCGCCAATGGGCGGTCCGGATTTTGGAGTGACGACGACGTCGAGGAGGATTTTATTAGCGGCAGTTGGGGCCGGCCGCGGGGTTTGTTGCGCGGACGCCGCGGTGGCGGAAAGTAAAGTGGCAAGAATCAGGCAGCCGAAGCGCGAGGTGTTGAGCATGCGTTGGATTCCTTTGGGCGAAGGCTCGCCAGGTTTCGGCTGCAAGCTTCACCGAGTATGACAGGGTCGATTGCTGGGTCACATAGACGCGGGAGGGGGTTGATGCATTTCGGTTAAGTGCCGAGGAACGCACTGGAGCTATTAGGCTCCGTTGACGCTTTACGTTTTTCGCGGGAGTGAAATTGCTGAGGCGGGCGTGCTACAACGTCAGGCAAAACATGTCGCGCCTACGGCGCTAGAGATTCTTTTCGGCGAATTTTCTGGCGCGCGCTGGTTAGTTGTGGGGAGCAGGTTGCGCGTAATAGCCCTGACGAGTGCGGGCGGTTAGGCCAGGTTTTGCGATCTTGATTTCGATGCGGTGATATTCGTCTGGCCGCTCGGCCGCGGGCGCGGGAAAAGAGATTTCGTAGTAGGGCGCGACATCGGAGATGCATTTTTGCAAGAGTCCGGCGAGGTCGTTGTTATAGTCGAGCTCAAGACCGCCGCTCTGAATGGCGAGCACCTGGAGCCCGAGATTCCCCAGATTGACCTGGCTAGGTTTGCTGACACCTTTCAGGAACTCCTCGTAGTACGTGCCGCGAAAGACGGACTCGCCGGCGCCTAATGGATTGACGCTGTCGAGGGTGATGCGGGCCTGACGGAGTCGAGTGGAAATAGCGACAATTTGCGCGAAGATCTGATCTTGCTGCTTGGAGTCGAGCTCGACATTGGGGCCGGTAAGGAGAGGCCAGCCCGGAGAGACCCAGAGCAGGATTTTACGTCCGGGATGCGGAGCCTCGCTGGCGGTGAGTTGATTCAGCGCTTCGAGGGAATACTGCAGGCGCTCGGTTGCGCCGTAGAAACCGGCGGAGCGTCCGATGTCACGCAGGCCGATCTGATCGCGATCCATGGCGACGCTGAGGGCGTTGCCGTCGCTCGAGAAATTCTCAGCAAGCTTGACGCCTGTGTCCGTGGCGACCGCAAGGGCGACGGGGTATGCGAGGTGACCTCCCTCGGCTCGGAGGAATTTGTCGATCTGTATGCGTTCGTAGCCGATTTCGCGGGCATCGATATTGATTGCGTCAATTACGAGGATGACCTCAACGGGAGCTTGCCGACCGGTGACGGCAGCGAACGAGGTGATCGCCTGCGGGGAATTGTTATCCAACACGGTGAAGTCTTGCTTCTGGAGATCGCCAACAGGCGGGCCGGATTTTGGGCCGACGACGACGTCGAGGTAGATTTTGTTGTTGCCCGTCTGGACTTGCGGACTGTTTTCTTGGGCTGGCGCAGCAGCGGTGCAGAGGAGAGTCACGACGAGAAAATAGCCAAGGCATGAGTTGCTAAACATGAGTTGTATACCTCCTGGCGAAAACTCGCGACCTTTCGCTAGAACACTTTGCGAAACGCGACGGTGCTGAGTGCTAACTGTATAGATGTAATCTAGGGCTGCAAGGTCTCGAGCATATTCCATTAAATGCATTAAATAGGGAATGGAAATGGCGCCGCGGCGTGTTCGGTGGCGAATTCGTTGTATCACCGGCTGGAGCGGCGTACGATGCGCGGGCTCGTGACGCAAGTTGGAAAATATGACTGGACGGGTGAATGGTAAGATTCTGACGCGAATCTGGAAGCCGCCCGAGGTTGTAAGCCGCTGACCGGCTGCGGAGGACGTTCTCGTGTCGTTTGATGTGTTCATCAGGTATGCGTCGAAAGATAAGATCGTGGCGGACGCGGCGGAGGATATACGCTGCAAACGAAAAAGATAATACAGGACTACGGAGTTTGTCCGCAGTGAGCCAAAAGCCCCTTGCCTTGCGGCTTGCCCGCATCGTGAGTAGTTGCTGCCAGCGATGGCAGGAGGAGGCCGATGAGTGTTTACGTGATTGCGCAATTATGGATTCACGATCCGGCCCGGTACGGAAGATACGTGGAGCGGTTTATGGACGTGTTCAAGAATTATAAGGGGAGCGTGCTGGCGGCGGATTCGAGTCCGGTGGTGTTCGAAGGACCGTGGGACGGAAATAGAATGGTGGTGCTTTCGTTTCCGGACGAGGCGTCGTTTCGGGATTGGGCGGAGTCGCCGGAATATCAGGAGATTGCGGAGGACCGGAAGGCGGGGGCGCGGACGGTGATTGTGTTGGCGCATGGGATTGCGGGGCGGGGCGAGGACGCGAAGAAGTGACGCACGAAAAACCGGGCACAGCCCTGCTGCGGCGAACGGCACGCGGTGCCCGCACCTCTGCAATGCAGGACGAAACCTTGCGCGCGCTGCGTGGCGGGCGTGCCAAGCCTCGCCTAGCTCGTTTTGTTGCCGAGCACTAGGCTTCGACGAAAGCGGTGGCAAGCCGCCGCACTCCAAACATCCTTAGGACCCTTTGTTCGGAAGTGTTTTGCGTGGAGCCATGCGCGGAATTTTGCGAGGCGTGCGGCGGGGAGGCGCCAGCGTTCGTGTCGCATGCGGTCAGCGGGCCGCGAAAATGTGGTAACTCACGGTGCCCAACGCGATTCCAATCGCGGAGCCAGCGAGCACGTCGCTGAGGAAATGCATCCCTAGGATGATGCGCGAAGAGGCGATTAGCAACGCTACGGCTAGCAGGACGCCTTGGAGTTGCGGATAGAAAAGGCCGAGCGAGAGCGCGATGGCGAAAGCGGTGATGGTGTGGCCCGAGGGGAATGAGTATTTGTCGGGAGGAAGAATCAGGGACCAGCAGTGCGGCTCGATTTCGCAGGGGCGTTGACGCTTGCTGGTTTTTTTCAGGGCGCGAAAAAGCAAAATGCCCACGAGAGCGGAAGAAGCGGCTGCGCCGATGGCGAGGAAGCGGTGTTCGCCACCGTAGACGAGCAGGATTAGGCCGACGGAATACCAGAGCCAGCCGTCGCCCATGCGCGTCATCAAAATCATCAGAATGCGAAACCAGCGCGGTGCCCGCCAGCGATGCACGCGGCGCATCAGACGGTGGTCGTTGGATTGAATCTGGTTCCAGACAGCTTTGCCGACGGTCATACCCATTCCTCCGCCGCAGATTGCGGCACCGATATCCAGCGGGGATGTTTGCGGGTTTCAGGCGTGCCCAGAATTTCCGCGGCCCAGCGGCGGCCGAAAGCGCGTTCGTCGTGATAATTCCAATAAGTGATGACCGGGATGAGCGCGGCCAGGGGCGAGAGCAGAGTGGTCCAGGATTTTTCGCGCATCATTTCATAAGCGATTACGAAGACGTCGCGCGTGAGTTTGCTGAAGCTGCCGGATTCGCCTCCGACGCGGCCGATGCCGGCGCGCAGACCTTCGAAGAATTCTTCTTTATCACGGGCGCCGGGAACTTCGGTGTAAGCGGTGCCGGCGGAGGGCAGCGCGTGGGCGTCACTGCCACCGATGGCGATTTTGTCCCATTGTTTGGCGAGCTGGGCGGCGCGCTGATTGGCGCTTTCGAGCATGTGGCTATTGCGCGTTTCGACGGCGGGAAAATATTCCTGGAACCAGGCGAAATCCTCGCGCTCGCGGCGGCCGGTGACGCTGGAGAAAACGTGATTGATGCTGAAGAAGAGGCGGCGCTCCGTGAGATACATCAGGAGTGAGACGAGATCGTCGCGGCGTTGTTGGAGCTGCTGGTGCTGGCGGTCGGTAATGTCGTAGACGCCGATGTGCACTTCAGTGCCGCTGGGCATCTTGCACGTTAATTCTTCGCTGACGAAAAAATCGGGGTACTGGCGCAATTGTTCGGCGCCTTCGATGGAATCGTGATCGGTGAGAGTGAACAGGTTCATGCCGCGGCGCTGGAGTAGGGAATAAACAGCGTGGGGATCGCTATAACTTTCGCGGCAAAACTTTCGGACAAAGCGCGTCGTACAGGCACCGGAGAAGTACGAGTGAACATGCAGGTCGCATCTCACGTGAATAAAAATAGCGGAGCACTGTTACCGGCAGATGACATGCGTGCTAAAGTTCTGAAAATAAAGATATTTAACTCTTTCGACACAGTCACAGTCTTTTAACCATCCCGTAGCAGATCTCGGCATTGTGAATGCGAGACTCCGCGCGCATGCAACGAATCGAGTTTTGCTTTTTCGACGCCGGCGGCGGGCACCGCGCGGCAGCCACGGCCCTGCAGATGTCCATCGAGGCGCAACAACGTCCGTGGGATGTTCGCCTCCTCAACATTCAAGAATTGCTCGATGAGCTGGATATCCTCAAGAGATACGCGGGGATACGCATCGAGGACTACTACAACTGGATGCTGCGCAGCGGATGGACTCTGGGCAGCGTTTACCTGATGAAGGTGTTGCAATTTGCGATTTGGGCGCGGCATGCCGCTACCGTGCGCGTGCTGGAGCGGCATTGGCGGGAAACTGCGCCGGACATGGTTGTGTCTTTCATTCCGCACTTCAACCGGGCGCTATGCGAAAGTTTCGCGAATGCCTGGCCAGGACGCCCATTCGTTACGGTATTGACGGACATTGCGGATTTTCCGCCACATTTCTGGATCGAGCGGCAGAGGCAGTATCTGGTGTGTGGTTCGGAGCGTGCGGTGGAACAGGCGCGAGAACACGGGCACATGGATAACCGGATTTTTCGCGCTTCGGGGATGATTTTGCATCCGCGATTTTATGAGGCGCCGGTGGAGGAGCGCGTGGCGGGGCGATTGCGTTTGGGATTGCGCGCGGATCTGCCTACGGCGGTGGTTTTGTTTGGAGGATATGGTTCGCAGGCGATGCTGGAGATTGCGGAACGGCTTGATGAATCGAAGCTGGAGCTGCAATTGATTTTTGTTTGCGGGCGGAATGAGCAATTGGCGGGCGCGTTGCGGGCGGGGAAGTCGCGGCTGCCTCGATTCGTGGAAGGATTTACGAAGGATGTGAACCGGTACATGCATCTGGCGGATTTTTTTATTGGCAAGCCGGGACCGGGGAGCGTGAGCGAGGCTTTGGCGATGCGTTTGCCGGTGATTGTGGCGTGCAACGCTTGGACTTTGCCGCAGGAACGTTATAACGCGGAGTGGGTGGTGGAGAACGATATGGGAGTGGTGCTGCGGAGTTTCGATGCGATTGTGCCGGCGGTGGGGCGAATGATCGAGCCGGCGAATTTGGCGCGGTTTCGCGCGAATGCTGAGGCATTGAAGAACCAGGCGGTGTTTGAGATTCCGGGGATGTTGGAGCAGATTTTGGAGAAAACTGCGAACGTTGCGGAGCCGTACGCCGCTGTCAAGTCCTGATCGTTCATTCCCGAAGCGCTGCTCGTCTGCTAGGCAATTCAAAAGCCCTAGCCCTCCCATGAAACAAAGGCGGGAACGATCGGGCACCCGAACACCGACTTCGATCTTACGTTAATTCCACATGGCTTTTGATTTCGAGGTGAACAGCGACTTGGTGCGCTGAGTTTCGGGCGGTGCGTTCGGTTACGAGTCGGCGGGGTTCACGGGGGCGGGGGGTTGGTGCGCCGATAGTTGTTGCTTCAGTTGCGCAACTTCTTGGCGGAGCATGGCGGTTACCACTCGTTCGTACGCTATGGCGGCACGGGCCGCGAGGCGTTCTAGCATTTCGGATTCGTCGGGGGTGATGTCGTTTCCGGACTGGTGGGGGCCGAAGAGGGCTACGGCGGTGGCTTCGGGGACGCCGCTGCGTACGGGGACGGCCAGACCGGGAGCGGCGAGGCCGGACGGCAGGTCGGGCGCGTTCGAAGCATCTTGGGCTAGGCGGCCAGCTTCGCCATCTTTCAGGCTGCGCACGGCGGCGTCTTGTTCGGGGAGCAATTCTTTCTTCATTGAGGCAGTCCAGCCTCGGGTGTCCTGCGTTCGGCGGAACACTTTTCCATCGTTGCGGAAAACCGCGCCGGAGGAGAGATCGAGCGCGCGGACCGCGCTTTCCACGAGGAGGCAATCAATTTCGGGGAGCGTCTCGGCGCGGGAGAGCGCCTCGTTCGCGGCTTTCATCTGTTCATGCGCAGAGTGGAATTGGCGATTAAAGACGCGGTCGAGCAGCTCCACGGCGATCTCATGCAGGCGCTGCATCACGAGCAAGACGATGGGCGCGACGACCAGCGGCCAAATCCAGCCCGGCATGGGAACCTGTTCCTCCATGTGGGCCAGCTTTTCATGGAGCTGGACGATGGGAATGCCGAGAGCGAGGCTTAACGCGACCAATATTGTGCCGTGGCGTAGGGGAATGGAAACGCTGACGACGCGGTGCTGCCAGACCGCTTGCGATGCGAAATAGGCGAGCACTCCGTTGGGGAGATACAGCAAGCCGATAAAAGCCGGCGAGGGGGCCGCGCCCCAGAGGCGCGTGATCAGGTCCGAGGATTGGCAAAGCTCGGCGAGGATGTAGGCGGGAAGGCCGATCGCGCAGCCCCAGAGGACCCAGTTCATGCGCTGCTTTTCTTGTGGAGGCAGGGTGCGGCGACGCGCGAGGAGAATGAAGAGAACGGCGGCGTCAATTGCGTAGCCGGCGAGGAAAGTGAGCTCGGTGATTTTTTCGGTGGGGAATCCGAAGATGCTTGCGAAACTCAGCAGCGTAAGCAGGGCCATGACGGCAGCGAGCAGCGGCATGGCCCATAGGATTTTTTGCCAGCGCGGTTCGGTGCGGTCTTCGGGGAAACGCAGGGCAAAAAGTAGCAGGCCGGCGAAGGCGGCGCCTTGCGCGAGAGATTCCGCAATTTCCTGCGCGAGTATTGCAACGGGCTCGCGCTGCAGGAGGGCGTAATACGTGTAGGACTGGCCGGGATTAAACCAGATGACGTAGAGGAACAGGCCCCAGGTCATCCAGCTGGGGCGCGTCCAGACGAGCCAGAAGGCGATGATGATGACGACGATGCCGACGATGGTGTCGGCGAAGAGCACCAGGCGTTGTGCTGAATTCAGCGGGGCAGGGGCCGAGTGCAGGCTCACGATTTTGAGTGGGCCGCCGGACTGCGGGAGGATGGTGAGGTTGATCTGGGTGTGCTGCAACGTGGCGTGCATGCCGCCCAAGCCGCCGAGGATGGCGAGCAGGCTTGCGCATTGCGGCGTCTCGGGCGGAATGCAGCGCATGGTCTTCAGGGCAATGCCGTCACCGTTGACGATTCCGGCAGCGGCGGCGGGAGAATCGGATGGCGATTGGAACGGAGCGACGACGTCGGTGACGATGCCGTCGTTGTCCACGGAGAGGCCGAAGGAATCGAGGGAATCGAAGACGCGTTGCAGGCCGGGGGCGATCATGCCGAGGGCCCAGAGAGCGAGGACGATTAAGAGCAGGCGCGCGGCGCGGGGGTGATGAGCTGGGTTCGATTCTTTTGCGATGCTCGGCGCGTACACGGCGCACCTCGGATTTTGTTTTGCGAAAAACTTGGGTGCATCTTATGCGTTCGGTGGGGTGATGGGAAGGGGCCTGTGGTTTTTGAGGAATTCAAAAGCCGCATCCTGTGGAAGACGCGATCGTGTCGGAGTTCCGGCTCGACGCTGCCGCCAGAGTCTCCGGGTAAAACGGCGCTGATCGCTCGACGCGCAGCTATTCGTGAAGATGGCCGCTAGTCGCTTAGTTTTGCGCTTAGCGCGGCGAAGTCTTTTTGGAGTTGCTCCCATTGAGATAGCAGGTCGTTGAGACGTTTGGTGGAATCTGCGAAGGCGGCGGAGGCTGTTGCTGTAGGGGCGCTGTCGGCGCTGCCGACAACAATTGCGAGCGCAGCCAGGGTGGCGTCTTCGCCGGTGAGGCCGCCGGGAGTGGCGGGATATGGGGCTTCGGGATTGCCTTGAATGGATTGGGAGCGTTTGTCGAGGTCGTCCACTTCATCGAGGATGGGTTTTGCGTCCGGCTTCTCGCGCAAGCTTGCCTGGAGAGTTTTTAGCTTGTCGCGGAGAGTGGCGATGGACTTCGCGGTGTCGGTGGCTTTGGTTAGGGCGTTATCGATTTTTTGTTCTAGCTCGAGTTGATTGACTAATTCTTCGCGTGGGATTTTTACGCGCGGGTCCATTTCTATTGTGAGCGGGGCTTTGTAGGTTTGGTTGCCGTTGGTGAGCACGACTTCGTACTCACCCGGGAGCGCTAGGGGACCTGGTGGTTCGCTGATAGTGCCAACGCCGATGATTGCCGTCATGGAGTATTCGTTGTGCAGCGCGGCGGGCGGGGCGTAGCGCAGATCCCAGACGAAGCGGTGCATTCCTGGAGCGTTCGAGAGCGGCTGGAATTTTGGCAGCCAGAATTTTGGGAATTCGGGCGGAGCGGCGGCGGGTTCGGGCTCTTTTTCGGCGCTGGAATATTTGCGGACTACGTTGCCTTGCTGGTCGCGGATCTCGAGTGTGACTTCCGCGCCGGCAGCTGGAGATTTCAGGAAGTAATCGAAGATGGCGCCTG
>Ga0228598_1000240_pt1 | contig 10522 bp, 12 predicted proteins | sample CZU4metagenome_FD_182726 | JGI IMG/M metagenome (GOLD analysis project Ga0228598, IMG submission 182726) | Spruce rhizosphere microbial communities from Bohemian Forest, Czech Republic - CZU4 | ecosystem: Host-associated > Plants > Roots > Rhizosphere | place: Czech Republic: South Bohemian... | reverse complement strand
GCCAGCGAACTTACCTTCCATGGTGAGAGCCACGAGGAGCTTCTTCCCCATGAGGCGCAAACAGGAGGTCTGCATCGTCCCTTCGTAGCAGAGAAACTTCACTCGCACTGGTCGCCTTTGGCCAATGCGCCAGGATCTCCGACTCGCCTGCCGCAAGGTATGCAGCGAGTATCCCGACTCATAGAAAATGATCGTCGGGAAATCCAACAAATCCAGACCTGTTTCCACTAGTTTGGGATGGCAGATTACGACCTGAACCCCATCTTTGATTTGTCTCGCATACCAGGCTTCCCGCTTAGAGGTGTCAACACTGGCGCGTAGGACTGCCGTGCGGATTCCTTCCTTGTCGAGGATTCGGCGAAGACGAGCGGTCACGTCGTGTTTGGTGGTGTACACGGCAAAGACCTGGCAGCGGCGTCCTTCCGACAGTTCTTTCTTAACCTCTTCGACCAGCTTGCGCTCCTTCGAATAAACTCTGTCTGCAGCAAGCTCACGAGGTTCGGCAATGACGAAGCGGACAGTGCGTTTGAGTTCCGAGTCGAATTCTTTGCCGTAGAGGGTTCCGAGCCCATACGGATGATCCGGATAAACCAGCAATGTATTCAGCATGATGCTCAATACCGAACGGTTACCCCGGTGAGCTTTCAATGCTTTCCGAATCTCATCTTCCAACTCGCTGTACGCCTCCCGCATCGGGGGATCCATCGGAACGCTAAGATAAGTTTCCTCGTAGGGCGGCAGTTCCGCGGAGATGTCTTCGAGGAATACAAAGGCGCACAACTGCATGAGGAATTCGCCAAACAGCAGCGGTGAAGCTCCCGGCTTGCGGCGGACCGTGCCTGTCGATTTCGCCTTGGAGCAGGCGTTGTTGGCGGGTTCTACCTTGGTGATGGTCTCGAGCACTCCGTAGTCCTGAATGAAGGAACTTCGTCCTGTCGTGCCCCACTCGTAGCCATGCTCCTTCATCCGTCTCGCTTCCAGACGGAAGAGCGTGTTGAAGAGATCGTCTGCATAGCCACCCAGCAGTGTGCCGGTCAGCCCGACGATCCGGTCAGTGCAGGAAGCTAGCGTGCCGAGGGCGTTGCCCTGGGCGGTGTCGCCCGCAAGCTGATGGATTTCGTCGCAAATCGCATAGTCGAACCATTCCGGCATATAGCGTCCAATGAATTCAATCGGAGCCATGCGGCGGATCTTGTCCGAGTCTGCCTGCCAGAGCGAACTATGCAGCGAGCGGCAAGACTTCTCGCCCCTCGTTTCGATGGTTTCGGAGATTTTGGTCTTCTCAAAGTCACATGCCATCAATCGGCTGTCGTTCACGATCACGGGCTTGCCCGTATCCGAATTCACCACGCAGCCAACGTATGGGCCAGAACCTGGCACACGGTATGCGTGCCGCCAGAAATAACCGAGCTTCGCCCGCTCACGGCCCACGATGAACAGCGATGGCGTCCCGCAGAGCGATAGCCAGCGCTTACGGGCGCTTGTTGAATCTTTTCGCATCCGCATCTCACTCAACGTCGTGCGCAGCCCTTCCCGCACAACGCGGCCTTGCCTCAACCGGACTTCGTTCACTCCGTGGGACTTGTTTTCGTCGCCGCCATTTCGCAAATCATCAATCAGGAAGACGCGTAACCGCGGTACGGTCAGAAAAGCTTCTCGCGCCCACTTTTCGACCAGGTGGGGTGGAACCATGGCTAGTGCAGTGAACGGATTTCCTCCGCAGTGGACGTCGATTGCTCCCAAAGAGATCAATGTCTTTCCGGTACCGCATTCCGCGACCACCATGGCGGTCCGCGCCTGGTGCCAGCGTTTGGCCACTCCCATGATGGCGATCGCCTGAGCTGGGAAAGGCGTTCGTAGCAGCCCTTCAATCCGAGGTGAAACCGGATCGTCGAATTGATGAAGCGCTGGGTACTGCTGCAGAATGCGGTCTCCCAAGAGTGCCGCGTGACGTCTCATGTAGTCGTAGATTGTGGACAGTTCTGGCATGGAGTCCTCTGGTACGGAGGGGGATCTAGGGAGGAGAACGGGAGAACAATGAGGAAAGACAGACACACAACGAAGAGTGGTGCGAAAGGCTAGTTAGCCAGCGGGAAAAGGTCTGCGAGAGTTAGGGCCGGCCAGCGGATCGAACCTGCTTCAGCCGGGAGACCGACAGCTCCACTCTCCACGGCCCAACTGAGCCAGGAAAGAAACTGTTCCTTTTCTCCTTCGACCAGCACGGGAGCACATCCGATACCGAGAGCCGGAATGATCGCGTGACGTGTCTGCAGTTCGCTCGCAAACCAGTCAGCCCACTCCGACATTCCCGGAATCCCGTGAATATGGGCAAGAGAGGCCCAGATGAATCCCTTTTCTGAGCTTGCCAGCAGAGTTCGTCCCGAACCCGCCGAGACGTTGCTCGACGCAAATTCTTCCGACAACGCGAGAAGATGACGTAGCGGTTTCTTGCGTTCGGCAAGCTGCAGCGAACCTTTGAAACACTGCGCATTCCGCTCGAGACAGACTCGAATCGGCTGCACACCCGGCCCTTCCACCATGAACCTGTCTCCCAGGGAGATCGCCGCGCCGACGGCCGCAACTTGCGTATCGCCCCCGATTACGGAAATGAGATGGGCTTTCGCTTGCCGGGGCGGATCAGGCAACACCTCTCCTATGAAGCGATCCAAGCGTAGCTTGATGCTGGTTGTCGTCTTCTCCGTGCTCTTCACGTAAGTCAGCCAACCGAATCGAAGATGAGCATTCCTCATTCTGGCTCCTTCTTTTCGTGAGTGAGAACCAAGGTCCTTCCGTTGGCAAAGACCAAGGTCAATTCATGCGAGAACCGTTCCCGGTCGTGAAGGATTTTGGTTCCGTCTTCTTCCTCTTCTTCCCAATGGTCGGTGAATTTCACAGAGCGCCAGTGGGCGATGTGACGGTCTTCTCCTTCACCGAATACTCCATTGAGCATTCCTGCAGTACAGAGCAATCCGACGTGTCCGCCGTGCAGGGGTGTAAGGGGCCGGCCTCTAACGTCATTGAACTTGGGCAAAAGAACACGGCTCGCTTGGCGATATGCGGCGGACTCTAGTAACAGGTCCTCCACTTCGTCCAATGGAATGCCCAAGTTGGTAAGGATCGCAGGCTCTGACGCTGGAACTTCGTAACGTCCCTCAGAAGTTTCCCTTAGAGGCTCAAGCTCAGCCTTCGTTGCCAACGCTTCGAGGTAGCGCACTCCATCCAGCAAGACCGCATCCGTAGCTCTAGAGTGTCGTTTGCGGCGCGTTGCAAGCACTACGATCTGCTTGTACTGCAGGCAAGCCGGCTCGGTGAGCCTGAACACCCGCAAATCCGTGAACTGTTCGCTTAGCAACCGCGCGCATTTCGCCAATCGCAGCTGCGGAATCACGAAAATCAGCACGCCCCCGGCTTTGAGCCAGCGATAGGTGTGTTCGAGGAAGACTGATTCCAGTCTCTGGTTGTTGCTTCCCCCGGATTCCCAATCGTACGGAGGATTCAGATAAAGCAAGGACACAGCCTCCGGCGGGCATTTCACATCCATGGTGTTGGCCGGCAAAGTCTCGATTCCGAGTCCTTTCGCTTGTTCTGCCCGATTGGCGTCGATCTCGATGCCATAGCGATAAGCGGTTACGCCATGCAGCAAGTGAGTAAATGCCACGCCATCTCCCACGCAGGGGTCGACTGCTGAGAACTCCGATGCGAAGGCAAGCCAACTCTTCAGCCTTGCGGCTTCCGATACGGGCAAAGGGAAAAATCCCAGCTTGGTTTGTCCATGTGGTCTCATCTCCCCACCCCGTTGAGCGCCTGTGCCACGAGGTCGCCAATTCCATCTGAATCGGATATATCGCTCACCGCGATGAACGAGCAGAAACCGTTCACTGGGATTGGCCGCTCCTCCTCAATCCGGCAGCCGCGCTCGATATGTTGTTGTTTTCGTTTCTCAAATAAGTCGGCTTTCGTGGTCACACGAATTCTCATGGCCATCCTCATTTCTCAACTATTGACGATTAAGTGGAAGTCCGCGCCAGGTGGGCCTTTCGAATGCAGGCGCTAATCTTGGTGTGTGCGCATGCCGGTTGGGGAACTCTGCTTGCCAGTCTCTAACTCGTTTTCCTTCGCGGGAACGAGCCTTTCCCAGGGGATCGAAAATCTGCGGCAGGACTGTCCCCCTTCATAGCGCTGAAAAATGAGATCCCCGGAGACATAGAGCGTAATGGGCAGAGGAATCACACGAGCGCGCGGATACTCGGCAGAAGCGGGAGGATTGTTTTCGACCATATGTATCCTCCTTTGCTAGTGCTTTGTGCCAACACCCGGTGCCAGCACACCGGTATCAATTACAAAACGCTCTGCCTCAAGCGATTCGATCTGTTGCCCTGATAGGGCTTAACGTGAGCAATCGACCACGGCTGGATGGCATAATCCCTTCGTGGGGTCGATAGTTCAAATCCCGACTAAAGGTGCACTGAAGCACATTCAGCGGATTCAAGTGTTTACTATCGCCTGGATGACGGTCGAAGCTGCCTTATCGCTGTGGGCGGCGTGGACGGCCCGCAGCCCTACCTTAGTTGCCTTTGGGGGAGACAGCGCCGTCGAATTGATGTCAGCGGCGATTGTGCTGTGGCGCTTTCGTTCGGTTGCACCTGAGCATGCCGAGCAACGTGCTGCGCGTATCGCAGGCGTCTTGCTTTTCGCGTTGACCGGTTATGTGGTCTTAGCTGCGACGATGTCTTTCCTCGGATACATCGAACCAAGGTCCAGCTACTTGGGAATGGCGGTGCTGATTGGGGCAGCGGTCATCATGCCCGTGCTGGCCAAGGAGAAACGGCGTCTCTCAGCTCTGACAGGCAGTGCTGCTCTCCGGGCTGACGCTGCCCAATCTGCCCTGTGCGGTTATCTTTCAATCATTGCGCTTATCGGTCTTGCCGTTCATGCGATCTGGCACATTGCATGGGCCGACTCCGTTGCAGCTTTGGCAATCACCCCGCTGATTATGGTCGAGGCTCGGGAGGCCATGCGCGGCAAGGCCTGTGGCTGTTGTTAGGAAACGAAACAGTAGGCTGCCGACCTTTGACTCAAATAGGCGTGGTGCCGAAAAGCTCTCTTCCATGAAATAAGCAAAACCAAAACCGCGTCGGGCTTTTTCCTACGCTGAGCCGCTATAGTACTCGGTTTCGAATTCGCAGGGTTCTTGGTCATCCTGCGTAAGACGTTGCCCATACATCCAACGCTGCGGGCTGATTTCCGACAGCCAATCTTGGGCGCTGGGAATCCGGCCCAGATCTTCCTTTACATGTTGTTCTCCGATGTAGCGCACCGGAACCTGTTTGCCTTCGCTGTTGGTGATGGCCACACCAAAGATGCGTTCACACAAAAAGATGCCTTCGGCATGGTGCCGAAGAGCGCGATGCCGGAAATCTGCAAGGAAGGCTTTGGATTCGTCAAACCAGTTGTGAATCGCCAGGTAGTCTTCGGCCCGGCCGCCGAATCTTCTGGCACTGCTTTCCGCATGCTTCACCGGATGCGCCATGGCTACACCTCGTAGCTCGAGGTTGTGTAATCTTCGAAGCGATCGTTGCGTTCAACCGTGATCGTGCGGGTTCTCACATTCAAGATCACGTCGCCGAAGCCGCCGCAATTGTCTTCGTAGCCGTAAGGTACGAGAGTCTCAAAATGTTCCTGCAGATGCGCGAAGTGAACGTCCTGAACTTCGCTTTGTTCGCAAGCATAGTCCTCGGTCGCGTAGCACTTGATGTCTTCGTTCACGCCTTCATCGCCTGAACCGTCGAAGTGGGCGGCCACAAACGTAATTCCCGCTTCAGCTAAGTGGTCGCAGGCGGCAAGTATCGCAGCCTTGGCTGCAACCTGCTCCGGTGGGAGTGCTTGCTTTGCATTTGCTAGATTGTTTTCCATGGTCTTCCTTTCGATAGTCGGAAACTGCGCGAAACGATCCGCTACGGCATGGGTAGCGCGCTTCCTTCCGGGATCCCACAGAACACGGGCGCAACCGGTGGCATTTTGTATTAGCATCCAATGAAGCGAGGAAATAGCCAAGATGCAAATGGAATCGGTGCATTTCCCGGCCACCCCGATTGCTTTGAAAATGGCGGTCGCCACCGGCATCGGCATGCTGGTCGGAATGGAGCGGGAATGGTCCAACAAAGATGTAGGGGTTAGAAGCTTCGCGATCGTCGCTTTGCTGGGGATGCTTGCCTCCGTCATTGGTCTGAATGTCGTGATTGCCTCGCTGATCGGTGTGCTCCTTCTGATTGTCGCGATGAATGCCCGCAGCATCCTCGCAGATCGCTCTCTGGAGATCACCACTTCCGCCGCCCTGATCGTGAACTACTTGCTCGGTGTTCTCGTTGGCCTTGGCCACATCTTCACGCCGATAGCGGGAGCGATCGTGATGACGATGCTTCTCGCCTGGAAAACTGAACTCAGCCGTTTCGCAGGTGGTCTTCAGCCGGCGGAAATCCGAAGCGCCGTGTTGCTCGGCCTCATCGGATTCGTCATCTACCCAGTGCTGCCCAACCGCTACGTGGATCCTTGGCAATTGTTCAACCCCAGTGATGCCTGGATCAGCGTCATTGCCATCGCTGGAATCGGATTTGTGAACTATGTCTTCCTCAGGATCTACAGCACGCGTGGACTCTATTTAGGTGCGTTATTCGGAGGCTTGGTAAATAGCAGTGCGACCGTCGCCGAACTCGCTGCCAGGGCTCAGGAGGCTGGCATGGTCGCTCGCACCACCACCCTGTGCTTGCTTACCACCATCGCGATGTTCGCCAGAAACCTGATCCTTGCAACCCTCTTCTCCCCGCGTTCGCTCAGCGCCACGCTGGTACCGCTTCTGGCGATGACCCTCGTCGCTGGCCTATGGATCTGGCGGGATCACATGATCGAGGACAACGTCCCTGGGACGTTATCACTCGCTTCTCCAATCTCCCTGGGAAAGGTTCTATGGTTTGGGATGCTGTTCATCACCATACAGATCGCCGGAACCCTGCTCACTCGACTCTTTGGCAGCTATGGCATGTTGGCTACCGGAGTTTTTGGAGGCTTGGTGAGTAGCGCGAGCACCACGGCCGCCGCGGCTACCCTGGCCATGCACGGCAGAATCAGTGCTTCACTCGCTGGAAGCACCACGGTGCTCACATCACTGGCCAGCGCCGCAGTCAACTTGCCGATCGTTTGGAGGGCAACGAAGAACAGAGCGGTAGTGAGGAGAGTCACGCTGGAGACTGCCACCGTCATTGGAGTGGGAATCCTTGCCGTCGCCATCGACCGCATCTTCCAGCTCTCCGAGTTGCTGGTGCGCCGCTAAAGACTGTGGGACGAAATATTGAATATTCTTTTGCTCCCGCTGAGTAATCTATGGTTTTCGCGTGGGCCCCTCGAGTGCAAGCACGATCTCATGCAAAGTCTGGAGGTTATCCACGCGATCGATAGATTGCACTTTCCGAGAATGGAGTATTTGCGTTAACGCTTCCGGCCCCACACTACCGAGCGCCGCATCCAATCGCCGGAAACCACGTTCAGCGGCTTGCATCTGAGCCAGAACTCTTTGTTGGATCGCTAACTCACGAATGTCTTTTGGCTCCCACACTCGTGCCACGGTCTTTAGCAGACCCCGATACATGCGTGTGCCAACCGAGCGTTGCATGAGTTCTATCTCGCGAACCACGTTGTCCCGGGGGTTGTTCGTTCCGCGGCCACTATTCAGGCCATTGCCGTTGTTTACAGCAAGCGTCGGTTCGAATGCCTCTGCATCGCCACGCCCGTCTGGCCGAAGGCCTGCGCGCCATCCCTCCGGCGTCGCCCAGCCAGGCAGCGTCGGAACGGTTTTGGGCCGCCTGCGAACGTCCAGGTCCACCCATGTTCCAGTGAAGTAATACAAATACCGTCCGAGTCCAAAACAACTGCAGGCCCTTTTAAAAGATTGTGCTTCGGCTGCCGTAGCCGCGTTATCGTCATCGGCCCACTCTTCCCCGGTTGCGGAATGCGAACCTAGGCCGAAGATGGTCAGTTCACACGTGACCAGCACTTTCGCAACGATCTTCTGATCTTTACTCCGCTCAAAGTTCGCGCTGGTATGAACCGCATACCTGCGGGTCCAGCCCGCCGGAGTAACCAGCGTGTTCAGACGATCCGTATAAGCGCGCTGGTCGGAGTAAGGCATCACCTGGCCTCTTGCTGGTCCACTCCTGCTGGTGTTGGTGACCCGCCATTCGATCACCGAAGGATGAAAAGGCACCTCTAGATTGGCGATTAGATCCTTGACACTTGCAGCGGTCGCTGTCCATGCAGTGGAAATGTTTGTGTCGCCGGCACAAGCAAACTGCTGCGCTGCGCCAGCGTGGACATTTACTGGTGCGCTCGCGTGTCCGTTGGTTGGACTCATGACAATTCTCCCTTCGTAAGCATCCCGTGGGGACCCCGCAGACGTTCAGAATGGAATGTCTTCATCCACAATTTCGCCGGAGCCAGCGTGGGTAGGCTGGCTTTCATTCTTGTTGTGGGTGGGGTCTTGATGGCCGCCGCCGCTCTGATCCCGAGGACCAAGTAGTAGCAGTTCACGAGCGACGATTTCAGTTCGGTATTTCCTCTCCCCGCTCTGCCGATCCTTCCAGCTTGAGGTCTGGAGTTTGCCTTCGACATAGACTTTGGAGCCTTTGGTAACGTACTCCCCGACGACCTCTGCCAATCGCTGCCAAGCCACGACGCTGTGCCACTCGGTCCGATCTTGCCATTCGTCGTTTCGATCTTTGAACTTTTCGTTTGTGGCAAGGCAGAAGGTCGCAACTGGGGTGCCGCTCGGCGTATACCTGACCTCTGGGTCTTTGCCAACGTTTCCAACGAGGATGACTTTGTTTACGCTTTTTGGCATTTCAGCCCTCCTGTAACGAGAAAGTGGTCAGAAAGCGGCCTGGGGCGGCAGAATCGGAAAACATGGAAAGACTGGGATGTATTAGAAAGGTGTTCCGGACAAGATCGAGAGAGGATCTCTTAGGAGAGTTCCAGGACGGAGAAACCAGCCGCTATTGCTGCCTTGGATAGTCGCTGATCTGCGGATACAAAGTTCCTCTTCGCCGGACGCTGTTGACACCAGGTCATGGCTGCCGCAAGTTGCAAGCTATCAGCCGCTCGCAAGTCGTGAGCGTCCAAAAGACGCGTCGCCAATTCGCGCACGTGATCGCCTGGGAGAATCTCTCTCCAGCCGCGGTTTAGCAGGTCGAGTTGAGACAGAGCGTTTTGTTCCTCTGCATCGGTCAGCTGGCCTAGGCGATGGAGTCTAGCGATTGCACTGTGGACTTCCACTAAACTCCCCCACCAAACGACCGGCAAGAACTTCCGCAGTTGAGCATGCGCCTGACGACTTGTCGATTCATGCAGACACAGTGGCACCAACGCGCTCGAGTCCCAAAAAGCAGGTTGCTTGCTCATAGGGATTGTTCCCGATCTTCAAGCAGAGCATTACTTCCCGCTCGGCCAAGGTGTTTGCCTGTTGGAACCCGCAGTACCTTCTCCAGATCGACCGGCTTCTCTGGCAAGCGCATCTTGCCGGCAGCGACTAAGAGCAGCTCTTCTTCGGTACCCTCTTCAGGAGAAAAAGGAACGAGCTTCGCGACAGGAAGATTACGGTCCCGTATGATGATTTCCTCGCCGCCTTTGGCAAAAGTGAGGTATTTGCTCAAACGGTTCTTGAGTTCCGCAACATTAACGCTTCGCATGAGGACCCCCTCCATCATGGCTATTATAGCCATTGTGCCCGAGGAGAACTGGTTTGTTTTCGAGGTTTCCACGAGTTTTGTTTACGAGATCGTCCCGCGAGTGATTTCGCTGATCGACCTTCGTTGGGCCGGATTTCGCATCTCCAGCGACTTCCAGCATCAATCACTGGCGCGACAATCTCTCACGAAAGACTTTCTCTCTCCGGAGCTGAGACAACGACGATTCGGGCCGCTCTGGGTTCGATCAGGCGATGTCGAGGTATTAAAATGGCGTCATGCAGAGTATTGCCCGTTGCACTGGAACGGAGAACACAGTCCTACTAGTTATCGATACGCAGGTTGGACTGGTGGAACTCATGTCGCAGGAAGTATGCGCGCAGGCTCTTCCCAGAATGAGCAAACTTCTTGCGCATGCCCGTGCCTCAGGTACACCAGTGATTCACGTGCAACATGACGGAGGCAAAGGGCATCCCCTTGAGACTGGCACTGCTGGATGGAAGATTCACGAAGCGGTAAAGCCCCTGGATGGAGAACTAGTGGTCCGGAAGCGAGAGTCTGATTCATTTTTTGAGACGAGTCTTCAGCAGGAACTCGCAAATAAAGGAATCAGGCACCTCGTGGTGGCTGGCGCCATGACCGAATTTTGCGTAGACACGACTTGCCGGCGCGCCACTAGCCTGGGTTACGACGTTACTCTTGTCGGTGATGCTCATCTGACGCGAGATACAGACATCATCTCAGCGGCGCAGATCATAGCGCATCACAACTTGGTGCTGAATGAGTTTGGC
>Ga0228598_1000239_pt1 | contig 10526 bp, 13 predicted proteins | sample CZU4metagenome_FD_182726 | JGI IMG/M metagenome (GOLD analysis project Ga0228598, IMG submission 182726) | Spruce rhizosphere microbial communities from Bohemian Forest, Czech Republic - CZU4 | ecosystem: Host-associated > Plants > Roots > Rhizosphere | place: Czech Republic: South Bohemian... | reverse complement strand
CCGTCCGCCCCCATCAGGCCCTCGGCTACCTAACCCCGCAGCAGTTCCTGCGGCAACTCGCACCCCCTCGAAAGGAATGAAAAGTGTCACTAATCTACTGGACGAGTACATACTCTTGACCTCCGCTCCGCAGCAGCGTAACGTCGTCTGCGATTCCTGCATTCACCTTCGCGTTCGAGGAGGCTGTCTATGGTCCCGCTCGCCGCCCTTTGGCTTCCAATCGTTCTGTCGGCTGTGATCGTCTTTATCGCCAGCTCCATCATGCACGTCGTGCTGAAATACCATCAGAGCGATTGCTATCAGATCCCCGACGAGGACAAGTTCCTCGCCTTGCTGCGGCCTGCCAACCTTAAACGAGGTCTCTACGTTTTCCCTTACTACCTTCCGAAGGACATGAAGTCGCCCACCGCCATCGAAAAGTACAAGCAAGGGCCGGTCGGATTCATGACCATCATGCCGAGCGGGCCACCGGCCGTACCAAAATTCATAGTTCAGTGGTTCTTTTATTGCCTGCTGATCGGCTTCTTTGTAGCCTATCTCGCCGCGCATACGATTCCGGCGGGAGCAAACTATCGAGCAGTGTTCCGCGTTGTCGGTACAGCCGCTTTCCTCGCCTACGGTTTGGGACACGTCAGCGATGGAATTTGGAAAGGTCAAACCTGGTCCATGACGATCAAAGAAGTGGTCGACGGACTCGTCTACGGCTTGCTGACCGCCGGAACCTTCGGCTGGCTCTGGCCGCGTTAAGACTTTCTCGATAATCTAAGAGATGGTGGATGTCACAACGACTCCGACTATTGCTGCTCCGAGCCCTCGTGGGTGCTGGTGGGCGCGCACGCGAACATGTCTTTTCTGGATCGTGATCATCGCCTTCGCGGTACGCTTCAGCTACATCGTCATTGGACATACTTACAGGTTTCACTCAAACAACCCGATACTCGCGGTGAACGAGCAGGATTTCAGTTTTGGCTTCGAGATGGGCCGCATTGGGCGCTCCCTGGCTCAAGGCCAGGGTTTCAGCAATCCGTTCAACGAAACTACCGGGCCGACGGCGTGGGAACCGCCGCTTTATCCCTTTCTCATCGCGGGCGTTTTCCGGGTCTTCGGAGTTTACAGTCGTACTTCGGCCATACTTCTCTTGACCATCAACAGTATCTTTTCCGCGTTTACTTGCATTCCGATTTTTCTGATTGCGAAGAGATGTTTCAACGAAAGAGTCGCAGTCTGGAGTTCCTGGACTTGGGCCTTGCTGCCGTCCGTTATTTTCTGGTGCACGCGCTGGATTTGGGAAACCAGTCTCGCAGCACTGCTGCTGGCCCTGATTTTTTGGCTGACGTTAGAAATAGAAGAGAAAGACGGATTGGAGCCATGGCTGCAATTTGGCCTGTTGTGGGGCGTTGCCGCGTTGACCAACACCACTCTGTTGTCATTTCTGCCCGTCTCCGGTTTGTGGACCTGGTACCACCGGGCCAAGCTCGATAAGCGTTCGCTCGGGGGAGTTCTTCTCGCGTCGGTCATCTTCGTTGCTTGCATCACACCTTGGCTGGTCCGCAATCATCGTGTCTTCGGGCAGCCTGTTTTCATCCGTTCGAACTTTGGCGCCGAGCTGCGATTAGGGAACGGACCGGGCGCCGACGGCACCTGGATGGATTATCTTCACCCAACCAAAAACGTCTACGAGATGCGCCGCTATGAAGAACTCGGGGAGCTTGCTTATGTAGCCGAGCGAAAACGAGAAGCGATGGCTTACATTCGCGAGGACTACGCGCGATTCGCCGGCCTGAGTTTACGGCGCTTTTTCTATTACTGGGGCGGGGTGCCGAAAGCGCCGGAAAGTCCTGTCGTGGCGTTCTTCAGGAAATTTCTATTCGCGGCTTCTTCCGTGCTCGCCTTCTGGGGGCTGGGACGCGCTCTGCGTAAGCACAAGCCAGGCGCATGGCTTTTCTTTTGGCTGATCGTTTCCTATCCGTTGGTGTATTACTTTCTCTTTCCTCATCCGCGGTATCGGCATCCCATCGAACCGGAGCTGGGCATCCTGATGTTGTATGTCATTTCTGGAGCAGAGGAAAACGATCGGCCTCGGACAATCGGGCGCGCCAGCAACGGTTGATTCGTATCTTCTAATGAATCACTCACGGCAAGACCTGCAAAGTGAACTCGGATTACAGTCGGGAGGAAATCAGCGCTTCGTTAGCTGGTTCGAGACTCATTCGAATCTCAGCGCACTGTTGATTGTGACCGCGGCATTGCTGGTTCGCCTGCGCGCCGCGTCCGGAACTTTTCTAAATCCAGACGAAGCGCTCCACTATCTTCTCGCCGGTCAACCCTCATGGCTTCTGGCTTATCGCGCGAGTCTTACCAATGCCCATCCTCCGCTTCTGACCTTTGTGCTTTACTTGTGGCGCGGAGTCGGCACTTCGGAGCTTGTTCTGCGCCTTCCCTCGGTAATCGCGGGCACCGTATTTTGCTGGATCTTCTTCAAATGGCTCACGCGTATCCTCGGACCTGTCGCGGGTTTCATCGGACTGATCCTCGTGAGCTTTCTTCCACCGCTGATCGAGCTCTCGGCGGAGGTGCGTCAGTATGCGCTGCTTCTTTTTTTCCTTGCCGGCACTGCGTATCTGCTTGAGCGCGCTTTAGAAAAAAACTCGGCGGCCGTGATGCTGTTGTCTGCGTTTTCTCTTTATCTCGCTCTGCTCTCACATTACTCAGCAATTTTGTTTGCTGCAGCGATCGGCCTCTATTCTCTGCTTCGCGTGATCGCTTGCCGCCCCTCAGCCCAAGTCTGCGTGGCTTGGACTTCGGGGCAGGCGGGCGCCGTTGGGCTCATCGCGGCTCTGTACGTCTCTCACATTTCAAAGCTGAAGGGCGACTACGCATCCGGCACCATCAATGGATGGCTCGGCAATTCCTTCTATCGTCCAGGGCACGATAATCCGCTTCTGTTCGTGATCGCAAGAACCGGCGGCGTCTTCCAGTATGTGTTCGGACAATTGGCGATCGGCGATCTTGCTTTCGTGGCGTTCATTGCGGGGGTGGTCTTGCTTTGGAAAGAAAACATTTCGCCCGGAAGGTCAAACGCCTCTTCCCGGCAATTGGTAGCTCTTTTCGCCTTGCCCTTTGCAATTGGCGCAGGAGCTTCGATTGCCAGAATCTATCCATATGGCGGAACGCGTCATTCTGCGTTCCTCATCATGTTTGCGGTGGCTGGTGTCAGCTTTCTGCTGGAAAAGTTCGCGAAGCAACAGATCGCGCGTGGAATCACGATTGCTCTTCTAATCATCGTCGCTTGTAACTTGTTCGGAAAGCCGCATCGGCCCTACATTCTTCGTGAAGATCAGAGCCGGATGCAGATGGTTCGTGCCTTGGGGTTTCTCCATGCGCAGGTTCCGCAGTCAGACCTGATCTTCGTCGATTACCAGACTCGTCTCTTACTTGGTTACTACTTGTGCCCGGAGCAACCGGTTCCTTTTTCCGCGCCACTCGGAAGCTTGGAGCAGTTTCCGTGCAACGGATACCGCGTAGTCGCCGCGGCCCCGGATCTCTATATATTTACCGCTGAGAATTTCGGGCCCAGGTGGGATCAACTGGTGCGCTCCGTCCCGCTGAAATCCGGTCAAGCGGTTTGGGTCATGCAGGCGGGCTGGGAAGTGGATTTGGCTAACGATCTCCAGAAAAAGCTTCCCGAGTTCGGAGAAGTCACGCCGCGATTGTTTGGAAGAAATATCGCAATCTTCAAGTTGAAGCCTGGGCCACCGCTGCCAGGGATCAGCGCTCAGTCGAATTGATGTTATAAGTCGGCCTCAGCTTAAAATCGGCAAGGCACGTATGCGCTTTTTCGTCGCCGCAAAAATCGCATTGCACAAAGCCGGCGCCAGCGGCGGCACTGGAGGCTCGCCCGCACCAGTCGGCGCCTCCGTGCTCGGAACCGAATAAGCTTCGATCAGCGGAGCTTCGTTCATACGAATAGGCGCATAGTCGTCGAAATTCCCCTGCACAACGCGTCCTTTTTCGATCGTGATTTGCGCTCGCAATGCGTTGGTGAGCGCGTAAATCACTCCACCTTTGATTTGTTGTTCGAGAATGTTCGGATTCACGACCTGCCCGCAATCCATCACCGCCACCACTCGATGTATATGCGGCCGATCGCCCTCCATTGAAATCTCCACGACTTCCGCCATGTAAGTACTGAAGCAACCGAAACAGGCAATCCCTTGATAGTGGCCTGCAGGCAGAGGCTTTCCCCACCCGGCTTTCTCGGCCGCTAATTGCAACACGCCCCGCATCCGCGCCGTATGCCAAACGGTATCGAAGAATTTGATGTCTTCATCTTTCGACAACAAGTGCATCCGGTATTCGAGCGGATCCTTTTTCGCCGCTGCCGCGAGTTCATCGATAAAAGATTCGCTGGCAAACCCGGCTTGCAGTGCGTACACCGAACGCATCCAACCCAATGGGACGGGCGTCTCAGTCATCACGTATTCCAGCAACGCTGAGGGAAGAGAATAGATGAGCGCCGCTTCATCCGGCAGGTCGGGATCAATCCCATTCGGGGTGGGCAACCCTTTTTGACCGCTGATCGAGGGTGCGACAATCCGATGACTGAACGCCACCGGCCAGCCCTGTCCATCGACCAACGCGCTGAGTTGGTGATAGCTCGCCGGCCGGTAGGTCGAGTTCCGCATATCGTCTTCCCGCGTCCACAGCACCTTTACAGGGGCGTTCGCCGCTTTCGAGACCAACGCCGCCTCCACTCCGTAGTCGTGCTCCAATCGTCGGCCGAATCCGCCGCCCATCAGCGTGACATTCACCTTGACCTGATCGGGATCCAGTCCGATCGCCTGCGCCACTGAGTCGCGAACATCCTGAGGCACCTGAGTTGGCGCCCACAACTCACAGCTCGATCCGCGGAACTGCGCCGTGCAATTCCCCGGCTCCATCGCTGCGTGAGCCATCAGCGGAAGCTGGTACTCGGCTGCAATGCGCTGCCCTGACGCTTTCGATACATCGCCAGTCGAGTACAGAGTGACCGCCTTACTGGAAGCAGATTTCTTCAACGACGAGAGCATCGCGGCCGAATCGAAATCTTTATTCGGCCCCTCGTCCCATTGCACATTCAGCACGCGCCGTCCTTCCATCGCACTCCAAACGCTTTCAGCGACAACCGCCACCGCCGAATCGCTGATCTTTCCAACGAACGCTACACCAGAAATCCTTTTAGACTCCTTGTCATCGAAGCTCGAAACCTTGCCTCCGTTCACTGGACAACGCGCAAGCAGAGCGTACTTCATCCCCGACAGACGAAAGTCAATGCCGAACTCAGCCTTGCCGTCGACCTTCGACGGCACATCAAGCCGCGGCAAAGGCTTGCCGACGATTTGATAATCCTTGGCTTGCTTTAAAGGCACGTCATTCGGAATCGGCTGCGCACCGGCCTTGCTCGCCAACTGTCCATACGTCAGGCGGCGACTTGACGCCGCATGCACCACTGCGCTGTTTTCGGCTTTGCAGCCGGAGCGCGGAACGCCCCACTCTAAAGCGGCAGCGCTGATCAGCATTTCGCGCGCGGCTGCTCCAGCCTTTCGCATCGGATCCCAGGTGGTACGCACGCTCGCACTGCCGCCAGTAGTCTGATCACCGTAAAGCGTACTCGCCCCGGCTTGTTCAATCGTGATCTGCTTCCAGTCCGCCTCGAGCTCTTCGGCGAGAATCATGGGAAGCGAAGTGCGTACTCCTTGTCCCATCTCAGAGCGCGCCACTACGATCGTGATTTTTCCGTCGGGGGTGATCTTCAAATAAGCATTCGGAGCGAATGCGTTAGCCGCCGAGCTTCCGTGAGGTAAATAGAAACCGATGACGAGTCCGGCGCCTGCGGCCACGCCGGCAGTGAGAAAGTCGCGCCGGGAGAGTGGGCTCATTCTGAACCTCCCGTACCTGCCGCGCGATGAATAGCACGCCGAATCCGGTCATAGGTTCCGCAGCGGCAGAGGTTGCCAGACATTGCTTGCGTAATCTGATCATCGGAAGGCCGAGGATTCTTTGCCAACAAAGCTGCGGCGGCCATGATCTGGCCAGTCTGACAATACCCACATTGAGGCACCTGCTCCTCGATCCAGGCAAGCTGCAGGGGATGCAGCCCGTTCGTCGTTAGTCCCTCAATGGTCGTGATATTTTTCGTCGCAGCTTGCGAGACTGGCGTTGAGCATGAGCGCACGGGTGCTCCATCCGCGTGGACCGTACACGCGCCGCACAGGCCAGCGCCACAACCAAATTTCGTGCCCGTCAGTTCCAGCGTGTCACGTAGAACCCAGAGCAGCGGCGTCTCAGGCGCAACGTCCACCTTCCGCTCGCTGCCGTTAATGCGCAGAGTGATGGCTGCCATGGTTAGGAGTTGAAGATATGGACAGCATCGTACTCAACCAGCGCGGAAAAGGGAAATGGTTCGCGGGGAGAGATGGTTCGTCGTAGAGTCCGAACTCGGGAGGAGAGAAAGCTGAAACTTAGTTCTAGGCTATTTCGCTCTATTTTCCAACTCGCGTAATATTCTGTCGCCAACCTGAGCCTGAAAAGCGGAAAACTCCGGCAGATCGTACAGACGCAAACTGAGTTCGTCCAGTTCCACGTTGTCAGCTTGCACGTCGGCGTTCCCTTGGCGCACTGCATCTACCAGTTTGCCAGCCGTGATTTGGTCGAAACTTTCAGAAACCAGCACCGTATTGTCTGCCCATTGCTGCACGATCACAGGTCCTTCTTCAGTAAGAACCTCTACCGCGAAAGCGGGGCACTTGGCCCCTGCGCATGAGGCAACAGCCTGTGGCGTTGCGCTCTGGTAGCGCTGGGCAATTGCGGTCGCATAGACGCGGGCAAAGCGTTCCGCCGATGCAGGCGATTTCCATCGCGAAACATACAGAAGCGATAGGTCGGCGGTTGTGAGCGTCTCCGCAGTGGTTTTGGCAGTCCTGCGAAACGCAACGTAAGCTCCTCCCTGCCAGGATCCGGCAAGCGTTTCTGCCTCTTTTCGATTTCCGTAAGTCTTCAGGAGCGCGCGCACATCGAGTTCACCGATTCCGCCGGAGTCATATACCGCATACTTATCGCTAAGTATTTGCTGGACGTCGGGAATGCGAACCGGTGCGAGTTTCTCGCGGTTGATATAAGCCGTCGGCTGCAGGACCTCATGCGTGTTTCGCGGCGGACGCGCGAACACTCCCGAAAAAGCCATCGCCTTCCCGCCTTTTTCCAACAGTTCGCCTTCGAAGATCAATCCTTCACGATAAGGGAACGTACCTGCTTCCCTCAGAATCATGGGCGCGTCGTGCAGCAACTGCGAATCAGCGCTGGCTTTCACGGCTGGCTCTTCCATCTGATAAATCAACCCAGAATCGAAATCGTTTTGGTCTCGTCATCGTAGTAGGCAGCGATTTGCTTGCCATTGGCCTTCACCACGAACTCCCGCAGATTGAATTCCCGCGGCAGAAGGCCGAATTTCTTCATGGTCATTTCGGAGCGGGCGAAGCGCTGCGCATACCCTTCTTTCGCCTGCTCATCGCGAGTGTACTGCTCCACCTCAGCCGAGCTGACCAGGCGGCGCTTGACGACGGACCGCTTCGGAAAACCGCTGTCCTCTGAAGCGAAAGCCACGATCTTGTCGACCGATTTAAAAAGTTCCTTCGCGTCCGCGTCCGACATTTGCACTTCTGCGGTGTGGTCCTTCCGAACCTTGCGCGCCATTTCTCCCAGGCTCTGGCCCTGATCTCCGGCAGAATTGGAATCGCTGTTAGTCGTTGGCGCAGGAGAGCCAGTCTGCTGGCCAAGAGCCGAACCGTAGAAGAAGCTGCAAGCCAGCAGCAAATGACTGGGACAGAAGAATCGAGACATAGGGCCTCAATCAGCCAGGAAATGTGAAGTCAGAAGAATTGTCCAGAATTGTCGTTTAGCCGGACACGAGACTCACTGCAAAAGGCGGGATAAGGCTTACGAAGGTAATGTGAAGGAGTCGTCGCGAAGCGTCTACCAGATCGTTTTCAGAAGTGGACTGCGCCGAATCTTTTCGTCACGTGTGACCAGCGCAATGCCTTCAGCCCGCGCAGTTGCACCGATAAGCCTATCAATAGGATCCTTCGGATAATCCTCCGGGAATTGAGTGGCAAGGACTGCGACCTCAGCCGTTATTGGCTTCACAATCACGCCTGAGCGGGTTACAAAATTGCGAACCGTGTTTTCAATTGTGCTGTGCGTCCGAAGCGCGCCTCGCGCGATCAGAAAAGCCAGTTCCCAAATAGTGACGTCCGCAATACCCAACCCGTCGCTGAGCCTGGCTCTTTGAATCGCAGACTTTGCATGCCGGGAAAGCCGATCTTCGTCAGCAACCATCCACACCAGCACGTGGGTGTCGAGAAGAATCACCGCAAGATTTCCCAATCTTCCAGCGGTACAGCCGAAGATACGATGTCCCCCACGACCTCCACTTCACCCCGCATGCATCCGAACACGTTATCGGGCTGTCCATCAGCGGGGACAAGTTTAGCCACAGGACGGCCCTTCTTCGTGATCACCACGGGCTCGCGGGTCGATCGCACTTCGTCCATGACTTTGAGGCAACGAGCTTTAAACTGTCCAGCCGCCATCGTCTTCATGACCTCTCCAAATGACCATAGTCATTATATCATGACCACTAGTCACGGCCATAATTGACAGCTGGTAGCTCGAGGTTGAAAGCTTGGCTACTTCAATTCTTGCAGCTTTGACGAAGCCAACTGTGCGGCTTCACTGGCGGGGTTTTCCTTCTGGATGGTTTCGTAGATGCGTTTGGCTTCAAGCGGCTGATTGTCCGCTTGATAGGTCGCGGCCAATTCCACTTGAGCCGTCACCTTACCCACCGTGCTGGTAGGCTTTGCCGCTAGCTGTTTGTAGAGTTCCTCTGCCTGCTTGTTGCGGCCGGTATTGCGATAGACCGATGCCAGCGCCATCTTGGCCAGCGCCGCAACGTCGCTGTTGGCCGATGAAATCACTGCCTGAAGATCACGCTCGGCCGAGGCGTTGTCCCCAAGATCCGCCGAGGTCAGACCCAGAAAATAACGGGCAAATTCGGACGAATGGGTGTGCGGATATTTGTCCACGATGGCTTGAAATTGTTTATGCGCCGCGGTTGCGCGCTCGCTGGAGCTGGCAAAACTCGGCTCCTCCGGCTGCGCCGGCATGGTCGGCGGACGCACCGGCGTATCCAGCGTGCGCACTGCCTGGCCCAAGTCCAGGCTCGCCTTTTGATCCTGTTGACCCAAGTAATACCAGGTTCCGGCGGCCGCTGCCGCAATGACCAGCACGATCACAACCGCGACAGCGAGTTTGCTCTTGTGTTCAACCGACCAGTGCGCGGTTCTTTCCGCGGCGTCGATCGTGGCTCGGCTGAACCGGTCCGTTTTCAGTTGATGGCGGGTTTCTGCGCGCACGAACTTCCCTTCTGAATACCTCTGGATGGTGCTGACAATTCCTCAGTCTAACAGGCAGAATTCAGCAACGTCAAAGGCTGGCACTCGTCCTGCAGTGTCCTGCACACCGTTTTGGCTTCTTGAAGACGCGACCTCCGCGTGATCGAGCCGAACACACACCAGATCATCTCGTGGCCGTTCTGTCTGAACATGCCGGCCTATCGTCCCTAAACGAGGTACGTGCCTGCAAGCCTCTCGTGGTAGCAAAAAAACACTGCATCTCGTGATGCGCTCCCGTCGGTCATCGTGCGAAAGTTCAGACTGGACAGAAAACCTGGGCCGCAACACTCAGGACGGAGGACAAGAAAATGACTGAAATGCTCGCAGGAGGCTTGGTTTTAGCAATCTCGATTTCCATGACCGTTGGGATCACGGTCATCATGTTCATGGCCGACCGCGGTGCGGTGCGCAAATGATCCGGCGCATGCTATTGCTTAAGTTCGTGTCGTGGTGTGTGCTTGCGCCGGTCCTGGCCTTGGCCCGACACAGCATCTGCGCTTCAGCGAGTCGCCCCATCTTTCGCATCCCTTGCGAAAGTGGGCGCTTCGAAGGCCGCTTCCTCAGCGAGTCCGGGGATATCTTCGCCAGCCACACAACAGCCTGACGTTGCGCAAACGGAAGCATCGAGCAACTTCCTCGTCACCGGAGCGGGTAGCTGCCGCGTATTGCGTTTTTCTCAGCCAGGTTCTCGTTTTGTGCAATATCTGTCCAGCCCCATGCGAGGCCAACGGTAGTTGCCTGAGCCATCCGCTCTGGTTCACGCCAGCGGTTACTGCGTTACTGTGAACACTGCCGCGCTCGCAGCCGTCCCTCCTGGAGTCGTGATTACAATTTTGCCGGTCATCGCGCCTGTCGGCACATTCGCTGTCACCTGCGTGTCTGAGTTCACCGTTACTGTTGTTGCCTTCACTCCGCCGAAGGTCACCTTCGTGGTCTGCGTTAGGCTGACGCCGGTGATGGTCACAGGCGTTCCCACGGGTCCGCTGGCGGGAGTGAAACTCTTGATCGATGGCACAACGCGGAAGTTTATATAGCTTT
>Ga0228598_1000235_pt1 | contig 10553 bp, 9 predicted proteins | sample CZU4metagenome_FD_182726 | JGI IMG/M metagenome (GOLD analysis project Ga0228598, IMG submission 182726) | Spruce rhizosphere microbial communities from Bohemian Forest, Czech Republic - CZU4 | ecosystem: Host-associated > Plants > Roots > Rhizosphere | place: Czech Republic: South Bohemian... | reverse complement strand
GGCTGCGTTCTCCACCAGCGTCTCATACGCTGCAACGCACGCGTGCCGCAGTTCGCGCGAAATTCGCTCCGGCACTCCCTTGGTAAGCAACAATGTAGCAGTCCCGTGCAGCAGCGCCGCAAGCGCCAGCGCCAATCCCGCGTGCTGCTCCTGCGTCCCGCCCAACCGGTCCGCCAGGCTCTTCTTGAGCAGGTCGAACGACGGTCGCGCTTCTTCTTTCGCCAGGCGCACGGCCCAATCCGCATGGATCAGTTCGTACTCGTTGCAATGTTTAAGCGCGAATTCAAAATACCGCAAGCAAAACTCCTCGGCTGAATGCGCCCTCCGCATGTAAGAAAACATGATCTCCTGCGCCCTCTTGCGCAGCAGCTCCAGAATATCTTTTTTATCGCGGAATCGCTGGTACACGGTAGGAGTCGTCGTCCGCGCCGTGCGCGCCACTGCGCGCATGGTCAGCGCTCTTTCTCCTCCTTTGCTCCACAATTGATAAGCGGCATCCAGAATACGGCCTTCCAGACGGGCATCGGCTGTTCGCGGCATCTTCGCTCTTTGCTCCTCGCGCTGCTGGCAATCGAATACGAAAATAATCTTTACAATGTATAACAAACGGTGTATAAAGAATCCAGGCGCGCAGTATACCCCCGTTTTATTCCCTGGTGCAGTAAAAATCCGAAGTGCGCTACGAGGAACGATGCACACATTTGAATATGCCGTCACCACCAAAGCCACGCCCGCCCTGACCTGGGAGGTCTACACCAATTGGAAAATGTGGCACACCTTTGCCAACATCTATGGCCGCATGCACTGGCAGCATGGCGAGCCCTGGAGTATCGGCAGCAGGATGGAAATCGAAATCCTGAAGCCCGTCAAGGTTGTCGTTGACCACCTGATCGTCAATTGCCGGCACGGCCGCGACCTCGGCTGGATTGATCGAGCCCTGGGCATCACCATGCACCAGTGGGTCGAATTTGACGAGCACCGCTCCGGCGGCACGCGCGTTCGCACCTGGGGAGAAATCAAGCCAGCTCGCGTCGCCGTGGCCGGACGCACTGCCGAGTATTTGGTGGGTGTGTTTACCGAAACCTGGTACGAAAATTTTCGCTCGATGTGCGACGAATTCGCCGAAGTCGGAGTGTAAATCGCGCCACAGCGTCGCGAGCTGTATACCGCGCATCTCGCGGTCGCGATAGAAAACAACTAGTGTGATGCTGCGGACGCGGAGGCCCTGTTTTCGCCGCCAGCATCCGCTATCGCATTCGCGCGCAAAACCAGCACGGGGCAGCTCGCCTGCTTCACCACTTTTTCCGCCACCGAGCCAAACGCGATTTTGTGCCAGCCGGTCATGCCGTGCGTCGCGATGATGATCAAGTCCGCGTGCTCGTGCTCGGCGATGCGCACCAGCTCCATGCCAACATCGTTCGCCGTCCCCATTTCCGTGCGCGCCTTCACATTTTCCTGCGCGAGTGTGCCGGCCAGATCAGCCAGCCGTTTCGCGGCGGCGTCCGTCAAGCTCTGGTCGTACTCGCCTTCCTTCAGGACGGACACATTTTTCGGCAGGTCCGGTATCGCCGGCATTACATGGACCAGCAGCAGCTCGGCGCCGAAGCGCGTAGCGAAATCCGCGGCCACGTCCAGCGCGGCTTCCGCAGAGTCGCTGAAATCAATCGGAGAAAGAATCAGTTTAGGAGGCAGCATGGCGTCGTGTCCTTTGTGCCGGTGTCCGGGGCGATGGCAAGGGCAGCGGCGCCATCCTACCAAACGAATTTGCCGCCATGTTACGCTTCTGTTGCAGCCACGTTAATTTAACGGACCTGCCGCCCGTGAGCAGCCGTAGCCGCCCACTTCAGCGCGTCCGCGGCAGATTGCAGGTCCAAGTTTTCGGCGCCGGCGTTTCTCTCCCGGACTCGTCTGCATATCGCGGGATGCCGTAGAATAGCGCTCATGAATTCGCCGGCCTTCCTGGACAATCTTCGCGTCGTGCTGGTGGCGACGCGCAATCCTCTGAACATTGGCGCCGCCGCGCGCGCCATGAGCAATTTCGGCTGCGAGCATCTGCGTCTGGTGAATCCCTACGACCCGGCGTATCGCGAAGCAGTTTCCGCCGTGGGCGCCGCGCCGGTTCTCGCGAGTGCCGAACAGTTTCCCACCGTCGCGGAAGCGGTGGTCGATTGCGCGCTCGTCGTCGGCACCACCGCTGCGGGCCGCCGCGAATTGCATCATTCGCTTTGCACGCTCGAGGCTGGCGCGCGCATCATTCTGCAACACGCCACACGCAAGCAAACGGAAGCCACAAAACTCGCGTCGCAGCACGTAGGGCGCAAGCAGCCAGCGAACGCGAAACTCACGCGCAAGGAACTCGCGCACAACGAGCTCGTGCACAAGCGTGCCGGACGCGGAAAAACAGCGCGCGCCGCGCGTGGCGTGAAGAAGGCCGCAACAAATCGCGTCGCGCTTCTGTTCGGCTCGGAAAAAACTGGATTGTCCAACGAAGACTTGAGCCACTGCCATTGGCTGCTGCGCATTCCCACGCGCGCAGAGCACCGCTCGATGAACCTGGGCCAGGCCGTCGCGGTCTGCCTCTACGAACTGGTGCGCGACGCGAAGGCCGCGGCGACATTTGCGCGCGCGCTCGAAAAAACGCCGCCCGCAACCGCCGGCGAAGTCGAACGCTTCACCGTCGTCCTCAGCGAAGCCCTCAGCTCCAGCGGCTTCCTCGATCGCCGCACCGTAGCCGACGCCAACGAGCGCATCCGCCGCCTCGTCCGTCGCCTAAATCTCCCCAGCCGCGACGCCGACATGTGGACCGGCATCATGCGCCAAATCGTCTGGAAGCTGAACGCCACACAAACCCCGCAGCCACCCCCGCGCATAAAACCCCCCAGCTAGCGCGCGCGAGCGTTGCGTTCGGCGTCAATTTTTCAGAATTGGACCACGGACAGACCGGGAATTCTCTGGAAATCGCGAAGGTTCAACGTCGCAACGTGAAAGCCGAGGTGCAACGCAGTTGCGCCAATCAGCAGATCCTCAAACGCAAACTGAATGCCCATCGCCTCCTGCTGACCTTCGATGCGCCCGGCCAGGCGTGCAATTTCGAGCCTTACTGGATGCACCGGGACATCCCTCCCGCGTACACGTGGCTGCGTCGATCCCCGCACCCACCGCATCGCTTTCAGGATCGAAGCTAACGGATTCGCGTCATCTCCATGAGATATTCTTCCACACTCTTTAGGTTTTTCGATTTTGCGTTCATGATTCTCTCAAGCCATACGCCATCTGCCGCGAGTCTCACGACACGAAGCTCGATTCTCGAATCAGTTTTCGAATGTCTCTTTAGGCGTTCGCCCAGCCAGTTATTCCAAACCCGTCCGACCTGACCGTTAGAGGCCATCAGACTCAAGAGCGCGCCCCAACATTTACGTTCTGCTGCACCTTCGGAGAATGCGGCCCTAATGTATGCACGAGTAAAGCATCCGTCGGAATTCTCTTCCTGTGCCATCAGTCGGTCAAACTGCTTGTCCAATCGCGTCAATAGCATCTGCATCAGCTCCGTCACCAACGTCTCTTTGCTATCGAAGTGATGAAAGAAAGCCCCCTTGGTAACGTCCGCCAATTCGCTCACTTTGTTGACGGTGACATCAGCCATGCCCCTGGTCGCAGCGAGTTCGAAGGCGGCATTTAAGAGGGATTCTCTAACGAAGAGAGGGTCCTTCTTTTTCATGTACGCGTTTTTTACTTTAGTCGCCTTCATTTTCGGAAATCTCCTCAACGTCGCAAAATTGTATTCCATTGGATGAGCCGGTGGCGCAAATTAAATGATTGCTTTGAAAGATACCGTCTGGTATCTTCAATAAGAACGCTCTGCAAAACAAACCGCGACGCTGCTGTAGCAGTGTTGCTTCAGGGCAAATTTGAAGAACAACTTAGGAGGTGAATCATGACCGGTTCAGGATCGAGCGAGATGAAGACTGTCGTTGACCAAGAATTAGCAGTGGGCCACCTTGTTTTTAAGGTGGCTGATCTCAAGAGCAGTTGCCAATTCTACTCAAATCTAGGCCTTCCTCCATTTGCTATTGACGAAGAGGTTGCAATTATTGAACTACGTGGAGGCACTCATCTTCTATTGTTAGAAGTCGATCAGCAGGCTGGAGAAGACGTCGCGGAAAGTTTGACGGGACAATTCCATAAAAGATTTTCCGAGCGATTTGACCTCATGATTAAAGGCAAAGGCCTGAATGAATTGAAAAAATATCGGTTGGAGCTAATCCGTCGGGGAATCGCAGCAGGAGAGATCCCTGATGAATTGTTTTTTGGACATCATCTTTTTTGCATAAAGGACCCCGATGGGAACGGTATAACGATTTATACTAGCCACGCAATTTAGTGAGGGGACCACGGTTTTTGGCTAATCGCCGTGCATGTGAGCGCGCGAAATTACGAACGGCGTTCGCAAGCCTATAGCTGAATAAACAAGAAGTGTGCCACGCATCTGCTCAGCTGGGCGTTTGAACATGCCTGCTTCCCCGGCGCGCATAGGCCGCTGGTTTTTGCCCCGGTCAACCAATAGCCGGAATCCCCGCTCGAACTCCCCGTGCTATTCCAGCATGTTGGAATTAGTGACGATGGTCGCACCGGAACAAGGCAGCGTCAGCGTGTCAGAAGAGCAGGTAGTGTTTGGATTCAGAGAGTTTTGCTCAAAGGTCTACGATGCCCATGGACCCGGCTTGAACGCTATAGTTGCCGATGCGCAACTAACGGCGGAGATTTTCAACGCCGCACTAGCCAAGTTATCGCAGCCCTTCGAGAAGGTCGAGCTTGCCGTTTACCTTCGGCGAACAATTGCGGATGTTTCTCGCGGGAGAAGAAACATTTCCGCCCGATACGGCGGTATTTGTAACCGTGTGTACCGATTCCTATTCGCGCGAAATCTGGACTGCTCCCGTAACCGACGTAGTTTTCAACGGGCGGGTGGCCAACCCTTCCACACCACCCAAGCGAACGCCTAGTTTTTCCGGGTGCCGCACTCTCGCCGGAGGCGAGGGTGCGGGCTTAGACTCAGCGCCGCAGCACCCGTCCCAGGGAACTCCTGCCTCGGCTCCCGATCGGGCGTACACACGTGCCTGATCCATCCAGCGGCTCGAGAATCTTTGTAGGTCGAGGCTTCAGTTTATCCTGAGGTCCCGATGAAATAGGGCCCAAGGGCCACGACACAATAATAAAAAGACGGCGCGAAGCGTGCCCCTTGCTCGCACGGAGCGAAGCGAATGTGCCCTGAGAGCCTGCCGGCGGCAGGCCCGAAGGGACCTTGCGCGGTGCCTTTCCCGCGTGTCTTCGATTTGCTCGTGCCCAGCTGACCTGATCCGTCCCCGCGAGGTGTCACCCCGCAGTTTCCCCTTACGTTACCGTAACTACTGTGCTATCATCAGTCGTGCGCTAATCTCATCACGACAAGGAGGATACATGGTCAACGCTGCTCGCGCTTCAGCAGCCCGCGCGACCGCCCGGCCCTCCACTCGCCATCTTCGAATCGGTCGCGCCGCGATTAAAATCGCCCGCAACTCCCCTGAAAACAATGCGTTGAATTTTTCTGATCGGCCGAAAAGAGCATGTTTCCGCACGCATTTGGCGCCTCGCAGCTCACCGATCACCACTCGAAAATCAGCCGCCGCCAGCTCGAAGCCGTGCTTCCCACAATTTCTAATCTCTAGTCGTCCAATATTAGACATCGAGCTAACCCGCTCCCAACAAACTAGAAAACATTTTCTAATCTCTAGTTTTTCTGGCATTTCGGCGCCCGCGCCGCACCTCGACAATCACGACTCACGCATCGCGCCATTTCTATTCGATACAAATGGAATTCACAAAATCATCGTTCTGATGAAAACAAGGGAGAAAAGACTTTCTGTTCGATACAAATTTGCCTTTTGTCGCACACCCCTGCCCGCCGCGGAGGGCGATCTTGCCTGTGCGCGTTCCTTCGCCTTTGAATTCGGTCACAACGTCGCAATTCAACACCAAAGCGCACAGGCAAGATTGCCTGTGCCACCTAGCTTCCGCCGTCCGCGCTTTTCACTTCTTGGCGGATTCATGTATTCTGCTGGGCCTATGCTGGATTTGGGATATGTGCGGGAGCACCTCGATGTGATGGAAAAGATGGCGCGGGAGCGCGGCGCCACGCTGGACCTTGCGCCTTTTCGGGCGCTCGATACGGACCGGCGGATGGTGATTACTTCGGCGGAGCGGTTGAAGGCGGAGCGCAATAAGGCTAGCGAAGAAATTGCGCGGATGAAGAAGTCGGGCGAGGATGCCACCGCGCTGCTGGCGTTGATGAAGCAGGTCTCCGACAAGATCAAGCGCGACGACGAGACCATCACGGAATTGGACGAGCGGTTGCGGCAATTTTTGCTGACTGTGCCGAATATTCCTCATGCCAGCGTGCCGGTGGGAAAATCCGCAGCGGAGAATGTGGAAGTGCGGCGCTGGGGCGCACCGCCGGCTTTCGGTTTCAAGCCGAAGGCGCACTGGGAACTGGGCGAAGGCGCGGGGATACTCGATTTCGACGCGGCCGTGAAAATCGCGGGGTCGCGTTTTGCGGTGTACAAGGGCCTGGGGGCACGGCTGGAAAGGGCGCTCGCGAATTTTTTCCTGGACGTACACACGCGCGAGCACGGCTACACGGAAATTCTGCCGCCGTTTCTGGTGAACACCGCATCGCTCGTCGGCGTCGGGCAGCTGCCGAAGTTCGCGGCGGACATGTTTCACCTGGAAGGCACGGACCTGTGGCTGACACCAACTTCCGAAGTGGAACTGACCAGCCTGTATCGCGATACGACGCTGGAGGCCGACGCGCTGCCGATAAAAGTATGCGCGTGGACGGCGTGCTTCCGTTCCGAAGCCGGCGCGGCGGGACGCGACACGCGCGGGCTGAAGCGCCAGCATCAATTTCAGAAAGTGGAAATGTTCAAATTCACGCGGCCGGAGCACAGCTACGACGAGCTGGAAGCGCTGGTCGGAAACGCCGAAGCGATTTTGCAGCGGCTGGGGCTGCATTATCGCGTGATGCTGCTGTGTACCGCCGATATGGGATTCGCGTCGGCGAAAACTTACGATATTGAGGTGTGGCTGCCTTCGGCGGGCGAGTTCATGGAAATTTCTTCGTGCTCGAATACGGAAGCGTTTCAGGCGCGGCGGTCGGGGATTCGTTTTAAACCGCCGGGCGGGAAGAAATCGGAGTTTGTGCACACGTTGAACGGTTCGGGGCTGGCAGTGGGGCGCACATGGATCGCGCTGCTGGAAAATTTTCAGCGCGCGGACAGGTCCGTCGCGATTCCAGCGGCGCTTCGGCCATACATGGGCGTGGATGTCATCCCTGGCGCGGCGAAAACTTAAGACAACCGCTGCCACAGAGGCACAGAGACTGGGGAGATAAGTCAAAGGCGCCCAGCTAAAGCTGGCCGCTACAAATTCAGCGGCAAAGAGTCGGCGCGACGCTGGCGCTACGAAAACCGAGCGCTCGCGCGGTTCGTCGTTCCCTTCTCAAGTTTTCTCTGTGCCTCTGTGACTCTGTGGCAGATTTTTTTCGCGGCGAGTTAGGAAATTGGACCGACGAGGACCATCGGGCCTGTGGGCTGCGGCACGCCGCCTGCGGGTTCGAGCGACACGGCGAATGCCCTGGCGGTGACGCCCGCAGGGAACTTCATCATCATGTGGCTCATTTCGCCGTTCTTGGGATTGAAGACGCCAGCGCTGATAGGCGCGCCGCTCATGGGCACGAGCCACAACTGGTAACTCTTGTCGACGGGCGCCGAGGGCAGCCAGCCGTCATAGGTCATCATTCCTTCCTTGGCGTTATAAAGCACACGCGCATGGCCTTCGCCATGGCTATCGGGCGCGCCTTTCTGCGACCAGAGCGGAACGACGAGCGTCTCGCGGGCAGCAATCAGGTCGGCTTGATGGCGCGTTTCGGCGAGCTCTTGCCGCTGCTGCTCGATGGTGTTGCGCAGATCGGCGAGTTGCCGATTGAGTTGCTCGTTGTGCAGCCACAGCAGAACGGTGGCAAGGGCGAAGGCTGTGGCGACCGGGAGCAGTGCGGCCCACCAGCGCGCGAAGACTCCGCCGTCTGCAGCCGGCTCCGGCTTTACGCGCGCGACGCTGCCGCCGGGACCTTCGGCGGAAGCAATCACCTGGCGCATAAGGGATTCCTTCACGCCGGGCGAGGGAGCCACGGCCGGCGCGGCGAAGGCGAGAATCGCCATGCGTCCGCGCGCTTCGGCGACTTTTTCGGCGCAGGCCGCGCAGGACGCCACGTGCGATTCGAACGCTTGGCGTTCGGCGTCGTCGAGGGCGCCTAGCGCGTAGACATCGAACTCTTCCGGCCGAGTTGGATGTTCGTTGCTCATGAATGCAGATCCCGTTTCAGAGTTTCTACTGCCGAGCGCAGGCGCGTTTTCACTGTGCCGAGCGGGTCGCCGGTGCGCTGGGCGATTTCACTGTGCGTCAGGCCCTCGAAGTAGGCTAGCTCGATAGCGGCGCGCTGCTCTTTCGGCAGATTGTCCAGCGCGCTTTTTACTTTGGTCATCAGTTGCTGTTGCGCGACGGAACTCTCGAGATTGGAGGCGACCACAACTGTGTTTTCGCTGAGCTCGTCGCCGCTGGCGGGATTGTGGCGCCGCAAACGAGAGATGGCGCGATTGCGGGCAATCACCAGCAGCCAGCCGGACAGCGAGCCGCGCGACGAATCGAATTGCGCAGCGTTGCGCCACAACTGATAGAAAATGTCCTGCAAAATTTCCTCGGCTGCCTGGGAGTCGCGCAAAATCCGGTTCAGGACAGAAGAGAGCATGCCGGAGTAACGGTCGTAGAGCGCGGCGAGCGCTGACTCGTCACGCTGAACGATTCGATCAATGAGCGACGCGTCCGTGGCCTTCAACTCCGCTCGCTTCTCCGCCGTCACCAAGTAAATGCTTCTCCTAATAGATACGCGCGCGCAGGGTTTCCGGATTGTGGTGTGAAGTGGAAACGCCGTTTGGGACGCGCTGATGCGCTGCCGTGGAGGGAGCGTAACTTGTTGGTAGGGCGGGGTCAACGGCGTTCTGGGGAGTTTTCTGGGGCGCTGGGAGTAGTGAAATTGCGCGGTTTATGTGGACATGACTATGCGCATAAGTGCTTACTGTATATGTGTTTACGGTTGTGTGCGCGGTTGTTACGCGCGCAAATTGCGATGAACACGAATGCGAGCATTTCCTGTGCTCCTATTGGTTTCCATTGACATCCGGCACGGCTTGACTAAACTTCGACTCGCGCAAGACTTACGGCCCTTACCACTAATTGCTCGCCACGTCAGGAAGGAACATTGAATGGCAACCGTTGCCAAACCCGCTAGCACGCAGCCCATCCCGCGGATCGCACCGCGCGAGGACCTGAATCCGTACCGCATCTCGCAAATACAGTTCGACATCGCGGCGGAATATTTGAAGCTGGACCCGGGACTGCGCCAGATTCTGCGCACGCCGAAGCGCGTGCTGGAAGTTTCCATCCCGACGAAGCTGGACAATGGACAGATCAAGGTGTTCACCGGATTTCGCGTGCAGCACAACGTGGCGCGCGGACCGGCGAAGGGCGGGATTCGCTATCATCCGGCGGTGACGCTGGACGAAGTGAAGGCGCTGGCGATGTGGATGACGTGGAAAACTGCGACCGTGAATATTCCTTACGGCGGCGCGAAGGGCGGAGTGATTTGCGATCCGAAGCGGATGAGCAAGTCCGAACTGGAGCGCATGACGAGGCGGTTCGCGGCGGAAATTTTGCCGATCATCGGGCCGGAGCAGGATATTCCGGCGCCGGACGTGTACACGGATTCGCAGACGATGGCCTGGATTATGGATACGTATTCCATGACCAAGGGGCATTCGTCGCTGGGAGTGGTTACCGGGAAGCCGATTTCGATCGGCGGGTCGGAAGGGCGCAACGAGGCTACGGCGCGCGGGTGCGTGATCGTGGTGGAAGAAGCTTGCAAGGTGAAGAAAATATCCTTGCGGGGTGCGAGCGTCGCGATTCAAGGGTTCGGGAATGCAGGTTCGATCGCGGCGAAATTATTTTCCGAGAAAAAAGCGCGGGTGATTGCGATCAGCGATTCGCGCGGAGGCGTTTTCAATTCGCGGGGGATCGATCCACTGAAGGCCATGCGTTATAAGGAACGATCTGGAACTGTGGTGGGCATGCCAGGCACGTCGCGGATTTCGAATGATGATTTGCTGACGATGAAGTGCGACATTCTGGTGCCGGCGGCGCTGGAGAATTCCATCACATTGAATAACGCGGACCAGATCAAGGCGAAAATCGTGGCGGAAGCGGCGAACGGGCCATCCACGCCACATGCGGACGAAGTGCTCGCGCGCAAGGGCACGCTGGTGATCCCGGACGTGCTGGCGAATGCCGGCGGCGTGACCGTGAGCTATTTCGAGTGGGTGCAGGATCTGCAGAGTTTCTTCTGGTCGGAAGCGGAAGTGAACGCGAAGCTGGATCTGGTGATGCGGCGTGCGTTTCACGAAGTGCAC
>Ga0228598_1000234_pt1 | contig 10585 bp, 9 predicted proteins | sample CZU4metagenome_FD_182726 | JGI IMG/M metagenome (GOLD analysis project Ga0228598, IMG submission 182726) | Spruce rhizosphere microbial communities from Bohemian Forest, Czech Republic - CZU4 | ecosystem: Host-associated > Plants > Roots > Rhizosphere | place: Czech Republic: South Bohemian... | reverse complement strand
TCGCTCGACGCCAATCCAGCGACGATCGTCGGCGTTCTCCCCGCCGACTTCGGGATGCCCACACTTCTGGCCACCGATATTCTGTTGCCCGAAGCCCTCGACGAAGCGCTGCAGCGCCGCTCTGCTCCGGGCGCCGTGTTGAGAACGTTCGCGCGGCTGAAACCCGGCGTCACGGTCGCGCAATCCTCTGCCGTATTGCAGCCGCTCTTCGCGCAAGCGCTGCTGGGCGCTCCCCCGGAATTTCGCAACGAAGTTCATCTCTCCGTCCGCTCACTGCGCGATCGCCAAATGCAAGACGCGCGGCTGGCCTCCTGGATTCTTTTCGGCGCGGTACTGGCGGTGCTGCTGATTGCGTGTACCAATGTCGCGAACCTGTTGCTCGCGCGCGCGTCTGCCCGGCAACGAGAATTGGCCGTGCGTGCTGCATTGGGCGCAACTCCTGCGCGCCTGCTGCGCCAAAGATTAACGGAAAGCCTGCTGCTCGGGATTTTGGGTGGCGCCGGCGGCTGCCTGGTCGCCTACGCCTTCTTGCGCGTGTTCGTGGCCATCGCGCCGCAGGGAATACCGCACCTCGGCCAAGCCGGCCTCGATTGGCGCGTCGTCTTTTTCACGTTCGCGATTTCCTGCCTCTCCGGAATTATCTTCGGATTGGCCCCGGCCCTAACTCCTCCGTCTCCGGAAATGCTTTGCGGCAAGGAAACTCGCTCCACCGCGCGCGGCCTGCTCCGCCAAACGCTCGTCGCCGCGCAAATTGCGATTTCGCTCACCCTTTTGACCGGCGCGGGCCTGCTCCTGCGCAGCCTGTCGAATCTACAGAGCGCGCCACTGGGACTCGAAGCTCAAAACGTTCTCACCGAGACAATTTCACTCGGCGCTTATCGCTATCCCGGCCCGCCACAGCAAATCGAATTCTTCGACGAACTTCTCGCGCGCCTTGATCGCCTGCCCGGCGCCACCGCCATCGCCCTGAGCGATACGATTCCTCCCTCCGGCGCCATGCGTTCGACGATCTATTCAGCAATCGAAGTCACCGGCCGCCCGCGACCCACCGAAGGAACCGGCGGAATGGTCAGCTGGCGCGCGGTGACTCCCGATTATTTTTCCGCGCTAGGAATCACGATGCTGCGCGGCCGCGAATTCACCCATGAGGACCAGCAACCCAGCCAGCACTCCATCATTCTGAGCGATTCGCTCGCGCGCAGGCTGTTTCCCTCCGGCGACGCAATTGGAAAGACCATGCGCTTCGGACTAGCCGGCCCTTGGCGAACGGTTGTCGGCATTGCAACAAATGTGAAGAACAATGGCATCGAAGAGCAGGCCGACCCAGAGTTCTATATCCCGTGGAAGAACGAAGACAATCAGAATTTGCACGTGGCCCACGTGTTTCTGCGCACTCCTCTCGATCCACGGGCCATGGCCGATTGGCTGCGCACCGAAACCGCTGCGCTCGACCCGGCATTGCCCGTCGCGATTGAAACCATGCCGCAGCGTGTCGGCAAACTTTCGCAGCGTCCGCGATTCAACGCTGCATTGCTCGCGCTTTTTGCGGCCCTGGGCATGTTGCTCGCTGCCGTTGGAATTTACGGTGTGGCGGGATTTCTAGTGGCGCAGCGAACTCAGGAAATCGGAGTGCGCATGGCTCTGGGAGCAACGCCGCAATCCATACTGAAAATGGTTCTCGTCAGCGTCGCGCGCTGGGTTGTTGCGGGAGCAGTCACGGGATTGATTGTCAGCTGGTTTGCATCGCGCCTGCTGCAATCGCTCCTGTTTCAAGTCTCCGCGCGCGATCCTCGGCCCGCGGCACTAGCTGTTGCCGTTCTGCTCCTGGTTGCGTTCTTATCCGCGTCGATTCCAGCCAGCCGCGCAATGCGGCTGGATCCAATGGTCGCGCTGCGCTACGAGTGAAGAACGCTTCAAGTGCAAGGAGTGCACCCTGAAATTCTGGCGAAGGTGGCCTAACTTGAGAGAACGTTTTGATCAGGAGATGAACGAAGAGCTGCGCTTCCACATCGAGCGCCAAACCGCCGCGAACATCGCCGCCGGACTGCCGCCAGAGGAAGCCCACCGCCAAGCCGCGCTGCAACTCGGCGCGCTGGAAGGCCTGAAGGAAAACTGCCGCGAACAGCGCCGCGGCTTCTGGCTGGAATCGCTCTACGCCGACGTGCGTTACGGCCTGCGCATCCTCCGCAAAAATCCCGGTTTCACCGCGGTGGCGATTCTCACTCTGGCGCTGGGCATCGGCGCCAACACCGCGATCTTTTCCATCCTCGATCCGCTACTACTGCGAAAGCTTCCAGTCCGCAATCCGGATGAACTCGTATGGGTGAACTCCACTGGCACGTTTGGGCGACCGGCGGAGGGTTCCGAGGTCGAGACCTACTACGCCTATCGCGACAAAGCTTCGGCATTCGCAAGCGTCTTGGCGTTCTCCGGGGTCGCTCCTTACGAATTGACCTACAATGAACGAAAAATCCCAGCCAACGGTGAACTCGTCTCCGCGAACTATTTCGCGGCGCTGGGCGTGCGTCCGTTTGCCGGCCGTCTGCTGGCTGACTCCGATGAGCACGGTGCTCCGGCTCTCGTGGTGAGCTTCGCTTTCTGGAAACGCGAATGGGATTCTAGCCAGGACGCCATCGGCAAGGCGATTACGTTTGGGGATCAGTCTGACGCCACGCGCACTGGGTCCGTTCCCCGGCACACTTTCACAGTGATCGGAATCGCACCGCCGGAATTCTTGGGCGCAAAAGTCGGTGAAGCGCCCGATTTTTACGTGCCATTGAACGCTACGGAGCTGCCAACGCAGGACTATTGGCAGACGCAATGGATAACCATACTCGCGCGCTTGAAACCGAGCGTCTCTATCGCGCAAGCACAGGCAGTTTGCGATCCTATATTGCACGAAGCGGAGAAGGTCTCGACGTTGCCGCAAATCGAGCGCGACGAAGATTTCGCTCACGTGCTGATAACCCCTGCGGTGCGCGGCCTCTCCGATGCGCGCGCAAAATTCTCGCTGCCCGCCCGAATCTTGATGACCGTTGTGGGGTTTTTGCTGCTGATCGCCTGCGGCAACGTCGCAAACTTGTTGCTCGCGCGCGGCATGGCACGCAAGCGCGAATTCACTGTGCGTCTTGCACTGGGAGCTGGACGCTGGCGTGTGGTTCGCCAACTCCTCACGGAGAGCACTCTGCTCGAGGTTGCCGGCGCCCTGGCCGGACTCGCCGTCGGCCAATGGACGAGCCGTCTCTTGCTCGCGTCGCTTTCCACTCGGCAGCTTCCCGTCGTCCTCTCGACGGGCCTAAACACGCGAACGCTGCTGTTCACCGCCGCCGTGCTCACGCTTACTGTGCTCCTCTGTGGGCTCGCCCCAGCGCTTGCCGCCACGCGCGGCGAACTTGCCGAAGAACTCAAAGTTCAAGGCTCAGGATCGCACCGTTCGTGGGTGCAATCGCGATTGAGCAACGCGCTGATTGTTGCGCAAATTGCGTTGTCCATGATGCTTCTAGCCGCGGCCGGCCTGCTTCTACACAGCCTTTTCAACCTCGAAACGTTCGACGCGGGCTTCGACCGTGACAAGGTCCTAATGGTCACGATGACCGGTTACTCCGCGTCCCGCACGCGCGATCAAATCGCCCAGCTCTACGTCCAACTCCTGGATCGCGTGAAGCAGCTCCCCGGCGTGCATTCCGCCGGCTATTCAAGCTTCACGCCCATCAGCGGCAAGGAAGCTGGCATCAATGTCGTGGTGGAAGGTTACACGCTGCGGCCGGGTGAAGTGGCCAACGAGCGTTTCGTTGGTGTCTCGCCGGCATATTTCGAGACCATGGGAATCCCACTGCTCGCGGGGCGCGATTTCACCGAACAAGACGTCCATCCGGATTCACCGTCGAACCTTTCGACGACTGCGGTGATCGTTAACCAGACCATGGCTCACCGTTTCTTCGGTAACGCCAGCCCACTGGGGAAACATATTCAATTCGTGGAAGGACACCATCCGCAGCTGGAGATTGTGGGCGTTGTGGCGGATTCGAAGTACCTCGATTTGCGCGAGGGGCCCGCCGACTTCTTCTACATTCCCGGAACGCACGGAGACATTGAAATTCGCACCGACGGCTCCGCAAGAACTCTGCCTGGCTCGCTCCCCGCGATTTTTCACTCGCTCGATGGCGCGGTCAGTATCACTGGCATCAGAACCCTTCGCGAACAAGTTGATGAATCGTTGCATTCCGACCGTCTGATCGCGGCGCTTTGTGCCACGTTCAGCATTCTCGCGCTCGTATTGACCTGCGTCGGGCTATACGGCGCGCTCGCTTTCAACATCGCGCGGCGCACCAGCGAGATGGGCATTCGCATGGCCTTGGGCGCCAGCCAGCGAGACATTTTTCGGCTCGTGGTCGGACAAGGATTACGATTGACCATCGCGGGCCTACTTATGGGGATCGTCGTGACGGTCGGAACCGGATCGCGGCTCGGAAGTATGCTTTTTGCGGTGAAACAAACCGACCCGCTGACGTTTCTCGGGGTTTCAATCGCCTTGCTGTCCGCAGCAGTTCTCGCGTGCTACATCCCCGCGCGCCGTGCGACGCGCGTGGATCCAATGGTAGCGCTTCGATACGAGTAAACGAGTCCAACGGAGAGTTGGAAACACGCGGGCGACGGCCTGACGGCCTCAAAACACCAGCCGCGTCTTACGGATTGCTCGTGACGTTCACCTTCTCCGTGCTTTCGGGCGGCAGGCGCAGCGTCACTTCGGTCGTTTTCTTCGGACGAATCACGATGTGCTTGCTCCAATCCGAAAATTGGCCTTTGGAGTACGCCCGCAGATCGTATTGCCCTGCATCAAAGCGGGCGAATTCGTAATGCCCGCTGGAATCGGTGTGCGTGGCGTGCGGCTTCAGTCCATCGGAAGTCTGAATCGTCACGCTCGCTTCAGCCACCGGATTGCCGTGCGCGTCCAGCACCGTTCCCGCCACCGTTCCCAAGCCTCTCGCGAATTGAGCCCGAGCCGTTGCCGCGCCGAATGTCAACGACATCAACAACGCCAGCGACGCAAGCACGGGCAGAACCAGGACATTTCGTTTCATAGTGCACCCCACGATGTTTCTGAATGCAATCTTACGCGGGCCTTCTGCAAGGCGTCGCGGCCACACGACTCAATGTTCTTGATTAGGAACTCCTGTTCGCGCGGACAGGCGAACGCCTGAAATTATTTCGATGACGTGGATTTTGCGGACAATCGCAGCACGAGTTCGGTTTGCTTGCCGGTGCTCACTTCCACGTTGTGTTTCCACTCGCTCCACGCTCCTTCGTGGTACGCGCGCGCGTCGTAGTAGCCATGCGGCAGATCCAGGAAGAAATATCGTCCCTGCTGGTTGGTAGTGGTCAGCTGGGGATGGTCGCCGCCCGCATTCTGCGATGTAACCCGCGCGCCTACGACCGGCTTGCCGTTCGAACCGATCACCGTCCCGGCCAGCGTTCCCATTCCTCCGTCGTCGTGCGCGGTAGTGGCAAACGCCAGCATCGCAATGCAGAGCAAAATGAGGAAATAGCGTCTCATGGAGCACCCCCGAACGGCTCTACATGCGATTTTACGGCTTGCGCACCGGTTACATAGGCACGCGCGGCACAGGTGTAGTCGAAGAGGAACTCCTGTTCGCGGGGACAGGCGAACAGGCGGGGAACTACAGCTCAATATTTGTAGTGCTTACTCGCGGCCGCGTGCGCAGGCTGCTCCATGCGGCCGCTATCAGGGCTCACGCCGCGCTCCAGCGCCAGAAAATAGGTGAGCAGCTGCAGCGGAATCAGGTGCACGAACGCCGCTAGCCATTCCGGCGCTTCCGGAACCTGCAGAATCTGCTCCGCGGACAAATCGTGATTCGCGGACGGCGCCGTTATGGCCGCGCGTGGCATTTTCAGCTCGCCCGCCGCACGCAGAATCTGCCGCCCGCGCTCGTCCGTCGCGCCGCCGGTAAATAACCCGACGAGCGACCCGCGCGCATCAGTTTCTGAAAACGGACCGTGCAGGATTTCCTCAGTTTCAAATCCTTCCGCTACGATGTAGCACGCTTCTTTAATTTTCAACGCCGCTTCGCTGGCCGTCGCCCACGCCGCCCCTGAGCCGAAAATCTCGATTCGCGCCAGAGGGGCTACGCGCTTAGCCAGTTCGCGCGCAGCAGGCTCGAGCTGTAGCGCCCGACGCAGCAAATCCGGCACGCGTTCCAAAGCCGCGAGCGGCGACGCTCCCGCGAGCAATTTCTTTCTCTCGACCACGCGCGCGATCAGCAGCGCCAGCACCGCGAGCGCGGTCGTGTAGCTTTTGGTGTAGGCAAAAGCCACCTCCTGTTCGCACGTCTGAATGTGAAAATCCGCTCCGCGCACTCCGTCGCCGCCCGTCGGTCCGCTCAATTGGCCGGTGATCACCACCGTCAGCGCCCCAGCCGCGCGCGCTAGGCGCAACGCTTCGATGGACGCCGTGGTAGTGCCCGTATGCGTGATCACAATCACCGCGTCGCCCGCTCCGAACGCAATCGGGTGATGCACGAGTTCGAAGGATTGTTCACAATGCGCCCAGAAGCGCCCACCGCTGAATTCACGCATCCAACTTTCCGCCACGCGCGCCGCATGCAGCGAAGTGCCGATGCCCACGAAGGTGATGCGCTCCTTCTGCGCCACCGCATCTGCCGCCCGTTCGATTTCCGCGCGTTGCGCCAAAACACGCTCGATCAATTCCGGCTGCGCGTGAATCGCTTCATAAACGTAGTAGGGATGAGCCGTGCGCATCTCTGGCATTTGATTTTTCTCCGCTCGCGTTATATTGGTTCCGTTGTTTTCGTGCCGCTCATTTTAGCGGAACAGGAGCCGGAATGCCTCGTTACCTCTCGCAACACACTCTCGCCTGCCTCACGCGCCAGGGTGCCGAAGAACTCGCGCGCCGCGTGCACGCCGCCAAGGACGTCACCGCGCGCCGCGTGCTCGTGAACATGCAGGAAGGAAAAATGCTCGTGGAATTCGACGCTCTCGGCCGCGAACAGCTCGAAAAGTGGTTCGCCGCGGAAAAATTCCACTTCGATTGGCTCTTGCGCATCGAATTCGAAACCAGCGACGGCACTTTGAAACCGATAACCTGAGAAGATCGAGACCGCTGCAAGCGAATCGTTCGCAGCCTGAGCCAATTCCAAATTAGGTCACTTCGGGAGTTTTCGCATCATGGCCATCGCTTCGGCATCTCCCACGATGCTCTTGCGGTTTAGCACGACAATCAGTGCGCGAACGATATCCCGCAACTCCTGATCGGTGCCGTGCGCCACCTCGACCGGTAACTTAGGCACGGACGCGGGCGGGTCCGGTTCAACGAGTGTTCCGCCGCTCAGTTCGTCCAGTCACGCTTCCAGTTCGCGCACTTGGTCAGGCTCGGTCGAAGTGAACATCAGACCCATGCCCATCGCGTCCAGTGAATAAACCACCTTGGCTTTGGTCCGGAATGTTCGGGTGTCTCGCGTGATCGTCAGAATAACTGCGGCATTTAGCGCGCAAGGGCTGATGGTGTCCATGGAACAGCCCTTCCGGGCAACATTGGAAAGCCGGCCCGTGATCCGAATGTTGGCGTGCGGATCAAATGCTTCGGCGCCGGTCGAAAGCGGGAAACGCGGGCCACTGCGCTTCTCGGCAAAACCGCCCGCAGCGTGTTCACTTTCATCCTTTGAAAGCTGTTCCATCATTCGCACGCTGCGTGGCGGATCGATTTGAAAGTAGCAACGGCGCATACACGAGCGAACATCCAGCCAAGAATCCTCGCGGTCGCCGAGACGACCATACCCCGATTCAAAATCGCAGCAGTCTCGTGTGCGGCCGAAATGGTGCACCCGAGCGCGCGTTTCAACTGGTAGCTGAATCGAGATTCCGACGTCATCTCACACCCGTCTGCGAATGGCAGTCTGAACCGGACACGACCCGCAGGGTCAAAAGGGGGCAGCCCGCAGCGGCATGCCGGTTTTCGGAAGGGAATTCAAGTTTATGCCAATCTGGTGCAAAAACAAGCTGGGCTAGCAGCGAAGTGTCCAATGGACACAATCGGAGAACTGCTAACCCGCTCTCCGCCATCAGAATCGTTTGCCATCCCCGCGGATCGGGTGTAACCTCACCTCATGCAAATCTGCTGCCAGTGTTGCACCTGCTGCTGTTGTTGTATGTGTTGCGCAGGTGTGTCTTCTGGCGCAGGGAGGCTAGGTAGCTAAGCACCGCAAACTAGCCCAGGAATTCCCGACCCACCGCCGGAAGTCACCGAGGCAGGTGGGTTTTTTGTTTTATGCTTAAATTTTTGCAACGGTTCCGACAGCGAGCGTCTAATTCTAATTACGAAGAATGACTAACAACGAGGAGACAGCCAATGACTGACTACAAGCACCCTGAAGTTCTGGTGACCACCCAGTGGGCCGCCGACCATTTGAACGATCCGAAAGTCCGCCTGGTCGAAGTGGACGTGGACACCAGCGCTTACGACCAGGGCCACATTCCCGGCGCCGTCGGCTGGAACTGGCAATCGCAGCTGCAGGACAATTTCCGCCGCGACCTGATTGACAAATCCGCGCTGGAAAAACTGCTCGGCGCTTCCGGAATTTCCAACGACACCACCATCCTGCTCTACGGTGATAACAACAACTGGTTTGCCGCCTACGCTTTCTGGCAGGTGAAATACTACGGCCATAACGACGTTCGCCTGATCAACGGCGGCCGCAAGAAGTGGGTGGAAGAAAAGCGCCCGCTCACCACCGACGCGCCGAAAATTACCGCAACCACCTATCACGCCACCGGTCCCGATGAATCCATTCGCGCGCGCAAGGAAGATATTTACGCCTTCCTCGACAAGAAGAAGGCCGCGCAGCTGGTGGACGTCCGTTCTGTGGACGAATTCACCGGGAAGATTCTCGCGCCTCCGGGACTTTCCGAAACCGCGCAGCGTGCCGGCCACATTCCGGGCGCGGCCAGTATTCCCTGGGCGCAGGCCGCCAATGAAGACGGCACTTTCAAATCCGCGGATGCTCTGAAGGAGCTATACGGCAAGAAGGGAATTGACGGCGCGGAAGAAGTGATCGCCTACTGCCGCATCGGCGAACGCAGCTCGCACACTTGGTTCGTCCTGAAGTATTTGCTGGGGTTTGGCAATGTGAAGAATTACGACGGTTCCTGGACCGAGTGGGGCAATCTCGTCGGCGCCCCCATCGAGAAGGAAGTCGCCGTCGCCGCGCACTAGACCAACGATTTGCACGGGCGGGTCCCCGGTCGCGCGATCGGGGCCCGGCCGTTGCTTTCGGTTCCCTCGACGCCTACTCCGGAATTTGATTCGCCGGCACACCGTTGCGCCGCGCTTCGTCCTGCAGCGCACTGATCTTCGCCACAATGTCCTCGCGCTGCTTTTGCGCGCGGACCAACTCATCGCGCCAGTCATCAATCTTTGCGCCGCCGACGTGCCGTGCGGAATTCACCGTGTCGCCATTCAGCGCTGCCTGCAGTTGCGCGATCTGTTCATCCAGCGGCGGCAGCTTCTGCTGCAACCTAGTGATCTGGGTCTGATAGTTCTTGGCGTCCTTGTTGCCCTTGGCGGTTGCGGCAGGCTTGCCGTTTGCCGGCTTGTTGCTTGCATTTGAAAAAGTCGAAATCGCGTCGTGGCTATGGACATCCCTCATGTCTTCGTTGGTCCACACTTTTTTCGCTGGCGCTGACGCCGTGGTAGTAGTCGTGGCGTTCGCGGTGGGCGTGCTAGCCGTGTCCGCCTGAGGCGGCGTCGCGGGAGCCGCCGCATTCCCCGCCGGAGCCGCTTGGCTTGCAGGACTACCTTGCGCGCGCGCCAATCCCGGCACAGAAACAGCCGCCGCAAGAGCCAAGGCTGCAACGAAAACCAGCGTTCGCCTATTCATGACGTCTCCTTGAATGACCAGTAAGTGGCCCGCAAGCGCGGAGCAGCAAAATCCTCAGACGCCGAAATATCGATAGGGCAGAACGGTGCAGAGCCGCACTAGGACTATTGTGCGCCCGTTGCTAGGAAGTTGAACCCGGGATGGACCGATAAGTTACGGGTCGCCGTACGGCGCTTTGCCACTGGCCAGTTCCGTCTGCGCCATCGCCAGGGCCTGCTTGGGTGGCCCGATGCGGCGATATTGGCGCGCTTCGACGTACTGGTGCTGCTCGAACGTGAAGAGGAATTTGCGCGCTGTGAAATCGTATTGATAGCGCGTAGGCAGCCAGACTCCCGGAGCGACTTCCTCTTGCTGCATAAAAAACACTCCGCCGCGGTAGAGTTTCCCCAGAATCCCGCCGCCAAACGAAATGTCGCGCATCACGTGCGCTTCCCCGTGCACCAGCTGATTGGCGTCGCGGTCCACCCAGATCTTCGCCGTGACGCGCGTCAGCACATCCTGCACCAGCGAGCGCGGATGAAAGTTTGGATTCGGCTGGACTTCATAGACATCGCAAACGCGCCCGTTACAAGTGTCCTGCCCGTCCCACGTCTTCCGGAAAGCCTCCCCGGTCGCATCCAGCAGTTCCTTGCGCTCGTCCTTCCTCTTCTGCCATTTCGCGTACGCTGATTTGG
>Ga0228598_1000232_pt1 | contig 10605 bp, 6 predicted proteins | sample CZU4metagenome_FD_182726 | JGI IMG/M metagenome (GOLD analysis project Ga0228598, IMG submission 182726) | Spruce rhizosphere microbial communities from Bohemian Forest, Czech Republic - CZU4 | ecosystem: Host-associated > Plants > Roots > Rhizosphere | place: Czech Republic: South Bohemian... | reverse complement strand
CCTTGCTTGCGGCTACCGCAAGGTCACTACAAGGGGTGGAATATGCGCTGCCCACTCTTCGCGCTCTGGCCGACAAGAATTTCCTACCGGTTTATTTTGCACGAAGCTATCTGAAAGCTGAGATCGGCGATCCACAAGCCCAGGTGGTTTCGACCGAAGAGGAGCACGTAATGGTGGACGTCACCTTCCCCGTGCATCCTGGCAAGCAATACCATGTGAGCGGACTTGAAATTGTCGGCTGCAAGGCTATACCTGAGGACACCTTGAGAAGCCTGATCCATTTGAAAGCCGGAGAGACAGCCAATGCCATTCAGCTTGAAAAAGACGTGGAAACCCTCAAACAGCTTTATGGTACACGCGGATACGTGGCAGCTAATGTGAGGCTGGAGTCGAAACCAGACGATTCGCTGCCTACAGTGCAATATCTGGTTCGCATTTCTGAGGGTGATGTTTATCGCATGGGAGATTTGAAGATTCACGGGCTGGATTCCAAGGCAACTGCACGACTAGAAAGCGAATGGACCCTACGACCTGGCGATGTCTATGACTCCAGTTATCCCGGGCGATTTGTGGAGCAAGCCTACAAGGAAATCGGGGACTGGGATACGAGCGTCCACGAGTCTGTCGACGAAAAGGATAGGACCGTTGATGTCGCGGTCCGCTTCAATCCGAGGCCATAGGCCACAATCCAACTTCGTAAGTTCCGGTTAGCCCGTCTGCCCGGGGAGGCGAGCCGCGAATGGGAGATCCTCCTGCTATGATCGTCCGTCCAACGGAGCCACCATGCGCAAGGTGATTTTCTTTCTGTTTTTTCTGGCATTATCAACCACCATCGTGTGCGCACAGCAGTACGAGCTGGTGCTCGAAGGTGGACGCGTCATGGATCCCGAGACCGGCCTGGATGCAGTGCGCAACGTTGGCATCCGCGACGGAAAAATTGTCCGCATCTCGTCCGAGGCGCTGGGCGGACACCGTGTCATCCATGCCAGTGGGCTGGTGGTCGCTCCCGGATTCATTGACCTGCATCAGCACGGCCAGGAACTGGAGAGCCAGCGCGTCAAGGCCCTCGACGGCGTAACCACAGCGCTCGAACTGGAAATCGGCGCGCCTGACGTGGCTCAGTTCCTTAAAGCGAAAGAGGGGCACTCTCTCATTCACTACGGCACGTCGGCCAGCCATGTGGCGGCACGGGCTCTGGCATTCGGAGCGGCGCTGCCGCCCGGAGAAATCCTGCCGAAGAGCGGCCCCGCGACCGATCAGCCAGCCACACCCGAGCAGATCGAGGCTATGCAGGAACGCTTGCGCGCAGAGTTGGACGCCGGCGGCTTGGCCGTAGGGATGGGAATCCAGTACACACCGGGTGCAACTCGGCTGGAAGTGATTGACATGTTCCGTCTCGCCGCCGAACGGAGACTTCCCGTGTACACTCACATGCGCAGTTCGGGCCGCATCGAGCCCGGCTCGGCCATTGAGGCGACCAGCGAAGTCATCGGAGCAGCCGCTGTCACGGGGGCTTCGCTGCACATCGTGCACATTAACAGCACCTGCGCGCGCGACGCTATGGAGTGTCTCGCCATGATCGAAGGAGCGCGCGCCCGTGGCCTCGATGTCACTACCGAGGCCTACCCCTACATTGCGGGCATGACCTTCATCAACTCAGCAGTCTTCAATCCCGGCTGGCGGGAGAAGATGGGCATTGACTATAGCGACCTGATGCTTCCCAACACTGGCGAGCACCTGACCAAGGAACGCTTCGACGAACTCCACAATTCAAGCACTCCCCAAACGGTGCTGATCTTCTCCAATACACAGGAAATGGTGGACAAAGTGATCCCTCACCCACTGGTGATGATTGCCAGCGACGGCATTCCCGGCCATCCCCGCAACGCAGGAACTTACTCGCGTGTGTTGGCCCAATATGTGCGCGAAAAGGGGACGATCACGCTGATGGATGCGTTGCGAAAGATGAGTCTCATGCCGGCGGAGATGCTCGAGCGTTCCACACCCGCTGCAAGGCAAAAAGGCAGACTGCAGGAAGGCGCTGACGCCGACATTGTTGTGTTCGACGCTGCAACCATCAGTGACCGAGCCACCTTCGCGAAGCCCATGGAACCGAGCGTGGGCGTGCGCTATTTGGTGGTAGGCGGAACCATTGTTGTCGACGAAGGCAAGATCGTGCCAGATGTTTTCCCCGGCCGCGCACTGCTGGGGGCGGGAAAGCGCTGAGCATTCCATTAATTCCGTCGCGAATGTATGTCTGCGGCACCAGGCCGTTTGTGCCAGCGGTAGAAGAACGGAATACCGAGAACAATCACTCCCAGCCCCAGCGAGGAACGCACGGGCCGGACCATCCACAAGTTGACCGTCAAAGCCATCGCGGCAGCCAAAAAGATGAGCGGTGTCCAGGGATATCCCCAGGCGCGGTAAGGCCGAACCAGATTCGGCTCTTTTTGGCGTAAACGTATCAGGGCAATCGCCACTAATCCGAAAAAAATCCACATGGCAAAGACAAATAGTGAATAGAGTTCCTCGAACGTCCCAGTGAGCGCCAGCAGCGCAGCGATCGAGCCCAGGAAAAGCAACGCGCCGGTGGGCGTACGAAGGGAGGGATGAAGGCGCTCCGCGAAAGGGAAGAACAAACCATCGCGCGCCATGGCGTACGGGATGCGAGCACCGGTCAAGACCACGACGTGTAGCGCGCCAAGAGCCGACACGGCCATCGCGACCGTGAGCCAGGCTGCGCCGCTCGAACCACTCAACGATTGCACTACGTCCGACGCAACATGCTGGGACGCCGCCACCTGTGCGAATGACAACACATGGAAGTACACAACATTCGCCATCAAATACAGCCCACCCACAGTGAGCAGCCCAACAATGATGGCTCTGGGGATATTCTTCTGCGGCTGGACAATCTCTTCCCCCAGATCGCCCAGGTCGTTAAAGCCGTTGTACGCCCACATCGCAGGAACGAGCGCAGTCAGCAAGGCTCCAATCGTTCCCCAGTTGAACGATGTGATCGCTGGCGCAGTTGAGCCGGCGCGTGTTGCTCCGAACACTACGCCTCCGACAACAATGACCAGGATTGTGCCCACCTTGAGCGACGTCAGCAGCACCTGGATAGCGCCACCCATCCGCACGCTGAAGTAATTGACTGCCGTCACGATCACCACGATCAACGCCGCAATCGGCTGGGCCGTCGTGAATGTGAATTCGTAACGCCCGATATGACTGCTGAACAAAGGCGTCGCCACAATGGGAAACAAGAATCCCAGGAACCGCACGAAACCGGCTGCCAGAGTGGCCATAGCGACTGGCCGCTCGAGAAACGAACTCATCCAGCCAAAGAGAAATCCCCAGAGGGGGCCGAGTCCCCGGCCAAGGTAGACGTAGGGGCCGCCGGCCTTCGGAAAAGCCGCACCGAGTTCGGCATAGCAGAAGGCGCCCAAAAGCACGATGAGCAAGCCAAGGATCCATGCGGTCAAAACCAGTGTGGCGGAGCCCACGGCGCGCGCCATGTCGCTAGCGACAAGAAAAACCCCGGTCCCGATCGTGTCGCCAACGACGATCGCGATCGCCGACCCAAGACCCAGGCCGCAAAGCAACTCACTTCGCTCGGAATGCTCAGATGGATTGCTAGCCAACATCGCGGAAGTCAGAGCCTACTAGCAGCCACGAAGATGGTCAACGGTCAATGACCCGCCGGTAGGTAGCGTTGCGGACGGGAGTGCACCCATAGCGCTGATTCAGGTTTGCGCGATATGATCGAAGCCGCGATGGCAGCGCACAAGACCATGCTGAGCGAGTTTCCCTGGGACGAACGTCACCGCGTAGCCAGCACTGAAGACGTCCTTACCCCTGCGCTTGTGATCTATCCGGAAATCGTGGCGTCCAACATTGCGCGAACCTTGCATCTGCTCGGAGGCGATCCGGATCGCTGGCGTCCGCACATCAAGACTGCAAAGCTGGCCTACACGCTTCGTATGCTTGTCGAGCGGGGTGTCCGGAATTTCAAGTGCGCAACCACGCTCGAACTGCTGGCAGCTTGCAACAACGGAGTAGCCGACGTCCTTCTTGCCTACCCGGTCGTGGCCGCAAACGCGCGCCGCGTCCTCGAAATCGCGAATCAGTTCCCGCACGTACGGATTTCTGTCCTGGTCGAGAACAAAGAACAGGTACGGCAATGGCGAGGGAGCTCAGTCGACCTGTTTGTCGACATCAATCCTGGCATGAATCGAACCGGAGTCGAACAGGGTCAGACCGATGAAGTGGTTCGGCTTGTGCGTGCTGTTGAAGAAGCAGAGTTGCAATTCAGGGGCCTGCACTATTATGACGGCCAGCACGGGGGGCTCGACGAACCGGAACGGACCGCGGCGGCGCATGCCGGCTACGATCGTTTGCTGAAACTCGTGGCCGCGATCCAGGACAGCGGCATGAGCGTGCCGGAAGTCATCACCGCAGGGACGCCGACGTTCCCCTGCTCTCTCGCGTACAAAGGTTTTCACGGCGCAGGGTTCATCCACCGGGTCTCGCCTGGAACAATTGTCTATTGCGATGCCACAAGTCTGGCGCAACTGCCCGCGGAATACGGCTACGCGCCAGCCGCATTGGTATTAACCCGCGTGGTCAGCCGGCCGCACGACGGAATCATCACCTGCGACGCAGGCCACAAAGCAGTATCGGCCGATGCTGGCGTACCCACTTGCGTGGTCGCCGGACATCCCGAACTGACGCCTCTGGCGCCCAGTGAAGAGCATCTTCCAATGGCGTTGAACCGCGAAACCGCAGGTCCCCGGGTGGGCGAAGCGCTCTATCTCCTACCGCGCCACGCCTGCCCCACGGTGAACAACTTTGATTCCGCGCTCCTCGTGCAGGACGGCCAGATCGCATCGGTAGAGAAAGTTACCGCCCGCGGACGCGAAGCGCCGCTGCTGCCGACGTTAGCGTTGGCCAAGTCTTCAGTGGGTTTCGCGGCCTCCGAGCCAGTTTAGGCAAAACAGTCCCGGCAATAAATTTGGCGCCGCGACTTGGTCGGGGTGGCCCATCCTTAGTGCCGTCTGTTGCGACCGTGCGGAAATTTATCGGTTCCGGCGGCTCGCCTTCTTCTTTGCCCCATGCACTCGTCTCGATCCCGTTTTCTTCACACTGTACGCAACGCAGTCGATTTCGATCAGCATGCCTGGAGTGTGACCAAGATCGCTGCCGACCGTCGTGCGCGCCGGATACGGCGGCGAAAAACGTCGCCCGTAAACCGCGTTGTAGCGCGCGAACAAACTCGTGTCGCTCAGGTGCACATGGACTTTCACCACATCGCGAAGGGATGCTCCGTCCGACTCAAGAATGGCAACGATGTTATCAATCGTCTGCTCCGTCTGCTGCTCAATGCTGTCGCCGACCAACCCGCCATGTACTGGGTCGATCGGACCCGTTCCGCTAACGAAGACGAAATCCCCGGCCCGCCATCCCTGGGAGTAAGCTCCTCCCGGTGGTGCACCACGCTTAGATTGAATCATGTATTTGGCCATCTTCTCGTCTCTCCGTGGTTCCTTTTTTCGCGTCATCCCGCCGACTCTTGCCGTGATTTTGGCAGCTTCCCAGGGACTATCACATAGTAACTCCCGAATCATCCGCAAAGCAGAAGCCATCGAGAAACGGGCTTGGTGGACATCAATAGTGATCTCCTGCAAGCCGAGTTCCGGCCCGCGTCATTGGGATTCAGCAATCTTAGGCCAGTTCGTAATTCGTGGGCGACTCGAAAGCTATCCATAAACGGGCTCGCAGGAGATTGGGCGCGATCTTCCCGAAGCCGACTTCTTCTCATCACAGTGGAAAGGCACGGTTTTGACGTGTGCGGGGCCCGCGCCAGGGCCACTGACGTCCACCAGAGTCCGGATATGCCCGTGTCAGCCCCGGCTATCACTAATTCGACTCGAGCGATCCAAACTGAATCCTTTTCGCGCATAAGGAAATCTATCTTGGGAAGCTATCGTTTTGTCCTGCACTTGCCGCGGGGAAACGGTAATGTATTGAAAGACCTTGGAGAACATGTGACGAAACGGTTGATCGTAACGTTAGTAGTAATGGCCGCTATATTAGGGGCCCTTGGATTCGTTAAATTCAGGCAAGTCGAGGCTGCAATCGCTCAGGGCGCATCCTTCCAGATGCCGGCAACGGCGGTGACTACCGTGGTCGCTCAGCGGGAGACTTGGCCCTCCACGCTAACGGTGATCGGCACAGCGGCGGCGATCCAAGGCGTAACCGTCAGCGCCGATTTGCCGGGCACGATCGACAAAATTCATTTCGATTCGGGCCAGCAGGTACATGAGGGGGATATTTTGGTCGAACTCGATACCCGCCAGGAGAGGGCGCAGCTCGCCAACATGGAAGCTCAGCGGGATCTGGCGGTTATCAACTACGGTCGCGCCCAGGAACTCGATAAGGCGGGAGTGATTGCGCATTCTGAGTATGACAACGCCAGCGCGCAGCAGAAAGCTACCGAAGCCCAGGTCGGTGACATTAAAGCGGCAATTGCGCGCAAGACGATACATGCTCCATTCACCGGACTGCTGGGCATTCGCCAGGTAAGTTTAGGGCAATATTTAGCCGCGGGTCAGGCGATTGTCTCGCTGCAATCTGTGGATCCTATTTATGTGAACTTCGGAGTCCCGCAGCAAAACATAGCTGAGATGAGGCCGGGGCGTGTGGTGCGCATAACGAACGGCGATTTGCCGGGGATGGCGTTCACAGGCAGGATTACCGCGCTTGATTCTGTGATAAATGAGCAGACGCGAAACATTCAAGTACAGTCGACCCTTGAGAATAAAGCGAACAAGCTGCGCCCGGGAATGTTTGTGCAAGTTGAACTGCCGCTTGGGCAACCCCGTCAAGTTGTGCCTCTGCCGGCTTCTGCGATCAATTACGCGCCCTATGGTGACTCGGTGTTCATAGTCGCTCAAATGAAGGATGCAAAAGGGAACACGTATCGTGGCGTGCGTCAGCAAGTAGTAAAGGTGGAAGGCGCCCGCGGCGATCAGGTCGCAATCACTTCCGGCATCAATCCCGGAGACGAAGTTGTGAGCTCGGGCGTGTTTCGACTGAGAAATGGCGCCCCGGTTCAGGTGAACAATACGGTCAAGCCAGAAAACAATCCAAGTCCGAAGCCCGAGGATAGCTAGACTAATCCGGCGATTTGAGGAGCGTAGTGTGAAGTTTACAGATCTATTCGTTAAGCGACCCGTGTTGGCGATCGTGGTAAATCTGGTGATCCTGATCGCCGGTTTGCAGGCCATACGTTCGCTCAGCGTGCGTCAGTATCCGCGCAGCGATATCGCCGTCGTGCAAGTGACGACGGTATATGTGGGCGCGAGCGCTGATCTGGTTCGCGGCTTCGTCACGACACCCATCGAGCGTGTTATCGCCAGCGCGGATGGTATCGATTACATGGAGTCGACGAGCGCTCAGGGACTGAGCACCATCCAGGTACACCTGAAAATCAACTACGACACGACTGCGGCACTGACTCAGATCCAGGCAAAAGTGGCGCAGGTTCGCAACGATCTTCCGCCCGAAGCTCAAATCCCCGTTATCGATCTGGAAACCGCAGACACGCAGTTCGCGGCGATGTACATCGGGATTTCTTCCCCCGATCTCGACCAGAACCAAATCACTGACTACCTGACCCGTGTCGTCCAGCCCAAGTTAAGCTCGATCAGCGGTGTACAGCGTGCCGACATCTTGGGCGATCGCACATTCGCCATGCGCTTGTGGCTGAAGCCCCAAGAAATGGCCGCGCGCGGTGTTTCGCCCTCCGATGTTCATGATGCGCTGGCAAAGAACAATTATCTTTCGGCGCTTGGAGCTACGAAGGGTTCGATGGTTTCCGTAAACCTTATAGCAAACACCGACCTGCGCACTCCTGACGAATTTCGCCAGATGGTGGTGAAACAGCAGAACGGCGTAGTGGTTCGCCTGGGCGAAATCGCGGACGTGCAGCTCGGCGCGGAGAATTACGACCAGGACGTTCGCTTTAACGGAGAAACCGCGACCTTCATGGGCATCTGGGTCCTTCCCACTGCGAATTCTCTGGAAGTAATTCGTAACGTGCGCAAAGAGCTGCCCGCAATTCAGGCGCAGCTGCCGACAGGGATGAAGTTGGGTGTTCCCTACGACTCGACGGAATACATTCAAGACGCGATTAATGAAGTTCTACACACGCTCGTCGAGACCCTGCTGATCGTGGTCGTCGTTATTTTCCTCTTCCTGGGATCATTCCGCTCTGTGTTGATTCCGGTGGTCGCTATTCCAATCTCGCTGATTGGCGCCGTCTTCCTGATGTTGGTAGCTGGCTTCACCATCAACCTCCTGACCCTGCTTGCCATTGTGCTTTCGGTCGGATTGGTCGTGGATGATGCCATCGTCATGGTGGAGAACGTCGAGCGACACCTACAAATGGGCAAGACTCCATTTCAGGCTGCGAGAGACGCCGCTCGTGAGCTCGTCGGACCGATTATCGCCATGACGATCACTCTGGCCGCTGTTTATGCCCCGATCGGAATTCAAGGAGGGCTAACCGGGGCGCTGTTCCGCGAATTCGCGTTCACCCTGGCTGGAGCTGTCATTGTTTCGGGCGTTGTGGCCCTTACCTTGTCCCCGATGATGGGTTCGAAGTTGCTGCGGTCCGGCGACACGGATCGCGGCTTTGCCGGCATTGTCAATCGGGGCTTCGAACACGCCCGAAATCTGTATGTGCGATTGCTGACCGGGACATTAAATTATCGCCCTGTAGTGCTCACGGTTTGGGTCGTTGTCGCTGCGCTGATGATTCCTTTGTACATGTTCTCTCAGCACGAGCTGGCGCCGTCCGAAGACCAGGGAGTTGTATTCGGAGTTATTCAATCCTCCGCGAATTCGACTCTCGATCAAACCAACCTGTTTACGCAGCAAGTCTACGATGTCTACCACTCATTTCCCGAGAGCGCGAGCATATTCCAGATCACGAATCCAGGAGGTGGATTCGGAGGCATGGTCACAAAGGCCTGGAGCCAGCGAAAAAAGACCGCGCAAGAACTCCTGGTAGAGTCATCGGGTCCGCTGTCAAAGATTGCCGGCGTCCGCGTCATTCCCCTCACACCGCCGCCGCTTCCCGGAGGCGGCAACTTCCCGGTTGATTTTGCGATTGTGTCCGCCGCCGAACCAGAGCAGGTCAGTCAGCTCGCCGAGCAGATCGTCCAGAAAGCTATGGCCAGCGGCATGTTCATCTTCGCAGACACAGACGTAAAGTTTGACCAGCCGCAGACAGAAGTAGTGTTCGATCGTGACAAGCTTCGCTCCCAGGGCGTCGATTTGAGCCAGGCGGGTGCGGATCTTTCCACCATGTTGGGCGGGAATTATGTCAACCGTTTCAGTATTCAGGGACGCAGCTACAAAGTCATTCCGCAAATAAAGCGAATGGACCGCCTGACCTCGGATCAGCTCTCACAAATCTACGTGAAGGGTTCCGCAGATCAACTCGTCCCGCTTTCAACGTTCGCCACTCTTAAAACCACTACCGAACCGAGGTCGCTGAACAAATTCCAGCAGCTGAACGCGGTGCGGATCCAGGGCGTCATCCCGCCGAATGTTCCGCTCGATAAGGCTCTAACTTTTCTGGAGGACCAGGCAAAACAGATTCTGCCCCAGGGATTCACTGTCGATTACGCTGGTGAGTCTCGCCAGCTTCGCGTAGAGGGAAGTAAGTTTCTGGGCACGTTCTTACTTTCGGCAATCTTGATTTATCTCGTGCTTGCCGCGCAGTTCGAAAGCTTCCGAGATCCTTTTATTGTTCTCGCCGGTTCGGTGCCGTTGGCGATCTCGGGTGCGCTTGTGTTTTCGTTCCTGAACTTCACAACTCTGAATATCTACAGCGAGGTCGGCCTGATTACTCTTGTTGGCCTCATTGCAAAAAACGGAATTCTGATCGTCGAGTTCGGAAATCATTTGCAGGAAACCGGTCTGAGTAAACTGCAGGCGATTATCGGCGCCGCAAGCACGCGACTGCGCCCCATTCTGATGACAACGGCGGCGACGGTTTGCGGCCATTTCCCGCTGGTTCTGGCTAAGGGCCCAGGCGCAGGAGCGCGAAACAGCATTGGCATCATGCTAGTCAGCGGCATGATCATCGGTACCGTTTTCACGCTTTTTGTGGTGCCGTCCATTTACATGCTTGTCGCGAAGACCCACGTACGAATCGAGAGCAGCGATGAGATCGAGCTCGATCAGCCCGCAGAAGCTACCGTCTAGCTTCGCAAAAGAACGGTCGGGTCTTTAGGTCGAAAGGCGGCGGGGTCCGAAATCCAGGCGGCGCTTAGGGTTTGATGACAACTGGCGAAACCGGGCGATTACACATTTTGCTGCGCCGCTTCTACCAGCAAAAAGCGTCCGATCCGTCTTCTGCTTGCGGACCGGTTTGGCCCAGATCTGGGCCGCGTAGACTCGGGATGATACTCGTATAATGATCATGTTCGGCCCCTTTCTCATCTGGCACCGGCGACACATCAAGGGTAGTTCATTTGAGGTACTTCTCAGGCAGCGTCAATCCTGGCCGTTCGTCGTCCCACATTATGCTGG
>Ga0228598_1000231_pt1 | contig 10616 bp, 7 predicted proteins | sample CZU4metagenome_FD_182726 | JGI IMG/M metagenome (GOLD analysis project Ga0228598, IMG submission 182726) | Spruce rhizosphere microbial communities from Bohemian Forest, Czech Republic - CZU4 | ecosystem: Host-associated > Plants > Roots > Rhizosphere | place: Czech Republic: South Bohemian... | reverse complement strand
GTAATTGTCAACCGCCCATTGGGAGGGGATTGCTCGCTCCTTGGTCAGGCGTCGGACAAAAGTCCGGGTGTCACGACTGAAAGTATTGTTCGTGAATTGATGGAACATGTCCGGCTTGCCGTCGGAGTTGTCAGGCCAAGGGTAGGGAGAAAGCAACATCGTGGTGCGCAGGCCGTGTGCATTGCCCCATTGGATTGCCTGAATAATAAACTTCTGGTAGCCCGGGCCGCTTCCTCCGGTCAGGAAGAAGTTGGGCGGAACATCGAATGCGATTGCCTTGCCGTATAGCGCCTCATAGCGCTCCAGTGCGTAATAGGGGTTATTGGCAAAGACGTGATTTCCTTGTTTGGGTTCCTTCGGATCGTTGGGACCCACGACGGGAGCTACGGATTCGATCCCAACAGTTCTGGCCGCATCCACATAGTCTTTCCACCGGTTCTCGTACTTTTGTAATTCTTTTCGTGGGACACCGTCATGCGGCGTGTTCACATTGGCTTCTGCGGGATGCAGACCGTGGCCTATGTACACATCTTTGTAAAAGCCGTATTTCGGAGGAAGCGTGAAGTAATTTGCGCCCACCTGCCCAAGTTCCGCTTGTCCTGATCCGGTTCCAGCGAATGTGCGCTCGATGGCTCTAAGGATACTCGGTGGGTGCTCCGCTGCAGCGATGGCATTGGCATGCTCGTAGAGTCCCACATGGCCGGTTTGGAGAAGTTCTGTGAACTGACCGCCGTCCTGGAGCCCGTCAAAACCGCCCGTCCCGCCGACGAAAATGTATACGCCTAGACTCGCGCAGCTTCTGGTTCCGTTGGTGTCACCTGGATTGAGCTGCGCAGCACATAAGGCCGGTACTGCCGTAGTAGCGATGAGCAACACCAGAAACCAATAGCGATGAAGTGCATTGTGGCTGCGCATGCTATTTCCTCCGCGTGAATTTAGCATGAGTGAAAATCTTGATTTATGCTCATTATGCTAATCGTCTGCGATCAAGAGATCTAGCGGGCGATGACAATCTCAAAACCAAATGACCCCACACCGTAGCTTTCATCGAAACCCCACACCGGATCGCGTTAAAGACTAAGAATTCACTGGCAGCTCACCGTGAACCGGCCCACATAATTGCTGGGCCAGCCACCGCTTCCCCCGTACGTGTAGAAGAGGTAGAACTCTTTGCCTAAGATGCGCGGATCGTCTCCCATGCCCACTGGCATCACGTATGTGTTGGGCTGGCCGCTGAACTGGTGGATGAGCACAGGGGTAGTCCATTGCAGGCCGTCAGGCGATTCTGCATAGGCAAAGAGCGCGCCTTCGCCAATGATCATAGAGTAGCGTTTCAGATCGGCGTTGTAAGCGACCTGTACTTCACCGCTGTAGGGCGCGTTAGGATTCAAGTCGGTCGAATAACCGCCGATGCCCGGCTCAAGCCGCCAGTCGCCGGCATAATATTTCTGAAAGAGCGCCGCGTGCGGTTTCGAGCCGAAGGCAGCCGATAGAACTTCCGCGATCGGCGCGCGGGCGACAGAAACCAGCGTGACTGTGTTTTCCCAATGCGTAGTTCCATTGGCCAGCCAATCCCGGAAATAAATGTAGAAGTATTTGCCATCGGGCGAGGTCACCAGCGGCGGATCGCCGATGTCGTATCCGTCCAGGTCTTGACGGTAGGCCTGATTCACGCGAATGATCTCGCCCAGGTCGGTCCAACTCATACCATTGTCGGTCGATGTGGCTAAGGCCAGAACGGCATAGAAACTTTGCGTAGTTACCGTGTTGATTTCAGCGTGGTAAACCATCAGAAGATTGCCCGCACCCGGCATCCCGTCGGGAACTTTGTAGACCGGTCCACCTCCCATGTAGTCATAGCTCGAATAATAAGGATTCACTGCCGGATCGGGGTTGGGAAGGATGGTCACGTCAATCGGAGGGCCGGAGCCGAGGGGATTATCCAACGTGCCAATCGTGCGCGTGGCCGATCCGTACTTATTGTTGCCATACCAATGTCCCTGCCAGAGCTGGCGGGAGTGCAGTCCGCCATCGCTGGCGAAAAACTCGTAGCCGTTATCGGTCTTGATCACGCCGATGGGCGTGTCAGGCCAGGCAAAACCATCGGTCTGGTCGGTGAGAGGAGGCTCTGCCTTCTGCCCAGCTTCGTAGCGTTGCTTAGCGGAAGCGACCGTCTTGCTGGCGATCACTTTGGGGTTACACAACAGGGTAAGACTAGGCGCCGCGCTTTGGGCAGCGATCTGTTTCGGACAAAGCAGCAGGACATTGCACAAAATGAGGAACAGAGCAGCAAGGTGCAGCTTTCTCAACATGCTGGTTTACCTCCGATAGAAAAAAACACACAGTTCGCACCAAAGTCGCGAAGACAAAGGGATTTCTTAGCAGTCCATGAAACGGCACATTGCCTGTCAGGCTGCCGCTCGGCGTGGTCACAGTGCGGTAGCATGACCCCCTTGCAGGTTCCGGTGTGACGGTCTCTTTGCGCAGCTTGACTATCCGCCCGAACTGCGAGAAGCTGTCACCATTTTGGGGACCTGTCACGGGTGGGCTTGGAGCGCTTGGAGGCAGACGTGGGGTCGTCAATTCCTTCTCTTATTGTCGCAGCCGAACAAGGGGACATCCAGGCCCGGGAAGCATTGTTTGTTGCCCTGTACGCCGAGTTGCATCGGCTAGCCAAGCGTCAACTCGCCCGCCATGGCTCAGACGTAAGTATCAGTGCGACAACCCTGCTGCATGAGGCCTATCTGGACATGGCTGCGCGCGATGGCCCGTCGTTTCCCGATCAGGCACGATTCATGGGATATGCGGCTCGAGTCATGCGGGGACTGATCATCGATCATGCCCGGGAACAGCACGCTCAAAAGCGCGGCGGCCGGTTTGAGATTACTGCGCTCGACACCGATGCGATGGAGAATGCGGTGAACCACCAAGAACTTGTCCGAATCGGCGAAACATTGGACGAGCTTGGCAAAGTGGAGCCTGCCCTCGCCGCGATCGTCGACTTGAAGTTCTTTTGCGGTTTTTCCTTCGTGGAAATCGCTGCCATGCAGGATGTTTCCGAACGAACAGTGCAGCGCAACTGGGAAAAGGCTCGTATTTATCTTCATCAGAAAATTCGCGCGGATTTGGAGGTCTGAGGACTCGCCATGCGCACGCTTAGTCCCGAACGCTGGCAGATTGTAAGTCCATATCTGGACCAAGCGCTCGCCATGACCGACGAAGCGCAAGCCGCATGGCTCTTGTCGCTTAGAGAGCAGGATCCTGAATTAGCCGCAGAGTTGGCAGCATTGCTGGGCGAACACCGCTCGCTGGTGCAAGAAGGCTTTCTGGAGAAAGGTTCTCCCGGGTGGTCGAATGCGCCAGGCCTTGCGGGTCAGAGCATTGGACCCTACACGCTGATCTCGCAGATCGGCCAAGGTGGAATGGGAAGCGTCTGGCTCGGCCAACGCAGCGACGGCAGGTTCGAGCGCCGTGTGGCTGTGAAGTTTGTCAACTTGGCGCTGGCGGGGAAAGGTGGAGAAGAACGCTTCAAACGAGAGGGCAGCATTCTCGGGCGATTGGCGCATGTACACATCGCGGAGCTGGTGGATGCGGGTGTTTCTTCATCTGGACAAGCATATCTGGTCTTGGAATATGTCCAAGGCGACCCCATCGATCAGTATTGTGACCAGCACAAGCTCGACCTCGATGCACGCGTTCGCCTGTTTCTGGATGTGTTGGCGGCAGTGGCGCACGCCCATGCGAATCTGATTGTCCATCGCGATATCAAGCCTTCGAACGTGTTGGTCACCACCGGCGGTGACGTCAAGCTGTTGGACTTCGGAATTGCCAAGCTTCTGGAGGGCGAAGGCCAGACGGGTGCCGCAACCCTGCTCACGCGCGAATCCGGCTCGGCTCTCACTCCTCAGTACGCTGCGCCAGAGCAACTCACCGGCCAGCCAGTCACGACTGCTACGGACGTCTATGCCTTGGGCGTTTTGCTCTACGTGTTGTTGTCTGGCCAACATCCCACAGGCTCTGATTCGCACTCACCCGCGGAACTGGTAAAGGCTGTGCTCGAGACTGAGCCGCCGCGCGCCTCGGACGCCATTACCGCGAACGACAGCAAGCTGATCGTTGAACGACGGGGCACCACTTCAGATAAACTGCGCCGCGGACTTCGTGGCGATCTGGACACGATTGTTGGCAAAGCTCTGAAGAAGAATCCGCAGGAGCGATACGCTTCAGTGATTGGGCTGGCCGACGATCTTCAGCGTTATCTGAAGCACGTGCCGATTAGCGCCCGACCCGATACGCTTGCCTATCGAACCGCCAAATTTCTGCGCCGCAACCGCACCGTAGTGGCTCTAACAGCGACCGCTCTTGCACTTGTGATTGGCAGCCTCTCGGCGGGACTCTACGTTGCAAATCGCGAACGAAAGGCTGCCGAACGACGATTTGACCAGGTGCGCCAATTAGCCAATAAATTCATCGCACTCGACAATGACATTCGAGGTCTGCCCGGTTCGACGAAGGTCAGAATGCAGATTGTTTCCGACTCGCTGCAATATCTGACTTCGCTCGGCGGCGATGTTCATGGCGACAAGGACCTCGCGCTCGAGACTGCCTACGCTTACGTGCGGGTTGCGCATGCTCAAGGCGATCCGACCTCGCCGAACCTCGGCCAGTTCCCCGAGGCGGAAGCGAGTCTTAACAAAGCGGAGACCTTCGTCGACTCCGTGCTCAGAGTCGATCCCAGCAACAGAAGAGGATTGTTTATCGCGGCGACAATCGCCCACGATCGCATGGTCCTGGCCGACGAGCAGGATCGCAGGGACGAGTTGATAGCTTGGGCCGATAAAGCCTCGGAACGAGTCGAGCGCTTCATGAGCCTCGGCAATGTCGACGCAGAAGATGTCTACAGCATGGCGTATTTTGAGCAGAACATTGCCTACGCCTATGACAATGTAAGGCATTTTCAGCAGGCTCTAAAGGCCAGTCAACGGGCCCTGGAAATTTCGCAGCCGGTTGCGTCAGCCCATCGAGTTTATGGCAGCATTCTGGGCGCGTTGACCATCGCGCGCTGGCAGTCAGGAGATCTGGACGGAGCGTTGCAGACGGCTCAAGAGGCGATTCAACTGGATGAAAAGCAAGCCGCTGGCGGGCACGCATCCCTGCGTATCAATCTGGCCAACACTTTGTACACCGAAGCAATGATTCTGGGAAAGCAGGATGCGGAACCGAGTCTCGGCCGAAGCCGAGAAGCGCTTGCCGTCTTGCAACGAGGGCTAGACATCGGTGAAGTACTGGCGAAAATAGACCTTATCGATTATCTCAGCCGCCATTCGGTTGCAACCACCGGGCTGGAAATCGGTAACATTCTCCGCCACAACGAACCGCAGAAAGCTGTGGTGGTCTATGACCACGCTCTCGCCCGCATACGAGAGGCGAAAACCAATGTCAGCACGGAGCTCACTGCAGCGGACTTGCTGGCTGGCTCTTCTTATCCCCTACGCTGGCTCGGTCAGGACGAGGAAGCCAAACGGCGCATAGAGGATGCATTTCAGCTTCTGCGTGATGCTCACCAGTACCCCGCCGATACCGTCGAACCGATGAGTAGAGCCGATCACGTTATAAGGGCAGAGGCCGACGACTATGCCGAAACCGGCCAAACCGCCAAAGCCACCCAAGCCTACCGGCAACTGCTCGACAAACTGATGGCGTGGAAACCCGATCCGTTGAATGACCTGCGCGATGCCACCTGTCTTTCCCGTACTTGGACGGCGCTTGCCAATCTTCTCCGCCGAAGCGGGCGGAAAGATGAGGCCCTGCAACTCGAGGCACAGCGAACAGATCTTTGGAACCATTGGAATGGCAAGCTTCCCAATGCCCAATTTCTTCTTCGTCAATCGTTAAACCAGATTACCCCTGGTGCGCCTTTGCGGCCCTCCGAAACGCCGGGGAAAACAGTCCCTGATCCAGCCGCTCTTCGATAACGTTGCCGCCGTCGGGCCTCGCCTCCACGAAATTTTTCCCTCTTTCCTGTCGTCTTTTCCCCGCCGTTTGCGATTGCTTGATTAGAGGCCAAGAAGTCGACGTTCTTCCGGTTCCATAAGGTCTCTAAATTCGCTCGCGGAGGGTCTCCATGCGCCATGCTCTGAAATCGCTTCGTGCCTGCATCGTGATCGTTTTGTTTTGTTCTCTTGTAGGCGCTCAGTCCACGAACTCGACACAATCTCCAGTCGTGCCGCCACTCGTAAAGTTCAGCGGCGTACTGACTGATGTAAACAGCAAAGCCTTGACTGGTACAGTCGGTGTAACGTTCTCACTCTACACAGAAGAACAAGGTGGTGCCGCACTCTGGGTTGAAACTCAGAACGTAACCCCCGATAAAGCTGGTCACTATTCCGTGATGCTCGGTTCTACCACCACGGAAGGAATTCCTGCCAGCCTGTTTGCATCCGGCGAAGCTCGCTGGTTAGAGGTGCAAGCCCAAGGACAGGTGGAACAGCCGCGCACGCTGTTGCTGAGCGTGCCCTACGCCCTCAAGGCGCTGGATGCGGAGACCGTTGGCGGCCTGCCACCGTCGGCCTTCCTGAAGGCGCCGGCCGCTGGATCATCCCCAACCGCAAGCAGCTCGAGTCAGCTCCCTGCTGCAGCTATCACCGGCAGCGGCACGGCTAACCATATAACCAAATGGCTAAGCGCGACCAAGCTGGGCAACTCGAACATCTTCGACGGCGCGGCTGGCAAGGTAGGCATCGCGACGACGTCCCCCGGCGCCACCCTCGACGTCAATGGCACGGCCGTGATTCGAAGCAACGCGACGGTCAACGGCAGTCTCGGCGCTGGACCGATCACGGCTACTTCCTCCAGTTCTGGGGGTACCGGGGTATTCGCTAACGCTGGCTCCAGTGGCAACAGTAACGGAGTAATAGCCGAGGGCGCGACCGGCGTAGCGGCCTACACGACAGTCGCTGGCAGCATCGCACTGTATGGCGATGCGGGAAGCAGCACTGGCAGCAATGGCGTGGTCGCCTATGGTGCGACCGGCATGGCGGGCTACGCGACCGTTGATGGCAGCAACGGAGTGTACGGGAATGCGGGAAGCAGCTCTGGCAGTGCCGGCGTCAACGGAACTGGCGGCACCTACGGAGTGTTTGGATATTCCGGCTCCGGCTATGGAATTTATGGGACGACACCGTCGGCCGGAGTTGACGGAGTGCATGGAATATCGGCTAGTGAAAACTCGGGCGTGGCGGGAATTAACGATAACAGCTCAGCCGGTTTCGGCGTGTATGGACAGGCTGCGAGTCCCAGCGGCGTGGGCGGAGGATTTTACAACACCTCCACTGGCGACGCTGTGTTTGCCTACGAGCAAAATGGCGGCTATGCGGCGTTTTTCGATGGCAATGTCGACGTCGATGGCAACCTTTCCAAAGCTGGTGGGTCGTTCAAAATCGATCACCCTCTCGATCCGGCAAACAAGTACCTCTATCACTCCTTTGTCGAATCGCCGGACATGATGAACATCTATAACGGCAATGCGACTACCGACGCGTCAGGCAGCGCGGTGGTTACCCTGCCCGAATGGTTCGAGACTTTGAACCGTGATTTCCGCTACCAACTCACGGTCATGGGCCAGTTCGCGCAGGCTATCGTGGCCAGCAAAGTCGCGAACCACCAGTTCACCATCAAGACGGATAAGCCCAACGTGGAAGTCTCGTGGCAAGTGACCGGCATTCGCCAGGATGCGTGGGCTAACGCTCACCGCATTCCGGTGGAGGTATCGAAAGCTCCGGCCGATCGCGGACTGTACTTGCATCCCGAACTCTTCGGCGTGCCTCCGGAGAAGTCGATCGCGCTGGCGCACCACCCGATGATGCTGAAAATGATTAAGCAGCAAGCGGCCACACCGCAAGCGCCTAAACCGCCCGCGGCTAGACAGCAAGCGCCTAAACAACAGCAAGCGGCCAAATAACAACCGCAATTCAGCGACGACAGGCCCCACCCTTCGGAAAACCTTCCGAGGGTGGGGAATTTCAGCATGGTCCCTTCCCGCGCCTGTGACCGATGAATTTCTTGGCAACACTGCGGTTGTCAGAAATCGAAGAAAGACTGCACATCCTGATTGCGCCAGTGCCGGGGGAAAGCAGAATTTCGCCTCTCACCCTAGCGGCGCACGCCCTACGCTTTCTCGAGATTTGTCTCATTTGTCCCTTGCCGGGGTTGGTTAATTACTGCCGCGCCTGCCTTGCTCACGACTTCGTCCTGGGAATCTGTGCCTCCCGAACAACCGATTGCGCCGATGATATCGCCCTGATCGATCAGTGGAATACCGCCTCGAGACGCAATAATTCCATCGAACGCGAGCAGATAGTTGAGATGCATGAGATTGATGCCGTCCTCGAAGATCTTCGTTGGCCGCCGGAAGGTCACGGCTGCTCGCGCCTTGTGTTGCGCAATCGGAATGGATGCGAGCATCGCGCCGTCCATTCGCTGGAAGGCAACTAAGTTACCACCGGAATCGGCTACGGCTACGTTCATCTTCCAATTTCGCTTCTTGGCCTCTTCCACCGCGGCGTGAATTACCGCCTGGGCTCGGTATAGCGATATTGGACGCCCATAAGGCACATCGAATGGCATTTCGTCTGGGATGACATCAAGCGGATTCGACTTGGCCGGTGCTTCGATGGCGATTTCTGCTGTGTTGCTTGACATAAAGTTTCCTCCGAAAGGCTACTAAGCTATCTTCAAAGACGTTTCCGAGATGCAAGTTCTAATTGAACCTGTGGCGTGAGCCCATCAAAGCAGAAGGGCGGGCAGTGAACAATTGGACGATGGTATCGGTTGTATCTTTGTGCGGGCGGTCCGCGAAACACTTTGCAAGAAGCAGACCCGACGCCACGGCGGTAACGCCGACAAGCGGCCAAAGGAGATCATTTGCGCCGAGGATAAATTAGGATCCGGGCCAGAAATATCCACGGTCTAAAGCAAGCGTTTCATCCACTCGCGACCTATAGCGGGCAGCTAGTGCAGGAGCGATTCCCAGTTGGCTGGGACCCTTCCGGCTGGCCCAGGAGCGGGCTGATTTTTTGGATGCGAATGCGGCGGAAGCAACTCCACACCTTTGATCGTTATCATGCCCTGCTTCTCGTAATCGTAGAACCAATCCTCACCCGGCTCAAAGCTGGCGATGATCGGATGCCCTGTCGCTGCCGCATGCTTGGATGCATGCTGGCTCGGAGAGCTGTCACAGCATCCGATATGCCCACACTCGGCACACCGACGGAGATGAAACCACCAACCTTTCGGCGAGGCCAGGCATTCCACACATCCGTCGCCACTTGGTTTCGAAGCGGGGTTAATTCTGCGGTGCTCTTTCTTCATTTCGATTTTTCCTTTAGACGTGCATGTCCAGCAACGAGTTCAAGCCACCAGCAAGATCTTTCCGACACTACCCTTTTCTGCCATTGCTTGAGCCTCCGCCGCTTCACTGAGTGGGAGTTTCTGGCTAATCGGGATTACTAGCTTGCCATCTCGCACGGCTTCGGCCATGAACTCGAGCGTTTTCCTATCGAATTTCGAGAATACGTGGACCACTTTTACCGATGGGTAATATGCGGCACTCTGCGGCGGCCCAACAACCGTCGCGAACACTCCTCCCGGCTTCACCTTGGCGATCAGCTTCTCGGCGGTTCTTCCTCCGACCGTATCGGCCACCGCATCGAGCGGCGGAAGATTCATAATCGCGGTGTCGTCGTCGGTTGCGACCAACTGATCCGCGCCCACAGTTTTCGCCTCGTCCGTCTGCCTCTTCAAAACGCCGGCGATCACAGTCGCCCCGCGGTCCTTCGCAGTGAATACCGCCGAACGCCCGACATTTCCAGCTGCACCTACGACCAAAACCGTCTGACCCGCTTTGATTCCTGTAGCTGAAAGGAGTTGATTGCCGGTCACCGTCACCAGCGGCAGCGCCGCCGCCTGGATCAAATCAAGCCCCTTGGGAACTTTCGCCAGAACCGCCGCTTTCACAACACAAAGCTGGGCGTAAGTATTGTCCGCCATCGCGAACACCTGGTCGCCGGCGGAAAAGCCTTCCACTCCCGGCCCAACCTTGACCACAGTGCCCGCCATATCGACTCCTATGAGGCCCGGGAAATGCATGGGATAAAAATCCTTGGTTAATCCAGCGCGCCGCTTGTAGTCGATCGGATTCACGCTTGCGGCAGCGACCCGCACCAGCACCTCGCCCGGACCCGGAGCCGGGTCAGGATAGTCCTCGAACTTCAGTACTTCCGGACCGCCATATTCGTGGACCACGATTGCTTTCATAATTTGTCTCCTTGATTTACGGTACCTCTTTTCTATTCTTTTTTTCTATTCTTTTGAGGATGAATGCCCAGGTCGTGCCATGACGTCTCTGCGAGGTTGACGTTGTAGTGCTTTGCAGCTTTCTCGATGTTTGCGAACGCCAACGCCCGGTCGGCATCGGAGACGTCGATGACTTGATCGAACCGCGCGACCGCATTACGCACATGTTCGGCGTCGGTCAGTGGTTCTTTGCGCTGCTTCGGAAACGCGTAGACGCTGTCGGGTAAGTCGCTTTGCGTCGTCAGTTGACCGTGTTTCTCGTG
>Ga0228598_1000230_pt1 | contig 10628 bp, 9 predicted proteins | sample CZU4metagenome_FD_182726 | JGI IMG/M metagenome (GOLD analysis project Ga0228598, IMG submission 182726) | Spruce rhizosphere microbial communities from Bohemian Forest, Czech Republic - CZU4 | ecosystem: Host-associated > Plants > Roots > Rhizosphere | place: Czech Republic: South Bohemian... | reverse complement strand
GTTGATTCCGTGAACGGCCAAATGGCCGGCGAACCTGGCGTCGGCCTCGGCCCCGGCTTCAATTCCAATAGCTGCGGCAGTTGCCACGCGCAACCCGCTGTCGGCGGCACCAGCCCCAGCACTTCCTTTTTCCCCTATGTCGGCCCCAATCCGCAGGTCGCGGCCGCCACGGATTATGGCGGCGCGAATTCCGTCCCCTTCTTCATCACTCTCGATGGCCCCGTGCGTGAGGCGCGCTTTCCGTTCGCGGTTTCCGCCAGCGGTAACATCACCAACACTCCCGATGGCGGTGTGCACGATGTCTTTACGATTGCCGGCCGTCAGGATGCCTCGGGCTGCGTCATGTCCCAGCCGAACTTCGAGCATATGAATAGGATCGGCAACCTCATCTTCCGCATCCCCACTCCCACCTTCGGCGCAGGCCTCATCGAAAACATTCCGGACGCCACGATCCTCGCCAATATGTTTGCCAACGCCCCTCTCAAACAGCAACTCGGCATCACCGGCCATCCCAACTACAGCGGCAACGACGGCTCCATCACCCGCTTCGGCTGGAAGGCTCAGAACAAGTCTCTCGAGATTTTTTCTGGCGAGGCTTACAACGTCGAGATCGGCGTCACCAACGAGCTCTTCCCCAATGAACGCGCGAATCCACCGTCCTCCTGCCTCTACAATCCCACTCCCGAGGACGAAACCAACTTCACCCTCTCCGGCGACCAGATTCCCAGCGACGTCGTCGAATTCTCCAACTTCATGCGCTTTCTCACTCCTCCCGCTCCCTCGACGACGGGAATCCCCGGCAACCCCTCAGCGCAGTCCATTGCCATCGGTCAGGCGATCTTCAATCAGATCGGTTGCACCGCGTGCCACACTCCCTCGCTGCAGACCGGGCCTTCCAACTTCACTCCGGGTCTCAGCAACCAGCAAGCGGCGCTATTTTCTGACTTGCTGGTCCATCACATGGGTTCGGGTCTAGCCGATAATGTCGCTCAAGGCTCGGCCGGCCCCGATGAATTCCGCACTGCTCCCCTATGGGGCGTAGGCCAACGGATTTTCTTCCTCCATGACGGTCGCTCGGGGCCAACAAATGGCGGCCTGCTCAACGCCATCCAAGCCCACGCCAGCTCTGGCTCCGAAGCCAATCGCGTCATCAACCAGTTCAACAACCTAAGCCCCAACCAAAAACAGGAGCTACTGAACTTCCTGCGCTCCCTGTAACGAAAACAATCCGGCGCGGCACACGCAATCAGCAACCTCGATCCAGCGTGTGCCGCACCGTAGCTCTTCCTAGCATCGCTTGCGCGCAAAAACCCCGCAACCGCTGGAAACGCCGGAAAACTAGCGATTAGAATGGGTCGTCGCTGTTTATTTTCAATCATTTGCGCCGATTTCTAATATTTGGTCACGAGCGATTAGATTTTGCCGACACGCGCACAGAGAAAATGAAAATCGCACCTGGCGCGCCACGCCCTTCGAGCCTGCCACTAGCAGGCTCTCTGGGTAAACGATCCTGTGAATGTTTTCATATTTTAGTCTCCGTTCTTACGAAGCGAGAAGGCGCGGAGAAAACAGCTGTGCGTGAGAACAGATTGGGTGCAGCACCAGTACTAGCTGGCCGAAATCGCGCCAGAACCTGTACCGGTTGTGACGAACAGGTTCAGTACAGCTTGGCGTCACGGAGGCTGTGGCGCGGCTGCGAGATCCGTACTTCAGCGGCTAAAGCCGCTCGATGTTTGCGGAAATCTCGCCGTGGCCCTTCGAGCCTGCCACAGGCAGGCTCGAAGGATAAATTAATGCCACCACCTACAAAGAACACAGATTTCGCATCGCGCTGCGCCGCGATTCACCCCGATACCCGTGCCACATTCCCGGCCCTGCCTTATACTCACTCAATGGCGATTTACGCCGCACGCCCTCAACGCCACTCGAACTCCTTGCCCATCGTATCGCTAATCATTGTCACCTGGGTGCTAGCCGCCACGTTGCTCGCCGCCACTGATAAACCCAGACCAAAACCCCCGCTAGAAAATTTCTACGTGGTCACGCAAGCCATCTTTCACACCGACCCCAAATGGGTAGACCACATCCTCGAAGTCCACCCGCCAAACTCCACCGACGTCGCAGTCCGCGAAATCCGCATCGCCCCGCTAAGCGCCGCTTGTCCCCACCACGTCACCGTCCGCGCCATCGAGCGCGTCGTTCCGAACACCACCGTAAAAAAAGTCGCGGCCCACTTCGATCTCTGCGCTCTCACCGAAGACGACGTCGAAACGATGATCCACGTCGCGAAGCGCACGACCGGAACCCCCAGCTCCGACGACGATTCCGCCACACAAACCATCGTCGCCCGCTGCGGCAATAAACAAAGAATCTTCGAACTTCCCGATCAAGCGACCCTACGTTTCGATGCTCTCACACTCGCCGACAACCACCTCTCCGCGTTTTGGAATCTTGCCGCCACGGTAGAATCCCGCACCTTCGGCGACGATTTCTCCCTGGCCCAACTCACACCCGGTCAGGACCGCGACGCCCAAGCCCTGGGCGCCAAGCTAGTCCCCGAAATCAAATCCGGCAAATACGATCAAGCCTTCGCCGACAACACGTGCCCCTACGCCGAATGCCAAGATCACAACGCAGCCAGCGCCCTACAAGGCTACGCCGGCCCCATCTTCTCCTGCCCCGAGAAATAAACATTTCAAACGGTAGAGGAGAAAATTGCCACTGAGGCAAGGAGGGCGCAGAGCAATGCGGGAGGGATCCTTCGGCCGACTTAGGGCAAAAGCGCCGGATTCCCTTCGCAAAACCACTCAGGGCAGGCAGGATGACGAACGGAATGGCTAGGCGTCCTCGAACACCAGATCTGTCAGCGGCGCCGACAGAGAGCGGGAGAGATTCTTCGCTGCGCTCAGGATGACGATGCTCGTCGCATCGTCACCAATAAAAAAGGCAGGTCCCACATCATCGTGCGGGACCTGCGCGAACTCTAAATCTAAAACTCCGTCAGCGCTTACCTGTTCGCAATCTGCAGCCGCACCTGGCTGGCGAAGGATTCGGCGGTAACCTTTTCGCCATGCCAGGTGTTCGCGCGATTGAGGGGATAAGCAAACACCACCGTGCCACTGCAGCGCTCGATCAACTGCAAAGTCGGCGTCTCATCCACATGCTTCACGTTCTTGCCCGCCGCGTCTTCGCTGCCCCAATAAAGGTGCAGAACATAAGTCGCGTGTGCGTCGCTCACCACCGGCGCCAGCGGCACATGTTTCTTCTCTAGCGCCACAGAAAGGTATCCTTCCAGGCCCTGCATCGGTTCGATATACACCGAAGGACCCAAAGCAGGCTGCGTCCTCACCGGCGCATCAGCCAAAGCCGGCCCAGAAGCGTACGCGTAACTCGGCACACCAGCATAAGGCTGCGTCTGCGCCACAGCCGTCGGTTCCACCGCATTCGCGGCCGAACTAGCCGCCGACGAAGCAACTGGGTGGCACGCCATTCCGTTCACGTAAGTCTCTTCGGCCGCCATATAATTCCCCGATCCACTCAAATTCCGGCACTGCATCTGCAGAGTCACCGATTGCCGCCCCTGCGCGGCCCCTGCCCAAACGAACCCTGCTACCAACAAGCAAGCTGCGGCTTTCATGGCGGTAGTTCCTCCAAGATCAGAATGCGTTACGCGATCGCGCGCAGCAATATTACGAACGCACCATTCTGAAACACTGCTCCCCGCGCCGCAGCACGCATTTCTGTGCTGCCCCGGCACACGGCGCAGCATGATCGCTCGTCGCCGCAGCACGCCGCACAAATTCCCGACTCACGGCCCCGGTTTTGCACCGCTGTCAGCAACAGCCGCGTCGCCGTGCACCGCAACAAAATACCCAAGCCGCGTTCGCACGGTCACATCCGGGCGCGTGACCGTGACTTTGATCGTGTGGAAGCCCGCACTCCGCTCGCCAGACGGCGCGTAGCTCACAATGTACCGCGCGTGCAATTCGCTGCCGATTTGGTCGAGCGCCGTGCGCACCGTGCGATCCCTTAGCGCCCGATAATGCACGCCGCCGGTCGCCGCCGCAGCCACTGCCAGTTGGTGGTTTTTTATTTCGTTCGTTCCACGCGTAATCAGCCAGATTGCCACTGGCACCGGATCGAATGACCCGCCCGGGGCCCGCCCATTCTCCGGTATCTGCAGTGCGCCTGGCCGTGTCGGTCCGGAAAAGACGCCCGGCGGGTATTGGATTCCCCGGCTCGGCGACTTCTCCCCAAAACGCAGGTCCGCGGTACTGCTGCTCGGCCCTACGGCGTAGATCGCAATGTTCGCGAGTTGCGCGTCGCGCAGAACCGCTCCCAACTTCGCGTCGCTCGCGATATCCTGCGACTCTCCCACAATCAGCATCACTCGCCGATAATTAACCGGCCGCGTTTTCAGCTGCTCGACCGCCTCCGCCATCGCATCGTACAACCGCATCTCCGGCGCCTCGAATTTCACTTGGGCGATCGCCTGCTGCACGTCGTCGTGATCGTGCGTAAACGCCTGCCGCACATCCACCGTGCTGTCGTAGGTGATCACCGCCGCTTCGCCGTTCAGCGCCATCACCGTTTCCGTGAAGATGCTGCCCATCCCGCGAATCACCGGCGCCATCATTTCTATATGTGAGCTGGTCTCGATCACCAGCGCCACCGCGAGCGGATCGCCTCCCAGGTCCCAATGATCAATCGTCTGCTCGACGCCGTTGTCGAACACATGAAAATCCTTCTGGGTTAGATCCAGCAGCGGCGCGCCTTGCTTGTCGAGCACCGTGACCGGAGCAATCACTTCCTCGGTATGCACCTGAATTTTATTTTGCGCCTGACCCGGCGTCTGCGCCGCGCCCGCGGGCGTCGCGGTTTGAGCCCGCGCATAAATCGGCAGCAGCATAAAACACAAGACCATCGCGCCGCCGTTCCTGCCGAGTTTAATCAGTCGCCCCATTCCGTTGCCGGATGTGATTCCATACCGTTGCCCGCCGTTGCCCCGCAAAATCTCGATCCCGCACCGATCATCCGCCAACGCCGGCGATGGAACATTCACGCGGCGCCGCGCGTATGTATAATCGATCGCACACGGAGAATATAATGACCGTCTCTCGCAGCACTCCTGCCTGCAGCGCCGCCGCAACCTCGCAGCGTTCCACAACTCCAGGCCGCCGCGCCCTCCGCGCCGCACTCTTGTTTCTGGTTCTCGCGGCAGCACTGCCCGTCGCAGCGCAGGACCAAAAAAATTCCGGCGCTCAGCAATCTTCATCCGACAATGACAGTATCGGCTTCAACCTAGGAAAAAACGCCAGCGCCAAAGACGTCGGGCTCCCCATCTACCCCGGCGCTCGCCGCCACAAAGACGACTCCAGCGACAGCTCCGCCCTGAACATGGGCCTCTGGGGCGGCGCGACAGGCTTCAAGCTCTTCGTGCTGAAAATGGAAACAACGGATTCACCCGAAAAAGTCGCGACCTTCTACCGCAAAGCCTTGGCCAAGTACGGCACCGTCCTCGATTGCAGCAACGCCTCCGCCTCCAGCAGCTCCCACGATGACAAAAACTCGCAGAAACTAACCTGTGAAGACGAGAAACCAAAACCCGGCGAAATCTCCCTGAAGGCTGGCAGCAAAGATAAACAACACGCCGTAGGCATCGAACCCAACGGCGGCGGCGCAACCTTCCAACTCGTCTACATCGAAACGAAAGGCACCGACTAAGAGCACATTTCGCACAGCCGAATATCCGGTGCTATCATGCCGTCGTAATCCCTAATCGGAGCGCGCGCATGAAAACGAAATTCCCCGCCGTCGCAATTGCCGCCATCATAATCGCTACGTTTCTTTGTGCCGCATTGAGCCAAGCACAAACGCCCGCCGCAACTCCCTCGCCCGCCTTGCTGGTGCTCAATAAGGCTGAAAACTCACTGGCTATCGTTGACCCCGCCACGCAAAAAGTAGTAGCGCGCATCCCCACTGGCGAAGGGCCGCACGAAATCGCCGCCTCCGCCGACGGCAAGCTAGCCGTCGTCACCAATTACGGCGCCAAAGATCCCGGCCACTCTCTTTCTGTGATTGATCTCACGGCGCAAAAAGAAATCCGTCGCGTAGATCTCGGCCCTCTGGGACGTCCCCACGGCATCCTCCTCGCTGACGGCGAATTTTATTTCACTGCCGAGCTCAACAAACTAATCGCGCGCTACGATCCCGCGACCAACAAAGTCGATTGGCTCCTGGGCGTGGGCCAAAATCGCACGCACATGCTAGTCCGCACAAAATATCTGAACGAATTCTTCACTTCCAACGTGGATTCTGGCACCGTTACCGCGATCGAAAAAAGTTCCGACGCCTCCGGCTGGAAGGAAACGAACATTCCGGTGGGCAAGGCCGTCGAAGGCATAGACATTTCCCCCGACGACAAGGAAGTCTGGGCCGCCAACGCCGGCGTCGGCAGCGTCTCCATCATTGAAACCGCCACCAGCAAAGTGATGCAAACTTTCGACGCGCGCACCAAACATTCCAATCGGCTGAAGTTTACGCCGGACGGAAAGCTCGCGTTGATCTCCGACCCCGCCACCGGCGAGCTTGTAATCGTGGACACCGCCACGCGCACGATCACCAAAATGCTCGACGTTGGCAGTGGTCCCGGCGGCATCCTGATCGTCCCCGACGGCTCCCGCGCCTACGTAGCGCTGGCCGGCGACAATGCCGTAGCCGTGATTGACATGCACAAGCTCGAAGTCTCCGGCAAAATCCCCACAGGCCAAGGGCCCGACGGGCTGGCTTGGGCCGTGCGGCCGTGACGATGCGACGCTGTGGGGAAAACAGTTTTGCCACAGAGGCGCAGAGACACAGAGAAAGGCAACGGCGAAGGTTTACCCGACAGACGATGTAGAAAAAACCGGGGAGAGATCCTTCGGCCGGCAGGAAGCGAAGGCGCCGTCCTCAGGATGACGACGCATGGCTCCCACCATCACAAAATAAAATATTGCCCACTGCTCGCCCAACCTGCGAAAATCTCCCGGAAACTTTGCGCAGTCCCCGCCATCTAACCGGGCGAACATTCAAGGAGCTACTCAATCATGGAATTCCGAACGCTGGGCCGCTCAGGTCTAAAAGTCCCAGTCCTCAGTATGGGCACCGCCACTTTCGGTGCGGGCAGTGAAGTGTTCCGCGCGATGGGCCAATCGAGCGTTGCCGAAGCCACGCGCCTGGTGGACATCTGCCTCGAAGCCGGCGTCAACATGTTCGACACCGCCGACATCTACCACGAAGGGCTCTCGGAAGAAGTTCTGGGGCAGGCTGTTGCCGGGCGACGCGATAAAGTTCTCATCTCCACGAAAGCCACATTCAAAATGGGGCTTGGTCCAAACGAAGTCGGCTCGTCGCGCTATCATCTAATCTCCGCCTGCGAAGCCAGCCTCCGCCGCCTGAAAACCGATTACATTGACCTGTACCAGATGCACGGCTTCGATGGCCTCACTCCCGTCGAAGAAACTCTCAGCGCATTGAACGATCTCGTGCACGGCGGCAAAGTTCGTTACATCGGTTGCTCCAATTTTTCCGGCTGGCATCTGATGAAATCGCTCGACGTGTCTGAACGCTACGGGTGGGCGCGCTACGTCGCTCACCAGGCGTATTACTCCCTGATCGGCCGCGAATACGAATGGGAACTCATGCCTCTGGGCGTGGATCAGGGCGTCGGCTGCGTGGTTTGGAGCCCGCTTGGCTGGGGACGCTTGACCGGGAAAATTCGGCGGAATCAGCCGCTGCACAAAGAAAGCCGGCTGCACAAGACTGCTGAGTTCGGACCGCCCGTTGCGGACGAGCATATATATAAGGTTGTGGACGCGATAGACGGGATCACCGAGGAAACCGGCAAATCCGTCTCGCAGATCGCGCTGAACTGGGTGTTGCAACGGCCCACCGTATCGAATGTAATCATGGGGGCGCGCAACGAAGAGCAGCTGCGGCAAAACCTGGGCGCCGTAGGCTGGAACCTGACGCCAGCGCAGGTGGCTACGCTAGACGCCGCGAGCAATGTGACTTTGGCGTACCCTTACTGGCACCAGCGGCAGTTCGGAGAACGGAACCCGCCACCTACTCCGTGATGTAGGGGACGTCGCGGTGGCGTCCGGAGCGCGCACTATTCAAACTGTTTGCGAAACTGCGCGAATTGCTGTTTCAGCTCCGCGATCTCATTCTTCAACGCCGCGACGTCGCTCTCCAAGCGCGCGATCCTGCCGCCGTCCATCCCCTGAGCAGTCGATATCGCCCCGACCGCCTCCTCCCCCGCCGAGTCCTCCACATCGCCGCACAGCAAATGCACACACCGCGACTCCTTCGTCCCCGCGCGACGCGGCAACACCTTTGCGAGCGGCGGCTCGCGCTGCATCAATTTCTGCAACGCCGCCTGGACGTCGCTTAGCTCCTCAAAATGATGCAGCCGCTCCGCGCGGCCTCGTATCTCGCCCAGCGTCTGCGCCCCGCGCAACAAAAGCACGCACAACACCGCCGTCTCCGGCCGCGTAAAATTAAAAACCTCCTGCAAACGATGCTCGTACTTCCGCACCCGGCTATCATTCGTATCCGCCGCTCCCGCTAATTCCAAATCGCTCAAGCCGCGCAACGCTGCCGTCACCGCGTCCTCGTCCAGATTCGTCACCGGCTCGCGACTCGTTTTCTGATTGCAAGCATTCACGAGCGCATTCAACGAAAGCGGATAATATTCCGGCGTAGTAATCTCCTTCTCCACCAACGCGCCCAACACCCGTGCCGCAACCTCACTCAATCGAATCTCCGTAGTCAACAGAATCCTCCGCCGCTAGTGGGCTTTATCCAAAATCCCCTGCAACACCTGCAAATCCCCATCCACCGCCCCCGTCCGCAAATGCGAAATATCCAAACCCAAAATCTGCGCCACAAACGGGTACAAATTCACATTCTCAAACGGTGGCACTTTTTCCCCGTGACGAATATCCGGCCCTGCCGCGAAGAAGATCGCCTTCATCTCCGCCATATGCGCCGGATCGTACCCGTGCATTCCGACCGGTGGCCGCGCGGGATGCATCGCATCCCCCGCCGCAGGGGCCGGCGGCGCATTTACGCGTATCAAATAAGGCCCGGTAGCAACCACCACCGGATCCCCCTCGCGCAAATTGCCGTCGAAATGCAATCCGGGCGGCACCTGACCGTTGCGATAAACCTTAAGTTTGTCGCTCTTCCCATCCAAAGCCGCAAAGATTTTCTCAGCCGCTGCTTCCGACCGCGGATACATATAGCTTTCGACGCCCTTCTCGAGCAGCCGCGTATCAAAATACTGACTGAGGTTGATCCAGTCCCCTTCCACCTTGGCCATTCCGTGGTCCGCCACCACAATCACATCCACGCGCAAATTCAGTTTCGCCACCCCCGCCACCAGCGTCCCGACTTCGTCATCCACTTCACGCACCGCCGCCGCCACTTCCGGACTATCCGGCCCATGGGCGTGCCCGGCGCTATCCACATCGCTAAAATATAATGTAATGAAATGCGGCCGCCGTTCAGCCGGCAGTTGCAACCAACGCAGCGCCTGCTCCACGCGCTCCCGATTCGGATATTTCGCGTCGTATTTCATGTAATACGTCGGCAGCGTCTCCTGAATGTCCGCCTCCGACCCGGGCCAGAAAAAGCACGCCGAACGCATCCCTTGTTGTTCGGCCAGCACCCAGAGAGGTGTGCCGCCATACCAAGTACCGTCGGTCACGGTCTGCTCATCTTTGTAGCTATAAACTTGCTTCCGCGCCGGATCGTAGAAAACGTTCGCCACAATCCCGTGATGCTCGGGATAAAGGCCCGTGACGATCGTGTAGTGGTTCGGAAAAGTGATTGAAGGATACGCGGGAATCATCCCCTCGGGCGCGCTGGCTCCTCGCGCCCCCAAAGCATCCAGATTCGGCGAGTGATAAATGCGCGGATAGTCGTAACGAAACCCGTCCAGCGAAACCAAAATCACATAAGGCTTAGCCTGCTGCTCCGGCGTATTCGGCCCACGCTCAACCGTGATCGGCGGCGCCAAGGTCGGCGCGACATTCTGCGGCGCGATTGACCGTTGCGCCGCGGGCAGCTGCCCGGGGGTAACATCCGGCGCCAATCCCAGCACGCCGAACGCGCCAGCAAGAACCAGGAATCGCAGCGCATTTAACCAGTCCCGCCTACGCATATTCATTTCACATCCTCCGTGGCCGAAGCACCACCAAATCTTCGCCTCACCGAATCACCGCACCACATTATCTTTCGTTCCAGCGCTTTTGATTATGAAAATTACGCTGCAAACGACCGAGCAATTTTCCGAAACCGCGCGGTTAGATGCATCGTCTAATAGTTTGTAGCCCGCAATCGGCTACGCAGTACAGAAAGAAGGCCCGATATGAAGGAAACAAACGAGGTTGTAGTTACCAGCATCTTCCAAACCACTTTTACCCCGCGCCAGCCCGAAAACGGCCCTAAACACGAACACTCTCATAGCCTGAACGAAATTCAGCGGCGTGCCTACAAGATTCATGAACGCCACGGCGGAATTTACGGCGGATACACGCTGGAAGATTGGCTGGAAGCAGAGCACGAACTGGACGAAGAGGACAATT